>Ga0315283_10002114_pt1 | contig 16474 bp, 17 predicted proteins | sample YL17G09_0_MG_FD_204541 | JGI IMG/M metagenome (GOLD analysis project Ga0315283, IMG submission 204541) | Sediment microbial communities from Yellowstone Lake, YNP, Wyoming, USA - YL17G09_0 | ecosystem: Environmental > Aquatic > Freshwater > Lake > Sediment | place: USA: Wyoming | collected... | reverse complement strand
TACCGCCGCTTCCGATGCCGTTCGCTCTTCCACTGCCATTCCCATTACCGTTCCCGACGCCGCTTGCGCAGCAGCAGGCCCCAATGATGCAGGGCGGCCAGAACTACCAGCAGAAAGCGTCCGCTGCCCATCAGAGAATGACAAGACGGGTCGAGAACCGAAGACGGGTCCCGATGAAGCTGGCTCTATTCTGAAGTGCCCACTAATCGTGGTCCGGAGCAGGCCCGCCGATATCTCCGGCGGCTACCTTCCGTTCTATCGCATCGTCGAGCGTCTTGGATAGCATATCCTGCAACTGTGGCATCAGGACACCCATGAGCTGGGTCGCAAAGGCCTCGACCGCCTTGTCTTTGTGGTCCTTGCAGACCGATGTGGATGTACTGATTGCCACGGCCGGCTTGTCGCAGAAAGCGCATTGGAGGTCTATCTTCGGCATCTACGCTTCCTCCTCTTCGCCTTCTTCCTCTTCTTCTTCAAGATTGTTCAGCATGTTCCTGTAGGCGGCGACCTTATCACGTTCCGATACCGTTCTCTGGAGGGGCGCTCCGCCGCCGCTCTGACGCTCCAAGGCTGCGGCTTGTGCCTTCACCAACGGGGCAAGAAGATATTTCACGTCGTTGCTGACGGTATCAATCTTCTGGATGCCCTTCTCCATGAGCTTGGAGCTTTCCTTGAGGGCCTCCTGTTCGGCGTCCTTGTCCTTGGGTGATATGATGCCAAGCTCTTCGAGCTGCTCGCGCTTCTTCTTGATATCCTCAAGAGGGTCACGGTACGCATAGTGCTTGAGGTCCTCCATCTCCTTGCCCATGTACTGCAACTGTTGACTGTACATGGCCTCCCTCATCTTGGCGGCGTCCTCACGGTTCGCACGAAGCTCGTCCCTCATGGCCTTGATGTTGGGGTCCTCGCCCTTTCCCTGACGCTTCTCCTCAAGCGTCATCATGAACTTCATCTGCTCGTTCTGCATCCGAAGAACCAGTTCCTCGGGGCTGGCCCCCTCTTTCTTGCTCTTGTTGCTCTCTATGAGTGCAGTGAGGATGGCGGTGTTGTTGTTCATCATGGTCGTCATCATCTGGCTCTGGAAGTCGTTCCCACCGCCGAGCTTCCCGCTCATCAGCATCATCATCATGAGTTCATTTGAGCCCTTGGCCTGGTCTACCGGTGCGTACTTTGTCTCCATCATGACGTTGCCCTTGTCGTCCTTTACTATCTCACCCCGGTCGTTAAGCCTCGGAGATATGATGGGCACTAAAGAATTGCCCTGGCTCCCGACGTTCTGTATGGCCATCATGTTCTGCCTCCGTCTGAGTTTCTCTTCTTCGAGCATGCGGTCTGCGCGCTCAAGTTCGAGTTCCTGCTTGCGCTGCGCAATCTCGCTCTCCACGATATCCTCACCAGGCTTCGTCTGCGCCACCGGAGGCTTCTTCGTATCGGCCAGCAAAGCCTGCGATACGGCAGGGGCAATCTCGCTCTCGAAGTACGATTCGAACTCCTCCAGTTCCTTCTGGGTAAGCTCGCTGCTGGATAGCTTCTGGCTCATGGACACTAGTACCTCTTTCTCGCTCGACAGCTCATCTTTTCTGGGGGTGGAGAGCTTGAAGTAGTCCGCTATGGCTCTCTTGACCTTCCCCCTGATATTGGCAATCCTAGTCATGTTCATGATGCCTGCCTGGAGAGACGGCTTCTGCTGCGGGCTCTTAGCCGGGGTGGGTCCTTCTAGAACGTTCTTGACCTCTGGTTTTATCACACTGTCGAGGTTGGACTCGATTTCCCCAAGCGTCTCTTCCGAGACATCGGCCTTGTTGAGGGCCTTGATGTACTCGATGCACATTTCCCGTTGTGGAGCCAGCAGCTCTGACTTTTCAGGCTCGGCGCTAGCAATAATCTTGAGGACCTGCTTGACGCGGCCACGGACCTCGGCCTTCTTGCCTATGTCGGTCTGCTCTGACTCGGTCGCTCTCGGCGCTGGTCTTAGCTGATTCATCTTACTCCCTCGGTCTTGAAACTTATGGGATACATACGGCTGTTTCTGCGGTGGTGCAGGTGTTGGTGGACTGGAAACTTGTGGAGCCGGGGACTGAGGCGCTAGCTGCTGGGCAACGGGGGTCGCAGCGGGTGCAGGCGGGGTGGTATTTTCCTCCTCGAACTCGTCTTCCTGCTGCTCCTCCTCCTCGGTCTGCGCCTCCACCGGCATGTGCTCCCCCTTCATTTCATGTTTGAATTGTATGTGGCCGTGGAGGGCTTGGATACGCCCAGTATGAAAGTTGCACCCTGGAAAGGGACAGTTATGTCCGACACTGCCATTGTCCTCGGCTGCCTGAGAAACATTGCTCCCCTCGATATTATCCGGTTCCAAACCGGCCGAATCGGGTAAGTTCTCCGCAGGGGCCGCAATCCCCCCCGCTTTGCCTGCTGCTAAGGCTACTGGAGCATCCGCCTTCTTCGGTTCTTGGTCTTGCATTCCATTACCACCCTATATTCCGCTTGTTTGCAGCAGGACGAGACATGAGGCCTGCGTCACCCAAGCCTTCCCTTCTGCGTACATTCGGCTTGCAGCCCTGCGAGATTGAGTGCATCGAATCCTGCGGGCATGTGAACCTGCACTTGACCGTATTATGCCCTGCCCTCTTTGACGACCATCTCTTCCTTTATGCCGTTGAAGAGGAAGTTCAAAGCGAACCTCACCACCAAGGTCGGGTGCGCTTCCTGTATGTAGCCCTCGCCCTTCAGGTATTCCGCCATGAACATGATTATCTTATAGTCTGTCTGTTTGAAGCGGTCAATAGCGAGACCATATGAAGGGCGGGCAGCTCCCTCGGGGGTGGTATCGTAGACGCCGCCGACCCAGTAGTCGCCGCCAATGAGAACAGCCTTGGATTTCTTTTTCTTACTGGACGGCTGCGTGGGAGGACGCCTTGCGTTCGCAGGCGCTTTTGGAGGTGGCCGTTGAACGTCCTTAATTTCAGGCTCCTCCTCGACCTCTTCCGCAGGGGTTTCCGCGCTAGGGGCGTCTTGCCTGGCAATCTCGGGCCGAGCCGGGGGGTGTAGGTCCGACTTCGGCCCGATGCCAGCGCTCTTCTTCTCCTGAACTTTCCTGATGTCAGGGAAGAAGAGCCCTGGCTTGGGGGGCTCGGCCTTGACCTCACCCGTGCCCGCTTGGTCGGGTTTGGCGGCCTCGCCCTTGATTGCCTCGACAATTGCGGTAACCCCCTTGGGTTCGGTTTTTTCCGCAGCCGTCGCTTCATCGTGACTCGGTTGCTCAACGGGTTCCTTCTTCTCTGGTTCCGGTTTCTTTTCCTCTTCAGGAGCGGCTTTCTCGGTATCTCCCATTGGGCATCCCAACTACCCCATGGCTTTACAGGTATAAAACTTTTGGGCTGCGGGTATATAAACCAGTTATACGACCATAAAGCGGGCGTTATACGCCAGCCGGCTTCTCGGGCTCCTTACTCTCGGGGGTCTCGGGGGCCTTCATCCCTTCGAGCCCCTCGTAGCCCTTGACCTCAGACATCAGAGCACGATGCATGTAGCCAGGCATGGCAGCCAGATAATTGGAGAACTTGTTCTGCGGCATCAATGCGCATTGCTTGTGGCAGAGCTTGTTGTGCTCCTCTATCTTCTTGAAGGTGTACTCTATGGAGCCAGCCGCCACAAGCGCCTTATAGACCTCTTCAAATTCCTCCATGGGCAGTGGCGCATCGTTGATGAACTTTTGAAGAAGCGTCCCGATATGACTGTCCTTGGTAGTCCGTGCGGCATGGATGAACGCCAATGTCGGAGAGCCATTCTTCATGTGTCCATGAGGTTCTCCGGTCAGGTGTGTCTTGAGAATATCAACAAGGTCGTCTGTAATCTGGTAGAGCATGCCGACATTCCATCCATACCTGCTGGCGAGCACGAACTGCGGCCGGACGACACCAGCCACTATAGCGCCAATCTCGCAAGGAGCCTGGAAGAGCGATGCCGTCTTGAGGCCTATGATTCTGTAGTAACGGTCCTCGGAATATTCATGGAATAGCTGCTCCTCGGTGCTCCCCAAGGCGAGGTTCGAGGCGGCACTGATTAGGAGTCGGATTAGTGGGAGACCTCGTACAGTCCCCATCTTGAGCGCCAAGAGCGCCAAGAGATTGCTCCCCATCATGGCAGCGCCAGCACCGAACATTGCATGAGCCGAGGGCTTGCCGCGTCTGAGGAGGTCGCCATCAAGGACATCGTCGTACCCGAGGCTATTGTGTACAACAATATTGTTTGCGATGAAATTGTGGGCCCCCTCGACTCTTAGGTCATAGACGTGCTCTTCCCCCAATGCGACCACATCGTGAACACGGTTCAGACCAAATGTACGGGTATCCTTTATGGGAATCGTGGAACAGTCCAGGAATCTGTTCTCAAACATATATCGATGCCTATTCTTTCTGGTCATTCGTTCCATTGAGAGTTTTTTATAACTCCCAATTTTCATCTTTATCTGTTCCGGATTCGATACGATGATATGATACAGGGTCGTCTCCTTCTTACTGCCACGCTTGAAGTGCGCATTCGAGCGGGTACATGAAAAAACCTTTGACACTGTAAAGCCCATCGTGTCAAGTAGGAATTTCACATCCTCAGTGAGCTTTTCACTAACAAAGGCGATGCCACAGTCACCGACTTTCTGCACACATCCATCACTGTCGATGATACCTCTCATGAATGCGCATTTGAGGGCTTTTGGGAGACTAAATATCCATTTAGGAACCCTCTTTTTATGGGAACCATCCACAATCCCTAGTTCCCTGAAGAACTTCGCAATCCCGATAGAACATATGTTGTATTGAAAACCATTGGCCTTATTGAATACCGGTTTCTTTTCGAAGACCTCTGAGATAATTGGGAGGTAGGCATCTGCGGTTATCTTGTCCAGCGAGAATGAAAGTCCGCGGTCTTTATAGAGGTAACACCCGTCCCCTATGAAGAGCCCAATTATTTGACAGAGTTTGATGGGGTCCATGCTACCGAACTCGATAGGGGGAGCACAATCGGGGGTTTCCGGTAGCTCCTTCTGGATAACTATCAAATCTCCTTTTTTGAGTTCGCTCAGCGGGACCCACTCAAAGTAGTATCTACGCCTTGAGTATTTTGCGGGAAATCTTTCAAGTTTAACTCCAAACATATCTTCAAGTTTTATTACATATTTCTCCTCGATAGCTATGCCGGCAATCCAATGGTATACCATATGTTCAGGGCATTCCAATCTGGTGTAGACATCCCTTACCATTTTGCGGTCCTTCTTTATAATGTCCTTTATTTCAGGCTTGACCTTATGGAATATCGCTTTATCATATCTGATAACAAGGAATGGGTGATTAGCGGTGCATTTTATCGAGCGGTTCTTCAGATTCAGTTTGTAAATGGGTCTGATACCATTATCGAAGAGGTTAGTCACCTTACACTTTTTGTGGAGCCCCGTCTCCGTGTCTATCGTGAGCACCTCATCGCCAGGAACAATCTCGGTTATCGGTACTACCATACCATCACTTTTTAGGACCCTGGCGTCGGCAGTCAGGCAAGCGCCATGAAGCATCTCGGCGGTCGTCGCCATATCCAAGGTCTCCTGATAGTCGCCTCCGAGAGCTTGTGAAGTCAGAACAGCCAAGGTCGGACGAAGACGCTTCCCGCCTGACTTGCGGGAGTAATCAAGTATCTCGCATACAGCGGCAAGCTCGTCGTCTTCGAGCTGCTTCTTCATTGTGATATCGACATCTTCTGCAATGTGCTCCATGAGGTCCGTGATTTCCTCGTCTGAGACCTTTTCGAATACCTTCTCCTCATCCGTCATCGTCTCATCCTCCATTCTTGAGCTTGTCGAGCACATGCCCGTACTTGGTGAACATCCTATCGAAGAGCTTGAAGTCGCGGAAGTAGTCCTTGCCCTCCATCTCCATGTGGCTGTAGAAGAAGGCCTCGCCCAGGGTCTCCTGCTTGGTGGCTAGGCGTATGAAGGTATCTTCATTCATGCTGACAATGACAGTCGGCTTGTCGGTCAGCTTCTTTATGGTGCGGACGCGACCGTCACGGAATACGAAGCCCGTATCTAGGTCCTCTATGCCTTTGATATTGAGTTCCAGCGTGCGGTCCTCGTTCGGGAAATAGGTGTCCTTGAACTCCTCGATGTTCATTTCACGGTTTATCAGGACTACCATCTTCTCGAAGATTTTCCTTATGAGCCGGCGCTTCTCGATTGTCACTGGGTTCAATTCCATTTTCAGACCCCCATCTTCTCATCGATTGCTTTCAAGGCCTTGAGTCGTTCATCATCTGTCATGGGAGCACTTGGAGGAGCCGGCCGGTCTCCGAAGAAGAAGCCCGCAAGCTCTCTGGCCAGGTCGGGTGTCTTCTTCAGCTCCATGAAGTATTCCTTGAGGCCTTTGGCGAAGAAACGCTCGCGATAATCACGTAGCCTTACAAGGTCTTCTAGGAAGGTTGGATATGTCTTGTAGTCTCTAGTGCCAAGCAGGACCTCGGCGACTTCCTTTCCGCTCTGCATCGCATATCTTATGCCCTCGCCGGTTGCGGGATTCGCAAATCCAGCGGCATCCCCGCATACCGCAGAGGTGGAATCTATGAGCATCTTGCAACTGACGGGGTCCATCGGAGGCTCGAACGGTATGGTCCATCCGGTCTTGTCGTACATGGTGAGCTTCCGCTCCTTGAGGAACGCACCGAGCCTCTTGCGAAGCTCCTTGACGGTCGCATCACCGCCGACACCGACATCCAGGAACTTCCCCTTCGGGAACACCCAGGCGTACCCTTTGAAGCCCTCGAAGAAGACAATCTCGGCGGTCTCGGATGAATTGAGAGCGCCGCCATCGGCCTTCCCGACCAGTAATGGCACGGTAGCCTTCGGACTATTCTGATGCCTGGCTACTGGGCAGCGAACGCCACCAGCTCCTACGAGGAACGAGAACGGTACAATCTCACCGTTACCTAGAAGGACCTTCTTGTTGTCATAATCTACAGTAACGACGGTACTCTCGAAGCGCAATACTGCGCCAGCGACCGAGGCTCGTTTCATGAGGATGAGGTCGAACTCGTTGCGGTTGACCATAACTATAGGGATATCTAGCTCTATACTGTCATCTCCGAAGGACATCAATATCTTCTTGGTCGTATGGATGCCCATGGCCTTGGTGTACGGAAAGAGCTTGATGGTCGCCGGCCCCAGCCCCCCTCCGCAGGGCTTCTCCCTGTAGGGATAGCTCTTGGAGCGCTCTATGAGCAGGACGTTCTTGCCTTTCTTAGCAAGATTCTCGGCTGCCGTAGCGCCCGCAGGCCCTCCGCCAACGATGACTATAGGGGGTTCGAGCATCAGACCTTCTCCCACTGCTCCGGATATTCAAGCTGCTTCCCTAGAACGCCCTGGAAGTACGGGCACTTGATGGCAGGTCCTTTGTTGTTCCTGCAAGCGCGGCACTCGGACGGCACTATGGGGCGCACGAATACCTTCTCCTTGGTATCCAACCTCTTGAGCCACGAGCCGAACTTCGGGTTCTGCACCCATGAGCAGAACCCCTTCTTCTTGTGCTCTGAGTATTCAATGCCGCAGGGCTTGCAGCGGAGAATCATGCTGCCCTCGACATTCCGCTTCCCTGACGGCTCGCCTATCTTGCCGCACTTCGGGCACGCAACCTTATTGTCCGGAAGAGGCAGGAAGGGACGGACATCGAACGAATCGAAGGCGGGTGGTATCACGGTAGGCACTGCCGGTTTCTCGTAGGCTCGCTTCTTGTTCCCCTTAGTCATTTCTCTCCCTCCATCTTCTTGAGTCCTCTTTTCAAGCTCATGGCAAGCATGAGCTTGTCGAGAGCGCCAATCTTACCAAACGTGGGCTTGAACTGGATGCTCTCAGTCGATAGGATTTTGTCCGCCACGGCCTTGAAATTATCGCCAACCAGGAACGCTCCCTTGTCGGACTTCTTCTCTCCGGCTGGAATATCTCCAAGGTAAGGTATCCCGTAGCGTGTCGCAATCTGCTCTACGGTCTCGCCTCTATTATCAAATAGGGAGAACTTGTGATGGCACTGCGGGCACTCGGCGGTGCTCATGTTCGACAGGATGCCCTTGATTTTGTAACCCTTCTCCTTGAGATATCGAACGCTCTTCTGGACGCTGTTGTTGGAGATGTCGGACGGTTGCGTCACGAAGACCATCTCTATACGGTCACGCTCGAAGAGTTCTAGTATGGTCAGGAGTTCCTCCGATGTAGTCGGCGGCGTATCGAGCACTAAATACTTCACGTCCCCGAAGTCTACGGTCTTGAGGAACTGCTCTATGACGCTGGCCTTCCTGACGCCCTTGAATATAATGGGCTGGTCTCCGGACGGCAGGAAGAAATCAATCGAGAGAATCTTGAGGTTCTTGGAGAACTGGACCGGTATGATTTTGTCGCGGACCTCGATGTCGTGGCCGGAGATGCCGAATATTCGCGGGCACGAGGGCGATGTGATATCGAGGTCCCAAAGGGCCGTTGGGAATCCAAGGACCTCCGATATGTAGTTGGCGAAGGACGAAGAAAGGGTGCTCTTCCCGACGCCGCCCTTGAGCGAGAGGAACATTATGACTTGAACGGCTTTATTCAGCATCGAAGCCAACTACTTCCGCCCCCTCAGCTCCTTGCGCTTCTCGATTCTTTCGACTTCCTCATCGGTTGGTTCTCGATGCTGGAGGATGACGCTGACGAAGTCGCCGACCTTGAAACCATAGTGGTCTAAAAGGCTCTTCTGTATTAGGACGCTGCCACTGCTCCCGACTCTGACGATGCGGCTCTTGATGGGAAGCAAGTTCTCCTCGAAGGAATCATCCTCGGATGTCATGCTGATTCCGCGCTTCGGCATCTTAGAAAGAAGGCTTTTCTGAGGTTTTTCAGGCATGGAGCGGCCGTCCGGACATTATATAACCGTATTACCGCAGTAAAATATAAAGATTTGCTATACCTTCTAATCTTGGAAAACTTTATAAAACAGGAAGCAGATTATCATGCGATGCCGCGAGTAATGCTTTTCACGATGAACAACTGCGAGACCTGCGACGAGATGAAGGCGCGCCTATCGGGGCGTCCCGATGTTGACATCATCAATCTCGACGAGGAACTCGACAGGGCCAAGGAGATAATAAAGGAAATCAAGCGTCAAGGCGATATTTCTTTTGAAGATTTTCCGCAATGCGTCCTCAAGGACAAAGGGGGCAAGTTCCATCTGTGCGATACCGAGCACATGGAGCAGGTTCTCGAAGAGGTCGCAAAAGACCCAGAGTAAGCGGTGGTCCATTGCTCGACGCTCTCGATGTTGGAATACTAGCGTACCTCGACGATGAAGGGCCCGCGACCACCACGAGGATGGCCAAGGAAATGTACGAGCCCAAGGACCGAAGGGAACTCGTCAAGTGCGATGCGGGAATCCGTGCGAGGCTCAAGAACCTTGTAGCGGATGGCCTCGTCAACAAGGCCGACGGCGAGAGGGCCATCTACAGTCTCAACAAGAAGTCGGTGTACTTCGGCACCGGCAAGATTTACGTCCCAAGGAAGGACAAGACAAAGTGGTTCATAGACATCGGAGACTTCATAGCCGTCAAGACCGCTGACGGTAACTTCTACCTGCGGTCCCTCACGGACAGGGAGAACGGAGTCGAGCCCGCAGAGCCCGTCAAAAAGTAGATTTGACAAGAGTATATATTGTCAAATTCTCAGATTTGACAAATCATTAATATACTCCAGGGCGTTCATCATTCAAGCTTAAAACAAAACGGAGGTGAAAAAGTATGGCAGGGCTTAAGGGAAAGAAGGGCGTCTGGGCCAAGCCGGGCAATGGGGGTTCTTACAGGGGCTACAAGTACGAGCGCGCAGCTCCGAAGGACTATCCAACGACCCCTCATCAGAAGGCCATTGGCAACAAGGGCCGCGCGATGGGCGAGAAGTGCAAGGGCAAGACCGGGTCCGCTTTCAAGCAGTGCAGGCACGAGGCAGTCGGCGGATAACCGACGCGCCGTAGCCGCATAGCGGCGGCGGAGGCAACTCCGCCGTCCATTTAGTTATCACAATCTTTAATATCTTCAAAGCGCTTTTCAGTTCGATGACCGCACACCAGGGTCGATGGATAAAAGAACGCCAGAGCCCGCATCCAAGTGCAGAGGGAAAAGCCGCCGTCAAGGTGCAGCATCAGAAGATTGCGGCGGCCGGCAAGCTCATCAAGGAACGTTGCAGTGGCAAGTCCGGCGAGAGCTTCAAGAAGTGCAAGAGCGACGTTCTCAGAGAGCTGTTCGGAAAGAAAAAGGTAATATAGTTCCGTGACGATGTAGAACGGGGTGTATCGATGTTACTTAGCGAAGAGCCAGACGAGCTAATTCAAGCGCTCAAAGAAAGAGTCAAGTTAATCCAGCCCCATATAGCGAGGTGTGAACTGATTGAGGTCCTCAGTCACCACGAACAATTTGAGGGGCAATACGATTCTTTGTTCAGTGCCATCGGGAGCGCTCTCAAACACGATAACATTACCGGCGGGGAAGCTGCCTCACTCAGGGAGGAGGCCGCAAAAGTCAGGTCGGATTTCCTCGATTCAATTGTCCAGGGACTCGAAAAGAAATGCGGTTGTAAATCGACCTAATTTACGCACTTTTCTGTGCTCTCCACATCTGAACGCACTCGGTGAATTCCTTTCCCTGTCCACCCTTCTCGGTCGGCGTCCTGCACTGACCGATGAAAAGATTGTATTCGGACGGCGTCTTGGGGCCCCGCTTCTTTCCGGTCTTCGGAGCCGGTCCAGCTTCGTTGGAGCACGATGCTATAGCCTCTTTCAATTCATCGACAGAAACCGGCTCGCCGTTGATTTCAATGGTCGCTGTCTCAGCGCGAAGAGCGTCGAGAATCTCCAGCATCTTGTATTGCGTCTCGCTGTCAAGAACGCAGGCTGGTTGAGCTGGCATCAACTAACGTAATAATTGTCGGAACATTTAAATCTTCCCTATACTATTCGCTATATAGTTACGCTAGGGGTGTCTACGTGCCCGAAGACTGCGAGCCTTGGGATGTTAATGATATTGTTACCATCTGGGGCGGAGACATTCCAGTCAGAGATGCGAGTGGCGAGATAATTGCCGTTCACCACTCCAGGGCCCGCAGAGCAGCAGTCAAGGAGTATATTCCCGAGAAGGACTCCTACATAGTGAAAATCCTTGAGAAAGGCGGCTGGAACATCACAGTTGAATCCAGAGATATCCAGCAAGGCCCATGCAGGGACCCGACGGTGGAGCGCTGGGACCCGCAAATGAGTGCACTCAGCATCGCATATAGGGTGGCGGAGCAGGCAAGTGCCGCGCAGAAGGACCCGGAGTTCGAGCGCTTCAAGGACATCACCAACATGCTCTTGGGGGACCTTCCAGACGAGCCGATAAAGGAATTCGTGAAGACACCGGACTACGAGCTGTTCAGGAAGGTCCTTGAAGAGGGTGAGAGCCCCGAGGAGAAGGCCAGGTTCGTCGCCATAGTAGACAAGCTCCTTATCAATCTGCCCGAGGAAAGTGTCTCGAAGTTCGTCAAGACACCTGACTATCAAATCTACATTTCAACAGTTAAGAAACACCTGAGGTGAGGGAACTGGTATCAGCGCTGGAGAGGTTCGCAAAGGTAGCTGCCAAGGAAGGCATCAAGACCGAGCCAGCGAAGGCCGCGTCAGCCCCAGTACCCTCAACAGTCGTGAAGGAGAAGCGCAAGCCGGGAAGACCCAGAAAGGAAAAGCCCGAGGAAGGTATCGAAGAGGCTCTTGGCAGGGCCGAGGGCGAACTCACTCAGGAAAACCTCGACAAGCTCGAAGCGTCCATCAAGGCGTTCCCAGAGCGCTCAAAGGTTCAGCCAGTCCAGAAGGCTGCGTCGCCAGCGGCACCAGCAGCGCCGCCTCCACCGAAGCCAACCCCACCTCCAGCGATACCGACTGCGGTGGCCAAGCTTGAGATTCCCAAGGGCTCACTTGCACGGCTGGGCCCGAGGTCCGTAACGGCAGGGTCCAGAGCGATTGTATCGGCAAGGCCAACGCCACCGCCGGCAGCGAAGCCGCTGGGCGACATCAGAACCCTCGATAAGGTCCCTCATAGCGAGGTAAAACCCTTTGAGGAACGGGTAGCAAGGATGACTCTCAATGAGATAGATAATTTCCTGAGCCTGGTGAAGCCGACACCCTGGCAATTCGAGGTCGTCAAGGCAGAACTCGAAGGCCGCAAGGCGAAGATGACCCAGAAGAAATACGCGGACAAGCCCGTGATTGAAATACTTCTCGATGCGGGCGAAGTACCTCATAACCTCCTCAAGAAGGAGCCCGCATGGGCAACCGGCTCGCAGGAGCAAATAAACGAAGGCATCAAGAATGTCGATGTCCGCCTCATACGTGCCCTCTCGGAATACTACAATCGCCTTGAGAAGATGGGCGACCTCAATGAAAACGAGAAGTACGCCGCCAAATCCATGAGGGACCGCATCTGGGACGAAGAGATAGGCACCGCTTCGGTGGACGAGATGCCTCTCCTTCCAGAAGACATGGAGAAGCTCAGGGACATGCAGGTCAAGCTTCTGGATGGCTCAATGGTGAACCCGCTCGACCTCTCCAACAGGGAACTCGCAGAGGCCATCTATGTGAAGACGGGCGGTGGCGCGACATTCGGAGATTTCAAGAATGGCCCCTTCGACACGGAATCCAAGGAACGAAGCCCCTTGATAGATGACATAAAAGTCAGGTTCGAGGGAAGCGCCTACACACTGAACAACCCAGCGGCTCCGGTCGTGAGAATCGAGACGCCTTTGGCAAGCAAGGCGCTCCTCAAGAGGCTCCTGTTCGGGAAATTCGTGTCCATCGGGGAGATTAAGGAGCGCAAGGGAAAGGCCGATATCCTCGAAGCTGAGGTCATGGCCTACATGCCTCCGGAGTACGAGGGGCTGAAACAATACTACAGGCCGGATTTGAAGGGCATGGATATGTCCGATGCCAAGGAGCAGCTCTTCCAGATGAAACCAGAGGAACTTCACAAGACCTTCCAGCTTTATTACATCATGAAGTCCAAGAACCTGCTCGACAAGAAAGAGGAAGTCTTGGAACAGGAAATGGAAGAGCTTCTGAAGAAGTTCGAAGAGATGAATGTCATAAGCGGCATCAGCAGACCTAGGACGCGCCCTCCGCCCAAGGTGACCGATGAGGATTTCAAGAACTACCTGGAAGTCGTCAACGGCATCTTCGGAGAGCTTCCCGAGGAGGCCGTGAAAGGCCTCATGAAAAGGCCTGACGAGGAGAAGCTATTCTGGGTCCTCACCACAGGTATCGCCAACGAGGAAGAGAAGAAGCACTTCGTCAACGTCATGGACGACCTCATGGTCGAAGCCCTTCCCGTAGAGCGGATGGACGAGTTCTTCAAGACCCCAGAAGGCAAGCTCTACTACAAGGTATTCCAAAAGTACGGAGAGATTTAAATGGTAGACCTGAAGGAGAAGTGGGCAAAGGAAAGGGCCGCAGCAGGAAAGGGGCCCGTACAAGCTCCAGCTCCGACTCCGGCTCCTGCAAAACAGGAGCAGATTCCGGTCGCAAAGGCCACGTTGGTTGCTCCACCCCCTGTAAAAGCTCCAGCTCCAAAGCCGGTTGCGGCACCAGCGCCCAAGAGGGACATGCGTGCCCTCAAGGACGTTCCTGGAGCGGAATCCAAGGCGGCATACGAATATGCATCCAAGATGACCATAGAGAGCCTCCAGAAGGCGTTGGCAGCGAAGGACATGGTGCCTTGGCATGTCGAGGTTCTCAAGATGGAGCTTGCGAAGCGCCAAGCTGCGCCTCCGATGCTCCCGATACCCGCAGGGGGTATAGCGGCAATGGCCGAGAAAATCAGGGCCGAGGCGGCACCGAAGCCCGTTCAGGTCGCTCCAGTTGCGGCCCCCGCACCACCAATAGTGCCCACTAAACCGATTGTGATGCCCACGGCACCGATAATATTGGCTCCGATAGTCCCCCCAGCCCCACCTGCGGAGCCGAAGAAGCCCGACACTAGGAAGCTTGCGGACGTTCCACCGGACGAGCAGGAAGCGGTCAGGAACATGCTCACAGGTCTTGAGATTGAGAAGCTCAGACTGCTGACTTCTCAGCCCAACATTATCCTATGGCAGAAAGACATCGTCGAGGCCAAAATCAAGGAGCGCGAGGTCGAGGCAGCGGCTAGGAAGGTCGCTCAGATAGAGGCCTCCAAGGTCACAGTCTCCATACCTGAAGTGCCTCCGGAGGTCCAGAAAGTCCTCAAGTACACTCCGGACGAGTTCGCATTCGCAATCTCGCAGTTCTCCCGTCAGGAGCCCAAAGAGCAGGAGGCGCTAGCGTTAGAAATCCTCAAGCGGAACATGACGGCGGAAGACATCAAGAAGTCCTACGAGGCCGGCGCTATGGGTATCGAGAGCCTGAATGCCATCACGGAGACCATAGAAGAAGTCGCAATACCCAGAGACCTCTATCATCTCCAGACCGCAAGGAGACGGCTCGCTGGTGCGCTCGATGAAATCTCCGAGATAGCGAGAGCCAACTACAGGCTCAAGAAATCACTCAAGGATGTCGCAGACAAGTACGAGGCGGAGAAGCAGCGGAAGGAATCCGAGATACCTCCTCCCAGGCACCTATTAGAGGCCAAGCAGCGCGAGCTTACGGAACTATCGGACGAGCAGGTCAAGTTCCTGTACGAGGAGAGCCAGAAGACCGGTATGGTCCCATGGCAGAGGACTTTAGTGCTCACTGAGGCGAACATCCGCAACCTCATACCTGCGATGCCGGAGCCCGAGGTAGTCCAGAAAGTCGAGGTCAAAGAGAAGCTCCAGCCCTACACATACGGCTCCTTCATAGATGCCGCTGGGAAGTTCAACCGTTTCAAGCTTGAGAAGTTCGCCAGGGAATGGGGCTTGGACCCCGAGAAGGCCGAGCACAAGAAGGTTTTAGAGGCAATAGGCAACTATCTTGAGGCCTACAAGCAGATGCCCGCGTGGGAGGACATCCCAACCGGTTTGCGGTACTTCATCGACAGGTCCTACAGGGCCTCGCTCATAAAGAAGTACGGCGACCACATGAAGAAGCTCGTCGATGAAGGGCTCGTCAAGAGCCCCGACAAGTTCGCCGGCATGCTATGGACCAAGTACGGCCGATACTGGATGCCTGTACCGCCTGGCGAGCTTGGCTTGGTAAAGGCAGCCTATCCTGGCGGACTGGAAAAGGAGGAGTGGAAGAGACGGTTCTCCTCGATTCTCCGCAGGCCTCCATACAATGCAGGCCCCAAGCTCATAAGCGACCTGTGGGCGCAGTACGGCAGCAGGGGCAACATGCCGCCATTAGAGACGTTCCAGTTCTCAGACGAGGTCAAGAAGGCCATAGAGCGCGGCACCGAGCCTGGAGACATAGACGCCGTGATGAAGCTCATAGAGAGGCTCGACAGCCCGCTCACCTATGAGGATACCCTCTCGGCATTCGACAACAACCAGTCTCGCGCTAGAAAAGCCTACGAGGGCATGTTCGAGTACACCGACGAGGGCCTGAAGAGCCGCATTGAGAGCGAACTCTCTGAAATCTCTAAAGCTCCTGAAGGCAAGGAGCGCCTTAGGAATATGGTGCTCACCAACAACAAGGAAGCGCTGGGCCGAATCCTGGGAGAGCGCATACAGAACTTCAGGGCCACGGAAGGAGGCTTCAAGGAATTCGCAATGGAAATCCTTGAGAACTATGTGCCCAAGACGCAGACGAGCGCGGAACTCGTGACCTACATGGAGCAGGTCCGCGAGGAACCGAACGCCGAGCACCAGAAGATTGAGTTGCAGACCCAGATGGAGAACATCAGGCCCACCTGGGATAGCATCCAGAAAATCAAGGACCGCCGCGACCTGTTCAATAAATGGAACCTCTACAGGCAGGAACTAGGCCGCGATATTACGGCCTCGGAGTTCTTCATGAGATATCCGGAGGTCTCCAAGCAAGAGGCTAGGACCATAGAGGAGACCATAAAGCTCACCGGGCTCGAACTGAAGTACGGAGAGGTCTCTGCGGCCTCCATTACAGGCATAGTGCCGAAGCTCGTCGCAAAGATAGCCGCTTTCAAGGCCGGCGACGACAAGCGCAAGCTCATCGAGGACATATACGACCTTGAGAGGCTCAATGACCTCTACAAGATAGCTAGCGGCAAGGAGCTGGTCGAGAAGGTCAAGATAGGCACCATCGGGGAAGTCGGGTTCCCCGAGGCCCGTCTCTACGCCAAGGGCCGCTTCAAGACCGAGTGGTTCATGCCGGAGGACTACGAGATTCTCAAGAGATACATAACCGAGAACCTCAGAATACCGAAGGACGAGGAAATCAACAAGCTCTATCTGGATGTCGCAAAGGCCGGCTACCTCAAGGGCCTTCTCAAGGAAAACAAGCTGCCGTTGGGAGTGCTGCTCGACGATACC
>Ga0315283_10002113_pt1 | contig 16476 bp, 15 predicted proteins | sample YL17G09_0_MG_FD_204541 | JGI IMG/M metagenome (GOLD analysis project Ga0315283, IMG submission 204541) | Sediment microbial communities from Yellowstone Lake, YNP, Wyoming, USA - YL17G09_0 | ecosystem: Environmental > Aquatic > Freshwater > Lake > Sediment | place: USA: Wyoming | collected... | reverse complement strand
ATTTGGATTTTTGGTTTTTTCCAACGATCTCTACAACGTTTGGAGAGATAGTATTATTCAGCGGACTGCCTCCAAGAAAAGGTGTTATCGTCCTTCCTGCCAGTCGGGCTAATCTGGTAATTTATAAATTACAACGCGATCCTCGCCTAGGCAAAGCTTTTAATCCCACGCAGGGCGATTGGCAGTTTCTTAAATTTCGGCATCTTAAATCATTAGCTGAAAATCCTCTTCTCAATCGCGAAAACTTGGATCAATTACTTATGCTTGATCCCCTTACTTATTCAACACCCCAATTGCGGTTAATTTAAACCCTCATGGACGTGAAGAATCTGGTGGCGGTGTGTAGGATGGTGTAGGGCTTTCTGTGATTACAGGTGTTTGGGTTGCTGTAGGAGTAACTGAAGGGATAGCAGTTAGAGTTGGCAGAGGAGTGAAGGTCTGCGTTGGTAATGGAGTTTGGGTTGACGTTGGGGTTTTTGTAGGGCTGGTTGTTGGAGTAACAGTTGGGGTTGGTGTTGAGACCTGAAGATTAAGATGCAATAAACGCTCAGCATACCCCCCCCGAATACTAAGCATGCGGATTTTTAGAGTAATTATCCCTGTAGGGATTGATTTAAGATCCCATGAATATATTTTTCCAGGCTGGCTTATTGGCTGGTTCCCCACGAATAGCTCATTCCATTCAACCGGATTATCCCCCATACCATATTCAAGAGTGTAGCTCATAAAGTCACCTGATGCATCAAGTTTACCGGTAATATCAATCGGTGAGGCTGATATTGTTTGTCCTTCGTTTGGTGACGAAAGCTCTATAATTGGGAGTGGATCACCTGATTGACAATCTCGCGTAGGCATAAACCTGATCGGATCAGGGAAACCCATTTCTTCCACCCATGCTTTTCCGTCCGGATTGTTTTGGATCCATCCAATTGCCCAAGGATCAGTCACATTGATCGCAAATTCTTCCTTCGAAAAATCAGGGCAGGCCGAAGAAGCGCGAAGTCCTGTCCAGGTATCAAGCACAACCTTTGACCATAAATCAGCCGAACTCGGAAGCGGTAGTTGATCAGCTGCGAAATACTCTGAGCGTTGGCTTGTGCACCATTGTGATGGTTCTGTTCCAGAGACCGCACATATCACTCGATCAACTATCCCACTTGGCTTCGTAAATGGTGTAGGATTCCCTCCAGATATTTTTTGAACCGCAAATTGTATAAATTCAGACCAAATTGGTGCCGCCCCAGTCACCCCTGTGATGTCCTGCATTGGTGTGTAATCTGCATTTCCCACCCAAACTCCGACAGCAATATCGGGAGTATATCCAAGTGTCCAATTATCCCGAAAATCGTTTGATGTACCTGTTTTCGCCGCTGTCTGGAATGGCAGGCTCAATACCGAATTTGCTCCAAACATCGGCGTCCGAGCATCATTATCTGACAAAATGGATGATATTAAAAAAGCATGTTCTGGACGAATAACCTGGTCACCTGGTGTTGGTTGAGATTCAAAAACGATAACCCCATTATGATCAAGAATTCGAGTTATCGCGATGGGTGGTATGCGACTCCCACCATTGGCGAGCACAGAATACGCTCCTGTCATCTCAAGTAGGCTGACTTCCCCCCCACCAAGGGTAAGCGATAAGCCATAATCTGGACGAGTCAATGAGGTAAGACCTAATTTTTTTGCAACAGATACCATCCCATCTTCATTGTCATTATTCGGATCATCGTAAATTCCTGCAAATTGGAGTGCTTTTACAGCAGGAATATTAAATGAGTTAGCCAATGCAGATCGAACGGTGACAGGTCCGTGAAACCTTCCGTCGTAATTAACGGGTATAAACGGTGGGCTAGGATCGTTCGGAACTCCAGAAGGAGGAAATTCAGTGGGAACATCCCAAATTAAAGTCGCTGGTGTCCAACCTTTTTCGAATGCCGCAATATACGTGATTGGTTTAATGGATGAACCTGGCTGGCGAGTAGGGCTCGTGGCCATGTTTACCTGTCCATCTATGGCATCATTGTAAAAATCAGCAGACCCGACCATAGCAAGGATCTCACCGCTCGAGGGATGGATCGCAACGAGAGCTCCATCGTTAGCGTTGTATGCAGTCAGAGAATCAATTTGCTGCTTTACGAGTCTCTCAGCTTCATCTTGCAGAACAGGATCTATGGTTGTGTATACGGAGAATCCTGAACGGTATATAGTTTGGGCATCAAATTGAGATTCAAGGATAGAGCGAACATAATTAACCCAATGGGGATACCGGATTTGTACATCAGGTGAATTAAATTGGTAGTTCTCAAGGGCAGTATATGCATCTACTGCCTCAGTTGCATTCACACATATCCTTTGCGGGCTATTACTGACAAAAATGCATACTTCTTCGCTACTAGCCTCATACATTAATGTCAATACTTGTTTTTGCCTTTCACGCACAACCTCCGGGTCATGGTATACATCATATACAGATGGTGCCTGAGGTAACCCTGCTAAAAAAGAAGCCTGAGCAAGGTCAAGCTTATCTGCAGTGATATTGAAGTATGTCTCTGAAGCAGCTTCAACACCATAAGCAAGGTTTCCGTAATAGAATTCATTCAAATAAAGCTCGAGAATTTGGTCTTTTGTATATCTACGAGTGATCTCAGCTGCAAGCAACGCCTCTCTCACTTTACGCATATAGGATTGTTCCGTTCTTTCTTCCGGAGAAAACAACAGACCACGGGCGATCTGTTGAGTGATCGTTGATGCTCCCGATATGGTCTCTCCCCCCCGAAAATTTTGCCAAAACGCCCTGAGGATTGCAGTCCAATCAAATCCCGGGTGTCTGTAGAATGACTTGTCTTCGGTGGCGATTGTCGCAGCTACCATGTAGGGCGATATCTTATCGAGGGTAATGAATGTCCGCCGTCCAGCTGAAGGGTCCAGGATTTCATAAAGCAAGTTCCCGTTTCGATCAAAGATTCTGGTCGTCTCAAATGTTGATGCTCTTTTTTGTAAATCCGCCACACTGGGTAATGTAGCGGCAATATTATAGTATTCATACAAAACAATAGAACCACCCACGAGTATAAGGATTATGCCTGCTAGCGCTGCCAATAGGAACATGCGCAATATACAACCCATACCTTGTTTTAAGGAAATTGAGGATGTTCGATGTTTCCTTTTTGTGCGAGCTACCACATCTTTTGTTGGGCTTTGCTGCTGATTGATTATCTTCTGCTGAGCCGGAACGTTCTCAGGAGAACTAACTGTAGACAGTGGTTGTATAGGTGTATATGATCCATTAAGGGTGGAAGGTTTAGTAATTTTCTGAGTCCTGCGAGGCAATGGCATACCATATTCATCAATCGCAAGTAATACTATTGGAGGCTGATCATCTACTTTGTTTTGACTTGATGTGTTGTTTACTTGATTAGCATTGGAATCGGAATCTGTCTTTTCAACGGTCTGGTTATCACCGTATTCCACTTGAGTGGTTACATCAGGAGATATTGATGGCCCTGATTCATAGGGAGTAATATGCAGGGCGATATCTGTCTTTTCAGTTATCTCTTCGTTGCGTAATTGATCATGATCCTCTTCACCCAGGGTGGATTCTTCTGTAATCTGGCTTAAATCCTTCGTTTCATCTGAATCCAATAATTTCCGGAAACGATCTGCGATATCTTTAGACTCGCTTGGAGTATGAGGATTGGACATATCTACTCAGGTTTGCTGGCAACCAATACTATCCAGGTGCCCTTCATCGTGACTTCACTGCGTTGATTTTTAACGATTAACTCGATTAATAATGAACCTCCACCCAAACGGGGAATTGGTTTAGTTTCAATAATGTGCAATTCAACATAAATTGTGTCGCCAATAAAAACCGGGAGGGAAAATTTCCAATTATTAATTTCTCGAAAAGCTATTACCGTGCCTTCCAACACACCGGTTCGCATTGCTAAACCTGATGCAATCGAAAGTACTAGTAATCCATGTGCCACCCTTTTTCCAAAGGGGGTTTTTGAACTGAACTCCGCATTAGTGTGAATTTGGTTATAATCACCAGATAATCCCGCAAACGTAACAATATCACTTTCAGTGATCGTCCTGCCTGGCGTTAAGATGCATCGACCAACTTCAAATTCCTCAAACCACATTCCACGTTGAGAAGATATTATGTTCATCCGATCCTCCAATTACTTATAGTATTTACCAAAGGTAAATTAACCTGAAAATTATAACATGTGCAAAATAACAATCCACAGCTATGTTCAATAAGATCACAATCGAATAAATCATTATGCACAATTGGAATTTCACACCTGAACATTCGTTCTCGCTTACTTTAGCTGCTGATGCAAGGATGGGTCCGACTGACTACACTAATGATCAAATTTGGGAGCTTAAATTGGGAGGTTCAGAGCCTCCTGCAATTTCATTAGAAACTACCTTTGGACTGCGTGCACGGCTTTGCAGGATATTTCCGAGATTTATTTACAACGGTAAGGTGGTTAATGATCCATCACAATTTTCGCATCCGATCATAATCCATCGATATTTTCCAAACTATCTCGAATTATCATTCAAACCATTCTCCTGTATTAACGTAAACCTTGAGTATTGGGTTCCCGGTTCTCAAGTGATTGCGGGGAGAATAAAAATAACCAATACAACCCATGAAAAATGCGCTGTCCAATTAGAATGGGCAGAAATATTATTGCCTTCCCCAGATGGTTTTCGCATGACGGTGAATGAAATTGGATTGACTACCTTGTTAGCTGGAAAAACCTCGCATATATCCCCAGTGTTATTTCTTGCAGGAGGCGCGCATGCCTTTAAAAGCCCCTATCCTTCGCTTCAATTATCACATGTCATTCCAGCCCATGGTGAACAAGAAGCTCGTTGGGCGCATGCTACCCTGGCTGATATTGATGAATCATATAATCTAACGAAAGAGGTGATGAATAAAAATTGGCCTGCCGAGTTCTCCCGCATCTTGCGAGAAAACTCAAAGCAAATGGAAATCCATACTGGCAATAAAGATTGGGACGCAGCCATTTTGTTATCCCAAAACCTTTCGTATCAATTTTTTCTACAACCAACAAAGTTCTGTAAAGCACCATCTGTTGTTACTACGCGTAAACCTGATCAAGGTTTCTCGCTACTTGGAGATGGCTCTGATTATAATCACCTCTGGAATGGCCAAACACCTATCGATACTCAATACTTGATAAATTTTCTACTTCCAGCATCACCTGAGTTAATAAAAGGTTTGTTGGATAACTTTTTGGACACCCAATCACAAGCAGGTGAAATCGACCTGAAGCCAGGGCTTGCCGCACAGCATAGTCGTCTACTTGCCTCACCGCTATTAGCAGATATTTCTCTTCAGTTATATGAATATAGTAATGATTCTGATTATTTAGACTTTATTTATCCAAAGTTACTTTCTTTTTTTCTGTCATGGTTTTCAAATACTCATGATCGTGATGCTGATCAAATTCCAGAGTGGGACCATGCTATCCAAACTGGTTTTGAAGATCTCCCATTTTTCTCCCACCATGACCCATCATTTTTAGGTGTGGATATTACAACCATCGAAAGTCCAGGACTAAGCTCCTATTTGTATCGTGAGTGTATATCTTTGTTAAAGATTGGAAAAATAATTAATTCTATTAACACAATCAAGCTATTAGAACCCTATGCAGAGAAACTGAAATCGATGGTTGATGGATCCTGGAGCGAGCAGGAGGCTTGTTACCTTTATCGCGACCGTGATTCTCACGTCTCCATAACAGGAGAAAATTTGGGTACCCTCAAAGGAGCAGGGATAATTGAAATCCATAGGGATTTTCATCAACCTATTCGCCCGACCATTTATATAGAATCACAAGACGAAATTACTCATCCGGCTAATATATTTATTCATGGAATTGGTGTCACCGGCACACATCGCGTGGAGCATCTTTCAGCAGGTCGAATTCACTGGCAACATCGGTTTGGCTATTTGACAAGTGCTTATTCCTACAATTCTATTGAACGTATTGAGATCAATGGAATCCACCCAGACGATATAGTGGTCGCTCAATCAGTGAACTATACTTTCATGGATCAATCTTTATTATTCCCTCTTTGGGCTGGGATCCCTTCAAAAGAGAGAGCAAAAATACTGGTAAATTTAACCGTCATGAACAAGAAAAAGTTTCTTGGTCCTTTTGGGTTGCGGTCATGGATTGGTTTTCCAGGGTTGAGCGAAATCCCGGAAGAGTATCATGGATTACATCTTCCTTGGACCGCTTTGATATTGGATGGTCTTTGCCAATATGGAGAGATTAACAAAGCTGCTGAACTGTTCGTGCGATTAATGAAACCTGTATGTAAAGCGCTTCAAAAAGACTTAACCCTTTATCAGTCATATCATAATGTGACTGGAAAGCCACTTGGCGTCCAAAACTCTATAACAAGCTTAATTCCCATTGGACTATTTCTCAAAATACTAGGAATAAAGATAATCAATCCATTTGTGGTAGAGATATCTGGTCATAATCCATTTCCCTGGCCTATTACAGTTAATTACCAGGGATTAACGGTCATCAAGCAGGAGAAAAAGACATTGGTGGTCTTTCCTGATAGACAGACTATTTCCGTTGAAAATGATCAAACCCAAAGAATAAGTTGTAAGAAACTAACTTTATCAAATCTAGTAGACGAATAAATTTCATTCCATTTCCGTTTTGACATATGCAGCATTATAGATATAATTTACATGTTCTTAACTACTCATAATTAATGAATAAATAGTCAACTTTGTTCTAGGAGATATTATGGATTGCAAACTAAATCCTGATGATGTACGCATATTTAGCGGTCGCTCCCATCCTGAGTTAGCTGCTTCAATTGCTCATCATTTAGGCATTCCTTTGGAAGCGACCCATTTTTCTCGTTTCACCAATGACAATTTATACATCCAATTGGGCGCAAGCGTACGTTCACGTACCGTATATCTTGTGCAATCCTTTATTCCTCCCGTCAGCGAGCATCTGCTTGAGTTATTTATGATGCTGGATATTGCACGCGGAGCAGGTGCCAGAGAAGTTCATGCCATCATTCCATATTTCTCCTATGCCCGTTCTGATAAAAAGAATGCTCCCCGGATTTCCATAACTGCCCGTCTTATTGCCGACTTGCTCGAGGCTGCAGGAGCTACCCATGTAATGACCGTCACCCTCCATTCACCTCAAGTGCATGGCTTTTTTAGGATCCCAACGGATCCACTCACCGGCAGAGGAATTTTCGTCAATTACCTGCGTGAACTTCAACAAATAGAAAAATTTAATGGGACAAATACCGTGGTCGTTGCTCCTGATTATGGAAGAGCAGCTTCAGCTGCCCGACTGGCACACCACTTTAATTTATCCTCAATATCCGCAGAAAAAACACGCATTTCCGATACAGTTGTCCAAATCAGTGATTTGATTAATAAACAGGTGGCTGGATTTGAGAGAGCAATTATCTTTGACGATGAAATTGCGACTGGTGGATCAGTTATAACCTTGAGTCGAATGTTGTTAAAAGGTGGTATCAAACAAATCTATGTGATATGTACTCATGGCTTGTTTTTTGGTGAAGCGCTACCTCAATTACAGGCGATCCCAGAAATTACTCATATTATTACCACGGATACAGTCCCAATCCCAATTGAAAAAAGGCCGGCAAATCTGACGGTATTATCAGTTGCGCCACTCATCGCCGATGCCATATTCCGAAATTTCACCCGTCAATCAATAGGCCCCCTCTTTGACTTTGGAGATGATGACAGTTAAGGAATCGTCTTTTACTCGTGGAATTCCTCTACTTGATAGGTCAATACCTCTAGTTTCTTTCTTCGCCATAGATCTGGTGCTGATCCCATTTTTAAACAAAGTTGGTCAAGAAAATCTTCTGGATTGAGGATCTTTTCCCAGACCTGTGGAAGAAAGGTTGCCCGACGCATTCCATCACGGATAACTATTCCATCAATGTTCGGCCTCAGCATTTCCAGGAGATCATTCGGACAATTATATTCAAGGATTGTTGGTCTTGTTAGGTAAGAAATTTCAATTTGAATATCTTCAGCTTCAGCTGGGCGGACTGGTGGAAAGCGATAATCCTGGAATGCAGCTGCAATTGCATGTTCTCGGACATCTTCGGCTAAACATTGATAGGGTTCAAGCGCACCCACGCAACCGCGCAAATTCCCTTTATAAGTCAACGTAACAAAACTCGCCCCTTCTTCCTGCAATATCTTAGACAGCACGCTTTTATCTATCTGCGGGATTTGTTTGTTATTGACATAATTTTCAATGGATTCCCGAGCCAATTTTAGTAAGAATGTCCGGTCATTATCCGTTAAATGTCGTTCTGGCATCATATATGCACTCTCCATAAATTAATAAGACCATCACCAATATACATTTTCATTCAAACTTCGTCAAGTACTTTGAGATATGAAACACTTGTCATCTATTAGTAATTAAGGTAGTATCTAGCTGATGAATAAAGAAACAACATCATCCTCTCAAAATTCAGTTCCTGATTCATCCCAAACAACAAAAAATAGTTCGGGTGGAATGTTTCAGCAACTGGGACTTGTGATTGGAGTGGCATTTATTATCGCCACACTCTTCACTGCCTGGACAGAACCTGGGCTTCTCCCTGGGAGTTTGTCCGAAAAGATATCGAATGCCCTAACACTTCAAAGAGCGACACCACAAGAAGGATCACCAACCACAACCGCACGTCCAGTCCACCGAATTGGTATTGTTGCTGGCCATTCAGGAAACGATTCCGGTGCGGTATGCCCAGATGCCTTGGGCGGATACCGTGAAGTTGATATTAACTTAAGTATAGCCAGCCTGATTAAAGAAACCCTTGTATCAGCAGGGTATGATGTCGACTTACTGGCTGAATTTGATCCACGGTTAAATGGATATACCGCACAAGCATTAGTCTCCATCCATGCAGATTCATGTGAGTATATTAATGACCAAGCTACTGGATTCAAGGTTTCATCAGCAATATCAACCAAATATCCCGAGCAAGCAGCTCGACTAACCAACTGCTTGCTGACACGATACACAGAAGCGACAGGGCTGCAGCTCCATTCTGGTAGTGTGACAGATGATATGACCAAATATCATGCTTTTAATGAGATTAATAAGGATACACCTGCAGCGATTATCGAAACCGGTTTTATGAACCTGGATCGCGAAATCCTGACCCAAAAACAAGATGTGATTGCGAACGGGATTGCATCCGGAATTCTATGTTTCATTCGGAATGAAGATATCACCCCCACTCAGGTACCATGAACGACGATGCAGATTCACTTCAACAAGCTCTAAATAATGCACGGATTTCATTTAAAAAGGGTAATCATTCCAATACAAGATATTGGGCTCAATTAGCAATAAAAATAAATCCAAATATTGAAGAACCCTGGTTGTGGTTAGCTGCTGTATCCTCGCCTCATGCGAGTGTTGCCTACCTCCAAAAAGCACTAAGCATAAACCCACAAAGTCAACGCGCCAGGCAGGGACTGCATTGGGCGATTAAACGCGTTCGGCAAGAACCATCTTATAAACTGTCGTCAAAAACAACTTTAAGTACTCATCCTGCTTCACACCCTGCTGATTTAAGGACAGGTACTTTATCCCCAACGAAATCACGTCTAAGTCCTCAGTTGTGGGTTGGAGTTGCAATCCTTTTAGCGGTTATTTCCTGTGCACTGGTCTCACCTGCTTTGGGATTTTATATAAATACATTTTTTATAAAACCCGAGCCATTAATGGCAGCTCAAGTCGGTATAATAAAAGCATCGAATACACCTACACCCAGCAAAACTCCAACGATCACTCCATCACCAACCCCAACAGAAACCCCAACTCCAACACCAACGGATACACCAACGGATACACCCACGCCCCTTCCCACCGATACATCGACCCCCACATTCACTCCTTATCCAACAGATACAGATTATCCAACATTAGAACCTGTGGAGTATGAATTGCCTGAACCTGGTGGGGAAGGTCGTTGGATAGACGTAGACCTGTCTGATCAAATGTCATATGCTTATGAAGGTAATCAACTTATACAGTCTTTCCTTGTTTCGACAGGTACTTGGCTGCATCCAACAATAACCGGGCAATTCTATATTTATGTAAAATATGAGTACGCTGATATGGCTGGTCCTGGTTATTATCTACCAAATGTTCCGTATGTCATGTACTTTTATTCAGGCTACGGTCTTCATGGTACCTATTGGCATAGTAATTTTGGAACCCCAATGAGTCATGGATGCATTAATTTTTCAATACCGGATGCTGAATGGCTTTACTATTGGGCTGATATTGGTACATTGGTAAACATCCACGAGTAATGGGTAAAAAATATCTACCAATTGGATCACATATTATAACTCGCCGGGAGTTCCTTAGATTAAGCTCTACAGGCATACTGGCAGCATTTGGGCTTGTTATCCCTTCACAAAAAAGGATATTTCATCATCTCAATCAGCTTAATTATGATTGGACCAATCCTTATGATCGCTTAGCTTCCATCAAACTTGTAGAAACATTGAATCCAGGTCAACAAGGACGCATTCTAAATGATTCTGTTGATATATTTAATCTCCCCTCGTTTAGTGCAAGCCGGGTAAACACTTTTTTCCGTGATACGGTTCTACCTATCACCGATATTACCATAGGTACATCGGAAGATTCATTCAATATGGTATGGTATAAAGTCAGTGATGAAGGATATGTTCATTCAGGATCGATACAACCAGTCCTTACCAAAACGAATCCTACTGTTGCGAATATTCCTCCGGAGGGCGCTATGGCTGAGGTGACCGTCCCTTTCACAGATGCTCGTTGGGATCCAGGAGACGATGCACTGGTAGCATATAGACTTTACTATGCAACCACCTATTGGGTCATGGAAGTAGTTACTGATAAACAATGGCATTCATGGTACGGCGTTCGGGACGATAAATGGGAGTATATGTACTACGTTCCTTCTGCACATTTGAGATTAGTACCACACGATGAAATGGATCCGATTTCCCCAAATGTACCTCCACAAAACAAACGCATTGAAGTGCATCTACCGGAGCAAGTAATGATCGCGTATGAGTTTGATCACCCTGTATTCATGGCCCGAGTTGCATCTGGTGCAGTATTTGGAAATGGTGATTTCTCTACACCATCCGGAAGGTACATGACATTTCACAAACGCTCCTCAAGGCATATGGCCCGTGGTAACCTTGCTGCAAATGGGTATGATCTACCTGGAGTACCATGGAATTCCTATATAACCGAAGAAGGTATTGCATTTCATGGAACTTACTGGCATAATAATTTTGGTCAGCCTCGCAGTCATGGTTGCATTAACCTTACACCCCAGGCTGCAAAATGGGTTTTTCTTTGGACGATGCCGACTGTTCCTCCCGATCAGGAATGGATATACAAAGAGATCGGTACAGTTGTGGATATAATTAGTTAATCCATAATATGTTAATTTTATGGATATTGCGGTTTAGCATAACCAATATTTGTTTACAAGGCATGTAATCGAAGGTCGATTGCATAACCAAGAAGGTAAATTATGGCATATCAACCACTACTAAAGGGTTTGATTTTCGACGAAAATGACCACCCAGTTGATGTTATTGAAGTTGGTGGTGAGCCTTGTTATGTAGTGAATGATGCCGGATTTCGCAGGCATATTCCTTCAGAGCAGGTTGACCGACAGGTATTGATTCTTATGGGTAATATGATTGAAGGTCATGAGGATGAGCTTGCGGAACAGACCGCTAAAATGTTAGGTCAAGATGATATATTTTCAAAAGCCTTAATTGAAAACCAACTAAAAAACCTGGATCAGCAATTTGAGGCAGTGTTAAAAAGCGGAATTCCCGAAGAAGGACGTGCTTACATGGGGATGATGGGTTTTCGGGTCAAGATAAACGTGCACGGTGAAGTGCTCGAAGTGAACCAACCAGGCATGATTGCTCCTGAAGATGAGTAGCTAAGATTGTTTATGGCATCAGAATATATAAAAGTTGTCACAGAATCAGATTTTGAGTACGAGGTCATTGCTTATTCAAACCAGATGGCGGTGATTGTCGATTTTTGGGCAGAATGGTGCCGTCCATGTAAGACGCTTACTCCCATTTTGGTAAAAATCGCGCATGATGCAGGGGGGACCTTCCGCTTGGCGAAAGTTAATGTCGATGATAACCCAAATTTAGCCATGCGTTTCAATGTTCGGAGCATCCCAAATGTTAAAGCATTTCGTGATGGTCAGATTGTTTCGGAATTCCTCGGGTTGCAACCTGAGGTAAGGATAAAAGAATTCATTCGCAACCTGGCACCAAGTCAAATTGATTTGCTGCTTGAGAAAGGCCAGAGCCAGCTGGAGGCACAAAACTGGCTTGAAGCCGCAAACACCTTTCACCAATTCCTGGCAAAATCGCCCAACCATCCAGCTGGATTATTGGGATTGCTAAAATCAAAATTAATGTTAGGCTATTACTCTGAAGTGAAGGTGTTATTCGATGAATTTCCTCCCAGTTCGGAATATGCGAAAATAGAGGTTATTCGACCGCTGTACGAAGTGTTGTTCAAGGTAAAGTCTAACCAGTCCATAACAGATGACCCTCTCGAAGCTACCTATGTGAATGCATTACGCCTCACAACGCGTGGAAATTTACCTGGCGCAATGGATGGGTTGATTGACATCCTTCGTCAGGACAAGCATTATCACGGTGATGAAGTCAGGAAAGTGTTGCTCGGATTGTTTGAGATACTTGGAACTCACCACCCTCTAACTCAACAATACCGGCAAGAATTGGCTCTTGTACTATTCTAACTTGACATAAAATAAAAGATGTATTGTAGGAATTAGCAATACACCTTTAATTATTTTGAGTGTCAGCTGGCTTTATTCTCGGTTTCCTTCCAATCAGGAGCAGCACGTTCGAGCTCATTACGGGAGACATGGTTTGACTTTCCACAATGCGGGCAATGAACATCATAATGTGCCAGGTGCTCACTGGATAACTCATCCAAAGCCGCGTGGACAACTTCCTTATCAAGACCAAACGGACGGTGGCAATTTTGACAATGAATTTGCATATAATCCTCCTATCTACTAAGGTTAAAACATGACTAAATTTTACACCCAAACTGGTGATGATGGTTATACAGGTCTGTTAGGGGAAGGAAGAGCACCTAAATATAATAGGCGGATCGAGACCATTGGTGCGATCGATGAAGCCAACGCTGCGCTTGGAATTGCGCGGTCGATCTGCCTGGCTCCCTCAACAGCTTCAATTCTTCTTAGAGCTCAAAAAGACCTATATTACATCATGGCGGAAATTGCTGCCTTGCCTGAAAACGCATCCAAATTTCGGAAAATTACAACCAAGCACGTCGATTGGCTGGAGGGTCAAATTGATGATTTGAGTAATCATATATTAATCCCTGATGGATTTATCGTTCCAGGGGATTCGAAATCAGGTGCGATAATTGACCTGGCGCGGACGATAATCCGCCGTGCTGAGCGGCATATAGCATATCTATTACATCAAAAAAAGTTGGAAAATCGAGAGCTGCTGCGGTATATGAACCGCCTATCATCTTTATGCTTCGTCCTTGAGCTATTAGAAATTCAAGTTTCAGGGATCAACAATCCAACTTTGGCCAAAGAATAACCTACGAAAATTAGTAATAATAGAGAGCATCTGGATCAATGCTCTCTCCTTATGATTTTTAAAAAAAAATACTTTAACCCCCACCTGCAAGTGCCGCATCGATTGCAGCTGTTAATTCCTCATAGGTTGGGATATAGTCCGGAAACGGATTTGTACCGTTTATCAAGATCGAAGGGGTTCTATTGACCCCAGCAGTTACGCCCATCTGGTAATCTGCTTCGATCTCCGAGGAATATCGATTACCATTAAAGCAGCTATTAAACGCAGTCATGTCCAACCCAAGAGATTCTGCAAAAGCAGTTAATCGCTTGTTATTGAATGATCCACCGTTTTCCACTACACCTTGATTGGCAAATAGGATGGCGTGATAATCCCAGAACCTCCCCTGCTCCAATGCACACATACTGGCATTGGCTGACTGGTGAGACTCTTTCGTTGCAGACTGGGAATCTAGAAACGGAAATTGTCTGAATATGTAATATATCTGTCCATTGGTGATATAGCTGCTTGTTAGGAGCTGCTTTTCAATTGATTCGGAATACCCCTTACATGCCGGACACTGGAAATCCGCGTACACTTCGATTTTGACCTTTGCATCTGGTTTACCGATAGCTTTTCCATCTACCATCGGAAAGGCAACTGGAGTGACCTTCACAAAATCGCCAGCAGGCTTTAGTGTATTGTAGATTGCAGGTGTAATAAGAATTAATATGAGGATAAGGATAAAACCACCCACCCACAATATTGTATTCATCCGTTGCTGGCGTTTTTTTCGTGTTCGTTGTGCTTTGATCGCATCACGTTTGCTTGTAGTCATTGATGTAACTCCTGAAAAATATATGCAAGGCTGAATTTTGCCATGAGAACTCGTCCTTGTCCAGTATAAATATTAATTATGATGTGAGAGAATGTTTATCTAGCCATTCACGTAGATACTCGAAAACCAGTTCTTTTTCAGGCTCATTATGTAATTCATGGCACAAGCCAGGCCATATTTTCAATGTGCAGTTACCCCTGATCTTGCTTGAAAATTCTCGGCTTCCCTGAATAAAGGCAATTTGATCACAGTCGCCATGCATTAATAATAAAGGCAAGGTCCATTCATTTGCGTGTTGAAATGCCCATGATATTGCATCAAGAGTATTTTTTGCCATTGCAGTTGTAGCTGTACCATGGACAAGGGGATCATTTATATATTTTGTAACTACTTCAGGATCTCTTGATATAGCCTTAGGGTCCAATCCTGTAGGCATACTTAGTTCGGGTAACAATGACCCCATAATTTTAGCTAGAGCAATTTTTACCTTTTGTTGCTCAAGTGCAGTTCTGAATCCTGGTGAAGTTATTACCACCCCTGCCAAATGGGGATTTTTCCGCAGCACATAATTAGATACCAAAATACCTCCCAAGCTATGTCCATATAAAAAGTTCGGTATTTTAGATGATCTCGTTTCTGCTTCCCCTAATAACTGAGAAATATCCTTCATGTATGCATCGAAGGTAGGGACATGTCCTTTCTTCCCTTGTGATTTTCCGTGTCCGCGTAAATCGAATGATAGTACAGAATAACCAGCCCGATTTAATAGAGCAGCCCAATGTGCATACCGTCCACTATGCTCACCCAACCCATGGACAAGACAAATTAAACCTTTTTGTCCATCATCAACCTGCCACCCCTGAAAATATAAACTAAGCCCATCAAATGATTTTCGTTCAAACTCGATGTGAGACATAAACTACCTCATTTTTATAGTATATATTTGTAAACCCGATATTTTTCACCAGTTGTTTTAAAGCCTGCTTTTGCGTATAGTGCTAAAGAAGCAATGTTACTTTGTTGTGTATTTACCGTGATGTGTGATATACCAAGCTGCCTATAATGCTTTAATAAATCTTGGACCAACAAAAAACCAATCCCTTTTCTTTGCATAGCTTCTTTAACCGCAAGGCGTGCTAGATGTCCTCCCATGCCGTTGGAGGTACTATACTGATATCCAATAATTTCATCTCCTGTTTCTGCAACTGTCGTATAGGATGATTGCTGGAATGCAAGTTCTAAGGCTTCAAATGAATTTCTCCATTCTCGATTAAATGCTGAGTTGTCAATATCCACAATAAACGGAAGATCTTCATGCATCATTGGGCGAATTATATCAAAAGCCATATTGGGTTCGTGAATTGCAAATTTGTTTTCATACATCAAGATATTTACATTATCCGTTTGTTCAAATTTGCTTGCTAAAAGTATATCAGTAAACCAACTTTGCATTGAAAGAGCAGCAACTTGCATTATTCCATTGTGTGAAATTTCATCAAGAGTCGCTTCCCACAGAAGTCTCCATGCATAATCTGGTTTTATATTTGAGCTGACTGCAAACAACCTGACCCAAGCAATCTCAGGCAAATCTGGAGGGCATGCTAAAGTTGCTAATAATCTTTCTTTTTTTTCAAGGAGAAGGTAAGGTTGCCCTCCAATCCAATCTAGAGGTGACTTCCAATCCAAGTGTTGCTGGACATATGAACCAAAATGAATTAATGTAGCTAAGCGAGAACGATCAGCATATGAAGCATTATGAATGGAGAATTCAGCCTCAACCATTTATATTTCCGGGTTTTATTGTACGTGAAGGAGTATTTTTCCTTGAGACCATAGATCTTCAAGTTTATAATAATTCCGCTTTTCATTGGAAAAAATGTGAATGATGATATCCCCAGCATCAATTAAAACC
>Ga0315283_10002112_pt1 | contig 16481 bp, 9 predicted proteins | sample YL17G09_0_MG_FD_204541 | JGI IMG/M metagenome (GOLD analysis project Ga0315283, IMG submission 204541) | Sediment microbial communities from Yellowstone Lake, YNP, Wyoming, USA - YL17G09_0 | ecosystem: Environmental > Aquatic > Freshwater > Lake > Sediment | place: USA: Wyoming | collected... | reverse complement strand
GCACGTGCCTTCGGCCTCTCACACGCGAACACTCTCTCTCTCCCCCCTCCCTCTGCAGCGTCCTCACCCTCCGCGCCTGGGCCGCCCCGGCCGACGCCGCCGCCGGCCCGCCGCCCGCGGCCCCGCTCCTCCTGGTCTCCCCTCTCCCCGGCAACGCCCTGGCCGACCCGGCCGACCCCAGCGCGGCGTCCCTGTGGCCGCGGGCCCTGCCGCCGCCGGCGCCGTCGGCGCCGCCCTCTTTGTCACGCGGCGCGGCGGCCGCGCCCTCGTCCTCCGCCACCCGGGCCGTCCGGGCCCCGCCGCCCTGGGCCTTCAGCCCGCCCGGCCGCACCGCCCACGACCTGCCTTCCGTAGGCACGCCCATCCAGACGGTGGGGGTGGACTTGCGGGGCGGCGGCGGGGGCGGGGTCCGCGGGGCGGGGGCGCCCGCCGGGTGGGCCGTCTCGCTCACCCACGCGGGCGCCCCCGCGGCGGCCGCGTCCCCCGCCTCGCCTCCTCCCGCGCCGCCCCTGGACTTTGTCCTGACCTGGGACTGTGCCGCGGACGCGTCCTCGGCCTGTCCCTCGCCCGGCCCGGACGCGCCGGCGTGCGGTGGGCCCGGCCGGGGCACGTGCGTCCCCCGCCCGCGCGGGTGCGCCCGCCCCGACGGGGCGGCCACCGCAGGCGCCTGCGCCGCCTGCGCCTGCGAGCCCGGCTGGGCGGGCGGGGCCTGCGAGCGGGGGGTGCGGGTGCTGGACGTGGACGCCGCGGCCTCTGTGTCCACGGCCACCACCGCGGCCGCCCCCGCCGGGCGGTGGGAGCATTTCGAGTGGCGGGCGCCGCCAGCGGGAGGGAGCGGCGGCGCAGGGGGCGACAAAAATGCAACCAGGGCGGCCGCCGCCGCCGCCCCTGCCGCCACCACCACCGGCGCCCTGCTCGTCGAGCTGGACCGCCGCGCGGGGGACGTGGCCCTCATGGTCCAGCGCATTGCGGGCGATGACGGGCCCGCCAGCCGGGGGGCCCTGCCCACGGAGGGCGTGCGGCTGGGGGGTGGGGGTGGCGTCGGCGCCGGCCCCTCCCCCTCCCCCTCCTCCGCCGCCTCCATGCTGCGCCAGTGGCTGCAACGCACGGGCGGGGATGAGGCGGCGGCCTCCATCTTTGGCGACGGCGGCGACGAGGAGGAGGAGGAGGGCGGCGGCGGCGGCCCGCCCACCCTCCCGCCTGCGGTCGGCGCGACACCGCTCGCGCCGCCCGGCGCCGACGCGGCGGGCTGGGCGGCGGGTGACGCCGTGCCCTCCGTCCTGGTGTCGGCCGTCCGCCCGGGCGACGTTTTTGCCGTGTCCGTCCTCACCGCCGATGTCCGGAGCAAGGAGGCCGGTGCGTACCGGGTGACCGCCCGGTGGGGCGGGTGGAAGCAAAACGAGCGAAACGCGACCGCCGCCGCCGCGCTCGCTCCTCTGTCCTCGACCGCCGCCGCCGCCGCCCCCGTCTGCCCGCAGGCCTGCGGGGCGGCCACGGGGTATGGGGCCTGCATTGCCGACGGCGCCTGCGTCTGCGCCCCCGGCCGGGGCGGGGCCGCCTGCCAGGGCCCGGCGGCGCTGCTGGCCCCCGGCCAGGCCGCGGTCGGGGACGTGCCCCCCGGCGGCTGGGCGTTCTTCACGCTCCTGCCGCGCGCGGGCCCTGCCCAGGACGCGGACCGGCGCCTGCTGGTCCTGGCCTACGACACCCAGGGCGGGCACCCCCTGGTCCTGGCCCGCCGGGCGGCGGGCGGCGGGGGCGGGGAGGCGGCCAGCGAGGGAGGGTGGCCGGCGCCGGGCAGCGCCGACGCCGTGCTGCGGGCCGGCGCCTTCGCGTCCGGGCCGGACGCCGTCGCCTTTGACCCGGCCGACGGGGGCGACCCGACCGCCCCCATGCGCATCGCCATCTACAACGCGCCCCTGGCCGGGGCGGGCGCGGGCGGCGGCGCGGGCGGCGCCTCCCTGTCCTTCCGCCTGCGCCTGGGCGTGGGGCCGCCGGCCGACCCGGCCCTCCGGGCGGGGGCCGGCGCCAAGCGGGGCGCCATCGCGGCCTGGCTGGCGGCGGCGCTGGCCCTATCCGGCCTGGTCACGGTGTGCGGCGTCGGCCTGGCCATCCGAGGGGTGGCGGTCGTCGTGGCGGCCCGCCGGGCGGCCCGCGCGAGTGGAGCGGGCGGCGTGGGCGGTGGCGGCCGATGGTTTGCGCCCGCCGCGCCGCCCGCCGCGCCGCCCGCCGCGCCGCCCGGCTTGTCGCCCGCCGCCATCGCAGCCCTGCCCACCCGGGTCTACGCCGGGCGGGCATCCAGCGCGGATGGAGGGGGGGGCGCCAAGCCGCCGCCCGCCGCCGCCGCCGGCCTCAGCCTCACGGCCGCAGTCGTCTCGGCTGGAGAGGCCGCCCCGCCCGCCCCACCCCCTAAAGCCGGACCCGGCGACGCGGCCGCCCCCCCACCCCCGCCCCCACGAGTCCTCCACCACGCGCTCTCCGCCGACTGGCGCCCCCAGTGCGCGGTGTGCGTGTGCGAGTTCGAGGCCGGCGAGGCCCTGACAGCGCTGCCCGGGTGCGGCCACGAGTACCACGCGGCCTGCATTGCTGGCTGGCTGGCCCGGGCGGCGACCTGCCCGGTGTGCCGGGCGGGGGTGGACGGAGAGCGGGGGAGAGGAGGAGGAGGAGGCGGAGGTGGGGGGGAGAGGGTAGGTGGTGGTGTGGGCGAGGGAGGGGGGGTTGCTGCTGCTGCTCTAGAGGGCGGGGGGGTGGTTCAAGTGTAAGAAGGGGCGCAGAAAAAACGAAATGTGATAAAAACACCAGACCTCTCATCCCGATGCCGCCTCCACCCCCGCCCTCCCGCCCGCCCACCCTCGGGGCGGAGGGACGCCCGCCCATCACCACCATCTCGCCCGTCACCGCCCTCGCCCTCGCCGCCACGGCCACCACTCCGGACACCCCCGCCGCCGCCGCCCTGGCGCTGTCCGCGGCCCTCGCCCGGGGCGCGACCTGGGTGGCCGTCTCCCTGCCGCCGACCGCCGACGCCCTCGCCCTCGAGGACGGGGGCGGGGACGGGGTGGGGCGGGGCGACCTGGACGCGGTCGCCTGGTGCGCGTCGGCTGACGCCTCCCCGTCCGACCCGAGGCGCCTGCTGGCTGTGCACGACGCCCCGCAGGCCGCCGCCCTGGCGGCTCTAGCGTCCCTCGCGGGCGGCCTGTCCCTGTCCACCCGGTGCGCGGGCGGCTTCGAGACGCGCACCCTGCGCCTCGGCTGCCACGCGGGCGGGGGTGGGGCCCCTCAGAGTGGGGTGGCACCCCCGCCGGGGCGGGCGACCGTGGGCACGAGCCTCGTCGCTTCGTCCTTGCTTGCCCTCCAGCCCGTGCGCGCGGCCGCAGCCGCGGGGCCAGGCGGCGCGCGGGCGGTCCTGGCGGCCGCCCAGGAAGCCCTCGTCCGCCTGGCCGTCGCCGCGCCCGCGGACGTGGAGCTGGTGCTCACGCTCGGAGACGCCCCCCCCATTCTCTGGCGCGCCGGGCGGTCGCACGGGGAGGCAGCCGCCCTCGCCCTCGGGCCGGTCCTGGCCCGGGCGGCGGTGGCCGGGGCCGCCGCCCTCGGCGGCGTGCGGGCCGCCGCGCACGCCGCCGTCCCACCCGCGGGATCGCCTGGCGTGTGTGCGGACGCCGGCGGCGAGGGCGGCGGCGGCGGTGGCTCGCCGGCCCCGCCCCCCCTGCTGTTGGGCCCCCGCCAGTTTGTGAGCGCGGGCGGCGCGCCGGCGACGCAGGACCTCGCCGCGGCCGTCCTGGCGGCCGTCGGCCCCGCCTTCACGGCCATCACCCGCCGCCTGCGCGGCCGCAGCGGGGGAGGCGGCTCGGTGCGGGGGTCGGGTGGCGGCACCGCGGCCGTCGGGGCCGCCCCCCTCGCCCCGGCCTTTTGCGTGTGGCTTGAGGGAGAGGGTTTGGGTGGGGGGGCGGGGCGGGGCGGCGGCGGCGTTAGCCCCGGCATCCCCGCCACCGCCGCCGCCGCCGCGGCTGCCCGGGCGGCCGTCCTGGCGGCCTGGCACGCCGTCGCGCCCGCGTCCTTGCTGCCAGACCCTCTGGCGGGTGGGCCTCACCTGCTGCCGCCCAGCAGCGCGCGCCCCCACAAACGCCGCAGGGGGGGGGCGGCGGCGGGGGAGGCAGGGGCGGCGCCGCGCCCACCCCCGCGCCCGCTGCTCCGCCCGCTCCAGCCGCGCCCCGCCCCGCCCGCCCGCCTGCAGCCCACGCCCTTCTTAACCTGTCCGCCGCCGGCCGACCTCGCCTTGCTGAGCCTGACCGCCCTGGCGGCGGGCGACCGCGCGGGGTTGGAGGCGCTGACCGGCGGGGGCAGCCCCCCCTCCCGCTCAGACCTGTCCTCCTCTTCCTTCGTCGGCCAGCTGGCTGCCCCCGCCAGCGGGCGCCCCTGCTTCGTCGTGCTGGGTCTATCCACCGGCCCAGCCCGCCGCCTCATCATTTTAGACCCGCACGCCGCGGATGAGCGGGTGCGGGTGGAGGCGTTGGGCGGTGCGCTGGTGGGCCCGGGCGGCCTCCCGGCGACCGCCCCGGCCACCTCTCCGCTCTCCAGCGCCCCGCTCCCGCCCGGGCCCCACACCCTGCTCTCCCTGCCACCCCGGGACGCGGCCGCGCTCACAGCGCACGCCCCGCTGGTCCGGGCCTGGGGCTGGCGGTGGGTGGCGGGCGGGGGCGGCGGGTGCGTGCGCGTGACGCATGCGCCGGCCCTCTGCTTCCCGGGCGAGGCGGCGGCGGGCGGGGGGCGCCCCGCCTCGTCCGCCGCGGCCCGCACCACCGCCCGCGGGCCCGCCCCTCCCGGGACGCTAGCCGAGTACGTGGCATCCCTGGCCGCGACCGCCGGGGCGGGGCGGGTGCCCCCCATCATCGGGCGGGCCCTGGCGGCGCGGGCGTGCCGGGGCGCGCTCATGCTGGGGACGCCCCTCTCCCCCGCGACCACGGCGCGCCTGGTGACCGCCCTGGCCGCCACGGCCTCGCCGGGCGTGTGCGCGCATGGCCGCCCGACGACCGTGCCGTTGGTCGACCTGCGGGCGGCGCGGCGGGCGGTGGAGGCCCGGCGGCGGGCGGGGGGGGGGGGCGCTGGCCCCCCCCCCGCCGGTGGGGTGGGCCCCCGGGGGGGGGGGGGGGGGGGGGGGGGGGCCGGGGGGGGGGGGGGGGGGGGGGGGGGGGGGGCCGGGCCAGCCGCCGCCCAGCCCCCTCCCCGCCCTCGTGGCCCGCCTCACGGCCGCCGTCGCGGCGGCTGAGGCTCAAGCGCGTGGCAGAGAAGGGGCGTGCGCGCGCCTGACGACCAAGGGGGCGAGGGGAGAATAAACACATATACCTAAAAAACGGTGTTATTTGTTTGTTCACATCAGGCCCCCCGCGCCCGCTTGGCGGCGGCGCCCCCCCCCCCCTGCTGGTTGCCCCCGCCTCCATGCCCCCCTCCCCCGGCGGCCCGGGCCCGGGCCGCCACTTCCACCGCCGCGCCCGCGCCGTTCCGCCCACGCCAGTCCACCGCCCGCCACCGGTCCAGGGCGGCCAAGGCGGCCGCGCCGGCGCCGTGGAGGGCGGCCTCCTCCACGCTCATCAGGGAGGCCGGGTCGGCCGCGACGCGCGCGGCGCGCGCGCCGGGGGCCCGCACCGCCCGCGCGTCCGCCCGGGCCGCGTCGGAGGGGGCCAGGCACCGGGCCAGCAGGGGCGCGTAGCGTTGGCGCAGGGCGTGGGCGGCCAGGGGGGTCAGGTCGGGCGCGCCGCGCAGGGTGGACAGGGCCAGGGCGGCCGTGTAAAAGTAGGGCGACCGCCCCCGGAACCGCACAGACGGCGCGCCCGTTGACAGGGCCCGCCGGGCCGGGCCGCCATACTCGGGCGGCAGGGCCCGCAGGTCCGCCATGTTGCGGCCCAGCAGCTCGGCGGCCAGCCAGGCGGGCAGCCCGACGGCCGCGCCCGGCGCGACGTCCGCCTCGCCCGCGGCCGGGTCGAGCAGGCGGCCCAGCCCGGCCGCGCCCGCGGCCAGGGTCACCGGCAGCTCCACCTCGCCCGCCAGGGCGGCGTGGGGGTCGAAGTAATCGCCGCCGCACGCGTAGGAGGACGTCGCCATGGGTGGTTCGCCTTTCAGTGTTTGGGAAAAGGGTTTTGCCTTTGCGGTGGCGCGTCGGTTTAAAAAACAAACAAAAAGGGGGGGGAGGGGGGGCTCTCAACCCTTCCTCTCCCTCGCTCGCTCACTCGGTGGGTGGCTGCCGCCCTTTTGGTGCGTGGTTGGTGGCGGTGGTGCTGGGAGGCGCCGCTCCTGCTGCTGCCGACCCTGCTGCTGCTGCTGCTGCGCCTACCGCGCTCGTCACCACCAGGTGCTGCTTCACCAGGTCCAGCAACGCCCCCGCACCCCCCGGCACGCGGCGGGCGTCCAGGTCCGGGACGACGAGGTAGGCCTCGACCTCGCGGGTCGGGCCGAGGTTGCACGCGGCGAGCGCTTCCGAGGCGCTCAGGCCGAGGGCCGCGCACCCCTGCGCAAAGGCGGCGAGGGAGGCGGTGGGCGTGGAGGCGGCGGGTGTGGTGGCCGCCAGGTAGTCGTAGAGCTGTTGTGGTAGGAGAGAGAGTGCGTGTGTGAGAGGGAGAGAGAGATGGTGATTGAAAGGGCGGGCCTCGGACAGATGCGCGCGAGCGCGTTTCCCTCTCTCCGTCCTCTCTCCCTCTCCTCTTCTACCTTGCGTTCCAGGGGCAGGGCGTCCCGTCGGGTGTCGTCACTCCCAGCACCGTGCTCTTCCAGGATGCGCAGGAGTTCAACGTTGGTCAGCGGCTCACCGTCGTCGCGGACACTGGAGAGAGCGGGGGAAAAAGAGTGAGAGCGGTTTCAAAAGCAAGCGCAAAAAAAGAAAGAAAGCCCGCGCCGACGCCCACACGGGTCCGCCCACGGCGTTGGCCTTGCCCCAGGGGATCCGGGCGTTAGGTCAGGGGGTGGGCTAGAGGCGTGCGTGGGGGCTGGAATAGATATCCAGGCTCCGCAGTAGGACGCGCACTTGGGCAGCGGCGGTCGAACAAAAAAACAACGACGCTAAGGAAGGGGCGGCGGCGGCCCGAGTCGCGCTCGCATTTCCCGCGGGACACACACGCGCATCCAGCACCCACCACCACCACCACCCCAGGGCTATGGAGCAGGGAACCGCTCATAGGTGGGCGCGAATGCAAACACCACACTCACATCCTCATGACTGCTGGGCGGGCATTGTGTGAGTGCAGGAAACGAATGAGTGAGCGTTTTTTTTCAACCTCGCCACTTTTCACACAAACTACCCGCCGCCTCCAAAGTTGAACGCAAAGCCGCCGCCGCCGCCCTGGTCCTCGCCACCACCAATCACGTCCGCCAGGCGGCTGCCTGCAACCCTCTCCCCGCTCACGGGGTCCCGCCCCAGGGTGGTCCGGGCGGCGGCCAGGGCGGCGGGCGCCACCCGCTCCAGCGCGGCCTCCAACCTCGCGCCGACCCCCGCCCGCGCCCCGTCCGAGTCCAGCCCGGACACCAGGGCCGGGTCTTTGGAGCCCAGCACGCGCAGCACGGCCGCCAGGCCGGCGGGGGACGCAAAGTTCTGGGTGATGGCGACCGTCTCGTCGCCCGGGTCGGCGTCAGAGCAAGGCCCCGCTGCTCGCCCGACCCCGCCCCGCCCCACGTCCACCTCCCCCAGGTTCAGGACGCAGTGCCACCACCCGCGCGGCACGAACACCACCTCCCCCGCCCGGGCAATGCCTTCCACGGGGCGGGCGGCGGGCGGGCCGGTCGTGGAGGCGGCGGGATCGTAAAACGCGCGGAACCATTCCAGGACCGATGACGGCGCCGCGACGTCCGCCCCGTCCGCGGAGGGGTGCACGCCCGGCGGGACCACGCCCGGCGGGTACATCACCCATTTTTTGGCGCCCCGGATCACGGCGTTCCAGGCGGACGTGCCGTTGGGGTCCTTGTGGAAGGTGGAGCCCGAGCCGCGGGGGCCGACGATGAGCCACCGGTAGTCCGGGCGGGTCTTTCCCTCCCCCTTATCCCCGCCGCCGCCGCCGCCGCCGCCCTCTGCCGCCGCGCCTGCCAGCGCGTCAAACAGGTCGGGGCCGATGCAGGGCGGGGGGGCGTACTCCCCGCACAGGCCGGCGGCCCGGAGGATGCGGGAGTCGAAGGCCGTAAGCGGGGCGTCGTCGCCCGCTCGCGTGCACCCGTCGGCAATGGCGAGGAAGGTCGGGTACGCCATACCCCACCCGCCCACGTGCACGCCGTGACGGGCGCCGCCGCTGAGCGCGCCGCCCTCCAACCGGTCGATCAGCCCCTGCCGGCTCCAGTGCCTGGTGGCGGGCCAGCCCGCTGCGACGCCCGTGAGGATGCAGGGCCGGGCCGGCCGGTCCCAGGCCGCCGCCCAGGCGGCAGTGCTCAGCCCCCTCCCATCAACCCGGGGCAGCGTGTCCGCGGCCAGCCAGGGCGCATACGGTGCCGTGACGCACGCCCAGGGCGCGTACAGGAGGTCGGAGTGGATGGATGGTGGGGACGGCGGACGGTGGGCGCCGCCCTCCAACGCACCACCCTCACCCCCACAACCCCCACCCCTGCCGCCGCCCCTCGCCGCTCTGAGGCTCGCCGCGAAAGAGCGCGTCCAATCCTTCTCCCAGGTCAGGCAGGGCTGGCCGCCAAAGGCTTGCAGCGTCAGGACTCGCCACACGTCCGGCGCCGCGGCAAAGGCGCGGAGGGCGCGGGAGGTGCAGGCGCAGGCGGCCGCGGTGCGGGCGCCGAGGAGGAGGGCCGAGGTCGGGGTCGGGCCGTCGCCATCCCGGAGTGTGTCGTCACCGCTCCCGCTCCCATCCACCCCCGCCGCGCACGCGATGATGGCCACGAGGACCTCATCCGGCAGCACACGCAGGTCGCCCAGCCCGCCCCGTGCATCGCCCCGTCCCCGCCCGGACCACATCAGGAGGTCGCCGTAGGGGCGCACGCCGTGCGGGTGGGGGCCGCCCGGCGGCGCATGCGGGTGGGGTGGGGACGGCGGCGGGGAGGGGCTGGGGCTGGCCTTCCGTGGGCATGGAGAGCATGGGTTGGGCTTGTCAGGCGCGGGGCGTGTGTGGGCGGCATCGGCCGGGGCAGGCCGGGGGCGGGTGCGGCGGGTGGTGGCCATCCGTCCGCCTCGGCTCGGCTCGACCTCTTCCCCAGGCAGAGAGAGAGTCGCGGGGATCCCTCTCCTCTTCTTTCTCTCTATAATGCCCTGTGTGCGCCGCCGTCGCACAATACCAAGGCCGTGTTTGCCTGCGCAGGCAGCGTGCGCGTGCGTGGGCGCGTGTCGCCGCCGCCGCCGTGCGGGGATGCACAGGCGGCCCTTCCTAGTAAAAAGGATGATAAAATAAAATTAGTATGAGTCCCTTACCTTCACAATATCTCAACAAAACGAAACGCGCGCGTTCCACCGCGCCCCTACGCTCCCCTCCACCCATTATACGTACAGGTCCGTTCGGCCCGCGGGTCTGATGCGAGGCCGCCCTGCGCGCTGTGAGGAGTGCGGCAACGAGGCGGCCAAAGCCGCTTCCCTCGCACTCACCACCCATCGCCGCTCTCGCTCTCCCTTCCTCAGGCCGGCTTTCCCGTCTTGCTCTCGATCGATGGCGTCGACGACCGTCTACGTCGGGAATGTGGAGGCAACGGTCGACGAGTTCACGTTAAAGTCCATCTTTGAGAACTGCGGGGCCGTGGTCAGCGTGCGGCTGGCTGGGTGAGTCGCAGAGAGGGGAGGAGCCCGGCGCGCCGGCCCCGCGTGCAGCCCGCCGCTGCCCCTCACGCCCCGTGCGACGCGTGGTCTCTCCCCTAACGTCGCCTTCAAACCAGAAGCCGCCCGTTTAAGCCGGCGTGTGGGGGGCGGCAAGGGCGCCCATGCCCCGGGTCATAGCAGCGCGGCGTGCTCTCTCTTTGATTTTTCGCACGCGGGCGGGCAAAAGACGGCCCGATCTTTCGCTCGCTCCCTCCCACCCCCTTGCCATTTCCTCCTCTCCTCTCTCTCTCTCCCACAGCAAACCCGGCTACAACACCATGTACTGTTTCGTCGAGTACGCGGATCCACAGTGAGTTTTTGCTGTTAACAGCAAAAACTGCCCATGGGCATGGCGGGCAGGAGAGAGAGATACGCGGATAGGAGCCTGTTTTTTTTTTTTCTGCAGGGGACGAGGGCCAAGCCGCCCTAGCACGCCCCAAGTGGCGTTCTGGCCCGGCGCTCTGTTCGGAGGCCGCCGCGCGCCGCGCGCCGTGCCTGTCCGCCCCTGGCCATCCCTGGGGACCATTTTGCCAGGGCTCGACCATGGATGGCAGGGGTGGCAAATGGCAGTGGAGGGCTGCACGACCCCATCGGGGCCGCCCAAAATACACACCACGCACGACGGCTGGGACGGGAACACACCCCACCCCACACGGGCACATGCTTTTCCCACTTTTGCTCTCCCTCTCACGTGCCGCCCCAAGCCCGTCCTCACACTCTTCCTCCTCCTCCATCCCTTCCTCTTCCTCCCTCTCCCCCCCACCCCCCCACCCCCCCCCCCCCCTCCTCAGGCAAGCCCAGTGCGCCCTCGCCCTGGACGGCCTGCAACTGGGGTCCCGCCAGATCAAGGTGTCCCTGGCCAAGCATGGCGGGGGCAACGCCAACGGCGGCGGCGGCCTCGGCGGCGGCATGGGCGGCATCGGCGGCCTGGGCGGCCTGGCGTACGGCGGGGGCGGCGGCGGGGGCGGCTATCCGGGCGGCGGTGGCGGCGGCCCCTACGGCGGCGGCCCCCCCCCGCCCCCGCCCCCGCCCCCAGGCTACGGCCACCACCACCTCGGCCCGCCCTCTGGCGGCCCCTACGGCGCGCCCCAGCACGGCCAGCACATGGGCATGCCGGGCGGGCCCTACGGCGGCCTGGGCGGCGGCCTGGGTGGCGGCCCCCTGGGCGGCCTGGGCGGCGGCGGCGGCGGCGGCGGCGGGAGCGGCGGCCTGGGCGGCCGGCCCGGCGGGGGCGGCGGCGGCCCCGCCTCGGCCGACCCCGCCCGCGTCGCGCGCACCGTCTTTGTCGACGGCGTCCCCACCTCCGTCTCTGAGGAGACCCTGGCCACCTTTTTCAGCATGTGCGGCACGGTGACGGCCGTGCGGGGCGCCCCGCCCGCCCCGGGCGGCGCCGAGCGGCGGGCGTGGGTGGAGTTTGAGGACGCGGGCAGCGCGCGGATCGCGCACCAGTACGATGGGACGGTCATGGGCGGGGCCACCCTGCGCGTGACCCAGTCCCGCACCGCCATCCACACCAACGCCCTGGCCGGGCCCGTGCCGGGGTCGCACCCGGCCGCGGCGGCGGCCATGGCGCAGGCGGCGGGCGGCATGCCCGCCGCGCTGACGCACGCGGCGAGCGTGGCGGCGGCAGCCGCGAGCGCGGCCGCGCCGGCGTCCGTGGCCGCGCCGGCCGCGGCGGCCGGGAACGGAGAGGGCGCCGCGCCCGCCCCTGACGGCGAGGAGGACGCGGCCATGGCGGACGGCGGGTCCGTGCTCAACGGTGGCGCGCCGCCCGCTGCCGAGGAGGCTGCCCCCACCGCGCCCGCGGCTGTCGAAGAAGAGATGGACGGCGAATAGAGAGAGAGAAGTATTTTTTCTTCCTCCCTTTTTTCGTTTTTTCTTCCTCCCTTTACCCTTTACCACCACCCAAAGAAACCCGACGGCGCGGTGGCAAAGTGTCGGCGGACCGTGATGGAGTGCTGGCCATCACCTTCATGGTTAATTTTGAACACCAACAAAAAAGGCGTGCCTGCCTGCCTGGGTGTTGCACAACTTTTCCCCCTTTTTTTTGAACCTTTGCCCCCCCCTTTGAAGTTCTTCTGGTGCTTTTGAAGAACACTCTAACCCTTGCCCGACGACAGGGATGAGGGTGGGTGGGGGTGGGGGGGTGGGGGGGAGGGGTGGTGGCCCCCCCTGCGGCGCACAGGTCCCCATATTCCCCCTCCCAAAATCGCACACACCAGCGGTGCACTCCACCATCAAAATGAAAATATCCGCACTGCGAGGTCTTTGGTTTGCTCTTCGCCCTTTGCCAACCCTTGCTAATCCCACCCACGCCAAGCCTCGCGCAAGAACTCGCGAGACCGACCCTTTTCCATGGAGCGAGCCAGGAGGCAGAGGCTAGGCGCCCCTCGACCCCACCTCGCTCTGTCCGGGTTGTGTATTTTTTGTGCTGGATTGTGTGCGAGCGGGGCTGTACCCGTTGCGCGCGGGGCTGAGAGACCTCGCACCCGTGTTTCCATCCTCCCCCTGGTGTGGCCCCGCGTTTTTCCCTATCCATCCAAAAAAAAAAAAAAAAACCCTTTTTACATCTATTTTGGTTGCCTCAATAGTTTAAATCCTATTAATTCCTTCTTCTTATTCCGGGAGCTGGGCTGGGGGCTGGGGGCCAGAATGAAACACACACAGGCATGTGCGTGTGTGTGTTTTGGAGGCACGGCGCGAGAGAGGAGTGCGTGCCAAAAGAGCGCGAGCGAGAGAGAGGGGGTGGGGGGGGGTGGGAGAGCACAAAAGGGGGCTGTGAACTTTTTTTTTACTTCTTCTTCTTATGCACACACACCCCGCGCCCTCCACTAACCCTTCCCATCGCCTGCACCGGCCAGCAGGTGGGGCCGGGCATCCCACCAGGCGTCCTCCATGATGTCGCAGTGCAGCACCGTCCAGCCCGCGACGGGCGGGGTGGGTGCGTCGGGGGGTGGAGGAAGGGCCGCGTCGTCGGGCGTGGCCGCTGCTGTTGTCTCGCCGCCCGCGTCGCCCACCCGCACCAGGACCGACCCTTTCCGGTGACGGGCAGGCAGGCGGGCGTAGTTGATGCCGAACCGGGAGAAGAGGAGCTCGTTCTTGTCCGCGGTCAGGGTGCCCTGAGTAGAGGAAAATGGAGTGGGGGCGGTGTGTGGAAGTGAGAGGTGATGATGGGGGAGAAGGATGTGTGAGAGGGGGGGGGGGGGGGGGGGTGCCCGAACCCCCCCCCCCCCCCCGGTGTGTTTTTGGTGTGTTGGCCGCCTAACCTGGTGGGCCCCGCCGCCCGGGGGCGCGCCCCCCCCCCCCCCCGCCCCCCCCCCCCCCCCCCCCCCCCCCCCCCCCCCCCCCCGCCCCCCCCCCGCCCCCCGCCCCCCCCCCCCCCGCCCCCCGAACCCCCTCCCTCCCCCCTGTTTTCTTTTTCTCTTCTTCCCTCTCTACCTTCAGTTCCGCCGCCGCCTCTGTCCGCCCCACCCCCCCCCTGTCCACCAACGCCCAGAAGCAGGCGTTGTACTGGCAGTTGACGTGGCAGTCCGCCTGGCGCCAGGCCAGGTAGTGCCTCAGGTTAAGGGTGGAGGGGTACGGGACAGCCCGTCCGTCAAAGGCGGGCGTGGCCGTGAGGGGGGTGCCCGGGAAGAAGAGGGGCCAGAACCGGGTGTAGGCGGCGGCAAAGGTGGAGGCCGCGACGGTGGCGAGCTTGGAGGCGCGCCGGCCAAACAGGGAGGTCTCTCGCCGCAGGACGAATGAAAACTCGTCAGACTGCCCGTACCCGACCACGCACTCCCCGCCCAGGACGGTGGCCGCCACCTCCTGGGCCGCCCGATCAGCTAGGCGGAGGGCCCGGTCGTCGGAGGGCTTGGTCCAGGCGTGGGCGTCCGAGAACCTGAGACGGAAGAAAGTTGATGAGTTTTTTTTTTTTTTTTTTTTTTTTTCCCTCTCTCCAGGCAGCAGGGGCGCCTCTATCGTTTCCATGTGTAAAGTCACTCACTTTGAGAAGCCGCGCCCGTCCAGGCGCAGCACGATCCAGCAGTTGGGCAATAGGCGGTCGTCAGCCTCGAAGGACCGGACGTACTGGAAGCGGGAGCCGGCCATTTCGATGAGGGAGAAAGGCGGGTCCCTGGGTTGGGCCAGGTGGGGGGCAGGTCGAAAACGAGAGCGCCGCTCGCCCGACTTGACCACGCACGCGCGGGGACGCGTCCTACCGTCTTGCCTGCTATAGCTGGTGACAGCAATAAGACGGTCTGTGCTATAGGCAGGCGTGTCGAATCGGAGGCGCAGCGGTATGGGGCGTGCGAACTGGGCGACGTAGGAGAGAGAGAGGATGCGCCTCCCGCGTTCCTTTCTGTGTGAAACTCCAACCTTCCTCCCATCATCAACAAAACACACACGCTCTCTCCTCTTCTCCGGCGCGCGCGACCCCCCGCACTCACACGCCACCATCACGCACTCACCCGCAGTCCTGGAGAAATCAAAGGCACCTCCCAAACACACGGAACACCTCTCTCTCTCTCTCCCTCTCTCTCTCTTCATGGCACACGCTCCCGCCTCTCTCTCCATCCATCCCATCATTCTTTCCATTCTCGATTCCTCTCTCTCAACCGACCTGCAGCCCCGGCCCCAGGGGCAGCAAGAGCCCGACCGCCAGCCCCAACACGGCCCCGGCCGCCACCTGGCGCGGGGTGTGCCCCAGCACCTCCTTCAGGCGCTGGGTGGAGACCGGGTGCGAGGTCTGGAGCGTGGAAATGACGTCGCTCAGCAGGACGTTCAACACCTCCGCCTGCTTGCCCGCGTGGCGACGCACGCCGGCGGCATCGTACATGACGACCAGGGCGTAGCACAGGGCGACGGCAAAGGTGGCGGACGACAGGCCGAGCGTCCGCCCCGCCGCGGCTGTCACAGCGACCGCCAGGGATGAGTGGGAGGACGGCATGCCCCCCGCCGCCACCAGGGCCGACAGGTCCCACACGCCCTTCTTGGCCCGCTTGGTGAAGACCTGGATGGAAGAGGGGAGGAGAGGGGCGTGGCGTGCGAGAGTGTGAGGGCGGGGTGGGGAAAAAGGAAGCACAAAAAAGAAACAACATCCAGTCAAGAAAGGTTTCTCTCATCTCCTCCATTTCTCTCACGCACCTTGGCCACCTGCGCCGCCGCCCACGCCCAGAAGCCGGCCATGAAGACGTGGTTGGCGGCCAAGGCCGCCCCCGCGGCGGAAGCGCCGGCGAGGAGGGGTTCCAGAAAGAGCGGGGGCGCGGCGGCGGCGACGAGGAGGAAGGGCGAGGGGCTGGGTTGTGTGTGTGTGTGGATGGGAGGGAGAAGAGGGTCGGGCGCCGGAGAGGAAAGTGGTGAGGGGCGTGTGTGTGTGTCGGAAGGCGCGCCCTGCTCTTCTTTCATCCCGCACACACGCGAGTTGTGTATCCCACACCCTGCACCGTACGCCTGAGTGGGCAGGGCGGTGCGGCGAGGTCGCGTGGACCCCTAGTCCCCGGCACGAAGAGATTGCTCGTCCCCTTTTATCTGCAGGGGCCCCTTTCAACGCTCACCAGCTGCTCCCACTCCCGACCAGGACAGCTTTCGCCATGCCTGCCAGCGCGGCCAAGGCGCCCCGGGCAGCGGTCAGGACCTGTACTCCTCCTCCTGGGGTAGACAGATGCGCCAGTGCGGCGGGTGCGACAGGGGAGGAGGCCGGAGGAGAGACACCACCACCGCGCTCGCCGGCACCGGCGGCCTGGCCGCGCGGCGCACGCGCCACGGCCGCTCGCGCTCCCGCAAACGCGTCCCTCCCGGACGTGGTGGCGGGTGGAGAGGTTCGGCGCGGGGGTGGAGTGCCTGCTGTGAGGCGGGCGGTCAGGCTGGCGGCTTCCATCGGGTGGCGAGGGAGAGGGAGGAAAGAAAAAGGGAGAGTGCTCGTCGCAAGCCATAGCCACTTTCTCAATCTGACCATCTCCTTTTCTATAATAAAAATGCCCCTCCACACCCCCGCCCGGCCCTTGGCTCGCCTACTGGCCCACCCGGCCAGCCGCCCCATTCGCCTGGGAACCCACATCAGGGTTGGTGGAGGCCGGGCCGCGCAGGTCACCGCGGCAGGCGGCGAGGGCGAGAGGGGTGAGGCACCCGCGCCGCCGGCTGCCAAGCCTCCGCCTCCGCCTCCTCAACAGACAACGCCGGAGCCCGCCTGGGCCCGCCGGGAGCGGGAGGCCGCCCTGGACGCCGCGTCCGGCACGCCCAAGGCCCTTCCTTTCCCCGTCTACCTCCTGTCCTCGGCCATCGTCGCCATCGCCGCCATCGGCTCCATCTTCGAGTGGGCCAACGGGAACGCCATTTTCGGGGTGCTCCCCGCGGCCTCCCCGCTCTACACCCCCATCCTCGCCCTCTTTGCCCTGACGGGCCTGCCCACGGCGGGCGTGCTCTTTTTCAAGGCCATCACGTCCGCGAACGCGGAGGCGGAGCGCCAGGACCGGCTTGACGGGTACAAGTAGCCACCCCCCGCGCCCACGAGATGATGAGTGGAGAGAATGAGAGTTTTGTTTTTTGAGTGGTCTCTTTTCTTTTCTGTTGTTTGTTAGTCGTCGCGAATGAATTTTCCTTCTTATGCTGGATTTCTTCTTGTACTTTTCTCGGGTTTACACATAACATATATGCGCGCGCGCATGGGTGGGGAACTTGGCGCGGGCGGGGGACAAGGGGAGGGTTAGTAGAAGAAAACGGCAAAGGGGGAGGGGCGCGCGTTTTT
>Ga0315283_10002111_pt1 | contig 16482 bp, 11 predicted proteins | sample YL17G09_0_MG_FD_204541 | JGI IMG/M metagenome (GOLD analysis project Ga0315283, IMG submission 204541) | Sediment microbial communities from Yellowstone Lake, YNP, Wyoming, USA - YL17G09_0 | ecosystem: Environmental > Aquatic > Freshwater > Lake > Sediment | place: USA: Wyoming | collected... | reverse complement strand
GCCCTCGGCACTGGGTTTTGGGGGTTGGTGCTGTGTTTTTTGTTTGGTGGGTTTTTTTTTTTTTTTTTTTTTTTTTTTTTGTTTTTTTATTTTTTTTTGTCGGGGGGGGGGGGGGCGCCAAACGTTTTTGCCTCTCACTTTTTTTCTTCTTGCTTTCGTTGACGCTTCTTCTCTCCCTTCCCCCGCATTCTCTCTTTTCCTGCTCTTTCTTTTTGCTTTTTGCTTCGAGCGCAGACAGATCGCCCTCGTCCCCGGCGATGGAAGGTGCGATTGCTCCGTTTCCTCTCTTTTCTTTTTAAGGGAAAAAAAACGGGAAAAAACGGAGCCGAAGCTGGCCAGAAATCAAAACTCTCTCGTTCCTTTTTCCGCTTCCTCCTTCTGCTCCGACGCCGGACCTGAAACCCGGCCACCGCAACCCCGCGGCGCGTTTCTGAGATCGCGATTCTGCCCTCTTACGTGCCGGGGGGAGGAGGAACTCACTCGCGGAAGCGGAAAACGGAGCGGGAAAAACGAAAAACAAAAAATAGGAGCGGTGGCGGCTGCGTCGACCGCCCAAGGCGCCCGCGACGGCGTTGCTCTTCAGCAGCAGCAGCAGCAGCAGCAACAGCAGAACCCTCGGCCTCCCGCTCCTCCTCCTCCGCCCCCGCGCCGCGAGCCCTCGATCCCCCTCCCAGGGCTCCTCCCCTTCGTCACCGCCCCCTCGGGCCGGCTGCTGGCGTCGAGCCAGTTTGTCTACCTCGGAGCGGGAGGCGGAGGGGGCTCCCGCGCGCTCTCCCTCGGAGCCGGAGCAGGAGGAGCGGCGGCGGCGGGAGCCAACGGGGGGCCCGCGCCGTCGCTCGAGGCGCTCGGCGCCGTCGACGACGCCGCCGCGGCCACGGCCGCCGCCTCCCTGGGCCTGGGCCTCGGCGGGTCTTTCATGATGGCCCCCTCGCTGGAGATCGTCGGTGGCGCCGAAAACGGCGAAGGAAACGGCAACGGCAGCTCGCCTTTCCCGCCGGCGACGCCGCATCCGGCGGCCGCCTCGGCCGCCGCCGTCGCCGCCGCGGCTGCTGCCGCCGCGGCCGCGACGGCCGCCGCGAGTTCTCAGCGCCACTTCGCCTCTTCAGATCGAGGAGCAGCACCCCCTCTGGAGACGGTGATGATGCCCTCCTTGTCTCCGCAGAGGAAGACCCGCGGCGCAGCGGCGAGCGGGGGGGACGGGAGCGGGGCGGGAGCGGCGACGGCGGCCCCGTTCCCGCCGACGGCGGAGACGCCCCGCAGCGGCGCCGCGGCCGCGGCCATGCTGGAGGTCGCGCTCTCCGCCGAGAATGGAGGAGGGGGGCCTCCCTGGGCAGCTCCGAGCGCCACGGGAGGAGTCATCGGAGGGGGAAGGGGCCGCGGCCGCGGCCGCGGCCGCGACCGCGGCGGGGGCGTCCCCTTCGTCGCGGTCCCGACCCCCTCGCCGCGCCGCCAGCTGGCCGCCCCCGCCGCCGTCGCCCCCGACGCCTCTGACGCCGACGCTGCCGCCGACGCCAACGCTGCCGCTGTTACCGCTGCCGCTGTCGCTTCCGCTCGCCGCCGCCGCCGCGGAGGAGGAGGAGGAGAGGGCGCGAGTTCCGAGGAGGACTGGTCCGACGACGAAGAGGAGGAGCAGCACTCGGAGGGAGAGCGTTTCGACGGAGGCAGCGGAGCGGCGGCAACGACGCCTACGGCGACTGCTGACGGAACGGGAACGGGAACGGGAACCTCGAAGCGCCAGTCCGACGCCGCCGAGCTCGCCCTCCTCGCCGACCCCAACGTCGACGAGGCCGCCAAAAAGCGCATCAAGCGCAAGCTCGCCAACCGCGACTCGGCCAGGCGCGTCCGCGCTCGAAGGGCCGCCGAGTCCGACGCCAAGTCGCGCGGGCTCGCCGCTCTCCGGGAGCAGAACGAGAGCTTGGAGGCGGCGCTCCGCCGCTCGGCCGCGGCGCAGCGCCAGCTGGACGCGCAATTTCGCGACGCGGAGCGCCGGTGGCGCGAGAGCTCGAGCGCGGCGGAGGGGCTCAGGCAGGAGGTCGAGGCGCTGCGTTGCGCGCTGGAGAGGAACGTGACGGCGATGGGCGTGCTGGTCGAGACGGTGGTGGCGTTTAGCGGAAACGGGAAAGGGAGAGGTGGGGGAGGTGGGGAAGGGGAAGGAGGAGGGGGCGCCGACGACGACAACGGCGGAGGAGGGGGCGCCTACGACAACGGCGGAGGAAGGGGAGTCCGCGCCGGGAGCGCCCTGCCTCCGCCCCGCGTCACGCGCGCCAGGGCCCCCCCGCCTTCTTCTGCGGCGGCGAACGCGAACGAGGAGAGCACCAACGAAGCGGCGGCGAGGCCGCGCCCGTCGCCGTTCGCGCGCTACGCCGGGTAAGAGAAGAGGAGGAGGAGGAGGAGGAAACGTTACAGCCTTTCCTCGAGTGTTTTTGCCTTCCTCTTTATTTCGAACTTTTTTTTGTCCAGTGCCTTGAGAGTGGGAAGAGAGAGAGGGGGAGGGGGAATGCGAATCCGAAAGGGACAGGGAGCGCGCGGGGGGGGGTGAAAGGGTTGAGAGAGCGCAGGTTGTTTTTTGTTTGCAAACGAGAGAGGAAGAGAAAAAAAAATATTTCGATTTTTCGTTTCGGCATCTCGCTTCCTCCCCAATTTTGCTCCTCCTCGCGCGACTCCCCGCGCCGAGCCCTCTGTTTTGCCGCCCCCGCCCTCTTCGACAGCTAAGAAGAGATACGATGTCACGACGATGACAAGCGCGACATCGATGAGGGAAACGGCGGAACTGACGACGGCGATGATGAATAATCTCGACGAATTACCGCCGACCGAAGCACCAGCGACGACGACGACGGCGGCGAGGACGGGCCTCGACCTCGACCGCGACTCCCTCTCCGAGATCTTCTCGCACCTCCGCGACCCACAGGACCTCGCCACCGTCCCTTGCGTCTGCAGGCACTGGCGCCGGGCCGCGGAGGAAGGAGGAGAGGAGGGAGAGAGGCTCTGGAGGGCAGTGGCGGAATCGCTGGGCCTCGGCCTCGGAGAAGAAGAAAAAGAAGAAGTCGAAGAAGGAGAAGGAGAAGGAGAAGGAGAAGAAGAAGAAAAGGAAGTAGTAGTCGCGGCAGCAGTCGCGGCGACGCTCGACAGGCGCGCCCTCCGGAGCGGCGCCCCGTTGCTGCCGGCGGGCCCGCCCTCGTCGACCTGGAGGGCGCGCGTGCGCGCGGCGTGGCCCGAGCTCTGCTTCGAGTGCCGGCTGCCGGACAGCGGCCGCAGGAGGCCGCAGCAAGCAGCCACGGCAAAGGGAGGAGGAGAGGGGGCGGCGAGAAACTCTCCTTGCCCTCCCCCTCCTCCTCGGACGCTCTCTCTCCGGCACTGCCACGGCTGCTCTTCGACGTCGGCGGATCGGCAGAGGAAAACCAGGCTCGTCGACGCTGCCGCGGCGCTGAGGATCCTGAGGAGGGGCGGGGAAGGCGATGACGACGACGACGTCGACAGCGGCGACGGCGAGGAGGAGCAAGGACCGAAAAGCAGCAACGCCGAGCGTCTCCTCCTACTCCTGGCGAGGCTCCCTCGCTCCCTCGACGTGCGCCCGCAGGACCCGACGTTCCGAACCGTCGAGCTGTTTCGCCGCAGCGACGTGAGAGCCCTGGCGCTCGGGTTCGAGAAAGACATTTATTTATGACTTGAAACTATTTTTTTGCAAAGGAAAAGAAAAACGAGGACGACGGAAAAGTTGAAAAAAGTTTCTTCTTTCTCTCAAGCCACCGCCGTCGCTGCTGCTGCCGCCGCTGCCGCTCCTTCCCTCCCTCCGACCGGCTGCGACAGGTCTCCAAACGTGCCAGGCACCTCGTCCCCCGGAACAAACTCCCTCTTCGCCCCCTCCTTCGTGATGCAGACGGTTCGGATGCAGCCGCCGCTGCTGCCGTCGCGGGCGATCGCGTGCGCGACGGCGCGGCGCACAAACGCAACGCACTCGTCGGCGGTCATGCCGGGCCGCCAGAGCTTGTCGCAGAGGCCCGTGATGTAGGCCGAGCCGCTGCCGCCGATGGCGAAGGGCACGCGGACCATGGTGCCGCCGAGCGGGACGGCGTAGACGACGCCGCCGTTGCTGCTTTCTCCCTCTCCTCCCGCCGTCGCAGAAGCAGAGGAAGACTTGGCGTTCGCGTCCGCCTCGTCATAGCCTGCGACGATCAGACCCGCCTGCAGCGCGTCCTTGTTCTGGTAGGTGATCCTGCTCAGCATCCTCGCCGCGGCGAGCACGCCCGCCTCTTTCCCCCCGCGCTCGACGGCCATCTGCTCGAGGTGCCAGGCGACGGCCGCGGCGATGTTCTGCGTGTCGGCCGCCGACCCCGACCGGCAGACGTAGACGCGCTCGGTGAGACGCGTGACCTTGTCCGTCGCGCGGTTGGCGACGTAGCTGCCCGTGGAGGTGCGGGAGTCGGCGCCGAGAACAACGCCGCCGTCGAAGGTGGCGGCCATGATGGTGGTCTGGGAGAGGGAGAGGAGGGGAGGTTCGAGAGGGGGGGAGGCGAGGTCGAGAGAGAAAGAGGAGGAGGTTGAGAGGAGGCGCCGGGGTCGATGGAATGGAGTTCTTGAGGTCTCGATTGTTGGGGTGTTTTTTGCTCTTAGACTCGCCCTCGCTTGCTTCTTCTTCTCTCTCCTTCGATACTTCCGCAACGCTTGAGAGAACGAGTCTCCTTCGAGGGCTGAGCCAAGCAGAAAAACGAACAAGCTTGCGCGCGATAGAGAAAGAAAAGAGAAGGACAGGGCATCGACGAAACCGTTCGATCGCACGATCGATGGCTCTGTTTTGTCATCTTCGCTCTCTCTCTCTTCTCTTCTCCAACTCCTCTTCCCTCACCCCGAGCTGCACCGCGCCCATCGCCTTGAGCTCGGCCTCCATGGCCTCGCCGTGGCGGAGGAGGTGGTTCTCCATCGCTTGACGAGAAAAGAGAGAGAGAGAGAGAAAGAGACGATGCTTTCCTTTTTCTTCCTCGCTTTGTGCTTTCGACGAGTGCGAAGCATTCGAGCTGAGGCCCAAACAGAAATTTTTTTTCGCCTCGAGAGAGAGAGAGCCGAGAGCAACTCTCAATTCTCGCTTCTTCCTCGTTTCTCTCTCTCTCACTCTGTTTCTCTCTCTCTCTCTGTTTCTCTCTCTCCCTCCATACGTCATGTCATCCTCCTTCTCCGATTCACAGCAGCAGCTCGCTGCCCTGCGTGCCGAAGCGGATGCGGCGGTAAGCGAACGTTTCGACGAGAGCAGCATAGAGAGAGAGACAAAACGGGTCTGTCGGTTCATTTGCGCTCGGTGGGGGGAAGATTCTCTTCTCGTTCCCCGCCTTTTCCGACTCTCTGTCGAGTTGAACGGGCGAACGCTTGCTCGGAGGGTCTCTCTTGAGCGTCACCTCTGGCTGCGCTGCATTTTTCATGCGAGAACCAGAAAGGGCAGAACTCGAAGCACGTTCTCGCCCTCTCATCGTCGCGCCATCGGGACTCATTTCTTCGTCGTCTCCAAGAACGCGCTCTCTTCTCAAACCTTTCCTCACCTCACCGCCTTCCCCTCCTCCCCGACCACCACACATGAAACAACGCCAAAAAATAAAACAGGCCCAGTGGGCCTCGGCGATGAAGGAAGAGAACGAGGCCCTCCACGCGGCCATGGCGTCCCTGAAGGAAAGGCACAAGGCCGCCGCGAGGCGCTCGGCCGAGGCGCTCGCCGAGGCGCAGGGCTGGCTCGAGGAGGCGCAGGCCGACGCGGCGCGATTCCGCGAGGAGGCCGGCAGGGAGCGGCGGCGCGTCGCCGAGCTGCTGGAGAGGAAGGAGGTGGAGGAGGCGCTGAGGAGGGAGGAGACGGCGGCGGCGGAGAGGGCGATAAAGGACAAAGGAGTCGTCTTTGCTTCGGCGTTTTCGAGTTTCGCTCCTTCCGCTTCTTCTCCTTCCCCTGCTGCTGCTCCTGCCGCTGCTGCTGCTGCTGCTCCTGCGCCTTCTTCTGCCCTCCAGGGCTCACCCTCGACGCCTGCAGCGGAGCAGCTCGACCGCTCCCCTTCGCCCGCGGCCCCCACGCTCCTGACTCAGACCTCGTCGTCGTTCGCCGCGGCCGTCGCCGGGGGCGGCGGCGAGGGGGGCCTCCCGGAGTCTCGCGGCCGCAGGCCCCTCTCCGCGGGGGGCGGTCGCAGGTTCCACGTGACGCCCAAGACGGGTCCCCGGGCTCCAGCGATGGGGAGGCTCGCGGCCTCGCTCTCGGTGATGAGTCTGGGAGCGGCAGAGAAGGGGGGCGGAGCTGCCGCTGCCGCTCCTCTCTCGCCGGCAGCGGCAGCGAAGCAGCGGCACGACCAGTCCCTCGACGCCTCGATCTGCAGGATAGGAGACCTGCTGCATCCGCCGTCTCCAAAAAGGACAGCGGCGGCGGCGGCAGCAAACGCGAGAGCAGTTGCTTCCCCCGCCGCCGCGGCTGCCGCCGCCGCTTCGGGGGCGCTCAAAGGGGAGGAGGAAGAAGAAGAAAGAGCTTGGGCCCCGCGGCCCTCCTTCGCCGCGGCCGTCGCGAGGGCCGCCTCTGCGAGGCGAAGCAACCACGCTCTTCAGCAGCAGCAGCCTTTTTCCACGGCGGCGGCGACAGCGAGAGCTCTCTCTCCTTCTCCCTCGCCGCCGCCACTCGCAACAGCAACAGCGACGACAGCTCGAGAGAGAAATCCAGCCCCCTCTTCTTCCTCGTCCATGCTCCCTCCTCCCTCGCAGTCCGCCAACGTCATCGGATGGAGGGTCGTGCACCCCCCGCCTGCGCCCCCGGCGGCTCCTCGAGCGGCAACGGCGACGAGAGAAGAAGCCGCCGCTCCTAGCGCCTCTGTTGTCGTCACAACAGCCGTCGCCTCCTCTCCTTTGAAGACTTCTCCGACGCAGCAACCGTTGTTGCAGAAGCAGCACTCCGCGGTCGGGAGGGCTGCGGCGGCTGTGCTTCACAGGCTGTCTCCGCTGCGGCGGGCCGGAGCCAGCTCGCTCGAGCGAGGGGAGAAAAATTAAGTAACAAGAAGGAGAAGAAAAAAAAACTGGAAACACTTTCCATCAAAATTCGGCACAGAGCAACAAGGCTTTCCTCTCTCGTGCTCTCTTTTAGCTTTCGCTTTCGTGTCTCCCTCTCTTGGTCTTGGTCTCCCTAGAAGCAGCGGCAGCACGAGAACAACCCGACGCTCGCTCTCGCGCCTCTTGCAAATTGCAGATGCCGCTCCCCTCCCCCGCAGGCAGCAGATTGTTTTTGGTAAGCCGAAGAGAGAGGCATTGTTTCGCCGCCGGGTCGGCGGCCTTGCTTCCGTGTTGCATTCTGTTTCGCAAGTGCCGCCCTCGTTCGCGGCCTCGAATCCTCCATCGGCAAGGACGGGAGACGAGAGCACGGGGACGGGGCCTACTCTCTCACACGGAAGCAAGCACCGAAACCCCCCCCCCTCTTCACAGGCCGACAAACCTTTTCCTCTTTCGTCGCCGCTGTCGCCGTCGGCATCGAGTCCAACGCTTCTTCTGCCATCTCACGGCCGAGGCATGCGCTGCTCGCGGGGGCTGCTGGCCCGCTGCTTCGCGTCTGCTCGGACAGCGGCAGTGCAGAGTAACAGTTTGTCGTCTTCTTCTATTGTTGCCGCCTCTGCATTGAAATCATGGCCAGGAGGCGCGGCGATGTCGACGAGCAGCAGCCGTCGCTCGATGGTGATGGTTTCGGCGTCGCCACTGTCGTCGTCGTCCTCGCTCCATCGATCCCGCGGCCTTTCGGCGAAGGCAACGGCGACTGCTGCCGAGGGCGGTGACGGCGGCGGCGATGCCGACGCGGGCGGCGCCCTCACAGTCATGGGCCGCATCATCGACACGGAGCTGAAGGACGAGGCCGAGAAGAGCTACATCGCGGTGAGGAGGAGAGAGGAGAGGGGGGGGCAGAGACGGAGAAATTCACCACCATCTTTTTTTTTTTCCCTCTTCCTTTTCGACCTCCTCTTCTCTCCCCCCCCCTCAACCCCGACCTTTTCGAAAAACCCCAAACCCTTCTTCCGATGAACAAAACGAACAACAGTACGCCATGTCCGTCATCGTCGGCCGCGCCCTCCCCGACGTCCGCGACGGCCTGAAACCAGTCCACCGCCGCATCCTCTTCGCGATGCACGGCCTCTCCCTGTCCCCCTCGACGCCGCACCGCAAGTGCGCGCGCGTCGTCGGCGAAGTTTTGGGGAAGTACCACCCGCACGGCGACACGGCCGTCTACGACGCGCTCGTCAGGCTCGCGCAGCCGTTCTCGATGCGCAGCCCCCTGGTCGACGGCCACGGCAACTTTGGCTCGCTCGACGCCGACCCCCCCGCGGCCATGCGGTACACGGAGTGCCGCCTCCGCGCGCTGTCGGCCGAGGTGCTCCTCCGCGACCTCGCCGCCGAGGGGACGGTCAGGATGGCGCCCAACTTCGACGGCTCCGTCGAGGAGCCCACGGTGCTTCCTGCGCGCGTTCCCCTGCTGCTGGTCAACGGCAGCAGCGGGATCGCGGTGGGCATCGCGACGCGGATCCCGCCGCACAACCTCAGGGAGGTCGTCGCCGCGATGACGCTTCTGGTCAGGAAGCCCGAGGCCTCGACCCAGGAGCTGATGAGGCTCCTGCCGGCGCCGGACTTCCCGACGGGAGGGGAGATCCTGGACGCCGGGGGCGTGGCGACGGCGTACGAGACCGGCAGGGGCCCCGTGACGGTGCGCGGCAAGGTGGACATCGAAATCGACGGCGACGGAGGCAAAAAGGCGAAGAAGGCGCCGTCCCGGCGCGGCAGGAAGGGAGCGGCGGCGGCAGAAGCTGCTGCTTCCGCCGCCGCTCTCTCTTCCGCCGACTCGGACACGGAGGCGGCAGCCGGAACGGCTCCTTCCCAGTCCCTCTCGGCCCTCGACGACGCCTCGCTCGACGGCGCCGCGGGAAAGACGCGCATCGTCATCTCCGAGCTGCCGTACCAGACCAACAAGGCCGCCTTTGTCCAGCGCGTGGCCGAGCTGGTCGACGAGGGGGCCCTCGTGGGGATCGCGGACGTGAGGGACGAGTCGGACAGGGCCGGGACGCGCGTTGTGGTGGAGCTGCGCAGGGGTGTGTCGGCGAGGGTGGTGCTGGGGTCGCTGTACAAGCAGACGCCGCTGCAGGTGAGTTCGTTGTTTTTCTTTTTTTTCTTTTTTTCGAGAGGATAAAAAAAACGGGGGAAAAAAGGAACGAAAAAGAACTCGACCTCGAACAACAAAAACTTAAATAAAATAAATAAATAAATAAATAAAAGGCCCGCTTCTCCTGCAACATGGTCGCGCTCGTCAACGGCACCCCTCGCACCCTGTCCCTGAGGGAAATGCTCATGAAATTTATCGAGTTCCGGTCGTCGGTGATCCGGAAGAGGGCGAGGTTCGAGCTGGGTGAGTGAGAGAAGGAAGATTTTCTTTGAAACGAGGTTTTTTTCTCGATTTTTTTTTCACAAAGGAAAATAAACGCTCTTTCCTCACTCTCTCTCCCTCTTTCTCTTCTTCTCGTCTCTCTCTCTCTCTCTCTCTCCTTCTCTCTTTCCCAAAAATACAGGCAAGGCCAAGGCCCGCGACCACATCGTGCGGGGTCTGCTGATCGCGATGGAGTCGATGGACAAGGTCGTCGCCACCGTCCGCTCTGCGCCGGACGCCGCCGCCGCCTCGGCTCGCCTGATATCCGACCACGGCCTGTCGGAGCTGCAGGCCGAGGCCGTGCTCGCGATGGCCCTGCGGCGCCTCACCAGCCTCGAGGCCGACAAGCTCAACAAAGAATCAGAGGAGCTCTCGGCTAGGATCACGGACCTGGACGCTCTGCTCGCCTCGCCCGAGCGCGTCGCGGACACGCTCGTCCGAGAGGCCGAGGAGGTCGCCTTGAAGTTCGGCGACAACAGGCGCACGGCCCTGCGCCTGGGAGACGACGGCAGCGTCGACGACGAGGCTCTGGTGCCCGAAGGCGAGTCGATCGTCGTCTTCTCCAAGCGCGGCTTCGTCAAGAGGATGCCCGCCGACACCTTTTCGCAGCAGGCGCGCGGCACGAGGGGCAAGCTGGGGGCGACGCCGCGAGGCGAGGGGGACGGCGTCGGCGACGTGCTGGCGGCGAGCAACCGCGACACGCTGCTGTTCTTCACGCGCGAGGGCGGCGTCTTCTCGCTGCGGGTGCACGCCATCCCCGAGGCCTCGCGCGGCGCGGCGGGGACCGCGATCCCGAAGCTGATCTCGGTCGACCGCGGCGACGGCTTTGCGGCGATGCTGGCCGTCCGCGACTTTTCGGCGGGGGAGCAGGGCCTGCTCCTCCTGACGCGCAACGGCCTGGTCAAGCGCACCGCCCTCGACCAGTTCGCCAAAGTCAGGCGCACGGGAATCACCGCGATCGGCATGCGAGAGGGCGCGGGGGACGAGCTGACCTGGGTCGCGCGCGCGCCGGCCGGCTCGAGGGTGCTGCTCGCCGCGAGCAACGGCGCCGCGCTGCTGTTCGCGACCGACTCGCTGAGGCCCACGGGCAGGGCCTCGACCGGGGTGAACGCGATGAAGCTCGCCCCCGGGGCGAAGCTGGTGGGGATGTGCGTGCTGCCGCCGCCTCCCGGGTACGTCCCGAAGAAGGGCAGCAGCGGCGGCGCCGACGACGGAAGCGGCGACAGCAGCAAGGACGAAGGAGAGGGAGACGGCGACGAGGGCGACGTCGACGAGGGCGCCGGCGCAGCAGCCGCCGACGCCGACGACGACGGCTCGGTGCTCTTCGTCACCAAAAAGGGCATGGGCAAGCGCGTGCCCCTGTCCGCCTTCAGGAACATGCGGCGCAACTGCGTCGGCGTGCGCGCCATCAAGATGGCCGAGGGCGACGAGCTCGCGGCGCTGCTGCCCGTGCCCGGGGGCGCCGTGGGCGGCCCCGGCGGCAGCCCGACCGCCGCCGCGAGGAGCCGGCGGCGCGCCGACGCCGCCTCGGCCTCGGCCTCGGCCGGCTCGCGCGACCTGCTCGTCGGGACCGCCTCGGGCGTCATGCTCCGCCTCGCGCAGGCCGACATCCCGGCCTCGGGCCGGTCTGCCAAGGGCGTGCGCGTCGTCAGGCTGGCCGAGGGCGACGCGGTGGCGAGCGTGACGGCCATGTCTGGCGAGGGCGAGGGCGAGACGACGGACGATGAGGGCGGTTCCGTCGGCGGCGGAAACGGCGTCGCCGGGGCCTCCGCGGCGGCGGCGGGGAGGCGCTCTCCATCTGCTGCTTCTGCCGCTGCTTCTTCTTCCGCGTCCGAGTCTCCCGCGCCAGCGAGACCCGGGACGGGCCGCAAGACGAGCTACATGACCTTCTGCGACTCGCTGCGAGAGCAGGTGAAAGCGGAGCTGCTCGAGCAGGGCGGCGGTGACGCGGCGGCGGCCAAGATGACCAACGTCTCGAGGGAGCTCGCCAAGCGGTGGCGGGAGCTGTCCGAGGCGGAGAAGGCCTCGTGGCAGGAGGCCGCGAAGCAAGGGTGATATCGATTGTTTCCTTTCGACTTTTTTCTTTTGCCTCTCATATTTGTATTCCTACTTCGCAATACAGGGAACAAATGAATGGAAGCGCGAAAGAAAAAAGAGTCTGAAGGGGTAGAGAGAAGGAGGAGGTTGAGAGAAAAAATTGCTTCACAAGAAAAACAAAATGCGCCTCAAAATCGACGCTCGCGATGCCTTTCAGCGGGCGCTCGCGCTCTCTTTCTTCCTCGCATTCTGCTCGTTTTACGCGCAGAGCCGAGGTCAGACAGGCCTGATGTTGCAATTGGCGACGACACGCGTTCTCCTCGGGCGGACCCCGGGAGGATACGTAACCGAAGAAGAGAGGCATTGTCGAAAACGCGCCGATTGTTTTTTTTTCATCGCTCTTTACCTCAACAAAACTTCAAAACTCTCAAAACTCTCTCACTCTCTCTCAAACGCACAGAGCTCGTCGGCACCCGCGGCATCGAGCCCCTGCGGACGATCATCGAGCAGCGCCGCGTGCCCGGGGATCTCCTCGAGAGCTTCTCTGGAACGCCGACGCTGATCTGGCTCCTCGACGCGCTCGGCGTCGAGGCCGGTGCCGCGGCGGACTGCCTCTCGCTGCTGGGCGCGCTCCTCGCCGGCGCGGCCTTCGCGGGCTACCTGGGCGGTTGCGCGCCTCTCTTCGTCGCTCTGTCGCTGCTGTACCTGGCGCTGATCGCCCCTCTCGCCTCGGCGACGACCAGGGGGAGCTCGCTGCCCTGGGCGGAGCTGCCGTCCGACGGGCTCCTTCTCGAGGCCGCGTTCGCCGCCGCGCTTTGGGCCCCGCTGTGGCCCAAGAGCAAAGAGGAGAAGGACGAAGAAGACGACGAGCGGGAGGAGGTGGGGGGAGGAAACGAGGAGGCCGCCTCTTCTTCTTCTTCTCCTTCCTCGCTCTCTGCCCCCGCCCTCGCTCCGGCGTTTTTACTCCGGTGGATTGTGGCGAAAAACGCCTTTTTCCGAGGGCTCTGCCGCTGGAAGAGGAGCAGCGCCGCCGCCGCCGCTGCCGTGGCGATACTTTCTTCTTCCTCCTCCTCCTCCGCTCCTAATTCTCCTCTTTCTCTTGTCGCCCTCGTCGCCGACGTCGCGCTCGCGCCGATGGCCCTGTCCCCGGCGAGGCTCCCCAGGCTCGTGGCGGCGACGGCGCTCTTGGTCTCATCGGCGATCGACGGCGTTCTCGCTTTCCAGTTTTCGTCTCCGTCTTCTGCTTCTCAGGCGGCGGCGGCCCCGCCTCTCTGGACTCTGATCCTGAGGCCCGTGCTGGTGCTCCCTTTACTCCACGCGGGGCTCCTCGACACGAGCGGCAGCGACAAGAGGAGCAGCAGCAGCCCGGAAAAGACCGGAGGGGGTAAAATCAAGCTCGCCGCGCGCTTTTTCGTCTCCGCCGGAGCTTTCGTCCCGGCCCTCTTCTCCGCGCTCGGCGTGCTCTCCCCGCGTTCCTTCCCCTCCTCGAGCTCTTTCGAGACCTCTCTGTCGAGTTACGCTCCTTACTGCCTCGCGGCGGCGGGGCTGACGATGCTGGCGTCGCTGTCGGCCGACGTGCTCCGGTCGATGGCCTCGGCGAGCATCGTCGGGCTCCTCGAGGAAGAGGAAGAAACCGGACAAGAGAAGACCAAGAAGCTTTCAGCTCCTCCTCCGATGACGCTCTCGATGCGTCGCAGGCAAGCTCAAGAGCAAAAGCAAGAAGAGAAGGACGAAAGGAAGCTCGGGAAGAGAGGAGGACGCACCAGGGATCCCCAAAAGGTCGAGTACGTCCGCGGCGCGCACGAGCCGGCGCTCGTGGGGGCGATCTCGCTGCTGCTCTTCTGCGCGGGCTGCCTCGAAGTCTTCACGTCGGCGGCGTCCCCCGCGGCCGCGGCTGCGGACCGGGGCTGCTCGGGCGGGCCCGGGTGCGGCGGGGGCCCCGCGGCGCTGGTCGTGGCGAGGAGGCTGTCGTGGCTGGCGCGGCCGTGGAGGGCGACGGGGCCCTCCTTCGGGAGCCTGATGCGCGAGGAGGAGGGGAGGGTCGGGAGCTCGGCCGCTCCCCCCGTCGCAGTCGAGGTCCGGAGCGACTGCCGCGACGACGACGACGACGGAAGCGGCGGGGTGTGGACAAGAATCTCTCCCCGCTCGCGCTCCTCGCGCGTCGCGGCGGCGCTCTCCTCCCTTTCCCACGCTCATGAATTTCGCCACGCCGACGGAGTTAACGAAAGTCAATGGGGGGGAGGGGAAGAAAACGGCGGCGGTTCCTCCTCCTCCTCTCCCCCGCCGCCTCCGTGGCTCGACCACCTGCTCTACCGCCTCGTCTCGGACCCCACCGGCCCCGTCGCGGCCTCCTTCGCCCCCCCCGCGTGGCAGCAGCGGCAGCAGCAGCAGCAGCCCGCCCCCGCTCCCTGCGCCGCCCGCGCGGTCGTCGGCGGGGGGGGGGGGACCTTGGCCTCCTTCTCCGCCGCGGAGGCAGCCGACGCCTCCTCCCCCGCGGCGGAGAGTCTCGCGAGGCACGGCTGGGGGCCGCTGGTGGAGTACGAGGGCCCTTCAGGGGTCGGAAGGGCGGTCGCGGACGCGGTGGCGCTCCCCAGGACATTGTTTGGCGGCTGCGGCAAGGGCAAGGTCGGCGGCGGCAAGGGAGGCGGCTTCAACGTCGTCGTCGCCGGCGCCGGCGCCGCCGGCTCTATCGCTCTCAGCGCCGCGGCGCTCGCGGCCGTCAGGCGGGGCCGAGGAGAGTCTCCGGAGGCGGCAGCGTCGTCGAAGAAACGGGAATAAGAGAGAGGGAAACCTCTGTGATGAATTTGTTTTTGTTTGTTGGGAAAAAAAAACTGTCTTTTCTCACTCGCCTTTTTACACTCGCAAGCTCTCTCTTTCTCTCTCTTGTCTCTCTCTCTCTTGGGGGAAAAGCCCACCTCTCTCTCTCTCTCTTTCTCTGTCTCTCTCACCAAAGTACGAAAAAGAGGAAACAAATACGAAAAAACATTCAATGGAAATGCCCCCCTGAAAAAGGTGGAAAACAGAAGAAGAAAAACTCTTCTCTTTCCTTTTTCACGCCGCCATCGCCGACGACTCCTCGGCGGAGGCCCTCACGCTCTCCCTCTTCGACGCCGCGGCCTTGGCCATCACGACCGACGTCCTCGAGATGACGTCAGTCTGGTGGAAGCCGAGCGGGCCCAGACGGGGGACCAGGGGCGCGGAGGAGAACCTGGAAGCCTTCTTCTTGCCGCTCCCGCCGCCCGCACCAGCGACGGCAGCGGCGACCGCGGCGGCCAGCCCCGGCGTCGGCCTCGGAGACGCCTCCGGCACCGCGCCCCTGCTCGCCGCGGCCAGGTGAGGGGCGATTTCCGAGAGCCTCTCCCGCATCGCCGCGGCGTCATCGTACGGGAGCGCGACACCGGCCACCTCCGACAGGGCGCGAACGATCTTCCAGTCCTCGCGCGCGTCGCCGACTCGCGGCACGGCGGCCCTCGTCCTCTGCGCGCAGCCCGTGGTCGAGACAAAGGTCGCGTCCTTCTCCGTGAAGGCCGCGCCGGGGAGGACGACGTCCGCCCTGGCGGCGCCGCGCTCGCCGTGGTGGCCCTGATAGATGACGAACGCGCCGTCCGGGACCAGGGACTCGTCGTAGTCGTCCGAGTTGAGGAGGAAGACGACGCGCGGGAGGGAGGTTCCGGACGCGGCGGCAGCAGAGGCGCGCGCAGAGCGAGCGAAGCCGACGTCGGCGGCGCCGACGCGGGCGGCGTCGTTGTGCAAAAACCCGACCTCGGCTTTCCCGCCCAGAGACCTGGCCAGCTCGTGCGCCGCGTCGACGATCGCCGCGGAATCCTCCCTTCGAGCGGCCACCGACGATCCCACGATGATCCGGGCCCCGCCCGGGGACGAGGCCGCGGCCTCCTTGAGCGCGGCGGCGAACTCGCCCTTCCCCTCGGCCAGCGCCGACAGCGCGTCGGCCGTCGTCCCGACGTGCGAGTACGGGTACGTGAGGTCGATCTCGTCGCCGTCGGCCCCTCCTCCCGCCGCCCCGACGACCCCGATCTTCGCTCCCCCGAGCCAGGCCCTGCGCAGCCTCGCGTTGAGCACCGCGCACTCGACCCGCGGGTTGGCCCCGACGAGCAGGATCGCCCCCGCGCCGTCGAGCGCCGCGGCGCCGACCGGCGAGGAGGAGGCGGGAGCGGGAGCCCCGGCGCCCGGGGTGGAGAGCGTGTAGTTGCCGCGGGCGGTCACGTCGACCCCGGAGGCCGTCGCGTCCTCGAAGGTGCAGTCGCCGCTTCCCAGCCTCGCGAGCAGGTCCTTCAGGGCCACCATCGACTCGACGTCGGCGAGCTTGCCCGCGACGGCGCGCACGCTGTGGGCGCCGCCGCTGCTCGCCGCGTCGGCGAGCGCCTTGGCCGCGGCTCCCAGGGCCTCCTCCCAGGAGCTCGGGACGAGCCCCCCTCCGTCGCTCTTGCGCACCATGGGCACGCCCAGGCGCTGCCTCTTCAGGCCGTCGTACTGGAACCTGCCCCTGTCCGAGAGCCACTCCTCGTTGACGGCGTCGTTGGCCAGCGGCACGACGCGCATCACCTCGGGGCCGCGCGAGTCGACCCGGATCGCGGCTCCCAGGGCGTCGGAGACGTCGACGGACTCGGTGCCTTTCAGCTCCCACTGCCTGGCAGTGAAGGCGTAGGGCTTGGAGGTGAGTGCGCCTGGGGGTTTTGAAGCATGAGGTTTTTTTTTTTTGATTGAAAAAGAGGGGTCGCGAGAGAGAGAGTGAGTTTTATTCGACTTGTCCTTTTTTGCGTTTCTTTCTTCTCTCACAGCTGCTGCTGCTGCTGCTTTCTCTCTCTCTCTCTCCGTTAAAACTCCATCCCACTCACCGACGGGGCACAGGTCGATGACGTTGCCGGAGAGCTCAGAGGTAAGGGCCTTTTCCTGTTTGACGAGTTTTCGTTTTTGTTTTTTTTCTCGGGGGGGTCGGAAAGAAAGTGAGCGGCAACTCTCCCTCCTTTCTCGCTCCCCCCCTTCTCCCGCCCCTCTTCCTCCGCTCTCCTCAACCG
>Ga0315283_10002109_pt1 | contig 16487 bp, 12 predicted proteins | sample YL17G09_0_MG_FD_204541 | JGI IMG/M metagenome (GOLD analysis project Ga0315283, IMG submission 204541) | Sediment microbial communities from Yellowstone Lake, YNP, Wyoming, USA - YL17G09_0 | ecosystem: Environmental > Aquatic > Freshwater > Lake > Sediment | place: USA: Wyoming | collected... | reverse complement strand
TGCGAACGGGCAAGCGAAAGGTTGAAGCGGATATCCTCGTCCCGGGGCGCAAGGCGCCGCGCGCGCTCGAACCAGAGGATGGCGTGTCCCCGGCGGCCCAGCCGGAAGTGGGCGCACCCGATGTTGTAGCAGAGCGAGGCCCCGGAAAGCCCGCGGGCGTAGAGGCCTTCCCACGCCGTCAGGGCGTCCGCAACCTTTCCGGCTTCGTAGGCGGCGTTTGCCCGTAGGAACTCGTCCTGCGGACTGCACGGAGCCATGGCGTCCAGTTTCACCGGCCCTGCGTCCGCGACGGATGAGAGGATGACGGCGAAGAGGAGTGCGTTCATGTGAATTTCTCCAGGTCAGCCATGAGGCGTCCGGCCGCGGCGAGGACTTCGCCGGGTTCGCGGCCGGACGCCGCCATTGGGGCGTAGCGCACGAGGTCGGACTGTTCCCAGGTTTCCCTCAGGCGTTTCAGCAGTGCATCGTCCGCTCCCTTTTCCCTTAGACGCGCTTCCGCCGCATTGAGGGTGAGGCCGGAGGCCGAGACGCGCCAGCGGTCGGCAAGGAACCCGGTCAGCGCTTCGTGCACCGCGGCGTGCAGTTCGATCTTCTTCCCGGCCTTCGCCAGCGCACCGGCCGCTTTCAGGCGCCTTGAGGCCGCGCGGCGCGCACCGGCCGCGCGTACGGCGGACGGATCGGAGAGGAGGACACGCCTCCGGAACGACGACGCCAGCCCGGCAATAAGGAGGAGGGCGGGGAGTCCCTGGAGGGCCCAGAATCGCGGACGCAAGGGCAGGGGCTCCGCCACGGGCGCGAGGTCGTAACGGGCCTTGATGAACCGGATGTCGCTCTCCGTGGCCTTGCCCGGCAGGCCGGGAACCTGCGAGGTCGAGGTGCCGCCCTTTCCCGGCTTCACGTCCAGCGTTATCGGGGCCGTCCGGGCGGCCACGTACTTACGCGCCTCGGGGTCGAAGAACGGGTAGGACATGCCCGGGATGGTGAGCTTCCCCGGCGATTGGGGCACGATAACCGTGCGGAAGGTCTTGGTCCCGGCCACCGCGTCGGCCGTCTTCTTCATATTGACGTCGCTTACTGTCTCGTAACGGCGGGCTGAGGGCAGGGCGGGCCACTCCGGCTCCTTGAGCGAGCGGATAAGGCCGCGGCCCGAGACTTCGAAGGTCAGGGTGACCGGGGTGCCGGCCTCGACCGAGGTCCGGTCCACCGACGACCTGACTGTGAAGCTCCCGACCGCGCCCCGGAAACCCGCGGGTTTCCCGGAATCCGGGAGCGGGAGCACGACCATCGGGATGGGGTCGGTCTTCAGCGTAAAGGTCCGGCCCCGGCGGAAGAACATCCCGAACGGATCGGCGGCGTCGCGCTCGGCGACGGTGGCCTGGACGACGGCCGGGCCGATGACGGGGTTCCCCGGGGAGGTGCCGAAGAGGGAGTAGCGGAGCTCGGCCACCGCGTAGGCGACTCCCTGCGAGGTTCCCTGGTAGTTCCGGCCCGGGAGGTCCTCGACCAGGAAGCCGGCCGTGTCGGGCGGGGAGTAGGAGGGCTGGGAAGCCAGCTGGGCCCGGTTGAAGAAGCGGATAACGAGGGGGACCTGTTCCCCGACATATGCCCGGCGCTTGCCGGCCTCGGCCGTGACCTTGACCGGCGGCGGTCCCTCGACCGCAGGAGCGGTCGTTCCGGAACCCGGCGCCCTGACGGAAGCGGTTATCTGGATGGGGTCGGTGGCGTAGGTCTTGCCCCCTGTCACGACCGCGACCGAGGGAATGACATGTTTCCCGGGGGAGGTCGCGGTCACTTGGTAGTTGAAGACGACCGACTGGGTCATCGACCCGTTGACTATGGAGACGTTCTGCGAGCGCCCGGCCGCGGCGAAGCCGAGGCCCGTTACCTGCGGGATGCGGGGGTCGGAGACCCCCATCCCGGCGCCGCTGACGACCACGGTCATGATGAACGGGTCGTTTACGCCGACGACATTGCGGTCCACCGTGGCCTGCACCGTGACTTCGGCGCGTCCGGGTGCGCAAAACAGGAACAGGCTTGCCAGGAGCGCGGCCGCCGTGGGGAGTATCCTGCTGCCGCCCGGACGCGCCTCAGTCACGGCCAAATGCGGAATGCGAAATGCGGAATGCGAAATGGCGGAAGGGGATGCGGAATGCCGAATGCAGGGCGGGGATTCGGGAAACTCCGTTCCCCCCGCCCGGCGGGGGTGAAGGGGATCAGGTTCGGCGGCTTGGAGGGCGTTCACCAGTCCTTCCCTCCGGGGGCCTTCTTCTGGCCCTCCTTCTTCGCCCGGGCCTCACGGGCCTTGCGCTCCTGGTCGCGCACCATTTCCATGACCCGGTCCGCGTCCTCCTTCGATACCTTCTGAGTGCCCTGCTGGGGTTTCGGCTGGCCCTGGCCCTGCTGTTTCGGCTTTTTCCCGGCCTTGAGGTACTCGATATTGAACTTGGCGTCCCCGTCGTTCGGGTTTATCCGGAGGCACTCCTTGAACGCCTCGATGGCTTCGGGGTTCCGGCCGAGGCGGGCAAGGGCCCACCCCCGGTTGTAGGCGATGAAGGATTTGAGCTGGGGGTTGCGGGCCCGGGCCGTGGCGGCCTCGTAGCTCTTGAGGGCGTCCTCCAGCTTCCCCTCGTAGAGGTAGCTGTTCCCGGTGTTGTACGGCGGCTCCGGCGCCTCCGGCGACTCGGCCTGCGCGCTGAAGTATTCCTGCCGGGCCCCCTCGGCATCGCCCTTGAGGAGGAGTGAGTTCCCCTCGTTGAGGTGCGACCTTAAGTCGGCGCCGGCGACGGCGGGGAGGAGGAGGACTGCCAGCAGGGCGGCCGGGCCCGGCAGGAGCTTCCTTAGCCGGGAAAGCCCGGCTTCCATCTCCTCCCAGGCGGTGCGGTGGAACCCGGTACGGCGGGTAACGAGCGTCTCGGCCATAAGAATCAGGATAGCCAGCAGGAGCGGGAACTGGTAGCGGTCCTCCCGGATGAGGTAGCCCCTGCTGGAAAGGACCTGGCCCCCGCCGGAGGAGATGCGGTCGGCTAGCTCGTAGATCTCGGCGTCGGAGGAAGTGGTCCGGAAGTAGGTCCCCCCGGTCAGCTTCGACATCTCGGCAAGCGTGGCCTCGTCGAGGCGGGAAAGCACCGTGCCCCCCTTCTCGTCCTTCTTGAACCCCGTCACGGCCCCCGCGGCGTCCCTCGTCCGGATGACGTCGCCCTGCGGGGTGCCCATCCCGACGGTGTATATCTCGAGCCCGAAGTCCTTGGCCTCCCTAGCCGCGCCTAGGGGGTCGCTCCCGGCGGTGTCCTCGCCGTCGGTGAGCATCACCAAGACCTTCCGGGCGCGGGATTCCCGGACCAGATGCTTCATCGCCCGGCGCACGGTGCCCCCCAGGGTCGTACCGGGGATGGGGGCCGCGTCAGGCCCGGCGTATTCGAGGAACAGCCTTGCGGCGTCGGCGTCCAGCGTCAGCGGGCACATGAGGAAGGCCTCGCCGGCGAAGGCGATTATCCCGACCCGGTCCCCCTTGAGCTGGTTGACCAGGAGGCCGAGCGAGCGGCGCGCCTTGACGAGCCTCGAGGGTTTTGCGTCCTCGGCGTTCATGCTCGCCGAGACGTCGAGGGCGATGAAGACGTCGTTGCCGCGCCGCTTTATGTCGGTGAGCTTCGAGCCGAGCTGGGGCCGGGCGGCGGCCAGGACGAGGAGGGCGAGGGCCGCCGCCCCCAGGACGGCACGGAGGCGGTCCCTGGCGAAGGCCGGGTCGATGAGGGTCGCCACCAGGGATGGGTCCCCGAACCGGGCCATGTTGGCCCGGTCGCGGCGCGCACGGAGGAAGAGCCCGACGGCGTAGGCCGCCACCGCGGCAAGCCAGAGGAGGCGCGTGGCGGCGGCAAAACCCATCAGGGCGCCGCCGCGAGGAGGAGCCGGCCCACGGCCAGCTCAAGGCCGAGCAGGAGGAGGCCGGGGATGAGGAACCACTCGAACCGCTCGATGAAGTCGCTGTATTCCTTCACACGCAGGCTGGTCTTCTCCAGCCGGTCGATCTCCCCGAATATCTCCCGGAGGGCACGGGAGTTGGTGGCCCGGAAGTACTTCCCTCCGGTGGGGGTCGCTATTCTTTCGAGGGTCTCCTCGTCGAGGCTGTCGGCGACCTTGACGCGCCGGGCGCCGAATACGGGGTCGTTGACGGTGAGCATTCCGCCGCCCGGGGTCCCCGCCCCGATGGCGTATATCCTTATCCCGAGCCCCTGGGCGGTCCGGGCCGCCGTCACCGGGTCCGTGGTCCCCGCGTTGTTCGCGCCGTCGGTGAGCAGGATAATGACCTTCGATTTCGCCTGCGTCTGGCCAAGGCGGGCGGTCGCGGTCACGATGCCGTCGCCGATGGCGGTGCGGTTCTGGGGTATCTCGCCCACGTCCACCGCGTCCAGCAGGCCCATGAGAGAGGAATAGTCGGTGGTCAGGGGGCACTCCGTCATGGCCACGGCGGCGAAGAGGACGAGGCCGATACGGTCCCGGTCGCGCTTCTCGATGAACTCCTTGGCGGCCTGCTTGGCGACCGTGATGCGGTTCCGGGGGGCGAAGTCCTCGGCGCGCATGCTGTCCGAGACGTCGAGGCAGAGCATTATGTCCGTGGCCAGGATGTCGCGCTCGTCGGCGCGGACCCCCTGGCGGGGCCGGGCCATGGCAAGGACGAGGAGGACGAGCCCGGCGGCGCGGATGAAGGGCCGGGCCCGGCGCCACGCGCGCACCAGCCGGTCGTCGAGCCCGGCGAGGCCGCCCAGGCTGGAAATCCCGAGGGCGGCGGTGGCGCGCTCACCGAACCTGTAATCGAGCCAGAGGAGGATGCCCGCCACCGGCAGGAGGAGGAGCCACGCGGGGGAGGCAAATGTCATGGCGCCTTCCCCTCCTTTTCCGGCTCAACGATGGGGGCTGTGGTTTCAATGAAGGCCCGTACCCGGGCAGAGTCGGTGTTCGCGTCATCCGCGGTGGGGGAGAATTTCGCGAACTTCACCAGGTCGCTGGTCTCGAGGAAGAACCTGAGCTCCGTGAAGTGCCGGGCGAGCCCCTCGGTCCGCCGCATCTCGCCCAGAAGCTCGGAGGTCGTACGGTCGAGGGCGGGGACGAGGAACCGACCCTCGAGATAGCGCCGGAGGATGTCGGAGAGCGCCACATAGAATGCCTTGAACTCGCCGGCCTCGAGCAGGCCGGAGGCGAGGAGTTCCGCGAGGGCGGCCCGGGCGGCGTCGGCGGGGGGCACCGCCGGCATTCCCGCCAGGGCGAGGGCGGCCGCCCGCCGGGCCCGCCGCCACCACCACCACCCGGCGACGGCCAGCAGGAGGACGCACGCGGCGATGATCCAGGGCAGGAGCGAGCGGAAGCCGATGACGCCCTTGGGGGGCTTGAGGTCGTCGGCGTCCTTGCCCGCCTTCTCCAGCACCGACTCGATCTTGATGGAGACCGGCGCGACCGTCAGGACCTGGGCCCGGCCCTTGGGGTCGGTGGCCACGAACTGGATGGCCGGAACGGCGGTGGTAGTAGCGCTCCAGGGAACCAGGACCAGGCGGAAGGCGTATTCGCTCCTCCCGTCCCTCAGCGCCCTGACCTTGGGCGGCTCGATGGCGAGTAACTCCCAATCGATGAGAAGCGTGGCCGTCGGGGAGGGGGCGACTCGAAGCGAGGGCGGAACCCGGAAGGTGGCCTCATATGTGACCCGGTCCCCGATGGTGACGGAGGGGGGTGAAATAGAAGCGGAAATCTCGACCCCGGCGGCGGCAGGAGTACGCGGCCCGGAAACGGGCCGTTCCGGGTTTCGCGCGCCCGAAACGGGTGTTCCCGAAACCTGTCGCCTTGGATGTGCGGCATTGGCATTCGTGCACGGCAGGACGATTGCGAGCAGGAGCAGGAGGGCGTTCACCGGAACCGCCTTGCCCGGGCCTCGAAGAAAGACATCAGCGGTTTTATGTACGGTTCCCCGGTGTTCAGGCGGATGGCGTCCATCCCCAGCTTCCGGAACATGGCGTCCCGCGCCCCGGTCCGCCGGCGTGCGGCCTCGGCGTAGCCGTCCCGGACCCGGGCACTGGTCGTGTCGAGGAAGAGGTAGCGCCCGGTTTCGAGGTCCTCCACCTTGAGACGGCCCGCGCGGGGAAGCTCCAGTTCGCGGCGGTCCTCGAGGACCACTGCCACGGTATCGTGGTGGCGCCGGGTGACCGCCAGCTCCTTCTCGAACGCGCCGGAGATGAAGTCCGAGAAGACGAAGACGACGGCCCGCTTGCGCTGGACGCGGTTCAGGAATGCGAGCGCTCCGGCGAGGTCGGTGGCCCGGCCCCCCGGTTGTATGACCAGCATGTCCCGGAGCAGGCGGAGGGCGTGGGAACGGTTCTTCCGGGGGCGCACGTACTTCTCCACCCCGCCGCTGAACAGGAGGAGGCCCACCTTGTCGCTGTTCCGCATGGCGGCGAAAGTCAGGACCGCCGCGAGCTCGACCGCTATGGAGTGCTTGGACCGTACCGCCGTTCCGAAGCGCATTGACGCGCTGTTGTCCACGGCCAGGATGATGGTCAGCTCGCGTTCCTCGGCGTACTGCTTGACGAAGGGCGCGTTCATGCGGGCAGTGACGTTCCAGTCGATGGTCCGGATGTCGTCGCCCGGCTGGTATTCCCGGACCTCGGAGAAGGTCATCCCGCGGCCCTTGAAGGTGGACAGGTACCGCCCGGCGAAGAGCTCGTTGACCAGCCGCCGCGTCCGGATCTCGATGCGGCGGATGTAACGCAGGGTCTCGGGCGAGAAAGCGCCGGTCGCCGGGGCGCCTGCCGCAGTGCCCACGCCAGCCATTTCAGCCGTCCCGCCCCGGGCCTTCTGCCTCAGGGCACCTCCACGTTGTCCAGCAGGCGCTGGACCAGGTTCTCGCTGGTCAGGTTCTCGGCCTCGGCCTCGTAGGTCAGGAGGATGCGGTGTCGCAGGACGTCGGGCGCGATCGTCTTGACGTCCTCGGGAGTCACGTATCCGCGCCGGTTCAGGAAGGCCAGCGCCCGGGAGGCCGCGGCCAGCGCGAGCGTGGCCCGCGGCGACGCACCCCACGCGATCAGGGGCTTGAGGTCGGCGAGGCGGTACTTCTCCGGCTCGCGGGAGGCGAGGGTCAGGTCGAGGATGTAGGTCCTGATCTTCTCGTCCATGTAGACCTCCCGGACGAGCTTGCGGACCGCCGCGATGCGGCCCGGGGTGACGATGGCGCGAACGGGCTGGAGCTCCGCCCCCGTCATGCGGTCGACGATGGCGCGTTCCTCCTCCCGCGAGGGGTAGGTAATCTTGAGCTTGAGCATGAAGCGGTCCAGCTGGGCCTCGGGCAGGGGATAAGTACCCTCCTGCTCGATGGGGTTCTGGGTGGCGAGGACCAGGAACGGCTCCTCCAGGGGATAGGTAGTGTCACCGATGGTGACCTGGCGTTCCTGCATCGCCTCGAGCAGGGCCGACTGCACCTTCGCGGGCGCGCGGTTCACCTCGTCGGCGAGGAGGAGGTTGGTGAAGACCGGGCCCTTGCGCGGCGAGAAGTCCCCGTTGCGCGGGTTGTAGACGAGGGTCCCGATGAGGTCGGCGGGCAGGAGGTCGGGGGTGAACTGGATGCGCTGGAACTTCGCGTCCACCGCCGAGGCCAGCGTCTTGACGGCGAGGGTCTTGGCCAGCCCCGGGACGCCCTCGAGGAGGAGGTGGCCGTCGGCGAAGAGCCCCACCAGCAGGCGGTCCAGCAGGTATCGCTGGCCGACGATGACCTTCGAGAGCTCCCCCAGCAGTTCCTCGACGAAAATGCCCTCCTTCTGCACCGCTTCGTTGACGGCACGGATGTCCTGAGCCATGGTGTACCCCCTTTAGTCAATCCACGGATTGAATATGGGGCGGCGCTTCCACAAGCTTCTGATCCCCAAAGGGCCGCCCCCGTGACAGTTAAAACGCTACCAAATCCCTTCTTGTTGCCGCAAGGGTTTTTGACCCCGATACCGCCTCCACCGTACAGTATTTGTGTCATGGGGACAATGGACCGCGTGAAGAAATTGGCCGCCCGCCTGCGGCGGCCCGGCCTGGGGGCGGAGGCCCGCCTTAGGTGCCTGCAGGCGGTCGCCGTGGCCGTGCCCCTCGCGGTTGCGCCCCTGTTCCTGGACGCGGCGGTGGACCTCCCCAAGCGCCTGCTCCTGGTCGGCCTCGTAGGGGCCGGATGGGCGGTCCTGCTGGGCGAGGCCGTTGAGCGCGGCGGTTTTGGCCGCCCGCTGGGTCCGTTGGCCCCTCCCATCCTGGCGCTGGTCGCCAGCGGATTCGCCTCCTGCCTCGTCGCGCCAAACGGCGGGATGGCCCTTGAGCAGGCCTGGCTCGTCCTCGCGTACGCCGGGTTGGCCTGGATGGCCGCTGCGGTCCCGCCGGGCGGGACCGTCCGGGAAGCTGCGCTTCCCGGCACCGGAAGTCCGCAAGGCGTATCGGCGGAGTCCCGGCTGGTGACTGCCCTGCTGGTGGCGGCAGGGGTGCAGGGGTTGTATGGAGTCCTCCAATACGCGGGAGTGGACTTCCTCCCGTGGTCGTCAAGCTGGGGTTCGAGGTGTTTCGGGACCATCGGGAACCCCGTCTATTTCGCCGAGTTCCTGGAGCCGCTTTTCGTGCTGACCGCCGCGGTCTGGATGACCGAGAAGGACGAGGAGCGGCGGGACTTGATGGCCCTTCTGGCCGTAATCGTGTTCGTGGCGCTCGTGTTCGCCCAGACGCGCAGCGCGTGGATAGGGTCCGCGGCCGGGCTGGCGGCGGCGGGGTGGCTGGCGTGGAGGCACGTCCCGGGCGGCCGCGCCCTGTTGTCCCTGAACCGGTCGTGGCTCCTCTCTTTCGGCGGCCTCGCGGTCGCGATGGCCCTTACCGTCTCGAGCCCGACGCTGTTCGGGAAGGCGGCCCTGCCCCTCAGGGACCGGGTCAAGGACGCGGTGAACCTGAAGGGCTGGACGGTCAGGCATCGGCTGGTCCTGTGGCGCGCGGCGGCGCTGATGACGAGGGAGAACCCCATACTGGGCGTTGGCCCCGACAATTACTGGAGCCGGTTCCCTCTGGTGCAGGCCGCGTTCCGGCCCGAATACGCGAAGAAAGGCTTCCTATACCCGCCCAAAGAGCCGCGGGCCCACAATGACTACTTCCAGTTGGCGGCGGAACAGGGCCTGGTCGGCCTCGGGGTATGGTTCTGGTTCGCCGTCGTGCTGGCGCGGATGGGCGTCCTGGCGGCGCGCCGGGCCGCGACCCCGGAGGCGGGGATGCTTGTGGCCGGGATGGCGGGCGGGTGCGTTTCTCTCTTCGTGGACGCCGGCTTCAACTTCCCGTTCCGGATAATCCCTGCGGCGGCGGTCTTCTGGATCTTCGCCGGCCTGATCGTCGCGCGGGCGTTCCCGGGGACGGGGGAACCGGTCCCGGAGCCGACGGCCCGTCTCCGTCCGGTGTTCAAGGTGGTCCTCGGGGTCGTCGTGGCCGTATGGTTTGCCTGGCTGGCCGTTCCGGCATGGATGGCGGACCGGGCAAAGTCGTCCGGGGACTTCTACTTCGGGGCGAACATGTGGGAGATGGCCGAGTCCTACTACGGGAAGAGCCTGAAGGCCCGTCCCTGCGACACGCTGGTCCGCTACCAGCGTGGGCTTGCGCTGGAGAAGTCCGCGGCATTCGACTGGACCGGGAAGACCTGGGACCGGGCCCTCGTCGAATACAAGACCGCGCTGGCGATGGGGCAGAACGACGAGCTTCTCTACTCGCACCTGGCCCTCCTGAGCGAGAAGAAGGGGGACATGGCGCGGGCCGTCGCCTACGGCTCCGTCGCGGCGCGCATCGATCCGCAGTACCTCGACAACACCTCGAACCTCTCGTTCTGGCTGGCCACAAGGGAGGAGCGGATGGACGAGGCGCTGGCCTTCGCCAAGGGGGCGGTGGACGGCGTACCCGAGCATCCCATCTACCGCTGGATATACGGCCTGGTCCTGGAGAAGGCCGGACGCAACAGGGAGGCGCTGGCCATGATGAACTCGGCCATGCCGCTTATGGGGCGGGTCTCGAGCGGGCTCATGTATGTGCCGGAGCTGACGAAGGATATTGCGAGGGTCAGGAAGGCTGCAAGGAAGAGGTAGCTCCGGGCGAATTCCCGCTCAGGGAATCGCCCTCATCAGCTCGATCAGCCTTCTTGCGGCCAGGGCACGGTGGCTGATCTCATGCTTGGTTTCCGGTGGCAACTCGGCCACCGTCTTTCCCAGCGAGGGAACGACGAAGACCGGGTCGTAACCGAATCCGTTTGTCCCCCGGGGCGCTCCGGCGATCTCCCCCTCCAGGAACCCCTCTGCGACCACGAGCTTCCCCTCCGGTGACGCCAGGACCAGGGCGCACGCAAAACGGGCGCGCCGGTCTGTCTTCTCCTCCATCTCCTTCAGCAGGTGGACGATGTTGGAGGCGTCGGTGGCCCCGGGGCCGGAGTAGCGGGCGGAGCGGACGCCGGGCTCCCCGCCCAGGGCGGCAACCTCCAGCCCCGAATCGTCGGCCAGCGCCCACCGGCCCGAAGCGGAAGCGAGGGTGCGGGCCTTGAGGGTCGCGTTCCCGGCGAAGGTGTCCTCGGTTTCCTCGACGGCGGGGAGCGCGATACCGGATTCCCGTGGCAGGTTGAGCGTGAGGGGCGACCCGGCGAAGAGCTTCGCGAGCTCGGCGAGCTTCCCCTTGTTGGTGGTGGCGAGGAGTGCGGTCATGGGCGTCATGGGTCTTCCCCTACCCGAGCGCGGAGCGCTGGGCCTCGACCAGCCGGGCTATCCCCGTACGGGCGAGGGCCAGCATGGCCAAAAGCTCGGCCTCGGTGAACGGTTCGCCCTCCGCGGTGCCCTGCACCTCGACCAGCTTGCCCGTGGCGGTCATGACCACGTTCATGTCCACCCCGGCCCCCGCGTCCTCCTCGTAGGCGAGGTCAAGGCAGGGGACCCCGCCGACGATGCCCACGGAGATTGCGGCGACCGGCTCCCTGACCCATCCCGCCTTGACGAGGCCCTTCGCCTCAAGCAACCGGGCGGCCAGGGCGAGGGCCACCCATCCGCCCGTTATCGAGGCGGTCCTGGTCCCGCCGTCGGCCTGCAGGACGTCGCAATCCACGGTTATGGTCCTTTCGCCCAGGCTTTTCAGGTCGGAGACGGCCCGCAGGCTCCGGCCTATCAAGCGCTGTATTTCCTGCGTACGCCCGTCGATGCGGCCCCGGACGGCTTCGCGGACGTTCCGGGTGTTCGTGGCCCGGGGGAGCATCCCGTATTCGGCGGTCACCCAGCCCTTTCCGCGGCCCTTCAGGAAGGCCGGGACGTCGTCGGCGACCGAGGCGGCGACCACGACGCGGGTATTGCCCACGCTGACGAGGACGCTTCCCTCGGCGTCCCGCTGGACGCCCTTTTCGAAGGAAACGGGCCGCAATTCACCGGCGGCCCTCCCGTCTTTCCGTGTCATAGCGACACCAGGGGGATGTGCTCCATCGGGAAGGCCTTGAGGCTGACGGAGGCGTTGAACCGGTACCCGCCGTCCGCGTACCGGTCGAAGGAGCCGATGAGTTCCCAGCAGTGCAGGTCGCGGGTGATGGTCAGGGTGTAGTGGTGGAGCCGGTGGAACTCGACGTCATATTGCCCGAGCGCACCAACCCTGATGCCGGGGAGGATGGTCGCGCCGACCTCGCCGTCGACGTAGAAGATGTTGGGATACAGGCTGGAACCCTGGAAGCTCGGGCCGTAAAGGTAGCTCGCGATGCGGTATTCCTGGGAGGTCGTGGTCGCCGCGGCCAGGCCGAGCCGGTTGTTCGTGAACGATGGGCGCACGCGCGCGAACGGACCGCCGGGCTCGTAACCGACCCGGAGATCGCCGGATGCCCGCCGCCACCTGCCGTACCAGAGGTCGTAGTCCGCGTCGGCGGACAGTGAGAGCCACTCTCGGGGAGTCAGGCCGGCCGAGGGAGTCACCGGCTTCCAGCGGCGCCGGGAGGGGTCCTGCTTGTTCCTTAGGTCGTAGCCGGACGAAACCCCGACGTATCCGGCGCGGCCAGGCCTGACGATGAGGCGCGCCCCGGCGTCGTGGGAATCGAGACCGTGGTATCGGAACGGGTCGTAGCCGATCTTGTTCAACCTCTTCGCGATGCCGTGGGAGAACTCGAGGTCCAGCGGCCGGGGGATGGGTGGCCGGTAGGAGACGCTATTGTCCGCCTTATACAGGTCGCCCTTGTTGATGTCCTCGCTGAAGGCCCCGTCCTTGATGCTCATCACCCGGTCGCCGCGGTCCCGGACGGCGGCGGTAAAGCGCGGAGAAACAATGAGGCTTCCAAGGTGGCGCGGGCGCCAGTATGCTTCCAGCGAGGGGGTCAGGCCGGCCTTGTTCACGTACCAGTCGTTCTGCCAGGTGTAGAACCGGTCGGCGTCGCCGGAAAGCCTGGCGCTCAGCCAAGGCAGGACTTCGACCGACCGCGAGGAGGCGGTTACCTGCGGGGCGTGGATGGAGGAGACCGTGTAGCGCCCGGTGTCCGTTATCGTGTAGCTCGTGAGCCGCTGGGTCTCGACGCGCTCCGCCAGGACGGAGACGCTGCCCCATGGCTCCTGGCGGCTGACCAGCCCGCTGGCCTGGCGGGTGCCCGCCGTGGTCGGGAGAGCGAGCCGTCGGGTGCCGTATAGTTCGCGAAAGTGCGCGTCGCTGACGTAGGCCGCGCGCCCGGAAACCTGGGTGGCGTCGTCCAGCCGTACCGAACCGTCGCCGTAGAGTTCCCAGCGCCGGCGGGGGATGCCGGGATCCGGTTCCTCCCGCTCGTTTATCTGGTACGCGTGCGCCCTTAGGGGGCGGGGCGAATCGAGCGCAGTGTAGTCCTGGGTCAGGCCGTATCCCCAGCCCTTGTTGGCGAAGTAGTCGATATGGGCCTGCCCCGGGGTCCGTTCGGTGAACTGGTAGGCGGGAGAGGTGCGGACATAAGGCCCGAGCTCCCGATCCCGTCCCACGACCGCCTCGAAGGGAAGCCTGAATTCCTTGATGGGCGTGACCAGCGCGGGAAGCCAGAAGACCGGGGTCGAACCGGCAAGCAGGGTCACGTCGATGGCGGTGATGTCCTTCTTGAGGCGCACCTTCACCCGCTTGCAGCGGATGGAGTAGTGCGGCCGCCGTGAATCGCAGGTCGTCAGGAGGCTGGGCTCCACGACAACCTCGTTTTCCCTCGGCTGGACGACCTTCTTTCCCCGGCATATCCATGGTCCCACCACGAGGGTGACGTCGTCGACCTGGCCCTCGCGGGTCTTCGTGTCGAAGGTCATCCGGGAGCCGGTGGCGGTCAGGTCCTCGCCCGTCCATAGGAGGCTTCCCTCGGCGTATATGCGGTTTGACGCGAGGTCGAGGTTGATGCGGTCGGCCTGGATGGTGTTCTTCTCGAACCTTATGCGGACGTTACCGGTCAGCTCGACCTTCTGCTCCTTCTCCAGGTAGACGACCTGGTCCGCCTGTTCCAGCTCGATGACCGTGCCGGAGGCGGCGCGCAAGGCGCCCAGCTCCGTCGGCGCTGCGGCTACGGCGCCCGAAGGAGCGGGCGTTCCGGTATTGGTTCCCGAGGCCGCGGTTCCGGACAATGCCGGTGCGGCAAGGGCAGACGAGGCTGTCTGCAGGATGAGCGTGGCAAGGGCCGTAACGATGACGGGGCGCGAAACACGGGAGCGTTCCGCCGCTCCCGGGCGGCTCATCGGGGGTCCCTTATCAGACGACGGTGACTTCGGTCTGCTGATCGAAGAAGTGCGCCTTGCTCATGTCGAATACCAGGTCGATGTCCTGGTTTACCTCGACCTGATCGGTCGCGCTGACCTGCGCGATGAGCGGCGTCCGTCCGACCGTGACATAGAGCCAGGTCACCGGCCCGATGGGCTCGACGACCTCGACCCTGGCCGTGACGGTGTTGTCCGGGGTGGCGTTCGAGGCGTACAGCTTGTCGAAGATCTGCTCGGGCCGCAGGCCCATCTGCATCGACTTGCCATCGAAGGGCTGGAGCCTCTCGACGTGTTCGTCGATGACCCGGACCTGGATGCCCTCGTCGGTCGTGAAATACAGCCCGCCCTTCCGCGCGCTTATCTCGCCCTCGATGAAGTTCATCGGCGGGGTGCCGATGAAACCCGCCACGAAGCGGTTGGAGGGCTGGCCGTAGAGCGCGTGCGGTTCGGCGACCTGCTGCATCTTCCCCTTGTTCATGACTACGATGCGGTCGCCCATGGTCATGGCCTCCATCTGGTCGTGGGTCACGTAGATGACCGTGGCCTGGAGGCGGTGGTGGAGCTTGCTGATCTCGGCGCGGGTCTGGACCCTCAGCTTGGCGTCGAGGTTCGACAGCGGCTCGTCGAAGAGGAACACCTTCGGCTTCCGGACGATGGCCCGGCCCAGCGCGACGCGCTGGCGCTCGCCGCCCGACAGGGCCTTGGGCTTCCGGTCGAGCATGTCGTTAAGGCCCAGGATGTCGGCGGCCTCCTTGACGCGCTGGTCAATCTCGTCCTTTGGGTATTTCCGCAATTTCAACCCGAAGGCCATGTTCTCGTAGACGCTCATGTGGGGATAGAGGGCGTAGTTCTGGAAGACCATCGCGATGTCGCGGTCCTTGGGCGGAACGTCGTTGACCTTCACGCCGTCGATGAATATCTCCCCGTCGGTGATCTCCTCGAGCCCGGCAATCATCCTCAGCGAGGTAGTCTTGCCGCAGCCGGAGGGCCCCAGCAGGACTATGAATTCCTTGTCTTGGACCTCCAGGTTGAAGTCGTTGACCACGTCCTCGGTCGAGCCGGGGAACCTCTTGAATACGTTTTTGAGCAGTACTTTTGCCATTTGTGTTTTCCCTTATTTCCTCTCCGAGGGTGTCAGGATAACACCGGCCGGGGCGGGGGGTCAAGCAAACGGGGGCGCCGCAATAGCGGCTGGAAGCCTTGATTGAGGCCCATCGTGGGCGGGGTGCGCGTTTGACACCCCCGGCCAATGGGGGGTAGCGTTAGCCTATGCAGGAACCCCTGCCATACATACTCAACGCCACCCCGGTCGAGGATACCTGGAGGATGTTCCGCATCATGGCGGAATTCGTGGAGGGCTTCGAGACGCTCTCCTCCGTCGGTCCCGCGGTGTCCATCTTCGGCTCGGCGCGGACGAAGCCCGACGACCCCAACTACAAGCTCGCCTACACGGTTGCGAAGCGGTGCGCCGAGGAGGGGTTTGCGGTCATCACCGGCGGCGGTCCGGGGATCATGGAGGCCGCCAACAAGGGCGCCTTCGACGCCGGGGGGAAGTCCATAGGCCTTAATATCGAGCTTCCGCATGAGCAGAAAGTGAATCAATACGCGAAGACCAGTATGGGTTTCCGCTACTTCTTCGTCCGGAAGGTGCTGTTCGTGAAATACGCCGTCGCCTTCGTAATCTGCCCGGGCGGCCTGGGAACGCTGGACGAATTCTTCGAGGCGGCCACGCTCATCCAGACCAGGAAGATAAACCCCTTTCCCGTATTCCTCCTGAACAGCCACTACTGGAAGGGCATGCTCACCTGGTTGAACGACCAGGTCCTGGGGAGCCACATGATCGACGCCGAGGACATGGCCTTGTTCCACGTGCGCGACGACCCGGAGGAGATAGTGCGGGACCTGACCAAGTGGTACCGGGCCGTCAAGCGGGCCGAGGAAGCGAAGAAGGCGGAGCCGAAGGGCTAGAAGCGGTTTCATAACATTTCCCGCATGCTCTTGCCTGCATCCTTCCACCTGCGCCGGGCATATGAAACCGCTTCTTTGGCAGTTTCACAGGGCACTGACAGCGTGCTTCGTGGGGTTATGAAACTGCTTCCAGGTTCCCCGGAGGAAACTCCGCCCCCCTTTTCTTCCCCTACCTTAATTCGTCGTCGGGTACCGGTTGGGCCGGCTGTGCCGGGGCCGCTGGTGCGGGCGATGGCGTTCCGGACGGTGTCGTCGACGGCGCGGCCGTGGATGGGGTTGCCGCTGGGAGCGTAGTTGCCGCGGGCGCCGGCGCTGCCGGGACAGGAGCCGGTGGTACGTACCCGGGCGCCGGGGGGAACGCCGAGGTTATGACCCAGGCGCAGGTACGAGTCAGTTCGTCCAGTACCGAATCGTTCCGCATATCGGTCTTGTCCCTTCTTTCCCCTTCCCTTATGTCGAAGAGTACCTTGCCATCGCGCGGCGATATGAGGATGACGATAAAGTCGGCAACGTAGTTCCACTTGGCCTCGTTGAGCTTGTACTGCTTCATGCCGGGGACAAAGGGAAGCGGGTGGACGATTATCTGGTCAACCTCCGTGCCGTAGTTCATGATGCCCAGGAGAAGCACCGATTCCAGGGGAACGTCCAGAGGGGGGACGTTATAGGGAACGCGCTCGATGCAGAGTTCCTGTTGGATCTTTGCGGCCCAGGCCTCGAACTTCGCGTCCGGGACGAACTGGGAATCCACCGCGATGCTGGATGAAAGCACGTTCTTCAGGATGGCGGTGA
>Ga0315283_10002106_pt1 | contig 16496 bp, 14 predicted proteins | sample YL17G09_0_MG_FD_204541 | JGI IMG/M metagenome (GOLD analysis project Ga0315283, IMG submission 204541) | Sediment microbial communities from Yellowstone Lake, YNP, Wyoming, USA - YL17G09_0 | ecosystem: Environmental > Aquatic > Freshwater > Lake > Sediment | place: USA: Wyoming | collected... | reverse complement strand
GCCGCCGTCATGGTGAACGGCAGGTAGTCGCCCGAGCGCGTGATGCGGGCTGTTGCGGCGTTGGCGGTTCCCGAAATCAGGTTGAGCAGCGAGCTGCCGACGGTGTGATTGGCTCCAGTGCCGGATACGTCGATGCCCCAGTTGGCGGCGCTGAACGCGGAGGAGCCTGTGGCCCCGGCATACCCAACCTCAAGCTCAAGGTTGGTGTCGTCAATGATGGTCGCCACCCGTGTCAGCGCCGAATTGGCGTGAGCGTTCAGCCGGATATACGAGTTGGTGCTCAGCTCGGTGGTGAAGAAAGTTCCTGTGCCAACTACGGCGATGTTCCCGTTGGTGACGGCGATGGTGCCGGTCTGGGCCGTGAGGAGACTGGTGCCGCCGAAGTCGTCTCGGAAGCTGCCCTCATCGGTGAGCACCTGTCCACGGGTGATGAGGTTACCAGCCGGATCTACGGCCAGAGGGACGTTCGTGGTCGTATCGACGTAGTTCGCTGGGTCAGGCGTGAACGCAGAAATGGGGTGAACCGAGAGTCCAGTCACCGCAACGATGCCATCGACGGTGATGCTGTTCCCCCCATCCTGAATGTTGACGGCTGCCGCGCCTGCGGCGTTGTTCACCGTCACATCGCCGATGTCTACGCCGGGCTGAGTCTGAAGCGCCGAGGTGGCTGCGCCCGTTGGAAGCGGAAGGGTGGCGGCGGAGACGGGCTGCGTGACGGCGCTCCCGTCCACCTTCCACGCGCTGGCCCCGCCCAGCCCTTGATCCACCTTGCCGATGGTGTTCGTCCCCGTCGGCAAAGCCGGGAGACTCGTGACCTGAGTTTTCTGGGTGCCGTCCGTCTGAATGAGGGAGGTGGCCGCGCCTGCGGGCAGGGGCAGCGAAGCCGCCGAGACGGGCTGCGTCGCCTGCCAGAAGGTCCCATCGACCGTGATGGAGTTGCCGCCGTCCTGAATCGGTACTGCTCCAGCGCCCGCGCCGTTGTTGACGGTTACGTCGCCGATGTCCGTCCCCGGCTGGGTCTGGAGCGCCGAGGTGGCCGCGCCTGAGGGCAAAGGGAGCGCGGCTGCGGAAACGGGCTGGGTTGCTTGGAAGAACGTTCCTGAGACCGGCTGGGTCGTCGTACCGCTCGGGTCTACCCGTACGGTCCCGTCGGCGGCGGTGCGGACGAACCGCGAGTTGGTCCCATCGCTACCCGCGATGATGAGCGCGTTCGTGCCGACCGGAATGGCGACCCCGTTCGACACGGACATCGCCACGCCGTCGGCGTTGTAGAGGATGACCGCTGGACTCAGGTTGCTCATACGATGGTCCGAGTCCTACCAGTCTCGAAGACGCCCGAGTAGGTGATGGCGTCGGTGACGGTTGCCAGCACTGTAGATCCATCCGCCGCGTAAATCTCCCACTGAACGGCGGTCGGCTTCGAGCCCGTCCACGTCACGACCTGCTCGACCAGCTTCGTGGCGTCGGCGCGCCTCCATGTCACAGTGGTGGGAAACGCGTTGGTGCCCCCGGAAATGGTCTTCGTCGCCCCAGACGCGAAGCCCTCGGCAGGGCCTTCGTCGATGAAGTGGATGAGGTTGAGGAGGACCTTGTGTTGCGGCTCGGTGAGACCTGTGCCTGTAAGCCCCTTCTCGACCCCCTCTTCGTAGAACCTGAAACCAATGCCCGCGACGTAACGAAACTCACCGTTGACAGTCGGGACTACCGCTTGAGGTGCGAGAGTGATGCCCTCGTCTTCTTCGAGAGCGCCCGGTCGCCGGTCAGGAGTTTGAGCCACGCGACTTCCTCCCGCCGCGTCGCTTCGGCGGGGCAGACGCCTGCGCAGCAGCCGCTTCCGCCGCCTCTTCTGCGAGGCGCTGCTCTTTGATGCTCGGGGGCGGCGTACCTACTTCGCGCAGTGCGCCTCCTGAAGCCACGGAGGTAGCCGCCTGCTCGGTAGCCCGAAGCTGAACCAGCTTGGCCATCTCCGCGTCAGCCATGTTCTTGAGCAACGCCACTGTCTGCTCCAGCCCGGATACCTTGCCGGTCTGAGCCATCCGAAGGTTCTGCGCCTGAGCAGAAAGGTTCTGGAGCGCGTTGACCGCGCGCATGATGTACCGCTTCGCGACCGTAGCCGCCTCAAGGTCGATCTTCTCCTCCGTCACGTCCGTGTCCACGAACGCAAGAAGCTGCTCAACCGCCTTGGCGGCGTCGAGCATCGCAGTCTGGCGGCCTTCGAAAATCGCCAGCCCGCGCTTCGCTTCCTCGAAAGAATCCTCGACCCGCGCTCCCACCTCAAAAGTGACCAACTGCTTCAGCTCAGTCTTGAGGATGCTGCTCATGGGAGGCTCCTATGGTGAGGTCGAGGCCCCGTTCTACATCACGGCTTACGCATACGGAATCACGCAAAGCACGTCGCCGGACTTCACCTTGAACTCGAACATGAGCTGAGCCGGACCCGGCCCGAGCGCCGTGCCGGGGTAGTAGTCGTGGTTCGCAGCCGCGTTCGCGCCGGGGCGGAGCAGGTTCCCGTTGAGGAACACGTCGTAGTCGGTGAGGAACGAGCCACCGCTCATCACGGGGAGGGCCGTGTCGAGGTTGGCGTCGGCCAAGCTGACATCGAGGTTGGCGTTCGTGTTGACGGTGACGTTCGAGTACACCTTGGGGTTACGGCTCGACGCGTTCTTGGCTTGGTTGATGGCGTTGAGCAGCGACACCTCGCCGTAGTTCGTCTCGAAAAGATTCCACTCCGCCGTGGCCGCAGCGAGCTTGATGCCGTTCGTCTGAGCCCACGTCGAACCCACCTGCCACGAGTCATCGAGGTACAGGTCACGAGAACCGAGGAGCCGCAGGTCAGTGGTGGCACCGACCGACTCGACGGTTGCCGTGTTGGCGATGACCGTGGTGCCGACGTTGATGCGCGCGCCGCCCGTCGCCACTGCGACACCCGAGTTGAAGTCGTTGACGATGGCGTTCACATCGAACGTGTCCACGTCCGTTCCGAGCTGAACGGTCGAGGTGCCGCCACCGCTGCCCTCAAGGATGGAGAAGAGGTCGGCATTCACGAGGTCGCGGATCTTCCAAATGAACCCACCTGCGATGTCGAGAGTGGCGTTGTTCAGAAGTTCGACAGGAAGGGTGCCCTGATTGTCGTAGGCGACCTGCCGGGTGACTGTGGTGGCGGCAGCCACGTCGAGGGTCGCGCCACGAAGGAAGTCTTGCTCGTTGAAGTCCTCCAGAGCCTTCCGCTCGGTGGCCGAGTAGTGAACGAGCATCCCTGAAATGTCAGCCGCAGGGACAGCTTCCAGCGCCATGCCTGCCGAGGTCAGCCGAACGTAGCTGAGCTGAACGCGGTTGGGCGTGGTGATGGTCGCCGTGCTGCCATCGGTCGAGGACTCGCTGTGGAACAGCGCGTAGACCTTGCGGCCCGAGGACAGAATCGGGTCGTGCGTCACGGAATCGACGACGACGGTGAGGTTCTTCGGTGACGTAGAGTTGTTGCCCGCCACCTCTGTCAGGGAGTGCGCGCCGAACGTGCCGCCGTGCGCCGCCGACACCGTGCCTCGGGTAGTGACCACACCGATTGCGAGGGTCGTGTTGCCGGGAAGCACAGCAGCCCGGTTGAGCACTGAGACGTTGGTGGCCGTGCCGCCGCTGAGGACCGCGCCGCCGAACGAGGCGTTCGCGGTGAGTTCCGTGGTGGCGACGGTGTTGCCCGCCGTGCCGCCGATCTTCGCCAACAGGTCGAGCGTCGTCGCCGTCGCCGTCGCGTAGGCGGAAGCGTTGACGGTGGTACCGGTGCCGTAGTTGGTGCCAGCCACGCCGTCGCCGTTGATGGCGCGGCGCAGGTTGTCGAGGGTGGCCGCTCCAGTCCCAGAGGCGTCAATGTTGTTCGCCGCGTTCACGAACGGAGACTTGAGGGTGTACGTCTGCGCACCCACCGTGACGGTCTCACCGTCAGCGAAGGTAAAGGGGGACGCCAGCGTGAGAGTCCCGGCAGCCTGCGTGCCGATGGGCACGTCGTTGGGGACGAAGACCTCGACGAGAACGCGCTTGCGCTCAAGGTCATGCAGGTCGGTGTTGAGGTTGTTCACGCCTCGGGGTGCGCCGAACTCGAACGCCGGGGGCGTGTTGAGGGTCGCGTACCAGTTGCTCGTCTGGACGTTGAGGAGGTCGTGGACCCGAGACCGCAGCGAGTTGAGGTCGTCTTCGATGTTGGTCGAGTTCGTTTCAAGGGTCGTCTGCCCCGGCAGGATGTTGTCAGTGAACAGGTCCGACTTCCGAATCTGCGTGTCTTGACGAATGAAAGTGCGGGACATGGTGACTCCTTCAAAGGGCCGGGTTGCCCGATTCCAACATGGAAAACTCTACTTCGCCATCGAGATCATACTCTGTAGTCCACCAACAGCGTATCTCCAGACTTCGGCGCGAGGGTCATGGTGAGGGCCTGAGGCCCCGGCCCCTCGGTGTAGTCGTAGGGTGCGCCGAGACGCTGTCGGACACCGTTCATGTAGAAGCGGGTCGAGCCGGGCAGGAAGGGCTGGACCGTTCCGAAGACCGCGTTTACACCGTTGATGAACCCTGACGGGACCTCTCCATCGACCGTCGAAGACTGCTCGATTCCAAAGCCGGACCGGAGCAGCAACCGGGCGGTGTCGAGCCCTACGCCGACGACTTGTCGTAGGGCGGGCGGAGCTGGTGGAACGGAGACCGGAAGTGAGGTGGTTCCGACATAGTAGAAGCTACCCGCGATGACGGGCGAGAACGTGGTCGTCTGGCCAGTCACCTGCACCAGACAGGTTGTGGAGGTCGGCTTCTGGACGATGATGCCGACGGCGGGCATCTTGGAGGCGTCTGAAGGGTCAACCTTGGTCACATCTGGAACGCCGAGCGTGTTCCCGACTACCCTGACGAACTGATTGACGAGGTCCCCGACGAGGCAGTTGGCTTCGAAGTACCGCCCCTCGGCATACGCCGTGTCGGACTCTTGGACATTTGGTGTCCCGAGCCTTCGAACTTGGGCGTATCGAACGAGAGATCTAGGCATGGGCCGTCCGACTCACCGTACCATCGGCGGACCGAACCCGACCATCGGGAAGCTCTTGGTCCCGCGCGGCCTCGTTCATCGCTAGACGCCCTGTGAGAAGATCTCCGTCGTGACCAGCACGCCCGAGAGGGCCGGAAGCGGAAGTACGACAAGATCCTTGGTGACCACCTCGCTGTTGGCGATGATGAGGTTCCCGTTCGAATCGAGCTTGTCCGTCTGAAAGACCCCGAGAGGATCTCTGTACCCGTTGATGGTGATGTTGAGAAACGCCAATCCGTCCACGGCAGTTGAAACGGCGTCGGACAGCTCTGAAACGTACAGCGAGGCTCCGAACTGACGATTTCGAAGTACCCCGTCGAGCACGGTCGCCACGGTCGCTTTCACCACCGACTCAGCGAATCCCGGAAGAACGGACACGCGTGCGGTCACGATCGCATTCACGAGCGAGTTGACGCCGGACGTGACTTTGACCGTCTGCGTCACCTCTTTGCGTTCATCCAAGTACGCCTGAAGGGACTGCTGAAGTCCCAGCGAGGGACCGGTGTAGAACCCCGACACGTTGCGCGTGAGCACCGGAACCGTGACGAGATTCGACTTGCAGTCGTCGGCCAGCAGCTTGTCAACGTGATCGTAGATGTCGTCCAGCTCGACCCCCACACTGACCGCAACCGCTCCTGTGGTGTCGAGTGTCACCACGGACGAGTCGAGTCGCGCCGCGTCGAGGTACAGCGTCCAGAACGTCCAGCTCAGCCCTGTGACAGTGGCTTGGCCGAAGAACGCGGAACCGTCCAAGTTCGCCAGCGTCACTGTCGTGCTCGAAAGGTAAGCAACGACCCGATAGAACCCCGCGTTGCCGCCGGTCGAAATCTCCAGCAGCCGCCCAACGTCTGCCGCCGCGAACCCTGAACCCGTAAAAGTCGAGCTACTGACAACCGTCTCGCCGTCGGTGGCTCCGATAGGCAAGGGCAACGCCTCGCCCACGTCGTACGCAAGCGCTGTCCGAAGCTTCTGCGCCGTCGTCAGCCGTGTTCCGAGGGTCGTCAAGTCGTAGCCGGAGGCCGCGAGCTTGTCGAGTGCGGCCAGAATGTTCGCCGCGATGGCGGCGTCCAGCACGCCCTGAATGCCTGCGGCGGCAGACAGAATGGAATTCGCCTCGGTCTTGCAGCGGTCGAGATGCTGTTGAAGAAGCGCCTGAGTCGAGTCCACGAGCCCGCTGATGGGAAGGCTGTTGGGAGCTGTGAACCCGAGGTTGGTCAACGGGAAGGCCGGAGCGGTCGATTGCCCGCCGTACAAGTCGTAGACATCGACAAGCGCTGCGGCAGCAGGGGCGAGACCGATGCCGTCGGCGATCTGGTTCGCCTGAATGGTCACCGGATAGGAGATGGTGATGTCGTTGTTCACGACGCTGATGACCAGAATCGAGCCGGTGATGATGTGCTCAATGCGAACAGCGGTACCAAGCGCTCCCGGAATCTTCGCAACGTACAGAAGCCGAGCATTGCCTGCACCGATGACGAGGTTTGCCGTCGCAACCGGAACAGCGTCAACGTCAGCGGCAGCCGCAATCGTCTCGTTGACGATGTCGTTCGCGTCGTTGTTCATCTCGACAGCGGTGTTCTTTGCGGTGCGCGCGTTGGTGAGCGCGGTCGTCAGTAGCGCGCTCGCATCGGTGTCGTTGTCGGCCACGCCCTGAAGCTGGACCTCCACCTCAGCCAAGTCCGTCACCATCGACCCGAAGACGGTTCGCGCGTCATTCGTCAGTCCGTTGACCTCCGCCTTCACCGGATTGATGAGACTACGAATCGTGAACAGCGAGTTCAGCAGTGCCAGATCTTGGGCGGCAGACCGACTCGACACCGCCTGCGCTACAGCAACTCGACCATAGAGAGGATCCGCGAAGGACCCAGCGAGGGCTTTGTAGTCCGAACGAGTCACTGCGACCTGCCGGGACTTGAAAACCTTACCCGCGAACACCTTCACCTTCTCCAGCGCTTCCGGATCATCACCCCCGATGGAGGACTCAAGGTTCTCGATGCTGAGAGGAATCTCTTGGAAGAGAACGATGAGCGGGTCAACGGATTCGAGAATCGAACCGGCGACAACCTGCCCTGCGAGCCCACTCGACGCCACGTACGTCGCGGTGATGGCAGCAGCGACTGTCGGGAGATTTCCAGCCACCCCGTCGCCAAAGCGCAGGGTCGGCGGCTCATCGTTGTACCCGACTTCGAACTGGTCGGTCTTGTCGAAGGTGATGAACTCCGACTCCGTCCAAGGAGCGGCGTTCACGGTTACCCGTACGGTCCCTTGAACGATGAACTTCTTGTCCGGGACACGCGCCAAGTCGAAGCTCTGGTTCGCAGACCCGTTCGAAACGAAGTTCTCAACGACCGTTTCACCCTCGTAGCAAGGGATGAACTTCGGCTCGTTCGGACCACTTCCGGGGTCGAAGGTGACCAGTTCAGCCGTCTCGAAGACGAGTTCGTTTGGACCCTTGAACTGGAACCCCTTCGGAACGGGGACCGAGAAAGGAACAGGTGCGGTGATGGCCACCCTGACATCGACGGACGACGCGACCGCCGCTCCGATTTTGTAGCCGAGCTGCCGCGACAGTCGAGCAACAGCCTTACGCGTGCGCGCGGTGTCGAGGTAGGCGTCGGAGGCGCGGCGATCAAGGTAAAAAGACAACGAGTCGAGCCCGTACGCGACAAGGTCCAGCAGCATGATGCCGAGGCTGGAGAGCGCGAAGTCGTTGAAGTCTTCGGCGAACTCCACCTGAAGCCGACCACGCAGGTCGTCAAAGTGCGTGTCGAAGTCGTTGCCGACGTAGCGCACCCGGTTCAGCTTCTCGATTGCCAATTCAGCCACGTCAGCCTCCTACCTCAGCGCGCTTCTGGAAGAATGATCTCTACCGTGTCTTGACGCTTGGTCGCCACCAGAACGTACTCCAGCGTCACAACCACCTGAGCAGCCTCCGTATCCCGAGTCACCAAAACATCGAGGAGAACCACGCGAGGCTCGAAGCGCTCGACCGTGGCCGAGACCTCGGCCCGAATCAGCTCCCCGAGCAGGTCGTCGTTGTTCTCGAACACGAACCGCAGCGCATTGCACCCGAACTCCGGACGCATCACGCGCTCGTTCCGGCCCGTCATGACGATTTGAATGAGCGACTGCTTGATGAGCGCCGCGTCCGTGGCCGCGTTCGGCAGAGACGTGGTCCCTTTGGCGAACGGAAAAGCGATTCCTCGGTAGAAGGCGGGCATTTGGATCTCAGTCTCGCAGGTTTACACCGACAGCACGACGACGGACTTGATGTCCTCCACCGCCGCCGGGTCGTCCGCAGGAGCGTTGGTGGGGGCACCGGAATCGACCGGAGCGGTCTGAACGTGCGCGGGAGGCGGACCTGCGGTCTTGATGCCCTTGACCGAGTGCTTGTGAGAGTTGAACTTCCCTACGAGAGCCTTGAGGGTGTCACGAACCGCCTTGATTTCGGCCTTGGTCAACTTCGCCAGAGCGAGGTTGTCTGACGGCCCGTCTTTCCCGAGGTGAATCAGGTCGCACGCGACCACCACCTTCTTGCTGCCCGTGATGGTGATGGCCTTGTCGTCCATGACGATTTTGTTGCTGTTGTCCTTGTCGGTGATGGTGATCTTCTTGTCCTTCGCGTCCATCACGATGGTCGATTCGTTCTTGTTGCTGATGGTGATGGTCCCCTCCTTGTCGAAGGTAAGAGACGCCTTCTTGCCCGTGCGCGGAGCTGACTTCGGATCCGCAGGCTGACTTCCCGGCTTGTGCCAGACCAGCTCGACCGACTCCTTGTCCGCCTCCTCGTTGAACACGAGCATGTGACCCATGCGGGTGATGAGCCCCCGCCGCTTGGGCTTCTTGTCCGCGTAGCCAAACTCCTTCGGGAGGTCTTTGTCACCGAACCAGCCGCCGAAATAGACCTTCGGTCTCGCAGCATCCCCACGGTCGAAGCTCACGTAGACGCTGTCCCCGACCTCGGGCGGCCAGAACATGCCGCGCTCCGTGCCTGCACTGATGAAGGAAGGATCCACCCACCGATTGATGGTCCCGCTGTGACCGACCTCTGAGCACTTGATTTGGATGCGGCCCCGAGACTCCGGGTCATCCACCTTCATCACGTCAGCCCTGTAGAGCCCGTAGAAACGACGGAAGAACTCCAGTCCGAACTCCGACATCTTCTGAAGAAAAACATCGAAAGAGGACATGACGTTCCTTAGGTGGCGGGCTTCGCTTCAACCGTCTGCGACCCACCCTTAGGGCTTAGCGAAGCTTCGGGCGCAGCCTCGTTGATGACCTGCGCATTCGGCTGTTTCGCAGCCAGCTCGTCACCTGTCTTCAACGACAGTTGGGCCGTGTTGGTGACCGCCGTGAACTTGGTGGTGAAGCCTCCTGAGCCGATGCTGTGCTCCAACGTCATCACGACGTATTTCCCGTCGATACGCTCCTTGGCCACACCGTTCACCTGAATGAGCTGGCCGGGTTCCAAGTCGGGTAGTCCCATCGTCTCGATTTCGACGGTGACACCCATCCCCATGCGAGCGGTCTTGTACTCCTCGGCGAGGATGTCCTTGGCTTCAGGAGCGGTTGAATCAATCGAGAGGAGGTGTTCTTCGCCCGCCTTGGGCTGGTCCGCCTTTATCCCGACAGGCTTGTCGTCCGTAGCCTTCACGTCCGCCTTGGCGTCGTTCACGACCAGCTTCACTTCTTTTCGAGTCTTGCTGTCGGTGCCGAGGGCACGAATCGCCTTGGCGGCGCTCGTGAGAAACACCGCCATCGTCGGCGTGCTGAAGCCAAGGATAGGGAAAACTCCGTTCTTCGGCCCGATTTTGCCGCCCGGAAAGTCGAAGAGGTTGAACTTCCACTCCGGCTTCGCTCCAGCCGCGTCGTTCTTCGAGATGATTTTGAACTTCTTGCCGACCTCCATCCCCCAGCAACCAGCTCTCTTGCAGAGCTGGTTCGCGAAGAACCAATCGGACATTCCCGCCTGCGACTCGCTCGGCGTCGCCTTCTTCAGCAAGGCCAGTTCCGCACCCTTGATGTCCGACGAGTCCACCTCCAGCTTGCCGGTGCGTTTGAAAACGTCGTCCAGAATCTCCAGCGGGGTCTTCTTCTCCCACTGTTGGGTGCTCGTGTTGAGCGCGGTGAACAAGCCCCCAGCGCCCTGCGCGTTGATGGTGACGGTGGTGTCCATCCCGATGGTGATGTCCGGCTTGAGGATGACGCCCTCGAACGTCTGCAACACCGCACCGCTCGGTGTGCCGGAGGTGTACCCGAGGGAAACTTGGAGGATCGACTTCCCGTACAGGATGATGTTGCTCTCAAGGAGCAGACGCGCAGCCTCAAAGGGCGGAGAGAGCACTGCGGTGATGGTGGGAACTTCGCCAAGGTGGTTCTTGACGGACACGTCCGTCAGGTACGCGAGCGCCTTGAGACCATTCAGCTCGGCCCGACCTGAGGTGATGAACGATTGGGACTTCGGCGTGTTGAACATCCACAGCGGAAACCGAGAACTCTCGTCCTCGGGGTCGCTGATGATGGCCGCTGAGACGAACGGGCCTGAGAAGTCATAGTCCGTGGACACGTCACACCGTCGCAGTGGCGAAGAGGTTCGCGCTCACGTAGCGGGGTGACGGGATTCGCAGGACCATCCCGATGTTCAGCTCCGTCTGGACCAGCTCCATGCCGTTGGCGACCGCGATGACCCACCAGTAGATGGGGTCCTTGTAGAAGCGGAACGCGAGCAGGTCCATCCGGTCAACCGAGGTCACTTGGTAGAGCAGGTCGTCAGGCTGCTCAGGAATCGTCGGGTAGTCCACGAAGTCCCAGAACTCGAAGCCTTCGAGGGACAGTAGCTCGGAGAACCGCAACCGACTGCGACGCGCGATGTTGGCGGACATGACCGGTTACCCTCCCTTCGTCGGCATACCCTGCCCGCTGATACCGGTGAGGTGCGCCATACCATCGTCACCGCCGCCACCAGACGACGACTTGCGCCCGACGGAGGGGAGAGACGCACGCCCGCCCTTCGGAGCGCCACCGCCGCCGCTAACTGCGGCTTCGAGCGCAGACATGCGTGCGTTGAAAAGAGCCTCATAGCGCGCGTACCACGCAGGCATGTTGACCGCGTTCACGAGGCTCGCCTGAGTGTCTCCAGCGCTAACCATCGGCTTCCGAATCGACGGAGGGAGGGGCTTCGCACCTCCAGCGCCTGCGGAAGGAGCAACCCCGCCAAGCGGAGCGGTCGCCGTGGTCAACGACTTGCTCATGTCCTTCGAGAACGACTCGGCGTGCTTCGACGCCTTGTCGAAAGACACGTTCATCTCGGTGTCGATGGAGTGCCGGAAGAGCTTGTCGGCCCAGCCGTCGATCATCTTGAACGGAGCAGCCCAAATCTCCACGGCAGCGGTGATGAGTTCGCCAATTTTGGCGAACACGGACTTCACGTCGTCCCACAGTCCCCAGAACATCTCGGAGACCACACGCCCGAACGCCTTGAAGGTTTCGCCCCCGTTCGCGATTTCATCGTTGATGAACTTGATGACCGTCTTCCACGAGTCCACGACGAACGCGAAAATCTCGCCGATGATTTTCGCCGTGTCGGAAACGAAGTCCGACAGGAACTGGAAGACGTTGCTGATGGTGTCGGCGTACTCGGGGAACGTCTCCATGAGATAGTCGCGGATTCCATCGAGCAACCCGACGATGAGGTCGCGCGCGAGATTCGCTGCGCCGGTCACCAAGGACGAGAGAGTGTCCAAGATGGTGGGCAGGTACTCCCAGAACTTCTTGCCGAGCCACACGAGCCCGTTCGCAATTTCCTTGTAGACCCACACGTACGCTTCGAGCAGGAACTTCACCGCCTTGGGTGCCCACTTGCGGATGAACGCGCCCATCGACGCCATGAGCTTCGGAATCGCAACTCCGAGCCACGGGACGACGACCGCGAAGAACATCTCAAACGAGTGCTTGAGCGCCGCGACCACCTTCGGGTAACTCTTCTGGAGATACTTCGCGAACTTCATCACCAGAGGCGGAACCACCTTCGCAAGGTAGGAGCCGAACTCGGAAATCTTGGTCAAACCCAACTTCAGGTACTTCGGCAAGGTCTTCGAGAAGAACTCGCCCGCCTGCTCTCCCATTCGAGCGACCGTCTTCGTCCAGTGTTCGCCCTTCTTTTGAACCGAGACGAACCAGTACGCCAAGAGCGCGAAGGCTGCGATGACAATCGTGATGGGGCTCGCCAGCATTCCGAGTCGAAATCCGAGCGACCCCAGCATTCCGATGAGAGGAGCAGACTCCTTCGCCATCGTCCCAAACACGCCAGCCATCGGTCGAAGCGTCTTCGGAATCAACGCCATCGCACCGACTTGGTGCATCTCGATCATCTTGTTGGTGATGAGCGCCAGCGGGCCGCCGCCCTTCGAAATCTTGAGGAGCTTGTCGCCCCAGTCCTTGTACGCAGCCCCCGTGTCCTTGACGAAGCTCGCGCCAGCCGTCGAAGTCGTACGCAACCGAGCGACGAACATCGACTCCTGAAGATCCATCTGCTCGGCGAGCGTTCGACCTGTCTTGTGCGCAGCTTCCGCCACGCTCCCGAGGCTACCGGAGGCTTTCGGCAACTTCTTGAGCATGTCCGCCAGCGCGTCGCCTCCCGCCTCGAAGGTTCCCGCGAGCTGATTCGCCACATCCTTCCCGAGGGCAGCCTCCATGTGCTTCTTGGCGAAGTTCATGATCGGCCCGATGTCTTTGCCCTGCTTCTTGGCGGCATCGACCATCTCGGCCAAGCCCTGAATCATGCCGGTGGGGCCGCTCTTCATCAGCTCGAACTGCTTGTCCACGTCCACGCCAGCAATAGCCAACGACTGGAAGAACTCCGGCAGCTCGGTCTTCGTGCCTGCGAACATCGAGGCGAAGTCCTTGCCCGCCCCAATCATCTGGCTCCCAAGGTCGCGCGCCGCCTTCTCGGCAGACTCGGCGTTGTTGGTGAGCGAATACAGGAGTTGCGCGGCTTCGTTCGTGCTGACCGCGTACTGCGCCACCTGCTTCCCGCTCAGCGTCTTTCCGAGGCTGTGCGCCTGTTCGCGCATCGACTCGATTTGCCCCGGAAGCGACTGCATCACTTTGCTCACGTCGCCCGTCTGCTGTCCGAGGGCCATCGTGCTATCGACAACCGACTTCAGCTCGTCATCGGTGAGCCCGAGGCTCTTCTTCATCTCCTTGAGCTGGAAGACCAGCTTCGAGGGGTCAAGCCCGAAGACTTCGCTGACTTTCGCAGCCGTGGCGGCTGAGGTGATGCCGACGAGCTTCAGCTCATCCTTCCCCTGCGCCCACGCGTAAGCGGCCTTCCCTGCGGTCTCGACGCTCGTGTTGAGGCTGATGCTGAGGTTGGTGGCTTCGGCAGAGAACTTGCCCAGCGCCTTGCCGGAATACCCCAAGTTGGCGGCCATCGCGTAGCCGGTCTTGGCCGAAGCGGTCATCGTCGCTTCGAACGAGGTCGTGAGGTTTCGACCCTTTTCGGCGATGCCTGCAATCCCGTCAGCGATGTTGGAGAGCGTCGAGAGCGAGATACTGCTGATGAAGGTCTGAAGCCGATTGATGGAGAGAATCTTGTTCAACGTCTCGACCGCCTGCCCCATGAGGGTCAGGTGCTTGGTCTGGTCGGAGACCTGCTTCTTCATGCCGGTGTCTTTCGCACCGAACGAGAAGCCGAGACCGAGCGAGTTGAGACTCAAGAACTACCTCCGTTACCGACTCTCAGGACCGCACGGTCTTACTTCGCCTTCGACTTCTCCGCCCGCTTCTTCTCCAGCTCGACCTTCTTCAGCATCATACGTTGGCGTCTTGTGGCAGGCATATCGAGGATCATGTCGTAGGACGAGCCCTGCCACATCTCCATCAGGTAGAAGATCTGGTCTTCGAGTTCTTCCGCGCCGCTGATGGGAAGAAAAAACCCATCTGAGCGATGTCCAGTTCTCGCTTGAACTCGTGCGCGCACTGAGGGCAGGTCACGTCGAGAGTGGTGTCCACACCGCCATCGCCTGCCCGGAACACCACATCCCGAATGTAGCTGCGCTCCGACATCGTCAGGTTCTGAAGGTCCTCGATGGTCGGCGGCTTGTCATCGAGCATGAGAATGCGTAGCCCAAGCAACACGGAGATGGACTCCGGGCCGGAAGTGCCCTTCCCCGCCTTCTCCTCATCGCGCCCGGTCAGCATCTTGAACCGTACGGTCCGACCGGTCGGGTTCGACCTCTCCGGCTCCGGCACGTCCTCGCCGTCGTTCGCCCACGCCTTGATGGCCGCCTTGGACGGCATCCGAGCATCGAAAACTCTCTTCTTCGGATCCGACATCTTCACGATGTCCAGCTCGCTCAAATTGATGGACATCAGACTCTCCTTCTCGCAGGAGGGGCAGGTGTCCTTGTACGGGTAGTCGTCTCCGAGCGACACGCGCCGAACCGCGAGCACGAGGAACACCCGGTCTCCGACCAGCAGGTCCGGAACGATTGACGCGATGGCCCCCTTGTCCGTGATGGACCCGATGCGCGCGATGCAAGAAGTGAGAAGCTGATTCATCTTCTTGTTCGCAGGGATCTTGTCGTTCGCGAGCATGTCTTCGTCGCGTCCGCTGATTTCGTTCAGCAGCACCTCGGTGTGAAGCACGCCCGACGCGTCGAGGTAGCCGCAAGGCAGCTCGAAGACGCCGATGGTGGACTTCGGCTCCCGAAGCTGCGCCTCGGTCATCATCGTGACGGTGTCTTGTTGTCCAGTAGCCATTGTTCACTCCCTCCCAAACAGCGCAGAAGCTTCGTTTTCAAACATGCCGATGAGCCCCTTCAGGGCGTCGGTCACCGTGGAACCCCGGCGGTCCACCAGCTCCTTGAACCGCCCGTAGATGCCGGACTCGACCCAGACGTTCACCTTCACATCTGTGCCCACGTCTTGGTACTGCGCGAGGTCGTCGAAGCGGTCGGGGTCCGAGACGTACTTCGTCATCAGAAACCGCACGAGCCCGGCCATGCTCTTGAACGAGGTCTTCTCACTCTCGTTCTGGAGTCGGTCGTAGAGCTTCTTCGACACCCAGAAGTTCACCGGACGCTTCATCTGCCCCGGCTCGACATACCGACCGGCGCTGTCCATCGCCAGCTCGCAGGTCCGGCACAGCACGATGCCGTTCGAGGGAATGAGCTTCCCGCCCGCCACCTCCGGAACCACCATGCGCGGGCGCAGTCGGTCCTCGCTGCCACAGTTCGCGCACTTCCCACGCGCCTCCGCCATCACCACCGCGTCCCAAGCTCGCTGCGTGTTGCCCTCGACGACCTCCAGCTTGCTCTTCGGAGCTTCCGGCTCGTCCACACGTCCTTTGGAATTGCTCATCAGGCTCCCGTCCGTTTGTCGAGGATTCGACGCCTCTTCGCTGGCGCTGTTCGTGTCCATGCGCCCTTGTACCTCAGGGAAACAGTAGAGGCTACTGCTTCTACGATGTACCGCAACGCAGAATGCCCGCCAAGGCGACTGGCGGGCATCCGGGGTGGTGGGGCTGGGGAGACCTGAATCGAGCCTTGTGAGGCTCAGGAGGGGCCTTCCGAGGGCTACTTCAACTGGGCCAGCGCCCACTGGTAGTCGCGGTCGTAGGCGGCGTCGGCGGACTCGTGACGAGTGCGGTGCTTGTCCGGAACGGCGGTGTACCCCGGCGCGAGGCTGGGGAAAACCGCGCGCATCGGGCGACCGAGGGGGACCGGGTAGGCCCCGACGTTGGCAGAGGTGGTCCCTCCAGCGCCTCCGGAGGTGGTCTGCTCCTCGCGGCGATTCAGAAGTGCGGCGACATCCAGCGTTTCCCAGTGGCTCATGGGCGGAGTCTACCTCAACTGGAGGCGAGGGAAATCTCTTCGACCCGTTCGACCGCCACATCCAGCTCCATCATCGAGATTTGGCCTGAGCTGGCGTCGTGGTCCGAGGCGGTCTTGTACCGCGTCGGAAGGCACCCTTCGAGGATCCACGCGCGCGCGGGAAGCTTGGCGTAGGTCTCGAACGGACCCAAAGCAGTAGAGGCCAACGTCGAGGCGGCGAGAACAGCCGCTGTTCCGGCGGCGCTCGCGTTCCGCGTGGCCGTCCCAGAAAGGAGCCCAACGTTGGCTGCGGTAGCGAGCGCCATGCCGACCAAGTTTCGACTTCCGTCCTCCGCAGGCATCGCGAACGGCTGCTGCTTGAAATACTGAACGAGCACCAAGTCTCGTCGGGGGGTCGGACCACCAACGCTGCCGATACCCATCGTATTGGAGATGCCGATGTCCAGCGCGGCGGTTGAGCCTCGCAGCGCAGCCATCGTCCAGCGCCAGAAGTCGGAGTCGAAGAACGTCGCGCCGCGCGTCAGCGTGAGGACACCGACGCTGCCCTTCTTGATGACCGTGCGCCCGAAGAGGTTGTTGCCTTCGTTGATTTCCTG
>Ga0315283_10002105_pt1 | contig 16500 bp, 15 predicted proteins | sample YL17G09_0_MG_FD_204541 | JGI IMG/M metagenome (GOLD analysis project Ga0315283, IMG submission 204541) | Sediment microbial communities from Yellowstone Lake, YNP, Wyoming, USA - YL17G09_0 | ecosystem: Environmental > Aquatic > Freshwater > Lake > Sediment | place: USA: Wyoming | collected... | reverse complement strand
CTACGCGATCTGATTCTGTTCGAAACGGCCGACTCACCGACGAATTAAGAGTGTCGAACAACACCGGAACGCAGTAAGAACCGTGTGTCCGATGTTCATTTTGAATCCGGGCTCAAATCCAAAAAACGTCTCCAGCAGGTTGCGTGATCGTTTGGACGACCTCGCCTAGGACTCCATAATGTCCGTTTCCTTCGCTTCGGCCAGTGCGTTGACTCGGCCTTCGTATTGTTTGGTCAGATTTTGAATTTCCTCTTTGGTCTGATCATGCGTGTCTTCGTTGATCACTTTCTCTTTCAGTGCCGCATCGTTGTGCTTATTGGCATCTCGACGAACATTTCGGATGGCAACCCGTCCTTCTTCAGCGAGATCCTTTAAACGCGCCACCAATTGCTTACGCCGTTCCGTCGAAAGTGGTGGAATGTTGAGACGAATGACACGCCCATCGGAATTGGGAGCCAAGCCGACATCGCTGGACTGAATCGCCTTGGCGATGTCTCCCAGAGTTCCCTGATCGAACGGCCGAATCATGATCTGTTGGGGTTCTGAAATACTGATGGTCGCGATTTGTTTCAGGGGCGTGGGCGAACCGTAGTATTCGACGCGAATGGAATCCACCAGACCGGCGTTGGCTCTTCCCGTCCGTAAACCTTGAAAATGGTGTTGAACAACATGGACTGCTTTTTCCATTCGTTCTTCCGCGTCCATCAGTATTTCATCTGTGTTCATCAGCGATCAACTCCGAAAATCGAGCCGTAAATCATCCGGGGAAAAACAGAATCGCGGCGATTGAAAACCGGGCGAAGATCCCTTACTCAAGGCCCGTCATCAGTCTCAGCGAGGGAGTTTCAAGAGAGTGTGAAGAGGGATTCTGCAGACAGTCAAGGAGCCACGCCGAAACCTCAACCGGGCGTGGCGACGCGCGTTCCCAGCCGTTCTCCGGCGATCGCTCGCTCGATATTGCCAGACTTCTGGTAATTCAGCACCACAATCGGAATGTCGTGCTCCATACAATGTAGGATCGCTTGCGCATCCATGACCTGCAAATTCTGTTTCAGGACATCCTGATAGGTGATTTCCGAATACCGAACGGCATGAGGATTTTTCAGCGGATCATCGGAATAGATTCCATCGACACGGGTTGCCTTAACCAGCAGGTCCGCATCGATTTCTCTCGCACGCAACGCCGCTGCGGTATCGGTGGTCACAAACGGACTTCCGGTGCCAGCCGCCAGAATGACGACGCGTCCCTTTTCGAGGTGCCGAATACAGCGACGCCGGAGGAAGGGTTCGGCGACCGGTGGTATCGTGATCGCGCTTTGAATCCGAGTCGGAATCCCGAAATGTTCCATGGCGTCTTGAAGGGCGAGTGCATTGATGGCCGTTGCCAGCATTCCCATGTAGTGTGCGGTGGCCGGGATCACAATCGAATTCGTTGAGGAAAATTCACGGCCGCGCAGAATGTTGCCCCCTCCGCAAACGATCGCCAATTGCACTCCTGAGTCGACCACTCGCTTAATCTGTTCGCAAATCACTTGAACTTCAGAGAGACAAATCCCGGACTCACCCGGACGAGCAAAACTCTCGCCACTGAGCTTCAGCAAGACGCGTTTGTATCGGGGGGAGGAATTGTGCGTCACTGTTCGGATTCCGTTTATCGATCAGCAATGGTGTGGTTCACAGCAGTCGTCCATTTGCAAAGCGAAACAGGGGGCAAAATGCCCCCCGCCCCTCAAATCCCTCCGTCCGCATTGGCGGCGGTATCATCAGTCGCAGAGTTCAATTTCCCAAAACCCAGCGGGTGAATCCTACGGCCTTCAGTCCATTCTCAGCCAGTGCCTGATTAACCGTCTTCGAATCGTCTTTGGCAAACAACTGAAATGCCAAAACACCATTTTCCGCGTAGAAGGTCTTCATCCGGCCATCGACCATCTTTTCAATAATATTGGCCGGTTTTCCGGAAGCGGTGGCCTCTGCGGAGAGCCGTTGCCTTTCTGCTGCGACAAGTTCCGAGCACAATTCTTCAGGATGTGTCACCAGCGGCTTCAGCGCGGCGACGTGCATCGAAACATCCTTCAGAATTGTGGAACTGCGAAGCTGTCCGGCAGCGCGAAACAAAACTCCCGTCTTGCCGTCATGATGTGCATAACCGCCGACCGGACCGTCCACGCGAATGACGCGGGTGACAATCATTTTTTCGCGGATTTTTCCGACGACCTCTTCCAACAGATCCGCCAACGTTTGTCCGTTTCGATCAGGACAGGACTGGGCTTGCAACTCGTCCGGTGTCGCCGCCCCGGGACCTCCCAAAAGCTGTTTGACGCATTGATCGGCCAAGAACAAGAACTCGTCCGCCTTAGCCACCTGAGCCGATTCGCATTGGAGCTCGACCATTGCTGCTCGAGATCCATCGTCGGAGACTAAGACTCGTACTAAACCTTCAGAGGTCGAGTTTTCCAGTCTTTTGAGCATCACTTTTTTGTTGCGTTCCCTCAGGATCTCGATTGCTCGCTCCTGATTGCCATCCGCTTCAACCAAAGCCTTCTTGACATCCATCATCGGAAGGTCGGTAAGATCGCGCAGTTGTTTGACTGCCTGCGCAGTGATCTCTGCCATCACGGGAACTCCTTGAACATACAAAAAGCATCGGCATGGAAACAAGCCATGTCGTTCGATTCGCTATCGGCAGACCGGAAAACCACCCGATCAACACGATCGACGGTCAGGACTGAATTGAAGGAACCGCCTTATATTGGATCTCTTCGACAGGGGGAGCGACGTCCTTCGGAACGGCGGCTCGGCCTTCGATGATCGCGGCCGTCAAATGCTTGAGAATCAACTGGATCGATCGAATGCTGTCGTCATTCCCAGGTATCGGAAGATCGATCTGGTCGGGATCACAATCGGTATCCAAGAGGCCAATCACCTTGATTCCGACCAGCCCCGCTTCGTGAACGGCATTCCGCTCTTTCTTCGGATCGACAACAATGATTGCTTCGGGAAGACGATTCATGTGACGCAAACCGTTGAGGTTCCGCAACATTTTTTTGTGTTCGCGTAGCAACGTCGACTGCATCTTCTTGGAGTACGTTTCGATTGCTCCAGAACTGAAAATTTCGTCCAGTTCTTCGAGTCGCTTCATCCGGCTTCGAATGGTGCGGAAATTCGTGAAAATGCCACCTAACCAGCGATAATCAACATAGGGCATATTGACCGCAATCGCGGATTCACGGATGGTGTCGGCTGCCTGTTTTTTTGTTCCACAGAACAGAATCAGGCTTCCTTGAGACGACACCTTTTGCAGGTAACGTTTGGCGCGCAGCAGCCCGCGAACCGATTCTTTCACGTCAATAATGTGGATTTGGTTCCGCTTACCGTAAATATACGGCCTCATCTTGGGGTTCCACCGACTTGTTCGGTGTCCGTAATGAATGCCAGCTTCTAGGAAATCTTTCACCACAATCTCAGACACGTTGCCGACTCCTCCACGAACTCCGTGGCGATCTATCACTGTTGCATGAGAACCCAACGGCTATACCGCGAGAATAACATATTATTCTCCAAGTGGGGGGACATCCTAACGGTCGCGTGGGATGTCGTCAAATCAACAGCCAACGGAGGACGTTTTTGCCGGTTCTGTGTCAATCCGCCGGCCCATCGTAAAGCGTTGAATCGGAACAGGTTGTCCGATGTTTTCTGGGACTGGCCGGCCGTGTGAGGCCGGGACCAGAGCGGTCGTTATCAGCTCGGCGCGGCAATCAAGAGACCGAATCCTGCGCTTCGCTGGCGACATTTTGAAAAATAAGAGGGGTCTAAGCAACGCCGAAACCGTGGATCAGTCATGGCTCAAGAGTGAGGGGATGGGAGGGGATCTGGGTCGAGTTGGGCATCGGGAAGCCCTCTCCTTCCACAGAGTTTGGCGGCGCATGGGCAAAGCTCGCCCCTCTTCGCTGCGTCCGATCCGTCTGGCAAAGATGCCTACGAAAGAGCAGGCGTTGAGGGATTCACAAGTTGTTTTAAACAACAGGATTGATTGTCTTGGAAAGGCGGGCTGCAAATCCAACCGGTCGCTTGCATCCGATCTTAGCATCAGCCCAACTGGTCTTCGGCGACTTCAATCGCCTTCAACAATCCCCGAGCTTTATTGAGCGTTTCTTCGTATTCACTGGCGGGAATACTGTCCGCAACGATCCCGGCTCCTGCTTGCAGATAGGCCGTTTGGCCCATCATGACGATCGTGCGCAATGCAATACAGGTGTCCATGTGGCCGGTGAAGTCGATGTAGCCTACGGCTCCGCCGTAGGGGCCGCGACGGTGAGGCTCCAATTCGTCGATGATCTGCATGGCGCGCACCTTAGGGGCGCCGGAAAGGGTTCCGGCGGGAAGTCCGGCACGGAGTGCATCGAGCGAGGTCTTATTCGCCGCGAGTTTTCCGGAAACCGTTGAGCTGATGTGCATCACATGACTATACCGCTCGACATGCATCACCTCGCTGACTTCCACCGAGCCGTATTCGGCGACGCGACCGACATCATTGCGGGCGAGATCGACAAGCATCACATGTTCGGCGCGTTCCTTTTCATCCGCCAGCAACTCCTGTTCGAGGGCCTTGTCTTCGGCTTCCGTCTTGCCGCGTTTGCGAGTTCCCGCGAGTGGTCGAATTGTTGTGCGGCCGTCTTCGACTCGCACCATGATCTCTGGCGAACTCCCGATCAGACTTGCGGCCGACGTTCGGAGCAGGAACATGAAGGGGCTGGGATTCACAATGCGCAGCGCTCGATAAATATCGAGAGGCGGGGATTTGGTATCGAGTTCTAATCTCTGGCTCAGAACGACCTGAAAGATGTCGCCTGCCCGGATGTACTCTTGGCACGTGGCCACGGCCGCTTCATAACCCGCCTGCGTAAAGTTGGAGCGAAACGCCCGTTGCGGATCGGTTGTGAGCGTGATGTCTGTCAATCGAAGTTCGTCCTTCGGTTCGGCGAGTCTGCGACAAACATCATCGACGCGTTGGCAAGCGAGATCATAGGCCGATCGCAGATCTCCGCTGTGCACACGAGCGAAGGCGACGACGAGGATCGTCTTTTGAATTTGATCAAAAATCACCATCTGGTCGTAGAATGCGAACGACATGTCGGGTAGATGTCGGTTATCAGGTGGCGGATGGGGAAGGTTTTCAACGTATCGAACGGTATCGTAACCCGCGTAACCGACGGCTCCTCCACAAAACCGTGGCAGCTCGGGCAGATGCGGAGCGCGATATTCCTTCAACAGATCATGCAGGTACTGAAGCGGGTCCGCGACGCTCTGTTTTTCCGTCTGGCCATCACGTGTGATGATAATTTCTCGATCGTAGGCCTCGATCTGCAGGAACGGTCCCGTACCGAGAAAGCTGTAACGTCCAATCCGTTCACCGCCCACGACGCTTTCAAACAGGAACGAGTTCGAGCCGTCTTCCAAGCGACAATAGGCGCTGACCGGCGTCAGTGTGTCGCTGACCAGTCGACGAAAAATAGGCACAAGATCCATGCCCTGTGCCAGTGCTTGAAACGCGTCGAAATCGGGGAGGAAATGGGAAGTCATAGCTCCTTCAATGGTCTTTGGGGCGGCCTCTTATCGCCTGTCGCAGCGGCTATCGGGATAAAGAAGACAGCCGTTAGACGCGAACATCAATCTCGTAGCCCTTGCGTTGTTCGCGTGCGATCCACGTGGCAGCCTCGGGATCGTTGATGATTTGTTGAGTTGCCGGATCCCACTCAATTTTGCGGCCGAGACGAATGGCAATGTTGGCCAGATGGCACGTCGTCATTGCCCGGTGATGTGAATAGACATCGCTGATGGGCAGTCCGCGATCTTGAATGCAATGGAAAAAGTTTTCCATATGTGCGTTGTTGCCGCTGCGGGGTGGCTTGCCCCGAGACAGTTCCTGCAATAAGGATTCGGAGAGCGGGTTGCTGACGAGGGTCTCGACGGGGGCTCCGGTCAATTTGTAGCGATTGACAAAAATCCGCCCTTCCGTACCCTCAATCAGCACTCCATTGTCTCCTTCACTGGTGATCAAGAGTTCGGCGCCGTCGGCAAACTTGCACGTGACCAGAAATTCCGTGGCCACGTTGTATCTGTTGGAAATCGTCGGGATTCCGTGACGCAACGGCACAGGATGAATGGCCGTTCCTTCAACGGAAATGGGTCCGCTATTGTCCATCTGCAAGGCCCACATGCCGATGTCCACATGGTGTGCCCCCCAATCGGTCATCTTACCGCCGGAATATTCGTACCACCAACGGAACTGGAAGTGCGCCCGAGTTTGAGGCGACGGCATGTCGCTCGCCGTTGGTCCGCACAGATAATCCGTTAGTGGTGCTTGCCCAAGCCACATGTCCCAGTTCAATTCTTGGGGAACTGCGACATGAGGGATTTCACCGCTGGACTCGCCGCGGTTCACGCCGCAGGTGACCCGGATGATTTTTCCAAGTCGCCCACTACGCGCCATGGCCACGGCCTTCACAAATTGGGCTTGAATGGTCTTCTCATTGGCGAAACCCTCGGACCGTTGTTGTGTGCCTACCTGAAACACGCGTTTGGTCTCGTCGAGGACTTTGATGATTTGTTTTCCCTCGTGGATCGTTAACGTGAGCGGTTTCTCACAGTAGACATCCTTGCCGGCACGCATGGCGTCGATGGCAATCTTCGTGTGCCAGTGGTCGGGAGTCGCAATCACAACAACATCGATGTCCTTTCGGTCGAGCAACTGGCGATAGTCTTCGTACATCTCCGGCTGTTTCGAATGACCTTTCTGGTGCTGAATCTCGGTGACCTGTTCCTGCGCTTTTCCAACGTGGTTCCGATCCACATCACACACCGCGACACAGTCAAAGAAAGGCAGGGCATTGCTGCAGACGCCACGTCCACGACTGCCCATCCCGATGCAACCGAGAACCGGGCGTTCGTTGACACTTTGAAACCCCAATGCGCGATGACTCTCGGCCGTGAACCAATAAGGCAGCATCGCACCCGCCAAAGCACCGGTGGATTTCAAAAAATCGCGACGATCCAATAGTTGACTCATGCGGCGGACCTTCATTCCAAAAAGGATTTGCAGGGAGGCTGTGGTGCCAGCCCCCCCCACTCTAACGGCCACCCCGCGTCGGAAAAACACCACCGCCCGAAAAATCAAAAACGTTTTGGTTCCTGCGACGTCGTTCGTCGTCTCAACGCTCGGGATTGGCGTTTCCCGAATCCGGTTCAAAAACGTGTTGCTTTTCGGGTCACCGTCGTTGCCGGGGGATGAGCCAGCACTTGCGATTTGGCAGATTAAGGCGTCTTCAGATCTGAAGCAGCGTGCCGTATGGCTGGGCGAGATCGGGCCTGTTCCACCGCTCGCAAGACGCCAGGTCGAGCGAAAAAACGCGGCAGGCTCTGCAGAAGCGGTGGATTTGTGGTGGCCAGCCGCAGGGTGCGTCGCCGAGACGCACGATTCCAGCGAGGAACGTTCTGCAGACTTAAAGTCTTGGCTAGGACAGCCGATGGGCCTCCGCTGGCGGCCCGATGAGGTGTTCCGACATCGTCGGGAGAGGACAGTCGAGAACAGACGTGTCGCAAGCGGCGTCAGGTTCACGGACCGGACTTGGTTTCGGGCGACGGTGGTTTGAAAAGGAGATTGGCAGACGTCACGCGATGTCTGTCAGGTTCGGCGTCATCGCCGGTCTGCAGCGGACGGTTCCTGAGTGTCAGACGCAACCCGAGTGAGGCCGGATTGAGGCGGTTTTGCGAACATGGACCGAAGGGTTGGAAACCAAGACTTGAGATAGGAAGTGGGAAGTCGCGCGCGGAGTGGTTATTCTTGTGCGGGTTGACTCGGGCTCTCGACGCACCACTCTCGTTGCTGGATTCCCATGAAAATTTGGTTTAACAAAGTTCACGAAGCCAAACGCGTGCTGATCGAATCGGACTCGGCCGAGATTCGGATCGGCCGCGATCCGTCGAACATCATCGTGTTGCACAGTCCACTCGTTTCGAAGCGACATGCTGTGGTGACGCGTGAGCAGGGCCAGTTAAAGTTAGCGAACATCGGGGTCAACGGATGCCTTGTCGGCGATCAAGAAGTTCTGGGGGGCAGTTCGATCCTGTTCAAGGCCGGCGAGACCGTCCGTATCTGGCCGTTCTCGCTGACGTTTGAGTCGGACGAGGTCTCGGCCATCAGTGCTCCGGCATTGGAGTCTCATCTGCGGTCGATCATGTGTGATCTGAATCAGCGGGTTCATAAAAAGTTGCTCGAACGACTCGACCTGTACGAGATCGAGAACGAGCGCACGAGCGATGCCGATACGATCGTATTGTTGGAACGCAACATCGAGGACGTCTGCCGCGAACTCAATCTGTTTGGCAACGAGAATGAGCCGCTTCTGGAGGAGATCGTCGGTCTGACGCTCCGCGATCTGCTGATCAATCAGCTGATTCTGGAAGGGGGCGATGTCGGTTTAGACCTGCTCGCGCGATTGACCTACAACGAGTTCGATCTGCCCGCGACACTGATCCCCGAACGCGAGACCGAACTGCAAAACCTGCTGATCTTCGCCCGCGAACGGCTGAAACTCGAAAATTTGCCCGACCTCAGCGCGCAGATTAGCCACGTCGAGCGGATGTTTGCGGATCTGTTTCCATTTGTCAGGCCGCACTTGCATCGGGAGTTGCGAAAGTACGTGATTTTGAGGTCGTTGAAAAAGGATTTGAAGGACACGGTGTTCGGATACGGCCCGCTGCAAGACTTGCTCCGTGCCCCGACCATCAGCGAAATCATGGTCGTCAAGAGTGATCAGATCTTTGTGGAAAAAGACGGCGTGCTGGAGCTTTCGGGGCGGCGATTCATCTCGGACAAGGTGACCGAAAGCATCGTCGAGCGGATCGTCGCGCAGGTCGGTCGTCGCATCGACAAGAGTCAACCGCTAGTGGACGCCCGCCTGCCGGATGGCTCACGTGTGAATGCCATTATCCCGCCACTGGCCGTGCGCGGTCCGTGCCTCACGATCCGCAAATTTCCCGCTCATCGCTTCACCGTGGACGACCTGATTGAGCGGGGTTCGATCACCTCATCCGCCGCGATGTTTCTGCGTGCGTGCGTCATCGATCGCCGCAACATTCTTGTCAGCGGAGGGACCGGGACGGGTAAGACGACGATGCTCAATATTCTCTCCAGTTTTATCCCGGTGAAGGAGCGGATCGTAACGATTGAGGACACGACCGAGCTACAACTTCACCAGGACCATGTGGTGACGCTCGAAAGCAAATCGGCCAACGTGGAAGGGGCGGGCGGATATTCGATCCGCGATTTGGTGAAGAACGCGTTACGCATGCGGCCGGATCGGATCATCGTCGGTGAGTGCCGCAGCGGCGAGGCGCTGGACATGCTGCAAGCCATGAACACCGGTCACGATGGCTCGATGACCACCGTTCATGCCAACAGCACAGAGGATGTGATTCAGCGTCTTGAGGTCCTCGTACTGATGGCTCTCGATCTACCAATCGTCTCGATTCACAGGCAGATTGCCAGTGCGATCGACATCGTCGTCCAGATCACTCGCTTGCCGGGTGGCCGACGCAAGGTGTCGCAGATTAGCGAGATCGCCGGCTATGACGCCGATCGCGGGCAATTGATTACACGCGAGATCTACAACGTGCGCGAGGGCCAGATCTTGCACCCAACTGGCTATCTTCCCAGCTTTGTCGATGCGCTGATTGCAAAGGACCTGCTCAAGCTGGAGTTCTTGTACGGAGGCGACGCGAAGTGAGTTTTGATGTCATCCTCAGTTCGATGCTCTGTGGCGGTTCGATCGCCCTGCTGGTGTGGGCGGGCGAGCCCGCCTTTCAGCGGATTCTGGACGGCATGGAGGCAGATCATCGCGAGAAGCTCAAGCGGTTAAGGATCTACCCCTCGCATCTGCGCGCCAGCATCGTCGCTTGGTGGGCGTTTGTGATCGGGCAACTGCTGACGATGGGACTCGTGCTGGATGTCCCTGTCCTCGGATTCCTCGTGTCGCTGCTGCTGTTGCTGGGTCCGTGGTTTTTGTTGCAGCGGTGGACTCAGCAGCGACGGGCGATGATCGAAGATCAGTTAGCCGATTCGATGGTCTCGCTGTCGGGTGCCATCAAGGCGGGCCTGTCGTTGGCGCAGGCACTCGAAATTCTGGCGAAGCAAAGTCCGGCACCGATCAGCCAAGAGTTCGGTCAGATGGTGGCCGAATATCAGATGGGTAAGACGCTGGAAAAGTGCCTCGACGAAGCGCGCACTCGACTACGGAGCGAGAACTTCGCGTTGTTCGCTGCCGCCATGCAAGCGAGTCGTGAGAGCGGCGGTAAGCTGAATGAAACGGTGGAGCGGATCGCGATCTCGGTCCGTGAAATGCAACGACTCGAGCGAAAAGTGTTGGCGGAGACGTCGCAAGCGCGCACGTCCGCGGTGTACATGGCTCTCGTTCCGATCGTGATCCTCGCGCTGTATTATTTCGTCGTGGATCCGGTGAACACCGAGAAACTGTTCACGACAGTTCTCGGTCAAATCTTTTTGTGTGTCTCGATCGTGCTCAATGTGACCGCCTATCTCTGGGCTCGGCACATTCTCAACCCGGATATTTAATGGGGATATCGTCAATTCGGCCAACCGCCGCAGAGTTTGATGCCCGTCTGGCGTCCCCCATCAAAGCGAGTCGCCCCTCGGTCGCGTGTTTGCAATCGAGGGGCGGTTCCATCGCCTCGATTGTGGAGGCGGCGTGCGATCGAGTGTGTTCTCTAAAAATCGTGACACAGTCTCATGCCGAAGCCGTGAATCCCACCCACGCCGGAAGCGACGGAAGCGCCGCCTGGTTGAGTCGGTGAATTCCGATCCATGAAGACATAGTTGGCCTGAATCTTCATGTTGGGATTGAGAAACCAGTTTACGCCGGCCGTGTAGTCATCAATTCTTCCTCCGGTGATACCGCTATCGTTGAGATCGAGGTTGGAGTAACGGGCCAGGATTTGCCACGCCCCCCAGCCCTGTTCGGCACAGTCCTCGGGGCACCATCGTGAATTACGGAACGGAATTACGCGGCCGAACACTCCCGCTTTCTTGTCGTACGCGCGGTGCTCACCCGTTAGAAAATAAGAGGCCATGACGTAGTAACCGTTGGTGAAATACGTTCCGTGGTTGCCGCTGAGGTTGGTGGCGTTGCTGTTGGTCGAAGCGATGTACTCGGATTGCAACTGGAATGAGCCGAGAACCATCGACATTTCAGCCGCATACAGATTTTCATCGTCGGTGACGAACGTACCACTGTCGGCAAACACCGGATTTAGGGCGCCCGGGCCGTTTCGCAGCGAGCCACGACTGCGGATCCGTCGGATCTTATCCAAGGGATCGCGATTACTGTAAGAACCACCAACGTGCAACAATTTCCGGCCTTCGTCCTCATCCCATAACAGATAGACTAATCGGCTGGTCCAAGCATAAGCCCCGTCATCGGCCGCATAGGCAAACGGGTTCACCGAATTTTTGAACACGCCGGTTGCCCACCAGCCGCGATCGTCTTCACCGAAGTTGTTGTAGGCGGAGGCACCGAGCGAAAACCCGTTGTTGTTCGGCCCGGTGTAGGCATCCTGATTAAATGACCGTTCCATCAAATCGAGATGGCGACTGCTCGTCAAATGTTCCAATCCGATCGGCTCCTTTTGCAACCCGACCTTCACATTTCCGACAATCGGCGTTTCGTGAAATGTGAAGTACCCGTCGGTCGGAGCGGTGACGTTGATCACATTCGAGGCGGTAGCCGGAGTTCCCGGATTGTCGTTCACGCTGTTCACGAAGTCGTATTCGATGACGTAGTCGATTGTCTTATAGATTGTTCCGTCAGCCCGCAGACGAGCACGGCGAAAATCGGTGGCATCCCGACTGCCCGCACCGTTGACGGCTCCAAACGCTGCCGGGTTGTTTTGCAGCCAAATCGTATCGATCTGAGTCCGTCCGCCGATATGAAACGCAAAGTTTTTGTCGCCGGATTCAAAATTCAGTTGGTTTTTCCAACTGGCTTTGAAGGCTTTGGGGTCCGACTTGTCGCCTTTCGGTTTGTCACCCTCCTTTTTTCCGATCTCTGAAAGTTGATCGCGAAACAGGATGTTTTCCTCCTGCTGCAAGGCGAGTCGCTGCTCGAGATCTCTGAGGCGATCTTCCAGCGACATCTCCGCAGGGCTCGATGAAATCTCGGCCAAGTCGATTTGTAGAATCTTCGCCGTGGTGCCGTCATCCGTTTCTTCCTCGTTCGTGAGATCCTCATCGAGGACGGCACGTGGGGTACCAGCACCGGATTTGTGAGACTCACCGGAAGGCGTGTGGCCTGCGGTCACGGCGGACACCGGTCGCGATGGTTTTCTAGCCTCCTGCCCAGGACCATCCGTCGCGGAAAGACAGAGACAGAATCCCGTCACAAGTTTTGCTAACAATGGCCATCGTTTTGAGGATTTTGGTAACATTCAAAAAGCCTACTGGTTCATGGTTGATGGTTGATGGGTGTTTGTATCGGATGCACCGATCCTGCTGATTAAGTCGGAATTGTTGTTTTTTCAGGTTCGTCTTGTTGGGGCGAATGTCGCGGCTAGAAACGTCGCCAGACAAGAGCGACCGGGCTTCCATTGCGGCAGAAAATGCCGAACGCGTGTTCTGCACAAGCTTCGGAATGCGGCGGAGAACTCGAACGTTCGCGCGAAAATGGCCTCGCACGCCGATCACGGAACGGCAACCGGCGAGGCGGTTTGTCAGCGCGCAACGGGTCTTCAACGGAACCCGTCATCAATCCGTCGAGGCCACACGGGAGGCGCTGTGAATTGGTCAACAGCGGTTTTCGTCGGAGCCAGACCGTTCCGTGGAGCCAGACCGTTCAGTGGTGGTTCGCAAAAAACTTGGCGAATTCCTGTTTGGTCGCGGCGACACCGGCGACGATGAGTTTTGAATCACTGACCGGTGAGATCATCCGACAGCCCTTGTCGACGAGCATCTCGGCATGTTGAGGATCGATCGCCACGGCCGCCCAGCTCTTGCCAGAATTTCGACACGCGGCAGCGACCCGGTCAATCGCGGCAAGACACTTCTCATGAAAGAATTGCCCGGTGACTCCCAGACTTTGGCTCAAATCGACCGGCCCCAGAAACAACGCATCGACACCCTCGATCGCCGCAATAGCCTCGCACTCGGCCACGGATTGCGAGGTCTCAATCTGGATGGCAACGAAGGATTCCTCATTGGCGCGTCGAATGAATTCGGTCACAGGCAACATGGTGAACTGGGCATCCCAGCCGCCGGTGTTCATGCCGCGATTTCCCCGAGGAGCAAATTTTGTCCATTTCACGAACTCTTCTGCCTGCGCGGCAGAATAAATTTGAGCCGCCATGACGCCGCTGGAGCCGGCTTCCAGACAACGCGTTGCAATCGCATAATCGGTGGGAGCAATCCGGCAGAACGTATCCAACCCGTGAACGCGTGCCACAGCAGTCGCGACTTCCAATTCGCTAATCGTCATGCCCGTATGTTCAAAATCGAACCACAGCCCGTGGAAGCCGCCGCTCATGCCGATGATGTTCACCAGATTTTGATGCCAGACTCGGCCGATACTACAAATCATGGCGGTTTCGCCGGCGGCCAGTCGTTGTTTAAGGGTTCGCATAATTCTCGGGGGCCTTGGGTTGAAGTTGCCGGTGTCCGGAGTGCCAGTCATCCCATTTTTCGGGAAACGGCACCGCTGATGTCGAAGGGTTTAGATCGTCGTTTTGGCGCGGCTCATGAGCATATTCGAAATTTGCCCAAAATTCACGCGTACTTCAAAGTTGCAAATAGTGTTGTTGTTGTCGTAACCTTTAAGTAGCTTGTGCTTTTTTCGTCCGTTATGAGTGACTGGTTTTGTGGAGCGTTTGCATGTCGACGGTGTTGGTCGTTGATGACTCGCCGATTGACCGGCAACTAGTGATCGGTTTGCTGAAGCAGGGAACCGATTGGACGGTCACTGAGGCCAATGACGGGACCGTCGCGCTGGAATCGATTCTGCAGAGTCCTCCGGACATCGTCGTCACCGATCTTCAAATGCCGGGGATGACGGGTTTGGAACTTCTGCTTGCCATTCGCAAAAAATTCTCGCGAATTCCTGTGATTGTGATGACCGGTCGCGGCACCGAAGAAATTGCGGTTGAAGCGTTGCATTCCGGGGCTTCGAGTTACGTCCCCAAACGTGCCCTGGCAACAACGCTTGTGGATACGGTGCAACGCGTCCTCGTCTCTTGCCGAGATGATCGCCTGCGTTCTAATTTGATGAAATGCTTGTCCGTTCGGAGTGAGTCGTTTGTGATTGAAAACGATGTCAACTTGCTCCTCTCGTTATCGAGGTATGTGCAACATGCGCTGGCCGATTCGTGGGGTTTGGAACGGACAGATCACTTGAGAGTCGGTACGGCGTTAGAAGAAGCGTTGCTCAACGCGTTGTATCATGGAAATCTGGGCGTTAGTTCGAAACTGAAAGAAGAGGATCACGACGCCTTTTACACGCAGGCCAACCAGCGAAAAATTTCCGCGCCGTGGCAGGAACGTCGGGTTCGGGTGGACGTGCAGGTCACCTCTTCCGAAATGGTGGTGATCATCAAGGATGAGGGAGAGGGTTTTGATCCTGCTGCGTTGCCCGATCCGACCGATGCCGAGAACATTGACCGGCCCTGCGGTCGAGGCGTGATGCTCATGCGGGCGTTCATGGATGAAGTCCGCTATAACGCGCGCGGCAACGAGGTGACTCTGATTCGTAAGCGTGTTCGCAAGTAGGCTCGCCAGTCTCTTGGGACGCGATTCGGAAGGAGTTCTGCCCCAGGCAGCACCTGCCCCAGTGCAACACACTGCGACGCGTGGTTCCTCGAAGCATCCTTCCTCGAGGAACCACGCTCTACAACGACAGCGGCCGACACGGCACGTCGGATGTGGACTCAAACTCGGCCACGAGAAACGCGGAAGCCATATTCGGTGGCAAACCAATTCGCATAACGCTCACGCGCTGCGGAGTTCGTATTTCGTGTGTCATTCACGTGTCCGATCTCGTGGATCAGCACGTTGTTCAAATAAAAGTCTCGAATGGTTTCGGGGGTCCATTGTAAAAACCATTCTCCCCCCTCGCGAAACCACTTGCCGCCAAACATTTTTGCTTCAATGATTTGTGGCGGTGTGGGCGGATGCCGATATCTTTCGATCAGCGAGGATTCCATCGGATACAAGTAAACGTTCGGCCCCCATTGCATCCCGTACAGCGGAAATAATTGACGTTTACGCGTAATTCCACTGAACTGAATGACTTGAATATCACCGACGAAATTGGCAGGAAGTCGAGTCAACCGCTGGCGAACGTCTTCGATGCTGAGCGGATGAATGAATCCGGCGCCGGCCGGCTCAAAAATGTATTCAATCTGTGTCCTGTTCTGGGGCTCATGCCAAATTTCAGGTGCGTTGAATGTGTTTGTCGCGCGACCCCCTCCGACCGGACCGCGTTGACGGTACGCGGCGACTGGCCGAACGGATCCGACGCGCGTCGACGTGGTGGCACGCAACGATCTTGGATGCGGTTGTTGACGAGGATTGGTGGATGTTCGCGAAGCCATGATGCGACCTGATCTGAATCCGCCGGAAACCATCTCCCGCGTCAGCCATCAAACAGCCTGCGAAGAAAGTCAAACAGACCACGGGAGGGAAAGAATGCGTGGTTACCGGCAAGTTCGATAATGCTAGGCTTGTGGTATCACCGCGGACAACTGTACATTTTAAGTCCATATACAAAAACGCTTTAAGGAATATAAAACGATCCTCAGGTGTGTGCGGCGTGGAAAAGCCACCGACTCGAAGAGGCTCTGCCGCGGTCTAACTCTCCACCGAGGTGAAGGTTGTGCCTCTTGCGACACGCACGTTCCGCAATCCCCTATCCGTGAATAGGGCTGTTTTTGTTCACTAGAAAAAATAACTTGTTTATAGGTAATGGTTTACGTAATAAGCGTGCGTCGGTTATGCCTGTCGTTAGGGTTGTAGCGACAGCGTTGAAGCACCCACTTGAAAAAGAACGAATGGAGGACCGCCTGTTTCAATCCCACCGCTTGGCCGTTGCGATCGCGGAGTTTGTGTGGATCGGCCGACTCTGCGGGTCAGGCGAAATGGGGATTGTTCTAGAATGCGATTCTTAGGCCGTCATAAGAGAGCTCGACACCGTGCGGCAAACCGGCGTTGGTCTGTGCGTACTCGAGGTGATGTGAAACATGAGTCAGATACGTTCGTTTGGGTTTGACTCGATCAACAGCTTCGAGTGCTTGAGGGATTCCGAAATGAGTTGCGTGCGGTTTGTCTCGCAGCGCATCGACAATCAGGACATCGAGACCTTCGAGAAGTTGCCAGCTTTCTTCAGGGATAAAGCTGACATCGGTGCAAAAGGCCACGTTGCCGATTCGGAAACCCAATACGGGCAG
>Ga0315283_10002104_pt1 | contig 16504 bp, 12 predicted proteins | sample YL17G09_0_MG_FD_204541 | JGI IMG/M metagenome (GOLD analysis project Ga0315283, IMG submission 204541) | Sediment microbial communities from Yellowstone Lake, YNP, Wyoming, USA - YL17G09_0 | ecosystem: Environmental > Aquatic > Freshwater > Lake > Sediment | place: USA: Wyoming | collected... | reverse complement strand
AGGTGCGCGACTGCCGGCTGGCGCTGGCACACGGCACCGGCGGGTCGCTCGGCACACGCCACGCGAGCGCGACGCTGATCCTGGAACGGGAGTGATCAAGTGACCCCCATGCAGCCAGAACCAGAGCGAAGGCCAGAGCGACCATCAGAGCGAAAGCTCGTCGCACCGAGCGTCTACCCGGAAACGAAGGAATACTGGGACGGCGCCGCGCAAGGGCGATTGATGGTCAAGCAATGCGAGGCCTGCGGCGAGTACTTTCACTACCCACGCAGCCATTGCCCGCTGTGCTTCAGCGAGCGCACGTCATGGCGCCAGGCAAGCGGCCGCGGCACGATCTACAGCTACAGTGTGATGCGCAGAGCCGAAGTGCCCTATGTCATTGCCTACGTCACCCTGGACGAGGGCCCGACGATGATGACCAACATTGTCGATTGCGACTTCGACCGCTTGCGCATCGGGCAGGCGGTGCAGCTTGCATTTCGCGCGACCCAGGGCGGGCCGCCGGTGCCGATGTTCGCGCCAGCGTGACGGTTTCGAGGACCAGCATGACATCGCCTATCGTTCGCCGCCTGTTGATCGACCTGGAGACCGAGTTGCCGCGCCACTGGTGCGCGGGCGATGCGTTCCTGACAGCGTTCTTCAACGCGCTGTCCATGAGTTTTCCAGTCGGTGAGCAGTTTTTCATCGACGCGGTGCAGACCGGCTTCAAGCTCTTGCCGGCGCCGCAGCAGTACAAGTTTCGCGCCGAGGTACAGGGCTTTGTCGGCCAGGAAGCGACGCACCGGCGCATTCATGGCCTGTTCAACGCATTGTTGGAGCGCCAGGGCCTGGTCAACGAATGGGGGCCTGCAGCGGCCCGGCGCCTGAAGGGGTTCGATGGTTTCGACGCCCGACACCCCTTGGCCGCGACCGCGGCGAATGAGCATTTCACGGCAATTCTTGCGCATTGGATGCTGCAGAACCAGGACCTGTTCGGCGCCACGCAAGGGCGCATCAAGACGATGTGGTTGTGGCACAGCTGCGAGGAAATGGAGCACCGGTCGACCGCGTTCGACATCCTTGCCGCGCTCGGCGGTTCGCATGAGTGGCGCGTGCGCTGGATGCGCCGCGTCACGATCCTGTTCTGGGCCGACGCATTGCAGCAGACGCTGAGAAACCTGCGTCGCGACGGCTCGCTGTGGAAGTGGCGCACCTGGAAAAGCGCTGCCGTGCATCTGCTGGGCAGGCACGGCCTGGTGCGGCAAACCTACGGGCCGTGGCGCGAGTACTTCCGCGAAGACTTTCACCCGGGTCAGATGAAGAGTGCATTGCACGAAGATTGGCTGCGCAACAACGCCGACGCCTACGTGCGCGTCGGCACCTGTGAACCGCTTCGGCTCAATCGCATGCCTAGGGCCTGTTAACCCCAACAGTGAGGGTCGGCGTGGTTATGGATCTCAGTGTTCATGCGGCGAGGCCAGCCGATGGGAAGCGGTCAATAGCGATTTGCAGGTTCCAGGCTCGGCGTGCATGAATCAACCGATCTACTTCACTGAGGAGCACCGCCTCTTCCGCGACCAGCTGCGGCGCTTTGTCGAGCAGGAAGTCGCTCCCCACGCGGCGCCGTGGGAAGAAGCGGGAATGGTGCCGCGCGCGGTGCTGCGCCAGATGGGAGCACTGGGCTTTCTGGGTGTGCGCTACCCCGAGGCGTACGGCGGAAGCGCGCTCGACACGGTGTACAGCGCCATCCTCGCCGAGGAGCTGGGCCGCTCCACCTTCGGCGGTTTCGCCGTGACGGTGACGGTACACACCGACATGGCCTCGCCGCACCTCGCCAACTTCGGCACTCCCGAGCAGCTCGCGCGCTACCTGCCGGCCATCGTGCGTGGCGAAAAGATCTGCGCCGTCGCCGTCACCGAGCCCGATGCCGGTTCCGACGTTGCCGCCATCCGCACCCGCGCCGTGCGCGACGGCGGCCACTGGGTGCTCAACGGCACCAAGATGTTCATCACGAACGGCGTGCACGCGGACGTGACCTTCGTCGCCGCGAAGACCGATGGCCAGGCGAAGGGCTCGCGCGGCATTTCGATGTTCATCGTCGACAAGGGAACGCCGGGATTCGATGTCGGCCGGGCGCTCGACAAGAGCGGTTGGCGCAGCAGCGACACCGCCGAGCTGACGTTCCAGGACTGCCGCATTCCGGCCGCCAATCTGCTCGGCGGCGAGCACAAGGGCTTCTACCAGATCATGCGCAACTTCCAGAACGAGCGCATCGTGCTCGGTGCACAGGCGATGGGTGAAGCGGCGCGTGCGCTCGAATTGACGCTGGCCTACGTGCGCGAGCGCCGCGCGTTCGGCGCAACCCTTTGGGACAAGCAGACGATCCGCCAGCGCCTGGCGATGCGCGCGGCGCAGGTCGAAGCCGCGCGCAGCCTCGTGTTTCACGCTGCCTGGCTCGATGCGCAGGGGCGCGAGTGCGTGAAGGAAGTTTCGATGGTCAAGGCGCTGTGCGGTGAACTCGTGAACGACGTGGTCTACGATTGCCAGCAGTTCCACGGCGGCTTCGGCTACATGCGCGGGCCGGCCATCGAGCGCCTGGTGCGCGACGCGCGGGTCGGCGCGATCGGCGGCGGCGCCACTGAAGTGATGCTCGAAGAAGTGGCCAAGCGCCTGTAGCGCGGGCCACCCTGCGCCACAACCCACCATGGCACCGACGCAAGAGCAAGAGGCGCAGACGCTGCGCCAGTGGCAGAAGTTCACCCAAGGCGCCCCGTTCAGCCGCGAACTCGGCCTCGAAGTGCGGATCGCCAAGCCCGATTGGTGCGTCATCAGCGTGCCGTACCAGGAGCGGCTGATCGGCAACCCGGCGACCGGCGTGCTGCACGGCGGAGTGATCACGGCGCTGATCGACAGTTGTTTCGGCCTGGCGGTTTTCGTGGCCCTGAACCAGCTGCGCGCGATGGTGACGCTGGACCTGCGCATCGACCATCTGAAGCCGGCGACGCCGGGGCGCGAGGTGCTGGGCGGAGCGGTCTGCTACAAGCACACGAGCGAGCTTGCCTTCCTGCGCGGCTGCGCGTACCACGACACGCCCGACGATCCGATCGCGACGTCGGTCTCGGTCTTCATGTTCACGGGTGGCCGCAGCATCAGTTTCGACGCGCTCGCCGGTGCGCAGCAGAACGCGGCCCCGCCACCGGGGCACGCATGACGCTCGACGAAGTCCTGCGCGAGGCACGCGCCAGCGGCGACTGGAGCGCGCTCGTGGCGTGGCTGCCTTACGCGAATTTTCTGAACCTGCGCATCGCCGCGCAGGGAGAGCGCTTCGCCTGCACGTTGCCGTTCGCCGAGCGCCTGATCGGCAACCCGCGGTTGCCGGCCTTGCACGGCGGCGCCATCGGCGGCTTCCTCGAGTGCACCGGAGTGTTGTACCTGCTGTGGCACATGGATACCAAGGCGCTGCCGAAGATCATCAACTTCAGTTTCGACTTCCTGCGCACCGGCCGGCCCGAAGACGTGCAGGCCGACGTGCACATGGTCAAGCAAGGCCAGCGCATTGCGCACCTGCGCATCGTCGCCTGGCAATCCAGCCCCGACAAACCCATCGCCGTCGGCCACGGCAACTTCCTGCTCGCACCCGAACCTGAGCCGACAGCACCGAAAGAGAGCCGCGCATGACCCAAGCTCGATACCGATCGGTGTTCCGTGCCGACCTGTTCGCCGGCCAGGCGGTCATCGTCACCGGCGGGGGCAGCGGCATCGGTCGCTGCACCGCGCATGAGCTTGCCGCGCTCGGCGCCGGCGTCGCGCTGGTGGGGCGCAGGCTCGAGAAGCTGCAGGCCGTCAAGGCCGAGATCGAAGCGGCCACGCCAGTGCGCGTGAGCCTGCATGCCTGCGATATCCGCGACGAGCCCGGCGTCAAACAAATGGTCGCGGACGCGATCAAGTTGCATGGCCGCATCGACGGCCTGGTGAACAACGCCGGCGGCCAGTATCCGCAACCGGCGCGCGACATTTCGCTGAAAGGTTGGGACGCAGTCGTGCGCAACAACCTGACCGGCGGTTTTCTCGTCTCGCGCGAGGTCTACACGCAATGGATGGAGGCGCATGGCGGCGCCATCGTCAACATCATTGCCGACATGTGGATGGGAATGCCGTCGATGGCGCACAGCGGCGCGGCGCGCGCCGGAATGTTGTCGTTCACCGAAACCGCCGCCTGCGAGTGGGGCACCTCGGGGGTGCGTGTCAACGCCGTGGCGCCGGGCTTCATCGCGAGCAGCGGCCTGGACACCTACGGCCCGGAGCTGGCAGCGAAATTTCGCGATCTCATGAAGGCGGCGCCACTGCAGCGTTACGGCACCGAGGCCGAAGTGTCGTCGGCCATCGTCTACCTGTTGTCGGAGGCCGCCGCCTACATCACGGGGTCGTACCTGCGCGTCGACGGCGGCGTTCCCAACGCACGCCAGTCGTGGAAACTGGAGCCGAGCCGCTCCAGGCCCTACGAAGGGTTCCCGCTGGCGAAGCTGCCCGAGGTCTTGAAGGGCCCGACCTGAACCATGCCAGCACGCGCGTGAGCGGACGCGTACGCCGGATTGCCGCGGAGCCTCTTCAGACCGGATCCCAAGAAAATACCATCCCCGAAGTTTCGAGCGGCACGAAGCTCGGCTTCATCGCCGGCAGCACGCGCTGCGCAATCGTCTCGGGCGTCCAGCCCTGGTCGGTGTGCATGCAGCGAACCGGGCGTGACTGGCTCATCAGGAAAATCTCGTTGCCCCGCAGCGCGAAGATTTGCGCCGTGACGTCGGCCGCGGCATCGCTCGCAAGGAACACGGCCATGGGCGCGATCTGCGCCGTATCGAGTTTCTTGAGCTTCTCCACACGCTCCAGTTGCTGCGGCGTGTCGGTCGGGATCGAGCCGATCATGCGGCTGAAGGCAAACGGTGAAATGCAGTTGGATCGCACCTTGTAGCGCGCCATGTCGCCGGCAATGATTCGCGACACGCCCACGATCCCGAGTTTGGCCGCAGCGTAGTTGGCCTGGCCGAGGTTGCCGATCAGACCCGACGTCGACGTCATATGCACATAGGCGCCCGAGTTCTGCGTCTTGAAGTGCGGCGCGGCGGCGCGCGACACGTAGAACGTGCCGTGCAGGTGCACGTCGATCACGGCGTGCCACTCTTCGATCGACATGTTGAAGAACAATCGGTCGCGCAGGATGCCGGCGTTGTTGACCACGATGTCGATGCGCCCGAACGTGTCGGCAGCGCATTCGATGATGCGGTTTGCCGCCTTCCAGTCGGACACGCTGTCGCTGGACAACACCGCCTCGCCGCCGCCGGCGATGATTTCGCTGACCACGTGCTGGCCCGGGCTGGCATCCTTGCCTTCGCCGCTGACCGACGCGCCAATGTCGTTGACCACGATCCTCGCGCCCTGTGCCGCCATCTGCAGCGCGATGTCGCGCCCGATGCCGCGCCCGGATCCGGTGACCACCGCCACCTTGCCTTGCAACATCTCTCCCTTGTTCATCTGTGCTCACTCCTTGTCGTGGTCAGTGGCCGGGGCGCGTCAGGCTGCATTGTGCAGAGCGCCGCGGTCCGAAGTTTCGCGCCGAGTCTCAGCAGCTCGCACCTTACCCGCGCCATGGGGTTCTCGACGCGTCAAGCAAGGTATTTCCAGGTGTTGGCCCCATCGAAGAGCCGGATGCGGGCGGGCCCGACTTCGGACGGATCGAAGTTCCGCATGTTGACACCGTGCGAGGAGCTTGGCTTTGGGTGAAGCGGTTCCCAGTGTGTGACGCACCCGCAGTGACGACAGCGAACGAATCTGAGCGTCTTGTCGCCCCACACGTACCCGACCGTGTTTTCAGGGTGCCCGATGATCCGGACTGTTCCAACCTTGTAGTAGGCCCAAAGGGCGCCGATCCGACGGCAGATCGAGCAGTTGCAATTGGTGAGCTTTTTTGGGCGGCGCGGAACTTCGATTCGAATCGCGCCGCAATGGCAGGTGGTTGAGAGCATGGCTGCGGGGTGTGGGTTGGGGCCTGACGCTCAGCATACGCTGCGGCGCGCGGCAGCGTCGGCTGCATGCGGTTGTCAGGCGTGCATCGTTTTGATGTCCGAGTGACACCTCTCAGCTTGTGCCTCGGCCACCGGCCCCTTCGAGCATGCTGCGCACATAGCTGTCCTTGTCTTCCACCTGGAACAGAACGTGCCGCTTCTGCATCTCGCTCTTGTCCATGCGCCACAGCGTCCGCATCGTGGCGGACGGCGTGTTCGAGACGATGAAAGACTGCAGGCGCACCGCCGGATCGCCGAGGCGGTCTTCGATTTCCTTGATCGTCTCGTGGAACTGGATCTTCGGGTCCGTGGCCCCGAGGTGCCGGATGCCCTTCGGGTCCACGAAGATGACGTGCTGCCGACCGCCGGCAAGCAGCCACAAGATGAAATCCGGATGGAAGTTGCCGGCTTCGAAGAAGCCAACGCCGCGACCCTTGCTCAGGTTGCGCAGCAGATACAGCTCCCGGGTCTGGAAGTAGTCCGCGTTGCCGTCGTGGAACGCCTTGAGATCCTCGACGAACTGGCGCTCGCCCTTGTTCAGCGCCGCGGGGCTGATCTCGACGATGTTCGAGTCCAGATAGAGCAGCGGCTGATACAGGTGCTTCCCGAACCAGATAGCCTTCATTCCCTGGAACTCCCACGGCTTGAGGTCGCCCTTCTCGATCGCGGTCTTGAGCTCGCCGAGCCTGGCGACGATGTCGTCCCGCGACTTGTCGATCAGGATGCGGTAATAGCCATCGTCCGGTGACTCCTTCACGCACAGGAAGTTCGGGTCGTCGCCTTCCAGATCGCGATACTCCAGGTGCGGCAGTTCCCACTCGCGCTTGCGGAAGGTGTAGTAGCGCTCGGTGTACTTCTTGAGCAGCGAGAAAGCGATCTCCTGCCACAGCCGCAGCTTCTTCCCGAATGAGTCTTCCTCGAACGAAGCGAAGGCGAGCTCCTTCTCCGGAATCTGCAGTCGGTACCAGCTCTGATCCGCCAGCAGTTCCTCGATTCCCCGCCGCGTCAGGTTCAGGTTGTACCAGCCGCGCTCTGCCTTGAAGCGCTCCAGCTCGAAGTAGAGGCGGTCGACGTCGAGGAACGCCACATGCCGGGCGCTGAGGTGGGTCTCGTTCGGCACGGCGTCCGCGTCACCGCCCACCAAACCACCCGATTTCATTGCCTGGATCTTTGGGTACCAGTTGAGCACGAGCCGGTTCTCGTGGAGGTGCCTGGCCTCGTTCGCGTCCTCCAGATTGGGCGGCGCCACGGTGGGAACCGGGCCGAGCTTGCGGAACGGGTCGCCGAACTCGGTGCTGACGCCGTTGATCGCCTTCTTGAGCCGGATCGTCTTGAGCTTCTGCGTGCCGAGGTTCTTGATCACCGGCAACAGGAACTCGATGCGATCGTCGTTGCTGGGCAGGCCCTCCTCCTCAAGGAAGTCGCGGAACTGCGCCATGTAGTCGGCGTGGATGCCGAAGATGCCGAGTGTCTCGAGCACGCCGATGTGCCTGGGCCGCTCGATGCCTTCCGGCAGATCCGTCCTGCCGCATCGCTTCAGGCTCCATGGAGTGCCGTAACCCTTGAGCCGCACACCGCGCCCGAAGAGCTGGATGATCTGCGCGCCTTCGCCCCTGCCCACGTTCATCAGGCCCATGGTCGAGACGCGCCAGCTGCTCCAGCCCTCGGTGAACTTCTTCGAGCCGATCAGGAGGTTCACGGTCGAGTGCGGCTTGTTGATCTCGTGGAACAGCGAACCGGAGAAATCGCGCTCGCCGATGGCAAGGCCATGCTGCTCGCACAACTTCACCAGCTTGGCGTCGTCGCCCACATTGATGACACCAAAGGCCTCGTTCTCGGCGCCCAGCCGCAGCGCCACTTCGCCGCTCGCGCCCTTGAGGTTCTCGACGTAAAGCTGGCCGCCGGCAGGCGCGTTGAAAAGCGTCGCGAGCGTCTCGTCGAAGACCTGCGACGGCGTGAGTCCGCAGGTGTTGAGATACTTAAAGCGCTCGGCGAACAGGTTGCTGCCCGTCGCGCTAACGAGGCCCTCGTTCAGCACGCTCTGGATGCGCCCGATGCTGCCCGAACGGTCCGCCACGTAGCGGCCAATGAACTGCAGGATCTCCACGATGTCGGACGCATCCCGCGTCGCCAGCGTCGCCGTCACGCTACCGCCGACGAAGATCCACAACGGCTTCTCGATGTTGAACGGCACAAACGTCGCGCCCTGTTCACGGTAGAGCCGCTGCTGCTGGAAGAACGAGAGCAGGCAGGCCACCAGATACAGCTCCAGGTGGTTGCGCTGCGTGCCCTCGTCGAGGTTCAGGATCTGGTAGTCCTTGCCGAAGCCGTCGCCGTAGAAGTAGCGGTACGAGTAGTCGAACAGCGTGCTCCTGGCGTAGACCTCGGTGAGCTTGGGCTTGCCCTTGACCGCCTGCCCGAAAGTGGCCGAGTACTCGAACGAGAAGCCCTTTTCGCAGAGCGCGTTGCGATAGCGCATCCACGCGCCGTCCTCGCCGCCGCTGGCGCCGCGGTGCCCTTCGTCCACCAGCACCAGGTTGCTGCCCTCGAAGGCGTCGATGGCGATGGTCTTGTCGCCCATGTCCTCGCGCAGCTTGGTCACTTCGAGGATCTCGACCGCGCGCCCGCTGAACAGCCCGCGCCCGTCCTTGTTGAACAGCTCCGCGTCGATGCCCGCCGTCTGGAACTCGCGCAGGTGCTGCTGCGACAGCCCCTCGTTCGGCGTGAGCAGCAGCGTGCGGTTCAGCTCGCGGCCGCGGCCGTGCTTTTCGAGCGCGTGCTGGTATTGCAGGATATTGGCATGCATCAGCAGCGTCTTGCCGCTGCCGGTGGCCATCCAGTACGCGAGCTTGTTGATCTGCGGCCAGGCTTCGGCAGTCTCGTCGAACGGCGCGATCAAATCGGCCTCGGGCTTGTCCGTGTTGTAGAGCGCCACCTGCGTGTTCAGCTCTTTCAGCAAAGCACTCGGATCGCGGAAGTAGCGGTCGAGGTAGATTTCAGTGAACAGCAGCGTGAGGTACTGGAAATACTTCCAGACGATCGGCTCCTCACGGTGCGTGATGCGGCGTTCGTTCAGCCGCTGTGTGTGCTTGACGATGTTCTGGTCGTACTCGAGCAGCAGCTCGGTGGGGAGCTGCGTCAGGTTGAAGAGTTGCGTCGTGAGCGCGTGGTGGAAATGATGAATGTTGTTCTCGTCCAGCCCTTCCAGCACCTCGTTGCGCAGGGGTTCGGCCAGGTCTTCAAAGCGCTTCACGTTGAACAGCGACAGCAGCCACTGGTTCAGCACCAGCTTGTGGGCGAACGGCGCCTGCGGCTGATTGTTCGCGCGGGTGCGCGGCGTGGTGGGTGCAACGAGGGTCGCACCTGCGGCGTTCTTGCGCGGGCGTGCGCGCGGCATCAGCGTTTCTCCTGGTCGGCGTGGAGCGCATCGACCAGCCTGCGCTCGCGTTCGATCTCGCGCGTGAGCTCCTGTTCGGTCGGCAGGACCTTGAGGTACTTTGCGGCGAAGATCTGACTGCCTTCGCTCAGCACCGAGTACTTGGCGATGGCCGCGTTTTTCTTCGAGCACAGGATCAGGCCGATGGTCGGGTTGTCGCCGGGGGGGCGAGCATGGGCGTCGAACATGCGCACGTAGGAATCCATCTGGCCGATGTCCTGGTGGGTGAGCTTGCCGACCTTCAGATCGATCAGCACAAAGCACCGGAGCAGGTAGTTGTAGAAGACAAGATCGACGTAGAAGTCCTCGTCCTCGAAGCACATGCGCTTCTGCCGGGCGACGAACGAGAAGCCTTTGCCCAGTTCCAGGAGGAAGGCCTGCAGGTTGTCGATGATCGCCTGCTCGACTGCGGATTCGCGCAACGCCGGGTAGTCCTTCAAGTCGAGGAACTCGAGCACGTACGGGTCGCGGATGAACTGCTCCGGTTCAAGGGCGGCGAGCTTGTCACCGGCTTCCTTGCGCACCGGCGCCTTCTTGCGGCTGGCCAGCAGACGCTCGTAGTAGAGCACCGAAATTTGACGCTCGAGCTGTCGGGTGGACCAGTGCTGATCCGCGGCTTCGCGCAGATACCACTCACGGGCCGCGGCATCTTCCACGCTGAGGAGCAGGCGGTAGTGAGTCCAGGATAGCTCCGGCCGGGGCACCGGCGATTCGTCACGCGCCGAGTGACGAATCGCCAATTCGGGAAGCGCCACGTTCCGTTGCCCCGCCGCCACGGATTCAGCACGCAGCGCGTGCTGAATCGGAAACGCAACGTAGAACGCACGCATGTGCCTCAGGTTCGTGGCGGTGAAGCCCTTGCCGAAGTCGGCGGTGAGCCGGCGCGACAGATCGTCCAGCGCTGCCTCGCCGTACGCGGCGCGCTTTTGGCCGCGTTGCTCGTGCTCCACGATGAGCCGGCCAACGTTCCAGTAGGCCTGCACCATCGCCGCGTTGACGGCGCGGTAGGCTCCGCTGCGCGCCGCATCGAGCACAGCGCGGATATCCCGATACAGCGGCTCGGCGGTGCGGGCAAGCGATGGGTCGGGGGCGTCGCGCTTCATCATCACATGCCGTCCATCTCGAACATCAGGCGGTGAAAGTCCTCCTCGATGAGCCGCACCTTCCAAAGGTCGTCGGGAGTCTTGAGGTTCTCCAGGTTGTTGCCGCCGTTGACGTAGATGAGGTCGAACACGCTGTCCTTGGCCGAGGAGCCCTGCTTCGTGAACCACTCGTCGAGCACCAGGTTGTCCTGCTCCGGCTCGCCGGTGAGTTTGCGCCAGATGATGAGCGTCTTGCGGTCGTCGAGCGTGGTGCCGGTGACGGTGCGGAACCAGTACGGGCCGTGCGCCTGCTGCTCAAGGCGGCCTTTCAGGCGCAGGCGCTCCTCGCTGTCGCGCTCGAACACGGCGCTGAAGGCCTGCGGCGCGGCGATGCGCTTTGCGGTGATGCCGACCAGCCAGTTGAAGGTCTCCAGCAAATCGACGTTCACCTCGCGGCTTTCGTCGGAGCCGGGGCGCTTGACCTTGAGCTTGTAGGCCGTGGGGTCGGTGAATGCCTGCACGTTGAGCAGCGACTGGCTGCCGCGCGTCTCGACATCGAGCATGTAGCGCAGGATGTATGCCTCCCTGAGGCCGTCCGCGCCTTGCGCCTCGGCGGCGCCGAGCAAGCTTTGCTGTGTGTCGGTGCGGCGCGTCTCCAAATTGTTGAGCGCGTCTTCGTAGGATTCGAGGCGAACGACCTTGACGATGCGCGGGCTGCGCTCGGCTTCTTCGGGCGTGGCGAGGCGCTTGGGCTTGCCGTCCTTCCACTCCGGCGCGTAGGTGACCTTCTTGATGCGCGGCAGCAGCACCGTGTCGAAGTAGTCACCCATTTCGACGAGGATGAACTTGCGGCGGCCACCATCCGCGCGGTTCAGGTTGATGACGGCGTGGCCGGTGGTGCCGGAGCCGGCGAAGAAGTCGAGAACTGTACGACTGGATGACGCGACGAAACTCAGGAGATTGGCGAGCAACTCCACAGGCTTGGGATTCTTGAATACTTCTCTCGAGCCAAACAGCGACTCCAGAACGTTCGCGGCAACTCGACTGTCGAGCTCGACCAGTCCCTTCAGCCCCGCGGCGTAGTCGCGAAGGTATTCCTTGATCTGAATGATCTGACTCTCGTCGTCTCCGAACAAAACCTTGCCAGAGGCGAGTAGTGTCTTCATTGTCTCCGACGGGAAGCGATAGCCCCTCGCTGGCTGCACGCACGGCCTTCCCGTCGTGGGATGAATGACGTCGTAACGGTAACCCTCCTTCCCAGGGTTATGGACTTTGCGGCCTCCCGTGTACGGACCTTCCTCATCGACGCGGTCATAGTGGGTAAGTGGATTAAGTGACTCTCGGTTATCCCTGACGAACTTGCGGAAGCGCGTCCGTATCTCGTCAAGGCTGCTACATGACGCGCGGAGTTGCTCCCACTCGCTCAGCAGCATCTCCTTCGAATGATTGACGGCGCTCTTCCACTCCGAGTCAGTGGCTGCGATCTCCTTTGCGTACCAAACGACATACTCGTGCTCGGTGGCGATTCGTGTGGGATTGTTGTCGGTTGCACCCTTCCACACCATATTCGCGATGCGGTTGGTCGCTCCTAGCGCGTCGTCCATGAGTAGACGAAGAACCGGTTGCTCGATGTCGTCGATACTTGTCAGCACTACGGCATCAGCCCGCAGAAGTGCCCGAGCTAGCGCTATGCGGTCCCCCAACATCGCAAGCCACGTTGAATGCTGATAGCTGTCTTTGTACGCAAAGCCGTCTCCCCCGGTGTTGTACGGTGGGTCCATGTAGATGCACTTCACATGCTCGCGATACCGCACCTGCATCAGCGATAGCGCCTGAAAGTTCTCGCTCTGGAACAGCACGCCATCAGTCTGCTCGTCTACGTCTCCAAACGCTTCAAGTAGACGCGCCGTGAAGTCGGCGTCGAAATGTCGTGTATCCACCACCAGCGTCGGATTCGCCTTCAGGAACTCGGGCTTGAGCTTCTTGCTGTACCCCGGCGTCATCAGGTCGCCCTTGATCTCATCGATGGCAAAGAGCTTGATCCACTCTTCGCGCTGCGTCTCATTGGCCGCGATCTCCGCATAGAACGCCTCGGGGATGCAGCCCACCGTGATGCACCACTGCGTCTCCACCACGAACTTTTTCTTCAGCCACAACTTCTTCTGGAAGTCTTCGAGCTGGGCGAGGAAGGCGATGATCTTGCCCGCGATCTTGCGGACGACCTTGATCTTGGAGAGGTACTGCTCGACGCGCGGCGCGGTCTCGTTCTCCACATCGTCCAGGTGCATGACCTCGTTCTTGATGAAGAAGTCCAACTCCCGGCGCAGGAACGTTCCGAGGTCCTTGTGGATGAAGTAGTCGAAGGTGTTGCGCGCGGTGTAGCGCTTGAGGTGCGCCTCGAGCCGGGTGTAGTCGGCCTTCTCGCCGCTCGCCGTGACGTGCGGCTTGCCCAGCTCCAGGGTCCACGCAGCGAGTGACGCGACGGTCACGGCCAGCACGCGTTTCGCGGCGAGCGCGCTCAGGTCTTTCTGCGCCGGTGGCTTGCTCTTGCCCGTGCGGACGTCCTCGGGCCAGTCGATAAGCGCCGCAGGCCGGTACTCGAAGCGCATGACGAGTTCCTTGCCCTGCCCGCCGTCCTCCTCGGCGATGAAGTCGCGGCCGGAAACGCCCGGCGCCGCCAGGATGAACACGCGGTCCTTGCCCTCGGCGGCCTTCACATTGCCGTGCTCGCCCTCGGCGGCGTCCGCCAGCCGGAAGTGCACGCGCATCGGTTGTTTGTTGTCGCCGGGCCGCAGGCGGAACGCGTAGTCGCGCAGGTACTCGCTGGTCTTGATGTAGTACTGGTCCTTGTTGGCCCAGTGCAGCGTGACCTCCTCGCCCTCGTAGGGGATGGCGTAGACGCCCGGCTTGTAGACGCGCTTGGCGAGGAAGTCGCCCTCCGAGTAGTAGCGGCGAAAGAAGCTGTACAGGTGGTCGTAGACCTCGCTCTCCAGCGCGCTGATGTCGACGGCATCGTTCGCGAGGCGGGCGCGCAGGTCGGCCACCTTGGGCGACTGCGCGGTGTCCATGCCCGCGGCCTCGATGCCGGCGATGACCTTGGCCAGCTCCTTCTCGGTCTCGGCCTTGTCGGCGGTCCGGTATTGGCCGAACGCCGCATGCACCTGCGGCAGCAGATCCTTGTCGAGGAACTGCGACACCTCGGCGCTCTTGGCGTGCATCACGCGGTAGAGGCCAAAGTCGAGGTCGGGTTGGTCGAGCTGGAACAGCTCCATGAGCAGCGACTTCAGCTTTTCGGATTTCTGGCTCATCGGGATTCCTGTTCGATGTTGGTCCTGCTCGCGTTCATGTCAGCTCCCACAGGGCGCGAATGGGCACGGCGAAGAACCCCTCGCCGAATCCCACGCTGGCGTCACCGTCGTACAGCACGACGCCGGCGACAAAGCGCTTGCCCGCTGCGTCCCGCAGTTTGCGCAGTCCGCGAAAGTCCGATGCAGTGACGGTCGCGGCGGCCTTCACTTCCACGCCGGCCAACTCACGCCCGCCACGCTCCAGCACCAGATCCACTTCCGCGCCATCCTTGTCGCGGAAGTGATGGAAGCGGATGTCGTCGTCGCGCCAGCTCGCCTGGCGGCGCAGTTCCTGGTACACAAAAGTTTCCAGCAACTGCCCCAGGGCGCCACGGTCCTGCCATAGCGACTCGGCGTCGAGCCCGAGCAGGCCACACGCCACTCCGGTATCGCCAAGATGCAACTTGGGAGTCTTGATGAGGCGGCTCAGCCGGTTGCTGTGCCAGGGCGGAAGCTGCTCGAGCAGGAAGACCCGCTCCAGCAGGGTCACATAGTCCTTGATGGTCGGACGACTCAACTGAAACGGCGCCGCGAGATCGCTCACATTCAGCAGCCGCGCCGTCTGGCCCGCCGCCAACGCAAGCAGGCGCGGCAGCGCATCGAGCGATGCGATCCGCGCCAGGCCTCGCACGTCGCGCTGGACCAGGGTCTCGATGTAATCGCGGTACCAGCTTGCACGCCGGCGCGGCGTCGCCCGGGCCAACGCGGCGGGGTATCCGCCCGCCGCGATGCGCGCGGCCAATTCCTTCCCCAGTCGCCCGTAGCTGCGCGCCTTGAAGCGGCCCTCGAACAGCGCGTCGAGAAACGCCGGCGAACGACCGGCCAGTTCGCACTGGGCCAGCGGGTGCAGCCGCAGGATCGCCATTCGTCCGGCCAGGGAATCGGCGAGCGTCGGAACCAACAACACGTTCGCCGAACCGGTGAGCAGAAATCGGCCGGGGCGGCGCCCGCGATCAACAGCCGCCTTGATCGCCGTGAACAAGGCGGGGACCCGCTGCACCTCGTCGAGGATGCTGTGCTCGGGCAGGTCGGCAATGAAACCCACGGGGTCGGTCGTGGCCGCACCAAAGGCCACCGCATCGTCGAAGCTGAAGTACGCGTAGCCCTTGGGTCCGGCGATCCCTTGCGCGAGGGTGGTCTTGCCGCTCTGCCGCGGCCCGTGGACCAGGACCACGGGGGCGTCGGCCAGCGCCTCGGCCAATGCCGACACGGCAAAACGGGGATGCACGACGTCAGCGTTCACAGTCGCCAAGTGTAGGCCACGGCTCCGTCTGATTGCAAGGTTTACCGTCGTCCATATGAAACCTTGGGCCACGGCTGGTTGCAAGGGGCGAAAGCGTCCAATAGATCCATAGCTCGGAAGTTGACTCGGAAGCGCCGGGTGCTCGTCAGCCTTCCGAGTCCGGCGGCTGCTCGCGCCGTCAGGCCTTGCAAGCGGCTCACATTGGCGTCGTCTTTTCTCGCAAGGCTGGCTCGCGTCGACGCTTCTGTTGTGATTCCGGGCGCTCACCCCACGGACCTGTCGACGCCTGACCCGTGTAGGTTCGCTGCTACAGTGGGCCTCGAATTCGGAAGGGAATCGACGATGCCATCTGCCGCTGCGCTGCAGGCGCCTGACCTCACGGCATACCTCGCGCCTGCGCGCTATGTGAACAGCGACCACCCGAAGGTGATCGCCTTCGCGCGGGCGCACGCCAGCGAATCGATGGCGCCGCGCGAGATTGCCGTCAAGCTCTACTACGCGGTGCGCGACGAGTTCCGCTACGACCCCTACAACCTCGACCTTTCCGAGCAGGGGCTGAGGGCCAGCAGCGTGGTCGAAACCGGGCGGGGTTTCTGCATTCCGAAGGCGGTGTTGATGGTGGCTGCAGCGCGCGTGCTGGGGGTACCGGCAAGACTCGGTTATGCCGACGTGCGCAACCACCTCACGAGCCCGAAGCTGCGCGAGATGATGGGCAGCGACCTGTTCGTCTTTCACGGCTATGCGGAACTCTTGATTGATCAACGTTGGGTCAAGTCGACGCCTTCGTTCAACCGCACCCTGTGCGACAAGGCCGGGATTCGCCCGCTCGAGTTCGACGGCCACAATCATTCCATCTTTCATGCGTTCGACGCGAGCGGGCGGCGCCACATGGAATACGTGAACGAGCGCGGCCATTTCTCCGACCTGCCGCGTGACGAATTGATCGCGGCATTCGATCACCACTACCCCAGTGTTGCGGGCTGGGGGTCGCAGGGAACGGCCAGCGACTTCGAGCGCGACGTGGAGAAAAGCTCGCGCTGAGCGCGCTTCGGCTCAGCCTGCGCGGTTGAACCCCACCAAGATCATGCTCGACGCAACCGCGATGCAGCCACCCACGACCAATCGCAGCGTCACGCGCTCTTCACGCAGCAGCAGCGCACTGGCCAGCGCCGTCGTCAACGGATAGGTCGCGACGATCGGAGCGACGAGCGCGACCGGCGCCTCGCTCAGTGCCGCATACATCAGGAGCACGGCGCTGCCGTTGAGAGCGCCGGTGATGCCGAACCACGTCACTCCATGTTTCGTGACTGCGGGTCGTGTCGACCGCCGCAGTCGGTCGGCGCCGATCACGGTGCCGG
>Ga0315283_10002102_pt1 | contig 16508 bp, 11 predicted proteins | sample YL17G09_0_MG_FD_204541 | JGI IMG/M metagenome (GOLD analysis project Ga0315283, IMG submission 204541) | Sediment microbial communities from Yellowstone Lake, YNP, Wyoming, USA - YL17G09_0 | ecosystem: Environmental > Aquatic > Freshwater > Lake > Sediment | place: USA: Wyoming | collected... | reverse complement strand
CGCGCCTCGAGGCCCTCAACCTCTCCGAGAACGCCCTCACGTGCCTGCCGCACTTTCTGCCAAAGCTGGGCCGCTCGCTGCGCTTCCTCGACCTCTCGGGCAACGGCGGCCTCAGGTTCCCGGCCCCGCTCGTGCCGGGCGCGCTCTCGTCGCTGCCGGCGCTGCGGGCGCTCGACGCGCGCGGGGCGCACGCCGAGGCGGGTTTGGGCTACTGGTCCGCGGACAAGTGCGCGTCGATGAGGCACCTCTGCGCTTTGGCCAGGGCGGGGAAGAGGAGGAGGCCGTGGAGGCTGCAGGTGTTTATGGACAAGGAGTAGGGGAGGAAGATGGGGGTCCCCCCCCCTTCTTCTTCCCCGGGTCTTTTTTCCCCGTGTTTGCGCTTGCTTGGACTTTCTTTGTTTTGTCTTTGCCGAGGTCGCGACCTTGCAGCTGCTTCTTCTTACCCTGCCATTCCTCAATTCTCGCGCTTTTGCTCTCTCTTTTTGTTGGCGTCTTTGTGGATTCGCAGCAGCAGCTGCTGCTGCTGCTTGCTTGTAAAATAAACACAGAGAAAGAAAGAAAATAAAAGAAAGAGAGTTGGTCACGGCCTTCTTTTTGTTTCCTCTCCCACAAGGCCCCTGCTCTCTCTCACGCTGCGCCCGTCGTCAGTCGAAGATCGACGCCGGGCAATTTTTCGTTTTTTCGATGCGCTCCCGCTCCCGCGCCGCGGCGGCGGCTTGCTCTCCGGAGCCCGAGCCACAGGCCGTGCTCCGCGTCGCCGACGCGCGCGTGTTCGCGGCGCTGCTCGGGTCCATCAGGGCCCCGACGAGGCCGCAGGTAAAGAGTAGAGAATCGGGAAGGAGAGAAAGAGCAATCGACGAAATGGAATCAAACCTCGCGACCCCGACCTCAGCCGCTTGCCCACTAAAAAAAAAAAACCACTTTCGCCTCCAGCTCTGCGCCCTCAACATCACCCAGGAGGGCCTCGCCCTCGCCTGGCAGGATCCGTCCAAGTCGGCGCGCTCCTCGCTCTACCTCGGCCGCGACGCGTTCTCCAAGTTCGACGTGCCCTCCTTTTGGGGAGGACGCGAGGGCGACGCCGGCGACGACGAGGGCGACGCCGGCGACATCGACTCTGACGGCGGCCGCGCCGCCGTCGACCTCCACACGCTCGCCGACACCGCCGCGCTCTTCGCCGCCCTCGCGGGAACGGGAGGAGCGAGCGGGGGGGGGACCGACGCGCTGGAGCTGCGGTACCCGGGGCCCAGCGGAGAGATCGAGTTCGAGATGGGAGGGGGCAGCGGGGCAGGAGCAGGGAGCGGGCCCCGCCTGGCCGTTTCCTCGATCCCGGGGGACCTCGTCCCTCCGCCGTCGCCCTCTCCGTCGTCGAGGACCTACGCCCGCGTCGGCACCGCCGACTCGGACGCCGCGAGCGTCGCCGCCGCCGCGGCCGCCGCCGCCGAGGACGCCGCCGCGGCCGCCGCCGCCTCTCGCGCCCTCCGCGGCGGAGGAGATGCCTCCTCTGCTCGCGACGGCGGCGGCGGCGGCGGAGGAGGAGGAGGAGGGGGAGGCTGCTCGGTCTTCATCGCGCCCTCCCCTCTCCTCCGGGAAGCGGTCTCCGACCTCGAGTGGGCCGCGGGGACCGGCGGCGGCGGCGGGGGATCCGCGTCCTCCTCCGGGACGGTCTCGCTTACGCTCGTGAGGGACCCGCCGAGGGCCTCGCTGTCGGCGCGCTGCGTTGGCGGCTCGCTGGCGGTCGAGCTGCCGCCGTCGGCGCTCGCGTCGTTCGCCGTCGGGGGGCCGCTGGTCAGGCACGGCTACCGGTTCCGGCACCTTCGGGCGGCGCTGGCGCCTCCGATCTCCGCTGGAGGGGGAGGGGGAGGAGGAGGAGGGGGAGGGAGCGCGGCGGCGGGGGGAGGCAGGCGGGACGCCGGCTTCCGCACCGCCGCCGGGGCCCGGGTGGGCAGCGAGCCGCCGCTGCCGCCTGCGTCGTCCAAGGTCGCCGTCGACCCCTCGGGCGTGCTCCGGGTCACGCACATCGTCCCTCTCCCGGGGTTCTCGAGCACGGGAAGCTCGAGCAACAACGCGGTGATCCAGTTTGTGATGTACAGCTGCGTCGAGGAGGAGGAGGAGGAGGAGCCGGCGAACGGCGGCGGCCAAGGCGGCGCGCTCGCGGCGGTGAGCGACGGCGACGAATACTGAAATGGCGCTTTTTGGATTTCTCTCTCATTCTCTTCTCTCTCTCTTTCTAACGCATGCTTGCTGCTTCCCGCTTCTGGTTTTCGTCTCTCTTGATTTTATGAACATCAAAGAAAAAAAACTTAACCTGTACTTGACCTCTCTCGCATTTCTTTCCCCCTCTTTTCTTTTTTGAGGAGGAGGTCGAAAAAAAACTCCAGCTTGCCACAATTTTTCCTTCCTTACCTCGCGCTTGCTCGAAGAGCTCGCGCTTCTGCTCTCTCTCTTTCTCTCTTTACCAGTTCTCTCGTAAAATCATGACGATCTTTCGCTGCGCCCTCGCGCTTGTCGGCGCACTCGCGCTGGCAGCGGAAGTGAGAGCGCCGTTTGAGAAATTCGCAGGCATTCATTCACTTTTTTCTCTCTCTGTCTCTTCAATTCGCCGCTTCCGAGGTTTCTCAATTCAGACGTCCTCGCCTCTCTCTTCCACAAACCAATTCACCCACTTCGCACGCGTAGGGCGTCAGCGCGACCGTGAGAACCTCGAGCCTGAGCTTCCTAGCCGGGCCCAAGACAAAGGTGAGTCGGGCCAAGAGTATGAAAAAGACAAAAGCAACAGAGCGCGACGACGACGATGACGACGCTTGGCGGAAAAAAACAGCTCAACCTCAACCTCTTTCTTTCTCTCTCCCTCTGTCCACTCCCCTCTCAACACTTCACACCCAACAAAATAGCTACTCTACCCGGACACCGGAATCTCCTCCGCGCTCTCCCGCAACACCTCCCAGAGCGTCGCCATCATCGGTGGAGGGGCCGCGGGTCTCACCGCCGCCGCGACCCTCCAGCAGCTCGGCTACAAGAACGTCGTCGTCTTTGAGAGTGACCCCAAGGTCGGCGGCAAGTGCTTCTCTGTTGAGGTCGACGGCGAGTTTTACGATCTGGGAGCGATTCAGGTCTCGAGCGCCTACCTCATGGTGACTAGCCTTGCCGCGGCGACCAAGACGCCGTTTTACAGGTTTACCGCGATCCCGAAGAGCGAGGTGGCGGCGGCGGCTTCTTCGAACAACGGTTCGAGCAGCCCGACAGTCGCCGAAAGCGTCGAGCTCTTCGCCGGCATCGCGGCGCTGGCCGCGACGACCACGAGGTACCTCAGCGAGATCAAGGCCCCCGGGATGCTGCAGGCCTCGCAGAGAGCCCCGCTGGCCGGGGTTTCTTTCAGCGAGTTCGCCGCGACGAACAAGTTTGGGAAGCCCATGACGCAGAAGTAAGAAAGTTTTCTTCTTTTCCAGTTTTCTCGGGTTTTCTCGTTTTTCTTTTCGTTTCTTTTCCTCTCTCTCTCAGCGACGAAACAACTTCAAAAATCACCAGTCTCATCGACGCCATGACGGGCTTTGGCTACTCTTACGCGACTTTAACCTCCGCGGCGTTCTGGATGCGGCTCGCGTCGGACCTGGGACTCGTCACGGGCGAGCTCGACCAAGTGTGGCCCGTCTTCAAGTGCGTTCGTTTTTTTTCCCTCTCTCTCTCTCTCTCTCTTCCCCCCCTGTCTGCGACAGTCCCCCTTGTTCGTTCTTCTCACCCGAAAGAAAAAAATACCAAACGACAGGAGGTACGGCCTCGGCATTTTGACCTTCGACAAAGGCTACCAGAGTCTCTGGGAGAACGTCGCCAGGGACATCTCCTCCTCCTCCTCCTCCTCCTCCTCGAGTCTTCCCGGAGGAATTGGAAAGCTGAGCCCCGTGACCATTAGAGCCGGAACTCGAGTGGTTAACGTCGTCAGGACGGCTTCGGCGGGCGTCCAGGTCTCTTCTTCTTCTTCTTCTGCTCCCGTCGTGACCACGGAGACGTTCGACCGCCTCATCGTCACGGCGCCCCTGCAGACTGCCCAGAGTTTCATGCAGCTGACGCAGAAAGAGTCGGCGCTCTTCGCGCAGATCGAGACCGTGCGATACCTCGTCACGCTCGCGGAGCCACCCGCGGACCTCGAGTCGTCGTCGGCGGGTTCCAAGTTCTTCTCGCAAAACATGGAGCCGTCGCGCGTGAACCACGCCGTCGCCTTGGCCAAGCAGCACCGCCAGTTTGGCGCCTCGGGGAAGCGAAGCCTGCGCACTTTCTACCAGATCCTCGACGACACGATCTCGACGACGGCAGCGACCGAGATCTTGAGACAGGACGCGCTGGAGCTAACGGGCGTGCCCCTGGGGACGATCAGGGCGCAGAGGAACTGGGAGGGGGACTCCGCGTACTTCCCGTGAGCTGGGTTGGAAAAACAGTTTTTTTACGTGTTGAGAGTGTTTTTTTTTCCTCTTCTCCTTCCACCACTCCGACCAACACTTTCTTCTCACCCTTTCTCCCCTTCTTCTTCAAAAACTCTGCAACCCCCCCCCCCCCCTCAGGCACTTGAGCTCGGTGAGATTGATTTTTGAAAAGAGTTTTTTCTTTTTCTCGTTCGGGGGTTACAAAGGTAGGAACGGAGAAAAAACTCATTCTTCCCCTCTTCTCTCTCGACTCGATTCCTATTTTCTCACAACAAAAAACAGGAGAGCATGGGCGCGGGGTGGTATGAGGACGTCGAGGCGGCGCAGGGCCAGCATGGGACCTTCTGGGCCGGGTCTGTTATGTGAGTTTCATTTTTTTTCATTTTTTGGGGTTTTCTCCCCTCGCTCGCGGCGACTCTGACGAAAAGCAAAATGAAAACGCACTCTCACCCCACTCCTTCTCCCTCTTTTTTCCCTTTCCTCATTCTCCAAACGAACGCCAACTCCTTCTCAGGAGCTTCGAGGACGTCGAGCGGACGAGCGTGTACGCCAACTATCTCGCGCTGCGCTGGTTCTGAATTCAAGGTTTAAAAAGTTAAGTTTTTGTTCTTCTCTCCCTCGACTCGTTTGAAGTTTTTGATACTGAAAAATTCTCTCTCTTTCTTTGGATGAAAAAATCGTTCGAGGCTTTCATTTTTTCATTTTTACAAAAGGCAAGTAAGGCACAAGCTCAGAAAGGCAAAAGAGACGAAGAAAAGAAACAGCAAGAAAAAAGAGGCTCGCCTTTCATCAGACCCCTTCTCCTCCGCCGCGGTCAAAGGCGAGAGGCACGGCAGGAGCCTCGAGCAGCAGCAACGCCTCCTCCTCGTCGCCACCGCCGCCACTGCCGCCGCAGTGACTGCCGCCACCACTGCCGCAGTTTGCGTCCGCCGCCTCCCGTTTCCTCTCGCGCTCCCACGCCGCAGCCGACCTGGCTTCCTGGCAGAGCGCGCACGCGGGACAGAGAAGCCAGGTGAGCACGTCGGCGACGAGCCACGCGCCTGCCGCGAGGAGCGAGCGGAAAGGAGAAGGAGCAGGAGACGAGCCTTCGCCGAAGCCGCCCTTTGTGTCCTCCGTCGCCGCGCTCCTCCCTCCTCCTCGGCCCCCGGAACAGCCGCCCTCGACCCCGAGCCTCCGCCTCACCGCAAACCGCAGCACCCCGGCAGCGACGAGAGCCCCCGCCGTCAGGCCCACCGAGACCCAGAAGACGACGTCGTCGATCCGGATCAGCCTCAGGCACTCGACGACGGTCGGGTGCGGGATCCCGCGCCCCCCCGTGTCGGCGAGCGGCGCGCAGGCCTGGGCCCGCGCCACGGCGAGCGGGACGCGCAGCAGCACCCAGGGCACGAAGACGAAGAGGGAGAAGAGGGCGAAGGTGGCGAGCCTGGCCGCGCGGAGCGGGGCCAGGAGGCGGCCGTGGGAGTGGCTTGGATTTGGATTGTTTTTTCGGGGTCAAGGTCGAGTTTTTTTTGAGTGTAAAATCGAGGGTCGAGCTCCTCTGAAAATGGCCATGTCGTCTCCCGACACCGGCCGCCGCTTCGTTTCTCTTTTCCTTCCCTCTTACCTGAACACGCAGGGCCAGAGGAGAGGACAGGGGAAGCACGCTCCCACGGCGCAGCAGACGCCCAGAGACTCGTACGAGGTGCCGCACGGGAACAGCAGGTGGCCTCTCCATCGGCGAGGGCGAGTAGGATTGGTTCCGCCGCTGGCCTCCTCGTCGTCGTCGTCGACGGTGCCTCCTCCTCCTGCTGCTGCTCGCCTCGCCTGCTGCCGAGGAGGAAGAGGACGCGACCCCGCGATGTCTCCCGACGCGCTAGCAGCGGCGGAGGCGACAGAGGCAGGGCTCCGGGCGGGCAGCAAGAGAGGCTCGCTCTCCGACATCTTTGAGAGTTCTTTTTCTATTCCCTTTCTCGTCTTCTTTGAAATGTTCTTTTTTTCTTCGTTTTCATTTCACCTTTTCTCTCTTTCTCTCTTCTCTCTCGTTCTCTCTCCCCCTCTCCCCACTCCCCCGCTGCACAGCACGAAACAAGCAAAGCAAGATTGGACAGGCCAAAAACAAAATAAATTCAAGCCAGGTAGTTGTAGACGCTCGGGTCGGCTTCGTCCCTCGCCAAAAACTCCCTGTCGATCAGCGACTCGACCCGCTTCTTGAGCGCGGGGCCCGCGACGGCAAACCGCAGCTGCGCCGCGAGCTCGCGCGCGAGCAGCTTGTGCGCGAGCGACCGGCGCGTCTTCATGATGCGCACGATCGCCGCGTCGACGGCGTGCGCGCGGTCCTGGTCGACGGCCTCGCCGATCCTTCGCGACTCGTCGGAGGCGGAATTCGAGGAGGACTCGCGGAGCTGGGCGGCGTTGAGGCGGACGCGGAAGAGCGGCGAGGCGACCGAGGCCGCGACGCGGAACGAGTCGGTCTCGGAGATCGAGGCCGCGGCCGCGGCGAGGCCGCCGCCGGCCGCGGGGGCCGCCGTCCCGACGGCAGGGGCCGCCGCCGCCGCCCCGCCGGCCGCCTCCCTGACCAGGGGCCGGACGCGGGCCAGCGCGAGCGAGGCCAGGACCAGCCTCGCCTCGCGCGCGGGCAGCCCGGTCCGCTCGGCGACCTGCGCGAGCGAGAGCGCGCCTGCGCCGCCCCCGCCGCCGCCGCCGCCCGAGGGGGCCTCGACGTCGTTGAAGAGCAGCAGCACCGACGCTTGGTGCAGCGACACGATCAGCTCCTTGCTCTGCGCGGGCTTGGGGGCGGCGGAGCTCCCTCCCCCGCTGCCGCTGCCGTCAAACCTCGCGCGGAGCACTGCCGTCGACAGCTCGTGCATCCACGTCAGCCTCCGCCCGCGGTGCTTCTGCAGGTAGTGGTCAGCGAAGGCCGCGGCGGCTCCCGACAGAGGGGAAGGGAGCAGGAAGGTGGGCGAGGACGAGGTGGCGCCGCCGGCGGGGGTCGCCGTCGCGTCCGAGGCCCTGGCGCCCACGGTCGGCGACGGGTTCCCTCCCCCGCCGCCACCTCCAGTTTCGCCGCCGCCTCCGCTTCCGCCGCCTCCTCCGCCGACGCCGACGCCGCCGTACGTCGGCCAGAACCCAGCCGTCAGGACGCTCACGCTCACGTCGAGGTTCGCGGGGAGCGCGCCTCGCTCCCTCGCAGCCGCGGCCTCGGCAGACGCGCGGAACGACGAGAGCAGCTCCTTGGACAGCGCGACGTCCTTGAACATCCCCTCGAGCTTCGACGTGAACCCGGCGCCGCACTCGACCTTGAGCTTCGCCAGCACGGCCCTCTCGGCGTCGCTGTCCGCCGAAGAGGAGGTCGAAGACGAGGAGCTGGGGTCTCCGCCGCCGAGGAGCAGCCTGCGGGCGAGGTCGCGCTTGTAAAAGGCCTCGAAGACGTCCTTGCCCTCGACAAAGCGGAAGAGGGCGAGCGCGGCGTCGAGGCGCTGGTCGAGGTCGGCCTCCTCGGGCTGCTGCTGCTCGGGCTGCTTCGACGCAGCAGCAGCAGCAGCAGCAGCAGCCGCTCTGTCGCTTGCTTTCATGCCGCTTGCTCCTCCGCGCAGCTCCGCGTCGACGTGCTTCGCGAGCAACTCCGCGGCCCGCCCTCCCTGCCGGTTGATGAATCCCTCGAAGGCCTCTTTCAGGGCCACGGCGAAGGCCTCGCGCGAGCCGAAGGCGCCGCGCACCGCGGCGTCCGCGCGGGACTTGAGGAGGAGAAGGTCCGGGATGAGGCGCTTCGAGGCGGAAGCAGCGGCAGCGGCGTCGCCGCCGGCCGAAGCGGGAGCAGCAGCCGCCATCATCAGCCCCTCGCCGCGGCTCTTGACGTGCGCCTTGAACGCCGCGCGCAACGCGTCCGACGCGCGCACGCGCGAGGCCGCGGCGGAGAGGCGGCGGAGGTCGTCGAGGCCGTCGCCGGAGATGCCGACGCGGTTGCGGAGGAGCTGGTCTGCGGCGGCGGCGGCGGAGGAGGTCGCCGCCGCCGGAGGAGGAGGTGGAGCTGCTGCTCCGTCGTCCGTCGCCATCGCTTCCTCACCTCCTCCGCCTCCGCCTCCGCCCCGCCCTCCTCCTCCTCCTCCGAGCGGGAGGTCCGCGTCGAAGAACGCCGGCACCCCGGCCTCCAGCAGCGCCGGGATGTGCCTCGCGAGCAGCTGCGCCTCGGCCACCTTCATGAGCGGCGCGCGCGTCCCGCGCTCGAGGTAGGCCAGGGCCCGCTCGGCCTCCTCGGCCAGGCGGCGCTCGGCGTGCCTGAGGTACAGAGCGGGCGGCAGCGCCGGGCAGGCGAGCAGCCTGCTGCCCTCGGCGCGGTAGAAAGCGTCCGACCGGGCGAGGAGCGGCGCCTCGAGGGCGCGCTGGTAGAGGGACAGGGCCGCGAGGGCGCGGGAGACGGAGGCGGCGAGGCCGCGGTCGACGGGAGTGGCGGGGGCGGAAGGAGCGGCGGAGGAGGGCAGCCCGTGAGGGATCTCCACCCCCGTCGCGGCGGCCATCGCCGCCTCGGCCGCGGCGCCGCTGAGCCTGCGCTCGGCCGCGACCGTGGCCAGCAGACCCGCGGCCGCCCTCGTCGCCACCTCCGGGTGCGCCGAGAGGTGCGCTCTGAACAGGGCGAGGCCCATCTCGTGCAGCGGCTGCCTCGCCGCGACGACGGAGGCGGCGGCGGCGGCGGCGGCAGACGAGGTCGAGAACGAGGAAGGGGAGGCGGCGACGGCTTTGCCGGCGGCGGCGCTGGTGTTCGCGCCGCCGCCGCCCCTGTTGGCCGCCGACCCCGTCGCCGTCGCCGCGTCGAGAGGCGCAAACACCTGCCTGAGCGTCAGCATGCACGCGCAGTGCGACCTCCACGTGGCGTCAAACTGCGGCAGGAAGAAGAGCGCGCGCGACGAGTCCTCTGCTCCGTAGTCGCCGCTCTCGCTGCCGGCTCCGGCCGGCGCCGTCGTGGTCGCCGCCGAGGCCGTCTTCGCGCGCTCCGAGAGCGCCTGCAGCTCCGAGCCCACGTGCGCATCGACGGCCGAGGCCAGGCGGGCGTAGAGACGGTCTGCCATGCCGTGGAGGCACAGGGCCTCGACGTCCTGAGTTTGAGAGGGGAAGGAGAAGAAGGGGAGGTGTTTTGAGCCTGAGCTTGAGAGCGAGAAGAAAAAGAGCGAGGAGTGAAAAAAAAGCTCTTCTCTTATATCTCTTACCCTGTAGAGATCCTCAAACGTCGTCGGCGAGGGCTTCTGCGCGTGGATGGCCGCGACTGCTGCTTTCAGGCGCAGCCAGGTCGAGTCCTCGAAGTCGGCCGGGAGGACGGGCGCGGCTGAGAGAAGAAAAGAAAGGGGTCGAGAGGAGGAGGTCCAAGTGAGCGAGGAGGTCGATCGAGGGGAAAACGAAAACGATATTCTTTTTCGTCTCCCTGGCTCTCTGCTTCTCCGCCTCGTTCGAATCCTGCGCGTGAGAGAAGGTTCTTCCCGATGGCACCTCCCTCTGATGGAAGCGAGAGGGACGAGGCGGAGCCGCAAGGGAAAAAAGAGAGCAGAGAAGAAGTCATCTTCTTCTCTGTTGAATCATTGGAAAACGAATGACTCTTCTTGCCCTCTCTTCCCGTCTCTTTCTTTCTTCCCTACCTTTCAGCTGCTTGAACACGAGCCGGCGCGGAGGGGGCACGGCCGGAGGGGCCACGGTGCGTGCTCCGCTCATAGTCATGCTCTGGGAGCGCGAAGAGCGCGAGCAAGGGTGGGAGCTCGACGCCGAAAAAGAATCGACGAGCAAAAAAGGGAAGAAAAGGAAACAGTGACTCAGTGTCACTGTCGGCCGACGCGACCCGCTCTGATTTTTGACGCCGCTGCACATCGTCATCATCGAAGCGGCGGCCAACTTCGCGCCAGGCTCGATGTCGAGCGAGGAGCGCGCGCCTCTGGTCTCAGGTCCCGTCCCCTTTGGTTCCTCTCCGAGCGTCGCGAATGGAAACGAGGAGGAGGCGGCAGGCGGCGGCGGCGGCGGCGCCGGCGCCCCCGTGACTCCAGCATCGGCGCCCGCGACACCAGCGGCAGCTTCTCCTCCCCCTCCTCCTCCTCCTCCTCCTCCCTCGTCGCCCTTCTCCCTGCTCTGGAACTGCGGCGCCGCCTGCATCCTCACCAGCGCCCTGACGCGCTCGGGCAGCGCCGCGGCCCTGAAGGGGATGGACCGCCGCGTCGGGGCCCTCGCGGTCGTCGCCGCCAGGTCGGCCGCGGCGCTCGCGCTCACCGTCCTGGCCCGCCGGCGCTCGCCGGCGCTCGCGAGGGTCCCGTTCCTCGGCAGCGCGGGCGCGCGGCCGCTGCTGCTCGCGCGCGGCGCCGTCTCCGGCTGCGCCATCATCTTCTTCTTCGCCGCGGTCGAGCGCCTGCCGCTCGCGGACGCGCTGGCCCTGAACTTTCTGAGCCCGATCATCGCGACGCTGCTGGCGTGGGCCGTCCACGGCGAAAGGCCGGGGAGATCGGGCCTCTTCGCCGCCGCCGCCACCGTCGCGGGCGCCGCGCTCGTCTGCCAGCCCGAGGCGCTGTTTGCGAGCAGCAGCAGCAGCAGCAGCAGCAGCAGCAGCAGCAGCAGCAGCAGCCTTTCCTCCTACCGCCTCGGCGGCATCGCGCTCGCGGTCCTCTCGGCCTTCTGTGCCGCCGCGGGCTTCACGGTGCTCCGCGCCCTCTCGCGGCGGCCAGAGGGACCCCCCGCGGCGCTGACGACGGCGGCGTACTTCCACCTGTGCTCGCTGCTCGCGTCCGGCGTGCCCTTGCTGTTCGAGGGAGCGGCGGCGTTTGCGAAGAACGAAAGGCTGCCCGGGATCGGGGAGCCCGGGGCGGGCCGGCCGCGCCTGCCGACCGATCTCTTCCTGGTGGCGATTCTGATCCTCGGCGGCTTTGCGGGGCAGACGCTGATGAACAGGGCCTTCCTGCTGGAGCCCGCGGCGAGGATGGCGGCCCTCAACACCGCGCAGGTGCTCTACGGGCACGTCTTCGGCCTGGTATTCCTCGGCGAGAGGGAGAGCGTCGCCGGGGCGGCGGGCTCGGCGCTGATCGTGGCGGGAGCGGTCGCGGCGGCGCTCGGCAAGGGCGGCGGCGGCGGCGGCGGAGGAGGAGCCTCGGCGGCGGCAGAGAGGAAGCAGGGAGGAGAGAGCGATAGGAATTCGAAGCCGCCGAAGGCGGACGTGGAGCTCGCGAGCGGCACCGCGACGGCGAGGCCCTCTCCGTTGCGAGCAGCAGCATGAGTGACGGGGGCAGCAGCTCCGCGTTGGTGTACAACTTCTTTTCGTTTTCCAAAAAAACTTCATCAAGTGTGTAGAATCTTTACAATTCGTCTTTTGCCCTCTTCTCACTTCCGCAGTGGCATCCCCCCCGGACAGTACCCCTCTGGCCTCGCTCCCGCGCCCAGGGGCAAAGGGAAGTGCGGCGAAGGCGAAGAAGAAGAAGGAGGAGGAAGGGTTCGAGCCGTCGTTGGTGCCCCTCCGAAGAAAGTGCCGGCGCCGCCTCCCAAGCGGAGCGCGCCCCCTCCTGCTCCTCCTCCTCCTCCTCGATGGGCAAACGCGCCCGCAGGCGGTGGCACCACGGCGCTCGCCTCCACCACCCTCCGCTGCCGCTCTTCGAGCCTTCCCGCGAAGATGCGCGGGCCCATGGCGTCTCGGAGCGCCCCCAGGGCCGCCCCGGCGGCGGCGATGGAACGGGCGCTCTCGCCGTGTCCGCCGCCGCCGTGTCCGCCGCCGCCCGTCCTCCTCGCTTCTCCCGCTCCTCCTCCTCCGGCTTCCAGGCACTCGACCAGCGGCCCCAGGAAGAGCTCCAGCATCCCACTCTTGAAGGCCCGGATGCCCACGTTCCGGGCGATCACTGGAAGAGAGCCCCATACCGTCTCGCGGAGCGCCGGCGCGGCCGCGAAGTGCTGCTGCCGGCTCGAGTCGGCGAGCGCGTCGGCGAGCGCCAGCGCCTTCGCTGCTTCGCCTTCGACGCGGGACCACTCGCGCAGCAGCCTCGCGGCGCCGTCGCTCTGCTCCCAGGGCTCGACGGGCCTGCGGAAGCCGTAGTCCATGCAGCCGCAGGAGAAGTCGACGCCGCCCGTGTCCCGGCGCCGGCTGAGGAGGTCGGAGGGGGCAAAGAGGGAGGCATCGTCGGAAGGGCCGTCGCCCCCGGCGGTCGCAGGAGGAGAAGAGGCTTTCGAGCCCGAGAAAGAGGACTCGAAGAAAGCTTTCCCAGGAACCGCCGTGGGAGCCTGCTGGATCCGGAAGGGCACGGCGTTGGGGGCTCCCGCGCATTCCCCGGGGGGCTGCTGCGCCGCCCGAGGCAGCCGCTCTCTGATCGTCTTTTCTATCGCGGAGGAGAGGCGACAAGCGGCAGACGAAACGATGCTGCCGTTCTTTCCTCCTTCTCCTTCTCCCTCTCTCTCTTCTTCCTCCTCCCTCGCCCTCTTCGAGAGGCCCTCCAGCGCGCTCGCCATCGAGACAGCGGCGCCGTCACGGACAGACGGGACGTTGTCCTCGAGGTTGCCCCTCCAGATCTGGACCAGGGAGTCGAGGACGGGGAGGGAGGGGTCCTCCGCCGCCCTCGTCGCCGCCGCGCCTCCTCCCCCTGCTCCTCCCGCCGCCGCCGCCGCCGCCGCTGAGGAGAGGACCTCCTCCGGGAACGCCGTCAGCAGGCCCGCCAGCGCCCTCCCGCCCTCGTCCCTGACGGGCCACGCATCGTCCCTCGCCGCCGAGAGCAGGAGCTGCAGGGCCCGCGGCACGAGCGACCGGACGCTTTGAGACGGAGGCGGAGGAGAGGAAGAGCCCGCTCTCACCTCGTCGCGGGCGGCCTTTCCTCCCTCTCGCGCAGTTTCACCTCCTCCCCCTCCGACCTTGCTGAACAGCTCCCCGACGCAGACCGCCGCCGACTCCCTCACCATGTGGTTGTTCGCCCTCGAACACCGGAGGTAAAAGTCGAAGACTCGGCCGGACCTCGCCCGCACCCAGTCCCTGCCCTTCCCTCGCGTGTGCAGGAGCCAGGTGGCGTTCGAGTAGTGCCTGACGCCCTCGGCGGCGTCGTAGCGGTTGAAGGCGAGCTGGGGAAGGAGGCGGGCGAGGAGGCGGGAGTGGAGGGAGGAGGAAGAGGAGGAGGGAGAAGGAGAGCTGCCGATGTCGATCTCGCTTCCTCCTCCCCTGTTGTTCGCCTCGTCGTCTGCCGCCGCCGCGGCCAGCAGCGACCGCGCCGCGACGCAGGCCGCGAGCCTGACCTGGGACCAGTTCTCGGAGAGGCCGTCCGCCAGGGCGGCAGCGGCGGCGTCGGCGAAGGAGCGAGAACGCGTGGGAGAAGAAAGGGGAGGTTGAGGAGCCGGCGAAGCAGCGGCGGCCTTCCCATCTCCTCCGTCTAACGCCGTTTCTTCCGCTTCTTCCGCTCCCGCTTCCTCTGCTCCCCACCTGTCCAGCTCCCCGACGCTCCCGGCCAGCGCACACAGCCCCCCGAGCAGCCCGTAACCTGCCTCCCGCACGAATCGGTTCGGGTGCAGCAGCGACCGCAGCACGAGGCTTCGGACTTCGGCGCGTCGGCCGCGAGCGACGGGCGCAAACGCCGTGCCGCAGCCGTCGGCGACCGAGAGCAGAGCGACGAGGGCGGTCTCGAGGCAGTGCCAGCCCTCGGAGCCGTGGCGGAGCTCGCCCCTGCCTGGGCGCGGGCGGGCGTAGGCAGCGGAGAGGGCCGCGCCGATCAACGAGCTCTTTTTGCCGTCTCTGCCGCCGCCGCCGTCGGCAGTCGCGACGGGCCCTCCTCCGCCCGCCTCTTCCTTTTCCTTCTTTTTCCCTCCTCCTTCTTCTTCTTCCTCTTCCTCGTCCCGGTCCCAGTCCCGCTCGACGATGTCGAAGATGGCGTCCCGTGCGCCCAGGAGCCATACCGGAGGGAAGGATTCGGAGGAGGAGGACGAAGCAGAAGCAGAAACGGAAACGGTCTCGTCGCCGGCATCGTCCCCTCCTCTCTTGCTGCTCGACGCCGCGGCCAGCGTGCCCAGGAGCCCCGCGGCGGCGTGCCTCACGCGGGGCTCGGCGTCCCGCAGCTGCGAGCACGCCACAGTGACCAGGGAGGCGAGCGCCTCGGAGCCGCCGCCTCCCTCGCCGCTCGCGGAGGTCCACCTCCTCCTCCGAGCGCCGCCCGCCTCCGAGGCGACCGAGGCGGCGGCGACCACCTGCGCGAGCGAGGCCCCGCCAAGCCTCCGGTGCCAGGAGCTGCCGCCGCCGCCGCCGCTGCTGCTGCTGCTCCGGCCCTCTCCTTCTTCTTCGTCTGTGTCCTTGGCTCGCATCTGGTCGAGCGCGTCCGCGGTCAGGGCGTCGAGTAAGGGCGCGAGCTCGCCGGGTGGGGTGGCTGGTGCGTGTTTTGGATTTTTTTCTCGAAAGGAGGAGGTTCTCGGAGGTGAGGCAAGACCTCCCTTTTCTTGGAGGCAAGACCTTCCTTTTCTCGGACGAGTGCAAAGTCGATGCTTTTCACCCTCCTAGTTCTCCATTTCCACCTCGATTCTTCTCACCTTTCAAGGCGAGCTCGAGATCCACCGCAGCGCGGCTGCGCTCCAGGGCGGTGGCGGCGCCCAGGCGCGAGCCTGCGGAGCGAGCAGCGGCGATGAAATCGTCAGAGGAGGCATTCGATCCCTCTGCTGCTGCTGCAGCTGCTTTCGCCGCTGGAGAAGAGCCTTCCGTCGCCGTCATCCCGTCCTCTCAGCAGAGATAAGAGAACCTTCTCCTTCTTCGTCTCAGAGAGGAGCGCGGGAGACGGAGAGAGTCAGAGCAAACGCCAAGAGCTCGTCCTTTCTTCTCTCTGTCTTTTCTCCTTTGCCTTTTTTCATCTCAGAGTCTCTCTGAGCGCTTGAAATTTCTCACTTTTTTTTCGATTTTCTTCTCCCACAGCGACGAAAAACTCTCTCTCTTCGACTCTTCTCAAGCAGCAATGGCCCAGCTCAACGCGGGCGACGTCCTCGCCATCGTCGGCGGCGACGTGACGCGCAAGCCCGTGCTCCAGTGCATCGGTGAGATGAGGGAAGCGAGAAGAGAGAAGTGGAGAGAGAAAAAGCAGAGGGAGGCGTCATCGATTGCATGCTCGAGAGAGCGTTTACTTGCTCTTCATTCTTCTTCGCTGCTCGCGTCTCCTCCTCGTTCTCTCCCTCGCTCCGCTTCCTGTGTGCTCTACGACCGTTCTTTCCTGCCCTCGGTCTCAAAAAAGCGAGGGAGAGTGCGGGTCGACGAAGAGCGGGGGAGAGAAAAAGAGAGAAACAGACGCGTCGAACGACGAGAGAGCTTCTCGAGCCTTTCTCCTTCGTTCTTTGCTCTCTCGTCCTCCCACTTCCCTCTCTCTCTCCGCTTCGGCTTGCTCTCTGCGGCGAGGGGGGAGAAAGTAGCGCTCACGTGTAGCGGGAAACGCGGAGAACGGGCGAGAGTCCAGCGGCCAGAGGGGAGCTTCGAAAGAGGATCTCGCTGGCTCTCGCTCTCGCAGCTCTCCATCGCTCGCCGTCGGGCGTCAAGGGCGCGAGCACGCTTCGCACGTCGCGCCGTTCGACCTCAACTGGAAAAAAAACTCACTCATTCCCTTCCTCTCGCGCGCCCTCAATCCCGTCCAACCATACCAAACAAACAAAAACAGGCGTCAAGCAGATGGCCGGCACCGCCCCTGCCGGAGGAGCGGCCCCGGCCGCCTCGGCCGAGCGCTACCGCCTCGGCGTCTCCGACGGGCAGCACTGGTGAGAAGAAGTTGGAAAGTTGAGAGTTTTTTTTTTCCTTTTGAGTTTTTTTTCTTTCTTTCGCTCAACCTTTCGCTTTCACCCCCCCCCCAAAAAACCTCTTCTCCCTTCAACACAGGTGCTCCGCCATGCTCGCGACGCAGCTCAACGGGCTCGTCCGCGGCGGCTCCATCGACGTCGGGACCATGCTGAGGCTCGACGACTACCTCGTCAACACGCTCAACGGGCGCAAGTGAGTTCTTCTTCTTTTCTTCTTTTGTCCTTCGTTTTTTTTCGTTCTCTTGTTCTCCTCCCTCGCTCGCGTTCGCGTGCTGACCTCTCTCGCTCTCCCCTCCCTCCTTCTTCCTTCTCTCTCTCCCTCCATGAACGCTCCAAAACAACTTTTAAAGGCTCATCATCGTCCTCGCC
>Ga0315283_10002101_pt1 | contig 16509 bp, 13 predicted proteins | sample YL17G09_0_MG_FD_204541 | JGI IMG/M metagenome (GOLD analysis project Ga0315283, IMG submission 204541) | Sediment microbial communities from Yellowstone Lake, YNP, Wyoming, USA - YL17G09_0 | ecosystem: Environmental > Aquatic > Freshwater > Lake > Sediment | place: USA: Wyoming | collected... | reverse complement strand
CCTCCACCAGCACCCCCCACCCACCCCACGATGGCGCTCGCCCGGGCGGCCCTCGCCCTCGCGGCGCTCGCCGCGTGCGCGCGCGCGCTCCCGCTCGAGGAAGGCAAAATCTATTGGGCCAAGGACGTGCCCGCGCTCAAGCTCGGCAAAGCGCCGGCCAAGGCGGGCACGCTCGACTGCCGGTCCAAGCGCACGATCCCGACGTGGAACAATGAGGAGGTGCCCGTCTGCGAAGCGGCGCTCTGCGCGGGCGCGGCGTCGATGAAGCACTTGAAAGTGGAGAACGGGACCGCGCCGCCCCGGTTCTCGGACGCGCGCCTCGCCAAGTACATGGATGCGCTCGGTGAGTTTGTTTTTGTTTTCTTCTCCCTTCTTTGTCTTTCGGCCTCGCCCGCCTGGGGACGCCCAGACGCCCGCACGGACCCGCCACACCGCCCCATGCCCCCCCCCCCCCCCCCCTTTCTCCGCAGGCTTGGGCAAGAAGATCGACGGCTGGATGTCGCACGTCCACACGTGGGCCGCCAACAAGCTCACCCTGCACCAGCACGCGCGCGGCATCTACGGCGCTGTGGGGGAGCTGGGCGTGTGGCAAGGGAAGCTGTTCATCGGGATGGCCGGGTTTTCGCACCCGGACGAACCCCTCCTCGCCGCCGACTGGTTCACCGACGACACTGACGCCGGCTACCTCAAGGGATTTGTCGACAACGTGCGCGACTACCTCGGCGCGGCGACGCTGGCCAAAACGCTCATCTTTCAGGGCAACACGATGGGGCTGACCCCCAAATGGTTTGCCGACCACAAGCTGCCCCTCTTCCGCATGGTCTCCATCGACGCGGGGCACTCGCAAGAGTGCGTGCTGCGCGATCTCAACCTGATCGGCTGGTAGGGGAGGGGGGGGGGGGCGGGGAGAGCCGGGGAGGGGCGGCGGGGCGCCCCCCCCCCCCGCCCGCGGGCCCCCCCCCCCCCCCCCCCCCCCCCCGCGCGCGCCGGGCCCCCCCCCCCCCCGCCCCGCGGGGCCGCGGCGGCGGGGCGCGCGCGCGCGCGGACCGCGGCCCCACCCGCCCCCCCCCTCCCCCTCGTCGCCAGCATGATCGCAGACGGCGGCGTCGTCATCGTGGACGACTTTGGCTTCCACGTCGAGTCCGACTGGCTGGGCGTCAACACGGGTGCGGGGAGGGGTGGGGGGGGAGTGGCGAGGGGGGTGGGGGGTGGGGTCAGGTCGCCGGCTCCAAAAAGAAAAGAAAGACGCCGCCCACCACCCCACACCCTCGACCCCCACCCCAGCCGTCTACCACTTTGTGCTGGAGCAGACGCGCCTCGTCCCCTTTCTGTACGCCGACAACAAACTGTACCTGACGACGGCGTCGCACCAGGAGGAGTACTACAACATGCTCGCCGCCGAGCCGGGCGTCACATGCTTCAAGAAAGGGGCCGAGGCGGGCCAGTTTAGCCTGGGGAACTACAAGACGTGCGTCTTCACCTCCAACTTTGCGTACGACTGCGCGGACGCGTTCCTCATGCGGCACCGGGCGGATTACGCCAAGGCGGGGATTGCGCTGCGGGGGGATGACGAGGGCGAGGAGGGCGGCGCGGCCAAGGACGAGCTCTGAGAGGGGGGGTGGAGGTGGTGTCGTCGGCGGCCCTTTCATTTGCCCCCAAACCCCTAACCCGTACCCCGACGCAGACCGCGGCGGGCTGCAAACCGGCGCAAGAGCGCAGAGTGGCGGGGTGCAGGCCGGCGCGCTCTCCCTTCTCTCACTCCCGCCCCGCTCCTCCGCCCGCCCGCCATGGTGCAGGTGACGGTCGCGTTCGGAGACGAATTCAAGTCAGTCGAGGTGCGGGGGAGAGAGGCGGGGCGAGGGGGCATCGTGCGCGGCATCGAAACGCCGCGCGCCGGCGGCCGCCACCGCCTCGCCGCTCAACTCAAGCCATGCCGGCGCGCGCGCGCGCGCGGCGAGGGCGGGCGCCCAAGGCGCGCGCACGACCCCGCGCGCGCGCGACCACCCTCTCCTCTCCTCAGCTGCCCGCCGACGCGACCCTCTCGATGCTGTCCGCCGCGCTGGAGGCCGAGGGGATGCCCGCCGGCGGGCACCTGTTTAAGGACGGCGCCCCCCTCGCCGCCGGCACGGGCGCGTCGCTGTCCGCCGCGGGCGTCGCCGACGGCGACCTCCTCGCCCTCGTGGGGCCCGAGGCGGCCGGCCCGGGCGCCAGCGCCCCAGCGGGCGCGCCGGCGGCCGCGCCCGGCGCGGCCAACGACGCGGCGCTCGACGCGGCCGCCGCCTGGCTCCGCGCCAACCCGTCCATCCTCGCCACCCTCCCCCCCGCCGCCGCGGCCGCGCTCGCGTTTGCGGACGCTCCCCGCGCGCGCGCGGTGGTGGCGGAGCTGGTGCGGTCCGGGGCGCTCGCGCCGCCGGGTGGCCGCGCGGGCGGCGGCGCGCGCGGCGGGCGCGCCGCGGACAAGGAGGCGGCCATCGATGCCCTGAACGCCAACCCATTCGACGCTGAGGCCCAGGTGAGAGTGGAAGGGGGTTGGCGAGGGCGAGAAGAGGGCGCGCCGCAGAAGCACCCCCACCACCCTCCCCCCCACTCCATGCAGGCCAAAATCGAGGCCATCCTGCGGCAGGAGGCGGTCGACGAAAACATGGAGACCGCGATGGAGCACGCGCCAGAATCGTTTGGGTCGGTCGTCATGCTCTACGTCTCGATGGCGGTCAACCGGCGCCCCGTGCAAGCCTTTGTCGACTCTGGCGCCCAAACCACCATCATGTCGGCCAAGCTCGCGGGCGAGTGCGGCATCCTGCGGTTGCTGGACGAACGGTTCAAGGGGATGGCGGTCGGCGTCGGGTCGGCGCCCATCCTGGGGCGCGTCCACGCTGTGCCGGTCGAGTGCGTGAGGGAGGGGGTGGCGTGGATGAGGCCGGGGTGTTTGGCGGCCCGTGCGGGCGCCGACGCCCCCCCCCCCCTGTGCGCCCAGGATCGGCGGCCAGTTCCTCCCCTTTTCCTTGACCGTGATGGCCGACGACAGGATGCCCTTCCTGCTGGGTCTGGACAACCTGCGCCGGTACGCGTGCCGGCTGGACCTGGGGGCGGGGGAGGGGGGGAACGCGCTGCACTTCCCGACGCTGGTGCGTTTTCTTCGTCTCTTCGTTTCGGTGGGGCGCGCCTCCCGCGCCGCCTCGACCCGCTCACACACCCCCCACCCACTCCCTGCAGAACGTGTCGCTCCCGTTCCTGCCGGAGCACGCGATCCAGGAGCGCGGCGCCTTTCAGCGGCAGGCGGAGGGCGCGGGCGGCGCGGGCGCCCCGGGCGCGGCCCCGCCGCCCGCGGGCGCGCCTGCCGCCACCCCCGGGGCGGTCGATGAGGCGGCCGTCGGCCGCCTGGCCGCCCTCGGCGGGTTCGCCCGCGCGGCCGCGGCGGCCGCGCTCGCGCGCGCGGGGGGGGATGAGGCGATGGCGGCCTCCCTGCTCTTCGAGGGCGGTGGCGCGTGAGGAGGGGAGGGGTGCGCTGGGGTGTGTGCAGGACTCGGGCCGAGGCTGTGGTGGGTCGAGCGGCCCGCGGCCGCCGCGCCCCCCCTATCTCCCTCCCTTGCCACTCCCGCGCGCGGTTTCTGCCGCAACCATGAGCCTGCGCAGCGCCCCCCGCGCGAGCACGTCCGGGCGGGCGCTCCCCAGGTGCGGGAGCGGGTGGGCGCGGGATGCGGGGCCGCCGCGCGCGCCGCGGCGCGCAGCCGGCCTCGCCGCCCCCACTCGCCCGCGCCGGCGTGGAGGCCGAGTGCCCGACTCTTTCGGCGGGCGGCGCTCCCCCCCGGCGCCGCCAGCGGGCGCAACCGTCGCGCCGCCGCGCGCGCCCCCGCGCCCGCGGCGGCCCCGTCGGCCGCGCATTGGCCCCCACCCGCCCGCCAACGACCACTCACCACCCTCACCCCGCCTCAGGCGCGCCGCCCCGGCCCCCGCGCGCGCCACGCTGGCCACCGGCCCCCCCTCGACCTCCGCCCCCCCTCCCCCCCCGGAACGCCGCCGCCTGGGCGGGCGCGAAGTCGAGGAAGCGGCCATGCGGTCGACGCTGTCGTGGCAGCAGGCGTGGGCCAGCGCGCGGCCGCCGCCGCCCGCGCTCTCGGCCGCGACGCTCGACGCGGCGTACGCGCAGTGCGGCGAGATCACGGCGGATTACGCCAAGACGTTCTATCTGGTGCGCGGGGTGGTCGTGGGGGCGTGGGAGAGGGGGACGCGAGCTCTCCGGGGAGTTACCTCGGGCGGGGAGTTCTCCGCCGACCCCCGCCCTTCCCTTTCCTCGCCCCCCCTCCAGGGCACCAAGCTCATGACGCCCGACAAGGCGAAAGCCATCTGGGCCATCTACGTCTGGTGCCGGCGCACGGACGAGCTGGTCGACGGGCCGAACGCGCCGCGGATGACGCCCGCCGCGCTCGACCGCTGGGACGAGCGGCTCACCGCGCTCTTTGAAGGCCGCCCCTACGACGTCCTCGACGCCGCGCTCGCCGACACGGTGGCCCGGTTTCCCGTGGACGTGCAGCCGTTCCGCGACATGGTGGGAAAGGGGGGGGGGGAGGGGGGGCGGACAACCTTGCCTAAAAAAGCGCGGATGTTCGTTTAGTCTCGTTCGGCGGAGTGGCGACGTGGCCCACCAAGCCAATGCACCGAAAGCCGTGCCGACACACATTACACACCACCCATAAACTGAGCTTTGCACGCGCGGCGCGGGGCGAGGCAGCGGCGTGCGGCGCGGCGACCGACCCCGAAACCCGTCCCCCGCCCCCCAGGTCGACGGCATGCGCATGGACCTGACCAAGGCGCGCTACGCCACGTACGACGAGCTGTACGAATACTGCTACAAGGTCGCGGGGACGGTGGGCCTCATGACGACCCCCGTGATGGGCGTCGACCCGCTGCGCGCAAAGACGCCCGCCGACCGCGAATCCGTGCTCCGCGCCGCCCTGGCCCTGGGCACCGCCAACCAGCTCACCAACATCCTGCGCGACGTCGGAGAGGACGTCACCGTGCGCAACCGGATCTACGTGCCGTTGGAGGATTTGGACCGCTTTCGCATCGCCGAGTCGGAAGTCGTCTCCGGCTCGCTCGTCCGGTCGCCCGGCGTCGTGGACGACCGGTGGGCGGAATTCATGGCGTTCCAGATCGCGCGCGCGCGTGCCTGCTTTGCCGACGCCGAGGCCGGCGTCGGGGGCCTCGACGCCGACGCGCGCTGGCCCGTGTGGTCGGCGCTCATCCTGTACCGCCAGATTCTGGACGCCGTGGAAGCCAACGGGTACGACAACTTCACGCGGCGGGCGTACGTGACCAAGTGGCGCAAGTACGCGTCGCTGCCGGCCGCGTTTGGGCGGGCGCGCGGGGGGTGACGAGGGAGGGGGGGGAGGGGGGTGACCGCACCCCGGGGCGCGCGACTTATTCTTTTGGGTGGGGCGCGGTTCCTTTCGTCGCGCGGGTCCATGTGGGCGGCCGCGCAGGCGCAACGGGTCTCTCGAGTGGGGTAGGGGACGGGGACGGGCGGCTCGTGCGCCGCGCCACGACCCCACACCCGCGCCCCGCGCGCCCCTCCCCGGCCCATGCGGTTCGCCGCCCCACTGCTGGCGCTGGCCGCGGCCGTGGCGGCTGCCGCCCAGCAGCAGCAGCCGTCTGTGCCGCGCGCGCCGCCGCCGCGCCTGCCCAAGGCGGGGCCTACCAACGTGTCGTACGTGCACCTCATCTTCAGCAACCACTTGGTGCGAGGGGTGGAGAGGTGTGGGGCGCGTGTCGGGCCGCGCCGTGCGCGCCATGCGGTGCGTGTTCGCGCGAGGCGGCGCTGCGCAGCAGCTGGACCCGCCCAGGCGGGCTTTGCACATGACCAGGCTCCCGCTGGCGGGCGCTCGTTGCTGGACGCCCCCCAACCGCTGCCGCATTCCGCCTCGGCACGCGCCGGGCAGCTCGCCCGGGGACGAGCGCCGCCGGAATGCCCCATTCTCACCCCGGCCCGACCACCCTTTCCTACTACTCCCAGGACATCGGCTTTGGCTGGTCGGACGGCGACCCCGCGCTCGCCACCGACATCAATGTCGTCAATCGATACTTTGACGAATTCTTTCCGGCCGCTGTCGCCGTGGCGGCCGCTTTACGGGAGCGGGACGGGTGAGCAGAGGGGATTGGGTGGGGGTTGAGGGTGGGCTGGGGTAGGGGCGGGGCCTCGCGCGCGGCTCGGCGCCCGAGCCGACGCCTTTCCCTCATCCCCAGGCCGGAGCATTACTCCTACATGACACACGTGCGTAATGGTGGCGGCCATGGGGGGCGAAAGATGGGGCAAAGTCGATCAGGCGACAACAAAAAAACTGCGGCTGCCTCCCCACCCCCGCCAACACGCCCCCACCCCCCTCCCCCTCTCCCACACAGTCTTGGCTCGTCTCGCTCTACCTCGACTGCCCCACGGGCATGGGCCTGCACTGCCCCACCGCGCCTGCGGTGGCCGCGTTTCGGGCTGCGGTGGAAGCGGGCGACGTCTACTGGCACGCCATGCCGCACAATGCCCAGGTGTGAGAGAGGGTGTTGATGGGGTGGGGTGTGGTGGGGTGGTGGGGGCTGCCTTCTTTCTGCTTCCTTCTTGTCCTTCTTCCGCCGCCGCCCACCCACCTCCCCCCCCCCCGCTCCCAGATCGAGCTCATGAACGGCCCCACCCTGCTCGCCGCCCTGGACCTCACCCACCGCCTCGACCGGTCGTTTGGCTTCGCCCCCAAAATGACGCTGTCGCTGCGCGACGTCCCGGGCCTCACCCGGTCCGCCCTCCCCCTGCTCGCCGTCTCCGGCGTGCGCGCGCTGTCGTTGGGGCTCAATTCCGGGGCGCCGCCCGCCGAGGTGCCGCTCAACGCGCCGTTTCTGTGGGTCGACCGAGGGTCGGGCGCGCGCGCGCTGACCACGCTCCACCCCGGCGGCTACTCTGGCGCCCCCGTCGACTCGAAGCGCGAATGCATCACCGCGCCCGGGTTTGAACACGCCATGTGCTGCGCGTGGCGCAACGACAACGCGGGGCCGCACAGCGTGGGCGAGGTGTTGGCGATCTACGAAACCGTCGGCGCGTACTGGCCCGGCGCGTCGGTCTCCGACTCCAACCTCGACGCCTTCACCTCCCGCCTGCTCGACCAAGTGGACCGGGGCGCGGTCGAGCTGCCGGAATTTGACAAGGAGGTTGGCGACGTGTGGGCGTACGGCGCGGCGTCCGACGCGGCGAAACTCGCCGAAACGCGCGCCCTGATGCGCGCGCGCGCGCTCATGGACAAGAAAAATGCGGAAGTCCAAAATTTCACGCGGTTCCTGGTCAAGCTGCCGGAGCACACGTGGAGCGCGGACATCAAAGTGGCGTTGAACGACACGGACAACTGGGGCAACGCCGCGTTCCACGCTCGCCTCGCGGCCAACGACACTCGCTACGCCAACACGGTCTCGACATGGGCCCTGCAACGCGCGTACGTCGACCGGGCCGTCGAAGCGCTGCGCGACACGCCGTCGGCGGGCGTCGCGCGCGACGAGCTCAAGGCCGTGCGCGACGGCGCGGCGGGCCCGCCCGACGTCTCCGGCCTCGTGGAAGTCAAGAACAGGACGCCCGCGGCTCTCACGTTTGGCGGGGGCGACGGGTGGGAGGTGGCGGTCGACGCCGCGACGGGCGCGCTCGCGGGCGCCGGGTCGCGCGCGGCGGCCGGCGGCGCGCGCACCCAGTGGGCGCGCGGCGCGGCCGACCCGCTCGCGCTCGCCATCTACTCGACATACGACGAGACAGACTATGACGCGTTCCTCAAGCGGTACCTGTACGTGCCGCGGTCGGCGGCCGACGCGTGGTGGATCACGGCGGATTTGGGCAAGGCGGGGGTATCGACCGCCACCCCTCCGCCAACCCGCGCCGACCACCGCCCCACGCTGACCGGCGTGTGGGTCGACCCCAAAGCGGCGGGCGTGCGCGTGGTGACGCGGGCGGCGTTTCCCGAGGCGGCGGTGCGGTTGGCGGGCGCGCCGGCCGAAATCTGGCTCGACGCGCGGGCCAAGCCGGGCGCCGGCCAGAAGCTGTTCCTGGACGTGACCTGGGTCAACAAGACGGCGACGCGGCTGCCGGAGGCGTTGTGGCTGCGGTTTGCGCCCGCGCGCGCGGCGGTCGACCCCGCGTCGTGGTCCCTGTACAAGCTGCACTCGCCCGTCTCCCCCCTGGACGTCGTCCGCAACGGATCTCAGAGCATGCACGGCGTGAGCCATGAAGGCGTGGCGGTGTCGGGGGCGGATGGCGCGACCGAGTTTGCCGTCGGGTCGCTCGACGCGGCGCTCGTGTCGCCCGGCGCTCCAACCCCCTTCCCCGCCCTCGACCCGCTCCCCCAACAATCCCTGACCGACCACGGCGTCTCATACTGCCTGGCCAACAACGTGTGGGGCACCAACTACATTCAGTGGCACCGGGGGGGGGGGGGGGGGGGGGGGGGGGGGGCCGAAACGGGCAAAACTGTCCGCTTCCGGTTCCGCCTCACCGCCGACTCGCCCGCCGCCCGGCGCGCGCCGGGCGCGTCGCCGGCGGCGGGCGCGGTGGCGGCGGCGACGCAGGCGGCGGCGGGGGCGGTGGGGGCCTATTTCGGGCGGAGGCCCGAGCCGAGGGCCGTCGCCGCCCCTGGCTCCATCGCCCCGCTCGCGCCCGCGGTCGCGCGCCTGTACCGCGCGCTCGACGGGCGGGACGCGGGCGGCGACGCGGGGGCGCAGGCGGGCGTCGAGGAGGACGAGGGCGCCGGCAGCGACGTCGACGGCGGCGCGTTTGCCGACGCCGACGCCGCGACCTCCGGCGGCGGCTTTGCCGCGCCGCGAGGGTCGTCCCGCCTGCCGCCGGGCGTCGTCTCGTTCACGTCGGCGGGGAGTGGGCCGCGCGACGAGGAGGCGCCGCTCGCGCCCGTGCCGCGCACCGGCGGCAGAGCGCCGTGAGAAAGGGGTGAGGGGGTGGGCGGCAGACGCAGACCCGGCTTTTTTGGCGCACGGTGTGACACACCGCACCGCGGGAGACCGAGGGAGAGCAGAGGGAGAGACCGACCCCGCCACTCCCCCTCTCTCGGCGGCACCGTCCATTGCACGCGGGGGCGCCACGCGCGGGGGCGGGCACGGGTCGACACAGTGCGGGCCGGAACGGAATGGGAGTCGTGTGCGCGGATAGGGCCCCGGGGCTCGGCGCCGCCCCCGGCACGCCCGCTAGGGCCGAGCGTCGTCTCCTCCTTTCTCTCTCTCTCTCGCTCTCACGCCGGGGTGTATATGGTGCCCCGCCCCGCCTGCGCGGGGCGAGGACTGAGGGGCCGCGCGCCGCCTCGGGTCGCACGCCGGCGGGCCGCACCGTCATGTCTGTCTGCGGTGTCGGTGGTGGTGGGCGCAGCATGTGGTGGGTCGTGGGGAGTGTCGGAATGGACAGAGGGCTGGACGGGCGCAGAAGGGTGGGGGCCGCGCGCGGACAGGGCGCGCCCCCGCGCCCCACTGCGCCGCTCGCGGTCGATCAACCGTAAAATGGTGCGCGGGAGGTGGAGGGTGGAGTCCCGGTCCACGCGGGGGTCAAAAATGGGGGGTGCTATATGGGGGGTGGGGGCGCCGCACTCTTGTCGACAGGGCGTCGACGCATCAATCAATCAATCGGCGCCGCCCGCGCGCACGCGGCGCCCGCGCGGCGCCTTGGGCGCGCCGCCGCCGGCGCCCGCAGCGTCGGCCAGCTGCGTGAGCGACGCCGACCGCGGCAGTTCGTCCAGGATGGAGGATAAAGAGTCGGCCCGCCTGGGCGTCGCGCCGTCGCGCGCCGGCGGCGACCGGGACCGGGGCGACCCCGCGCCGCCGCGGTCGGCCGACGCGACGGAAGAGGATGACGACCCGCCACCTCCCTTGCCCCCTTTGCCCCGGCCGCCGCGCGGGCGGGACCGGGTGCCACCGGGGGTGGGGGGGGCGTCGAGCGCGTCGCGCGCGGCGGCGAGCGCGGCGGCCGCGCCGCCGAGGCGCGCAGCGGGGGAGCGGTCGGGAGGCGGTGGCGTCGCGGACGAGGGCGGGCAGCTGGACGAGTCGGATCCAAACAGCTCCAGCGGCGGCACCAGGCCGTTGGGCGTGGGCGACCGCCGCCGCGCCGGCGGCGCGACCGCGCCGCCAAACAGCGGCCGCCGCGGCGCGCGGTCGCCGATGCCCAGCCCGGCCAGCGTGTCGGCCGCCAGGCCGGCCAGGGCGACGGCCTCGAGCGAGGCACCAGGGCCGGCGGGGTGGGGCGGGGGGGCGCCAGAAAACGCGAGCGCGGCCGCCACCTCGGCCGCCGCCGTCCCGGGCCCCGGCGCCGCCGCGAACCCGTACGGCGGCGCGGCGAACGAGGCCGGGTCCGCCATGTCGTACCGGGACAGGGCGCCGATGTCGACCGAGCGGCGGCCGCCGGGCGGCGGCGCACACGGCGGGGGGCGCGGGGGGAGCGCGTCGATCGAGCGCCGCGCGAGGCCGGACGGTGGCGGCGGGGGGAAGAGGTCGCCGAAACGGGGTTCGAGGGGCGTCGCGGCCGCGGCGGGCGGGGAAAGCCAGGGGCCGAGGCCGGCGCCCAACGGCAGCGGCGGCGGCGACGGCGACGCCGTGCGCGGCGCGAGCCCCTCGAGCAACGCCCGCGCGTCCGCGCCCAGGGTCGCGGCGACGCCCACGTCGATGGACGCGCGCCGGCCCGCCAGGCCGGGGCCGGGCGGCGGGCGGCCGAGCGCGGCGGCGAGCGAGACGGGGGGGTACGAACGGTAGGCACCGAGCCCGGCGTCGACGGACGCGCGCCGCGGGGGCGGAGCGCCGCCCGCCCAACCGCCCCCTGTCAGCCCGAGCGACCCCAACAGGTCCAGCGTGGCGGCGTCGGCGCCGCGGTCGCCGAGGAGCGCGGCGAGCGCGCGCGCAGACTCGCCGCTGCCCAAGTCGGGCGGCGGCGCCCTCAACTCGCCCTCGACGTGCGCGAAGAAGCAGACGCGGCGGCCGCAGGCGGCGCCGTCGGTGCACATCTGAATGGAAGGAGTGAGGGCGGGCGTCGGTGAAAGTGTCTGATAGCGCGGAGAAAGCGGCGCGGCCGGGCGCGGCGCGGCCGGGCGAGGAGCGCCGCGCGGGCCTCCCCGGGCGCCACCGCCCCCTCCAACGCCACGCCCAGTGTCCACTGGGCCGTTCGGGGGGGGCAGGGATGGTGCCGCCGCGCCTTGGGCCGGGCGTCGGCGCTCGGGGGTCGACTCAGCCTCGTCCGGGCGGCGCGGCGGCCGCCCCGCGGGGCGAATGCGCCCCCCCGCCGCGGCCATCCCGAGCCAAAAGGCCGCGGTGGGGGTCGGGCAGGGTGCGGGCGGGGCCGCCGGCGCGCACGGGAGCGGCGCGCCGCCCGGGATGGCTGCGCGGCCGGCCCAGCGCCTCGGGGCCGCCGCCGACCCCAGAGCCGCCGCCAGGGGGACCGACATGATGCACGCCGCCGCGCCCAAAAGCGGGAGGCGCGCCCGAGGCGCCCCCGCCCCCCCGCCCCCCATCCCCCAATTCCCCTACCTGCGTCTTGTAGCGCGACGGGTGGAGCCAACTCTCAAACACGCCGTGCGCCAGCGGGCATGCCGTCCCCAGCGCACACGCGCCCGCGCGGCGGTAGTCGGGGCACGACTCGCCGCGGTGCGCGGTCGGCGCGCGGCGGCGCGCCTTTTCCTGGGGGTGCGCCCACGGGCAGTCGAGCCAGGAGTGGGGGCGGGTGCGGGAGCAAGCAGTGCGCTGAAGGAGAGGGGGTGGGGGGGGCGGTGGGGGGCGGGAGGCGGGGGGGAGGGGCAAGGGGGGTGGCGCGGCGGGCCCCGTTCGCGCGCGCCAGGCCGCCTCCGCGCTCAGCGCCCCCTCCACGCGCGAGCCACTGTCGAACCTTGAACTGTGTGTGGGGGGGAGGGGGTCGGCGGGCGCTCGCACGGCCCGCAATCGGCGGCCGAGCGCGCAGGCGCGTGCCCCTCCGCCCCCGCTCCCGCCACGCACGTGGTACATCCTGAACTCGTCCGTCTGGTACGCGGGGTCGTCAATTGACGCCATCGGAGAATTTGGGGTCGTCGCGGCGCCCCGCTGGGTGTGGGCAGGGATTGCTGTGCGGCGATAAAATCGTCTTCACAGATACTATACTTCACTTTCCTCCCTTTTTTCGCTTTTTGGGTGCGCGGGGCCGGAGTCCGACCGCGCGCCCCGCCGCCGACTTGATTCCGCATGTGTATTGAGTGCAGGGCGGCGTCAGCCTGACCAAGGTGACCGAGGTGCGCCGCGGCGCGGCGACCGCGCCGCGGACTCGCCCCCAAACGCCCCCGGCAGCCCCGCGCCGGATCGCTGTCACAAATGTGCATCGCGGGCGGTTGTTGGAGGGCGCGGGAGCTGCCTCGGGAGCGTCCGCCGGCACCTCGCGCCCCGGCGCCCGCACACACGCTCCCCAGGCCGCCACGCACGATGCCGCCACGCCCGTGACCCCTCCCCGACACCCCACATGCACTCCCCCTACCCAGCGACCGCAGCCGCGGTCGCGGCCGCGCTCGAGGAGATGGCGGCCGCCGCGCGGCGGGGCGCATTCGCCGAGGCAAGAGAAGGGAGAAGGGCGGCTGGGGCTGCAAGCGTTGTGCGCATCGGTTGCCGGCGCGCGCGGCCGCGAGGGCGGGGCGGCGCCGCCCGCGCAGGCTGCGGTGCCGACCTCGACCCCCCTCCTCCCCTCCCCACTCTAGGCCGCCCTCCTCGGCGCCGCGGCCCCGATCCCGCTCGCCGTCGACGTCCCCGCCCTGGCCCTGGGCCCGCCCCTGGCCACCGGCCCCCGGTCGTCGGTGCGCGCCGGAACCCTGGCCGGCGCCCCGGTCGCGGTGAAACGCGTCTCCCTCGCCGGCCCCGGTGACGCGGCCGCCTTTCGGCGGGAAGCGACCGCCCTGGCCGCCCTTGCGGGCTGCGACCGCGTCGCGGGCCTGGTCGCCGCGCGCGCGCTGCCGCCCGATTATTGTCTCGTCACGCCGCTCTGCCCCGGCGGCTCCCTAGGGGGCGCCCTGGCCCGCGGGTGGAGGCCGGGGTCCGCGGCCGCGGCGTTGCGCCTCGGCGCGGACGTCGCGGCTGCGGTCGCCGCCGTGCACGCCGCGGGGTTCGTCCACCGCGACGTCAAGCCGGACAACGTTTTGCTGGGTGCGTGCAGAGAGATGTGGGGGTGAGGGTGGGGTGACAGAGGGCGTCGAGAGGGCCCCGACGCCCCCCCTCGTGCCTCCCCCAGGCGCCGGCGGCCGGGCCGTCTTGTGCGACTTGGGCGTCGCCCTGCACCCCGGAGACGACCTGGACGACGACCGTGGCCCTTTGAAGCCGTCGGGCGGGCACAGCCGGCGCCACATCGTGCGTGGCGGGAAGGGGAGGGGGTGGCGCGCGCCCCGACGAACGTCCCACCCACACCCCGCCCCTTCTTTTTCTCTGCAGATCGGCACCATGGAGTACATGCCCCCTGAAGTCCTGCGCGGCGGCCGCGCGGGCCCCCCGGGGGACGTGTACGCGGTCGGCATTCTGATCGCGTTTCTTCTGACCGGCACCCCCCCATTCTCCGACTGCGCCAAGCCCGCGCCCGACTGCCACACGGTGCTGGATTATGGGTACGGCAGGCAAGAGCTGGCCGCCGCGGTGGCGGGCGACGGGCTGCGGCCGCGGGTCGGGCGCGTCGACGCGCGCGCGCGCGCGCTGGTGGACCGCGCGTGGGCGGGCGCCGCGAGCGACCGGCCGACCGCGGCCCAGCTGGCGGTCGCGGCTGCCGCGCTGGCGGACGAGTTGGGCAGAGATGGTGGGGAGGTTGGACAAGGGCGGGCGGCGGCTGTGGGGTGGGCCGCCGCGGCCGCGCCGCCGCCGCTCGACCCGTTGCCCACCGCCTGGCCCGGCGCGCCCGCCTGGAACCCCCCACCCCCCTCCCACGTCGTCGTCACCGCCGCGTCCTTCGCCACGGCCGGCCGGCGGGACGCGCAGGAGGACGCGGCGCTCGTGGCGGCGCCGCTCGCGGGGGCGCTCGACGGCGCGCCAGACGGCGCGCACCTCCTCGCAGTCCTGGACGGCCACCGCGGTGCGGGATGCGCCATGTATGCCGTTGAACACCTGCCCGGCGCTCTGGCGGCCGCGGTGGCGGCGGGCGCGGCGTCGCCCGGCGAGGCGGTCGCCGCGGCGCTGGTGACCGTCGACGCGCGCTGGCGCGCGCTCGAAGCCGCCGCCACCGCCGCCGCCATCGCCGCCGGCCGCACCCCCACCCCCGTGTGCGGCGCAGCCGCCGTCGTGGCGTTCGTCTGGGGAACCACCCTGGCCGTGGGCCACGTCGGCGACTGCCGCGCGGTGCTCGGCCGCGCGAGCGCGCCCGCGGCCCGCGCGCTCACCGCCGACCACACCGCCGCCCACCCCGGCGAGCGCGCCCGGGTGCTGGAGGCGGGTGGCGCGTTCGTCCTCGCCCCCGACGGGTCGGCCCGGGTCGCGGGGCCGGGCCTCGCGGTGACGCGCGCGCTCGGCGACGCCGACGCGCGGGCCGCGGGCGTGGCCTCCGACCCCGACATCCTCGTCCACACCCTCACCCCGGACGACGCCTTTCTCGTGCTCGCGTCCGACGGCGTGTGGGACGCGCTCGGGGACGAGGACGTGTGCCGGATCGTCCGCGACACCGTGAAACACCCCGCCATGGCCGCCAAGCGCGTCGTCACGGAAGCCGTGGACCGGGGGTCGGGCGACAACGCGGCCGCGGTCGTGGCGTACTTGACGCCGGTCGCGACGCTGGAGCGGGTCTTTGTTTCGGGGAGGGTGGGGGACGGTGGGGGTGGTGGCAGCGACGGCGGGTGAGGCGCGCGCGAGACCCTCGGCGCCTGAAACCAGAGCATTGAGTGCGCGCGTGCGGCGTCTGGGAGCAGGGGCCGGGGCCGGCGTGCGTCGGGGTCGCCCGGCTTTGCGTCCCGGTCGCGCTCGCCGGCGCTTGCTCTCCACTCTCCTCCTCGGGCTCGCGCCGCCCCGCGCCCCGCCCGCCGACCCGGCGGCGGCGCGCCCGGCGCAACCCCCACACCCCGGCGCAGGCCCGCGTCGGCCGCATCGGCGCGCGTCCCGCCGCGCCCGCCGCCGCGTCCCGCGCCGCGCCCCGCCGCCCGCCGCGCCCGCCGCGCCCGCCGCGCCTGCCGACATGGCGGCGTCGCTGGAGGCGGCGGTGCGCACCATCGTCGACGCCCAGGCGCCCGCCGCGCCGCGCGCGGCGCGAGACGCGGCGGCCGCGCTCTTGGAGCAGGTGGGATGCGGGGGATGGAAGCGCCTGGTCGCGCGCGCGACGGCCGGGTGGGCGGCGGGCGGCCCACCCCTCTCCCGCCCCCCCCCCCAGCTCAAGACCGGCGACCCGCGCGCCGCCGCGTCGGCCGGCGCCGCCCTCGCCACCCCGGGCCACCCCCCCGAAGTCGCCCACTTTGGGTACGCCGTGCTCACCCACCTGGCCGGGGCGCGGTGGGACGAGTTCGGCGAGGGCGACCGGTCGGCGCTGGCAGACCTCGCGTTCGCGCTCGTCGCGCCCCCCCGCGGCGCGCCCCCCCCCCAACCCTTTGCCGTGCGCTCCAAAGCCGCCCTGCTCCTCGCCCTGGTCGTCAAGCGGCGCGGGGGCGCCGGGTGGGCCGCGCTCGCGCCGCGCCTGCTCGAGCTGGGCGCGGCGCCGGCGCCCGCCGCCGCGGAAGCCGCTGCTTCCGTCCTGACAGCCATCGCCGAGGAGGTCGTCGCCTTTCCCGGGGATGACACGGGCGCGGCCGAGCGCCGGGACGCGCTCGCCGCGCTCGCGGGCTCGCTCCCCGCCGTGCTCTCCTTTTTGCGCGCGTCCCTGGACGCGCACGCGCCCGCCGCCCTGGCGGGCGACGCAGGGGCTGGGTCGGCGTGCCGCGCGGCCTTGGCCGCCGCGCTGGCCTTGGCCGAGTGGGCCCCTCTCGGCGCGCTCGCGACCGCGGGCGTCCTCTCCGCCGCCGGCGCCCTGCTCACCTGCGCCGACGCCGACCTGCGCCTGTACGCGGCCGACGTCTTGCGCGGGGTCGTGGGGCGCAAGCAGGCGCAGGAGGACCCGGGCGAGTACGGCGCGGCGATGGCGGCCGCGGGCGGCGCGCTCGTCGGCGCGGCGTCGGCGTTGCTGGCCTCCCCCACCGCGGCCGCCGCCCTGGACTACGACGGCGATTTGGACGAGTACGGGCTGCGCCTGGCGGACGCGCTGGCGTCGTTCGGGGGGGCGCACCTGGGGAAACTGCCGGCCGAGGAGGCGCGCCGCGCGTGCGTCGGGGCGTTGCTGGCGCTCTCGAGGCACCCGTACCTGCCCCTGGCGGGCCGCGCGGTGGCGGTGTGGCCGCACCTGCTGGCCAGTGCCGGAGGGGGCGGGGGCGGCGGCGGCGGCGGCGGCGCCGCCCCCCCCCCCCCCCCCCCCCCCCCCCCCCCCCCCCCCCCCCCCCCCCCCCCCGGCCCCCCCCCGGCCCCCCCCCCCCCCCGCGCCCCCCCCCCCCCGGCCCCCCGCCCCCC
>Ga0315283_10002100_pt1 | contig 16510 bp, 11 predicted proteins | sample YL17G09_0_MG_FD_204541 | JGI IMG/M metagenome (GOLD analysis project Ga0315283, IMG submission 204541) | Sediment microbial communities from Yellowstone Lake, YNP, Wyoming, USA - YL17G09_0 | ecosystem: Environmental > Aquatic > Freshwater > Lake > Sediment | place: USA: Wyoming | collected... | reverse complement strand
CATTTCCCGTTAATAAGATTGTTTGCGGCAATTCTGTATCCCTGACGTACTATCAGTGTTTCCATACATTTGGGGCATTTTGTATCTGACCTCTCATTCCCAGGTACATTACCGGTATATATATATTCAAGTCCTTCTTCATTGGCTACCTGTACGGCCTTATCAAGAATATCAACAGAGGTTGGAGGAAGCTGTTCGAGTTTATAAATAGGGTAGAATCGACTAAAGTGAATTGGTACTTTGTTAAAACCGTTTTCACTAAGCCATCCGCACATTTTTCTAATCTCATCCATCTTGTCGCTCCATGTCGGAACAATTAGATTCGTTATTTCAAGCCAGACACCCATATCCCTGTAGATCTTGAGGGAATCGAGCACCGGTTGTAATTTTCCTCCCGTTAGTTTAAGATAAGTACTTTCACTAAAGGCTTTAAGATCAATATTTGCAGCATCAATTACTGAACATAGTTTTTTCAGAGGCTCCGGATAAATATATCCGTTAGATTTGAAAACATTTTTAATTCCAGCTTTTTTTGCGAGTGTTGCTGTTTCAAAGGCATATTCATAAAAAGTAACAGGTTCAGAATAAGTATATGCAATTGACTTGCAGCCTTTTTCCATGCAATCTGAAACAACCTTCCCGGGAGGCAGATTATAATTTCTGGTTTTATCTGGACTTGTCTGTGAAATTGTCCAGTTCTGACAGTTGAGACAGACAAGGTTGCAGCCTGCTGTTGCAATTGAGTAAGCTGTTGTTCCGGGCAGGAAATGATATAACGGTTTTTTCTCAATGGGATCAATATTAACAGAACATGGATTCCCATATGCAAGAGTATAGAGCCTGGATTTAATAACTTTTCTGTTGTTGCATTTGCTCAGTTCGCCTTCCTTGAGGACACATTCATTAGGACAAATCCTGCACATAATACCTCTTGCTGTCTCTTCCTGGAACATAGCTTCCTTCCTGAAAGAAGACTGATCGTTCATTCCGATAGAAAACAATGTCTCTGTTAATGGCAGACAGAACATCCCGGCTGAAAAAGCTGCACATTTTTTAATGAACTCCCTTTTGCTGTTATGACAGATTGGACTCTCCATGAGTTCTGATTGTTTTTGATTTCATCAAAATTAAAAAAACTAACGTTTAGTGCCAGCTAAAATGAACAGAAAGCCGGTTAAAATCAAAAATGGCAGCAGGAAGATCGACATTCTTATACCAAGAAGAGGAACAGAAAATCCGGAAAACACTATGAATCCAATTGCCGATCCTGCCAGATCAGCGCTGTAAATGTCTGAAGTGTTAAAATTATCTGATTGATCAAAGGTCAGAACCCTGAAAAAACTGCCTGTGATCACTGCTGGCAAAAAACCGGAAATGATAAGCAATACTACAATTATGAAATGTCCGCTCAATGACATTACCATGTCAACTGTCATAGCGGAAAGGAGATAAAGAGATATTAAAATCACGACCTTGAATAAATAGGATTTTTTCTCAAGGAAGTGAATTTTTATACCTGAACCAACAGCTAATCCCGCCATCAATCCGGAAATTATCAAACCCGTGATCTGATACATATTACCTGCTGTAAGCTGCAATATCAGAAGAAGAAGGATTTCATAACCGGCAAGGGCAAAAGCACTGAAAAACATTATCCCGTTATTTTTCTTTAATGTTCGTGCTGAAAGGATAAAAATTCCAAATAGAAGTATAATTGCGGGAATCTTCTCATTCAGGTCTTTGGTCAGATTAAATGACTGATAGTAAAAACTTGCTATCGGGAACGATGCCCGGTTCAACCTTACGGTGTGGTCAAGAAGAGAACTCACCTCCTCCGATTTTGAAGCTATGAGATCATCGGCAAGGTAATCGGGTCCCACATAAATATTTTCAATTTTTTTATCGCGGACCATACTGCATATTGCAGTTGACAGGTCTTTATCTGATGCTATAAAGTAAATTTTATTGCCACATACAGGGATCACATTTTTAAATACCGCTTGAAGACTGTTAAATATTGAGGAGTACAACCTGACTGATTCCTGATTTAAATAATTTGTATTGACCCCTGGAGAGCATGAAAATACTCCTCCCTTGTTCATCTTACTTTTTACAGAGGTGAAGAATTCAAGAGTATAATACCTGTTAAGAGAAAGTGATGAAGGCGGCGGCAGAAGCATTATTATCGCATCAAAGGTTTCGTAAGTATTTCTGACGAAGGTCAGAGCATCATCATTTTCAATCTTCAGAACAGAGGATATTTTTTGATTTGAAGTTCTTTCGAATTTTGTCAGTGCCGGATCTCGTTCCACATATACTATATTCTGTATATCATATTTCATTATTTCACTTATGCGCGTGGTGAGTGGACCCGAGATGAGCAGAACATCCCGGGGAGTGTCTGCCTGAAGCATTGCATAATGTATATCTTCTTCACTCTCAGTAACATCATTATTGTATATCAGAAGCCTCTGATTATAATAGATGCTTGTATCTTTTTGATATTCACCAATGGTAACATTTCCATACGGGGTATCGATTGTCTCAGAAATGTTTAATCCCCTGAGCAATATTTGTCTGAAGAGAATATCAGGAGACGAAAGTATTATACCCGTTGAAGCTGCCAGTACAACTACTTTAAATAAGAGCTTATGACTTTTGTGGCTTATATAAAATGTAAGGACCGAATATGATATCGCCAGAATAATTATAAGTAACAGGCTTTGATAAGTATTTAGTATTCCTGCACTTAAAAATGATATCATAATTCCTGCAATAATCCCGCCGGCGGTCTCAATGGAAAAAGATTTCCCTGGCAAAATATTCTTTCCTTTTCCGGCAGATATCATCTTAATAAATGTAAATCCTGAAATGATACAAAAGGGAATCAGGACCAGGGACGTGAATAAAATACTTACAAGGAACGAAGGAGTTTCCCCGGGTTTCAGGAAAAGTCGCGACAATAATAACATAAGGGTCAATGAAAAGAGCGGGCCAAATGAAAAGTAGAGGTTGATTCTCCCGATATCTGAAAAAGGAGACTTCGGGGCTAAACGCGACCCTGCTGCTGATCCAATCAACCACGAACAAAGAAAGGCTCCGGCAATAATTTCGTATCCGCCGGTAATATTCATTATTTCTTTCAGAAACAGAAGCTGGACAGAGGAGCTTATGAATCCAATAATAAAAAGATTTGTTGAGATGTCGGTCGCATCAGCCTGAAGAACAGGAACAGGTGGCGGTATTATTTTTTCTTCTTTTTTGTGTATCTTAATGAAATAAGATAAATGCCAGATAAAGTGGAAGAGCCCTGTTACTGCCATAGCAACCCCGCACTCTACATGCCATTTAAGTATGGTCTTAATAGCAGGTATGTTCCATTTATAGTTAATCTGCAGGGCCAGAAACAGGCCTGCAAGGGCCGTCAGTACAAAAGCTGTTGCAAGAATTGAATTCCAAAGTTTCCTGTGAAATTGTAAGGAATAGAAATTACTACGGTAAAAAAAGTAACTTATGAGATATAGAATAACTAATGTAGCTCCTGTGCCGGCGACATGATACATAGTCACTTTTCATTTTCTTCAAGTACTATACCTTCGTAGATATAAAGATCAGCATTCTTCCAGCCATCCCAGCCAATCCCTGCCTTGTCGCGGGATGTATAACCAAGGAACTCTTCAACGGTCCACCTGTTTTCTATTGCAACCTGTGGCAGCATAGTTCCCGACCTGAAGTCCTTTTTTATGTAAATACCATGTCTGCCAAGAACAATCTCCTCTATGCTTTTTATTTTTTTCATTGGCCCTAAAACTGTTATCTCTATATCAGTTTTTTTTAGTTCTTCTTTTGTAAGAGGAGAGAATCGGGGATCTTCAAAGGCAGACGATTGGGACGACTCCAGAACAACTTCATACAATGGATCGGATGATATAAACCTTCCGATACATCCTCTCAGCGATCCGTTAATTTTTAAAGTCACGAATGCTCCGAGAGGCATTTCCAGGATTTCGGGAAGAGTGGCCTTGTCGACTGATACTCTTTTCTTTTCATAAAGTAATGATCTGATATTTTCACGTGCAAGTGAAATCAATTGATCCTTTTCCTTTTTGCTGAACTTTATTTCATCTGCAAGACTCTTTGTTTCCTGGCTGCCCGAATTATTTTCATATAGAACTATTGCATTATAACCAACTACTTCATCCCTGCTGCCGTAGGGGGAGTCGCCGGAGTTACAATAATCAACAAGTCTGTATTCAAAATTGCTGTTTCCATCAGTCATATAAAGAAGAAGAAGCCCTGATGTCCATCCGCACATGCTGGTTGATAATCCCGGATCGTTTACAGATGAGTTTTTCTTAAGTACTTCCATGAATTTTTTTGGATCGCCTGAAATAATGGCGTCAGCAGTGGCCTTATCTACCTCATTTGCTGTTTTATATGAGGGATAGTGGGAGAAATCGCTGCTTATGATGAATAGATTTTCAGGAATGAACCATGGTTTTAAAATATCAGCTATCCTTTTAATATTATCACCTTTGTCTGTTCCAATAATTATTGGTATTACCTGCGGATCATTCCTGAAGTAATACTGAATAAATGGCATCTGTACTTCAAGGCTATGTTCCTGAAGATGAGCACTCACGTTATAATCAAAGAGCTTTTCCTTTTTCAGGGCATTTGCAATTTCTTTATTTACTGGCACTTTGCCAAGGGGGGTAATATAGTCTCCGGTACTGTAAACTGAAGCACCTTCAAAAGCCATAACATGACTAGATCCGATGACAAAAATATTCTTGTATCTGGTATCACTGTCTATTGCGGAAAATGCTGATGCAGCGATCTTTCCGGAAAAGACATATCCTGCATGCGGGCTAATGATAGCCCTTACCCTGGCATGTGATGAAGACTTTGCACAATTCTCAAATAACCGGGAGATATCATTTGTTAAAGTTTCCTTATCTGCGGAATAGAAACGTCCGGCAGCAACCGGCTGTCTGTCTGAAGTTCGGGGTTGTGAAAAAATATCCATAACGATAAAAATTGAAAGCAAAACAGAACACACTCTTTGCATGACGTAGTGCAATAAATTTACCGTAATAAAGTTAGGTCAAAAAAACAAGAAAAACTGTATTGGAGAAGAGGATTATAGATGAAAAATCCTAAATAAATATCATGGATTCTTTCAGCACTTTTCCTGATTCGTCAGTTCCGTAGATTTTAAGACCTACGCTGACGGTTGCATTGCTTATAACATCAATAACAGGGCTCAGGTCATCTTTTATGTCATCAATATCATCAAAATCCTCAATAGGGAAATATATATGAAGGATGAGAACGCAGTCAGTTTTGTTAATCCCTGCAAGAGCTTTTACTATTTTTGCCAACCAGATAGAGGAAGCTGTGTTGAAATACTCCAGATTTAATCGTAAATTTGTAGTCGGCTTTGGATTTTTGATATAATCATTAACCCAGTCAAGAATAGGTTCAAATATCCTTGGAGCATTAATAGGAATAGATTTTCCTGAGAGAATAAGTTCACCGCTTAAATAATTTAAATCCACCAGCGGTGTCTTATCAGTTTGTTCAATTAACATATTTTGTAGCTCCTTCATAACAGGCTCTGTTTTTAAATTCCTTCTTTTGTGATGTTAGCTTATTCAAAAGTATAATTTCTTTTCATTTGTTACTAAAATTTTAATCAAAAAGAAATGGTCGGTTGTCAAATAAAAATGTTTGTTAATATAAAAACAGGCGGACAGACACGAAAAAACGCATTCACAGCTTCGCGTAATAGAGTGTTATACGACAATAATTTTAAAATGTTATATTTGCTGGCTGAAAAATTTTGACCATAATGGACACTGTCTTAAGGGATAAAATAATTGAAGCTGTAAAAGCCCTTTATTATTGCGAAGTCCCCGAAAACCTGATACAGTTGCAGGAGACAAGAAGGGAATTCAAAGGGGATTTTACCCTTGTTGTATTCCCTTTGCTCCGATTTTCGAAAAATACTCCTGAAAAGACTGGCGAGAGTATAGGTAATTACCTTCTTGCCTCTTTTCCTGCGGTTTCCGGATTTAATGTAATAAAAGGCTTCTTAAACCTTGAAATTTCTGATAAATGGTGGATTGATTACTTTGCAGAATTATCTTCAGGAAAGGATCTGCTTGCAGATTGTCAGGTTGAAGATCCCAGGGTGATTCTTGTGGAATACTCTTCTCCAAATACCAATAAACCTCTTCATCTCGGGCATATCAGGAATAATTTGCTGGGATACTCCCTGTACCGGATTCTTACAGCATGCGGACATAAGGTTATTAAAACAAATATAGTCAATGACAGGGGTATCCATATCTGCAAATCGATGATAGCCTGGAAGAAGTATGGTAATGGTGAGACACCTCAGTCAACTGGAATTAAAGGTGACCATCTTGTCGGTAAATACTATGTGAGATTTGAACAGGAATATAAAGGTCAGATCGATATACTGATATCGGAAGGGCTTAATGAATCTGATGCAAGGAATACCGCACCTCTTATGCTCGAGGCAAGGGAAATGCTGTTAAAATGGGAATCGGGTGACAGCGAAGTGGTGAACCTCTGGAGAAAAATGAACTCCTGGGTATATGAAGGTTTTGATGAAACTTATAAAATGCTTGGTGTCGATTTCGACAAGATATATTATGAGTCAGAAACCTATATAACAGGTAAAGAGATAGTACTTGACGGCCTGAGAAAGAACATTCTTTATAAGCATCCGGACAGCTCAGTTTGGGTAGATCTTACTTACCAGGGACTTGACCATAAACTTCTGTTACGTTCAGACGGTACAGCAGTTTATATGACCCAGGACCTTGGTACTGCAGTCGCCAGGCAAAATGACTTTCATTTTGATAAAACCCTTTATGTTGTTGGTAATGAGCAAAACTATCATTTCCAGGTTCTTAAAGCCCTGATGAGAAAAATGGGCTACAACTGGGCAGATGGACTTATTCATTTTTCATACGGCATGGTGGAGCTTCCCGAAGGTAAAATGAAATCGCGTGAAGGAACTGTTGTGGATGCTGATGATCTTATTAAAGAGATGAAAGAAACAGCGAAAACTGTTTCACTTGAACTTGGCAAACTGGCAGATTTCTCCGAAGAAGAAAAGGAGGAAATCTTCAGGAAAATAGGACTTGGCGCACTTAAGTACTTCATCCTGAAGGTAGATCCACATAAAAATATGACTTTCAACCCAGCTGAATCCATCGACTTCAATGGGAACACCGGCCCGTTTATTCAATATACCTACGCAAGGATAAAATCGGTTTTCAGGAAAGCAGATCAATTAGGAATCGTGGCTGACAGCGTAACCATTGTTAACGCAAAACCCGGACCTAAAGAGATAATCCTTATCAAACTGCTGAGAAAATTTCCTGATACTGTTACTGAAGCGGCGTCAGAATATACTCCTGCACTTATCGCAAATTACTGTTATGACCTTTCCAGGGAATATAACCAGTTTTATCATGATTTCTCTATTCTCGGGGAAGAGGACCACTCCCTGAGAAACTTCAGACTCTTCCTCTCAAAAGTTACAAGTGAGGTTCTTTTTACAGGTATGTGGCTCCTGGGAATTGAGATGCCTGAACGGATGTAGTTTGTTTTGTACTCCTTATTATTATATGTATTATGTTTGAAAATCTAAGTGACAGGCTGGAAAAATCCTTCAAAATTCTTAAAGGACAGGGCCGGATATCCGAAATCAATATAGCGGAAACTCTTAAGGAAGTCAGAAGAGCTTTGCTCGATGCGGATGTAAACTTTAAAATCGCCAAGCAGTTTACTGATACAGTTAAATCCAAAGCACTTGGACAGGAAGTTGTCAAATCGGTCAATCCTTCACAGATGATTGTCAAAATCGTTCATGATGAACTGGTTGACCTTATGGGTGGCGATAAGTCGGATATAAATGTAAAAATCAATCCGTCAATTATTCTCATTGCCGGCCTTCAGGGATCAGGAAAAACCACATTCAGCGGGAAACTTGCCAAATGGCTAAAGAGTAAAAAGGGTAAAAATCCAATCCTGGTCGCAGGAGATATCTACCGGCCTGCTGCTATTGAACAGCTTGAAATCATTGGAAAACAGATTGAGATACCCGTATACAGGGAAGATGGCAACAGGAACGCGGTGCAGATAGTTAAAAACTCTATAAAAGAGGCAAAGCTGAAGAATCATGATGTAGTGATCATTGACACTGCCGGACGCCTGGCCATCGACGCAGAGATGATGAATGAAATAGCTGCAATAAAGGACGCTGTCAATCCTCATGAGATACTTTTTGTCGTTGATTCAATGACTGGCCAGGATGCCGTGAATACTGCAAAGGAATTCAACGACAGGCTCAATTTCGACGGTGTTGTTCTTACAAAACTGGACGGAGATACCAGGGGTGGTGCTGCTCTGTCGATCAAATCCGTTGTAAATAAGCCAATTAAATTTGTCAGTTCAGGGGAGAAGATGGATGCAATCGATATCTTTTATCCTTCAAGGATGGCCGACCGTATTCTTGGAATGGGAGATATAGTTTCGCTGGTTGAAAAAGCTCAGGAACAATTCGATGCTGAGGAATCCAGAAAACTTCAGAAAAAAATAGCCAGGGATCAGTTTGATTTCAATGATTTCATTTCACAGATACAACAGATAAAAAAAATGGGCAATGTAAAGGATCTGATGTCGATGATTCCAGGCGTTGGAAAAGCTGTGAAGGATCTGGATATTGATGATGATGCTTTCAAAGGGATTGAGGCAATTATCAGAAGCATGACACCTGAAGAAAGAAGCAATCCTGTTCTGCTTAACGGAAGCCGCAGGAAAAGGATCGCCGTCGGAAGCGGAACATCTGTACAGGAGGTTAACAAACTTCTGAAGCAGTTCGACGAAACAAGACGGATGATGAAAATGATGACCAAAAATAAAAACGCTGCCAGAATGATGAGCAGAAAATAACTGCAGAATGTATAATCTTATTGATGGTAAGAAAATTGCTTCACTTATAAAATTTGAGATCGGTGAAGAGGTTGCAAAACGTGTCACGGAAGGCAGAAAGATTCCGCATCTTGCTGCCATTCTGGTAGGAAATGATGGTTCCAGCGAAACTTATGTTAATAATAAGGTAAAAGATTGTGCAGAGGTGGGATTTAAATCGACTATAATCAGACTCAGTAATGAAATATCTGAAGCCTTCCTTATTGAAAAAATAACCGGCCTTAATGATAATCCTGATATAGATGGTTTTATAGTTCAGCTCCCGCTTCCGCATCACATATCTGAAAGTAAGATTATCGAGGCTATTGATCCGGAAAAGGATGCTGATGGTTTTCATCCTGTAAATATTGGAAGGATGGTTACCGGTATCCCCGGATTCCTTCCTGCAACCCCGTACGGAATAACCGAACTTCTAAAACGATACAGTATTGAAACTTCAGGAAAAGACTGTGTAATAATCGGACGAAGCAACATTGTTGGCAGACCTCTCAGCATATTATTGTCACAAAAGGGTTTTGATGCTACTGTTACAGTGGTTCACAGCAGAACAAACGACCTGCCCGGCCATCTGAAAAAAGCAGATATACTTATTGCCGCAATGGGTTCACCACATTTTGTAAGAGCTGAAATGGTAAAGGAAGGTGCCGTTGTAATTGATGTGGGCACTACCCGTTTGCCTTCAAATGAAACCAAATCGGGATGGAAGCTTATAGGAGATGTTGATTTTGAGAACGTTGCGCCAAAATGTTCCTATATAACCCCAGTGCCAGGGGGCGTAGGCCCCATGACAAGAGTTGCACTCCTGAGAAACACACTTATGGCTGTCAGGAATAGATGAGAAATCTATCTGCCTCAATAACAATTATCTCTTGCTGCTTTTAATGCTCCGGATAGAAACCAGACAGAAAAACCGGGTTTAGGCCCGGCTTTTCTAAGGTAGAATTTAGGTTAATTCTAGGGTTAATTTGGTATATAAAATCTTGCTTTTGGTTTCTTAACCTATAGATGAAAAAAAGGTCCTTTCGGTTGCGTTGATGACGGGGAAAAAATAAAAAAAAGACAGGATTTCTTATAGCATGTTGTTTTTCAGCTGTTTAAAAAATAGGAAAAATGTTAATAATATAATATTTGTCAAAAACAGTATGTTGAAAATGTTGTTAATTTTGTACATAAGATTTTTCAGGGATGGAAGATGACAGGTTCAGTTATTCTTATGAGGAAGAGTTAAAGAATGCCGTCCAGAAATTCGAACGGATGAGAAAGAATAATGAGAATTGTTTCTTTGATGTAATTGAATTTGAAACAATTATCGATTACTACATTGAGTGCAATAACTCTATAAAAGCTTTTGAGGCAGCTACCCTGGCCTCACAACAGCATCCTAATTCAGTTTCAATACAGCTTAGAAAGGCACGAGTGCTTCTCGATAAGGGAAGGGCAGTTGAAGCCCTGAAAATATTAAAAAAACTTGAAAACATTGAGCCCGGGAATCATGAGATTTATGTAGCAAAAGGGACAGCAATGGGTATTCTCGGAGATATTCAGGGAGCAAAGAAAATGTTCGACTATTCCCTTACACTCGATTCGGATGAAACGGGCAATATCCTCTTTTCAATAACCTCTGTGCTTCAGAATCTGAATTATTATGAATATCTGATTCCCTATCTTAAGAAGTTACTGAAGCTTGAACCTGATTTTAATGCACATCTTTACGATCTGGCCTATGCTTATGAAAAAATTGAGGATTTTGAAAACAGTATAGCCTGCTATCTGAAATATCTGGAGAATGAACCTTTTTCTGATAGTGCATGGTATAACCTTGGAATAATATACAATAAACAGGAACAATATAAAGAAGCACTGGAAGCATATGATTATGCCCTTGCAATAAATTCACAAAACACATTTGCCATCTTTAACAAGGGGAATATCCTTTGCAATCTTGAAAGATATTCCGAGGCAATCCCTGTTTATCATGAATATATTGAAAATGAACCTGATAGTTTTGAGGCGATGACCTACCTTGCGGAATGCTATGAGAAAACCAAAGATCTTGTGCTTGCAAGGAAATACTATCATGAAGCTATTGATCTGGCGCCTGATTATGCCGATCCATGGTTCGGGCTTGGTATTATTGCTCTTGAATCGGGAACTCCTGACGACAGCCTCATATTTTTACGCAAAGCAGTAAGGCTTGATGATGAAAATCCTGAAATCTGGTATATGCTTGGCAAAGCCCATTATGCAAAAAATGAGAAAAAGGCTGCCTTAAGGTGTTTCAGGGAATCTTTGAAACTGGATGCATATTACAGTGAGGTGTGGACCGATCTGGGAAGAATAATCCTTTATGATGGATTTATAGATAAAGCATTGCCATATCTTGAGAAGGCATATAAAGTAATAGGAGATGTTCCCGGAATAAACTACCTGCTTGCTTCATTTTACCTTCATGGCGGATTGATGGAGAAAACCTACAGACATTTGTCTCTGGCCCTTGATGCCGATAAGGATCTTTTCAGGGAATTTCACGATATTTTTCCTGTTCAACTCTTTAGCAGAAAAATCAAAAAGCTTCTTGAAGGTTATAACCTGTACTGATTTATATTTAGCCCGCACTCCGCACCCAATACCATTAAAATCAAAATTATATTATGATGAAAAATATACTTCCATACCTGCCTGAACGTCCGGCAAAACCCAGAAAATCAGGTCTTACAATGGTCATGGACAAAGGTCTGAGCATCAGGGAAGCAGAAGACTTTATGTCGGTCGGGAGTGAATATACCGACTTTGTAAAGCTGGGTTTTGGCACATCATTAATAACTCCGGGCTTTGAACAGAAAATAAAGATCTATAAAAATGCCGGATGTATACCATATTTCGGGGGTACACTTTTTGAAGCTTTTGTTATACGTAACATGTTTAAGGAGTATATCGGATTTCTCGATAAGCATGAGGTTGAACTGGTGGAAATCTCTGATGGTTCTTACGACATCGAACATAAAAAGAAGCTGGAATATATAAGCATACTTGCAAAAAGAGGAACAGTGATTTCAGAGGTCGGCTCCAAGAAAAAAGATGTTGTCTATTCTCCTGATGAGTGGGTTATTATGATGAAATCAGAACTTGATGCAGGTTCTGTTAAAGTTATAGCTGAAGCAAGAGAGTCAGGAACTATAGGAATCTACAATGACGACGGCTCTGTAAATATGCCACTTATTAAGGCGATCTCCGATCATGTTAAACTTGAGAATGTTATCTGGGAAGCTCCGCTTAAATCGCAACAGGCGTGGTTCATAAAAAATTTTGGCGCAAATGTCAATCTGGGTAACATAGCACCGAATGAGATCATTCCTCTCGAATCATTGCGTCTCGGACTCAGGGGAGATACTTTCTTCCAGTTCCTCCCTGATGACATGAAGGGAGAATGATCTGATGGCATGAGAAAATTCGGACTCATTGGTTACCCTCTGGGACACTCCTTTTCAAAAGGGTACTTCACTGAAAAATTCAACAAAAACCGTCTTACGGAGTGTTCTTATGAGAATTATCCTCTTACCAGCCTCGACCACCTCCCCGAATTGATATCAGATACCAGTCTGGTGGGTCTGAATGTGACCATCCCCTATAAATCTTCTGTCATGCAATATCTCAGTAAGATAGATCATGAAGCTGAAACTCTAGGAGCAGTTAATGTAATAAAGATAAAAAGGGTCGGGAATGAACCTGTGCTGAGCGGCTATAACAGTGATATAACCGGAATCAGAGATACTTTAATACCAAATCTTGGGCCAGGTATAAAAAATGCCCTCGTACTTGGTTCAGGAGGAAGCTCCAAAGCAGTATGTCACGTTCTGAATGGTATAAATGTACCTTTTACACTTATTTCAAGGGAGAAGAAAGACTTCTGCCTTACTTATTCCGAAATAACTCCTGAACTGTTAAGCAATTCTCACCTTATAATAAATACTACCCCTCTTGGAATGTTTCCTGACATAACAGGCAAACCCGATATAAGGTATGAGCTTTTGGACGAAAAACATATTCTTTTCGACCTCGTCTATAATCCCGAGATAACATCGTTTCTTAAAATGGGGCAGGAGAGGGGATGTACTATTTTATCCGGGATCAGGATGCTTCATTCCCAGGCTGAGAAATCCTGGGAGATCTGGAATAATGAAGATCTGTGAAGATAAAATCAGACCATAGAGTAGAGAAGTTGCATGCAACGTCTCTACAATTCCAACGAGCAACATCTCAACTGGTTAGTTTTATTTTTTCCTTTTTTTCCTCATCCAGTACTCTGGTTTGCAATCGGTACACTCCTGATTCCAGTAACCCGGAGTTACATATCCTCCTTCTGGTAACATAAGCTGGCATTCGTATACTGCAAAAACCGGATTAAAAACCAGATCTGTAACACCGATGGTATACACGGGTTCTTCACCTTCTGTTCCCGAAGGAATTACCTGTTCCTTAACTTCAAGATTATTATATTCCAATAGCTCGCGAAGGAATGCCGCTCTCTCAACATTGATGCCCGATTCTATAATTGTGCACCTGATCCCTTCTATTTCACCAACAATATGTTTGGCATTGTTTAATCCCATCTGGTTAAAAGTTTTAAATTATACTCCGAAGCTGAGATCCCTTATAATCTCAAAGACAATGCTGGCAAATCCGGTAAAAAATATACCAGCTACACAAATACCGATTGCCAGGCGTGTCGGAAAATCACTATTGAATTTTACGACCGGATTTTCGTTTTTATTAATAAATATTGCTTTGACTACAAGAAGATAATAATAAAGCGAGATTATTGTATTAAGCACAGCAATTGAAACCAGCAGGTAAAAGCCTTTCTCGGCTGCTGCGGTAAAAAGGAAAAACTTCCCGAAGAATCCTGCAACAGGTGGTATACCTGCAAGAGAAAAGAGAGCCAGTGTCATAACCAGGCTCAGCCGGGGATTCGTTAAATAGAGTCCGTTGTAATCATCAATGTTTTCTCTGCCGGTAGCATTTGAAATTGCAGCCACAACTCCAAAGGCTCCGAGGTTTGAGAAAATATAAACAAGTACATAATAAATTACCGATGCCATCCCTGTCTGATTGCCTCCTATAAATCCCAGAAGTATATAACCTGCCTGCGAGATTGAAGAAAATGCAAGAAATCTCTTCAGATTCTGCTGACGTATGGCAAACAGGTTCCCGACAGTCATGGTCAGGACTGAGGTGACATATATTACTTTTTGCCATGTAGGCAAAATAACCGGGAATACTGTGAACAGTACAATTATGAAAATGAAAACGGCGGCACCTTTCGAAATAACCGACAGATATGCAGTAATATTAACAGGTGAGCCTTCGTAAACGTCAGCGGTCCAGAGATGAAATGGTACAATCGATATCTTAAAAGCCATTCCAGCAAAGAAAAAGATGAATCCAAGGATCTGAAGATTGCTGTTGCCAAGCCTTATTGCCACTTCATTAAAATAAAATGACCCGGTTGTACCATAAATCATAGATAGTCCGTACAGTAAAACACCTGAAGAGAGTGCAGATATAAGGATAAGTTTAATACCTGCCTCTGCCGATTTATTATTAAACCTGTCAAAGGCTGCCAGGGCGGCTATTGGAATTGTGGCAAGTTCAAGTCCGATATAGAACATAAGAAAATGACCTGCCGAAATCATGAAGTCCATCCCGATAAGGGTAGAGATGAGAAGAATGAAATATTCACTTGTCCTTTCCCGATTCTCGTCTTTTTTCAGCCATGTTACTGATTGTATGAATACAAGCAATGCACCAATATTCAGAATATTTTTCATTACCAGCCTTAATGGCGTTGATTCGTACATACCACCGAAAAGTGAACCTGTGGGAGAGGGTAGAAATCCTGCAACAGTTGCAATTGAAAACAGAATTATTGCAAACATACTTACAGATTTTTTCCTCCCTTCATCGGCGGATATCTCTGCAATCAGGACCAGAAGAGCTGCAATTGTCAGAATCAGCTCATGACGCATTATTAAAAAATTCTCTATGCTCATATAATCAAATTGGCGGAGTAGTTATTTATTCGGTACAAGTAATTTCTATTTCCGGTTAAAAAGGACTGAAGGCCAGTATCTTGCTGATGATTGGCTGAAGGCTGACCCCGATCATGGAAGAGAGCCAGAAAGGAGCCAGACCAATCAGCGCAACAAAACTGATCAATGATACAGCTGATAACTTTTCGTACCATTTTGCATCTGTAAGATGATCATAATGCTCATTTGTGGTTGGTCCGAGCAGGAGAATCGCAATGACTCTTAGTATATACACGGCAGTTATCACAATCGATGTTACGGCAACAATTGTGGCAATTCTGTGAAACAGGTCAGGATGCTGGAAAGCACCCACAAAGATTGTCATCTCGGCAACAAAACCGCTCAATCCGGGTAACCCCAGAGAAGCCAGACCTGCAATGACATAGCATACTGAAAGGAAAGGGATCACTTTCATAAGTCCCCCCATTTCATTTATCATCCTTGTGTGCGTGCGTCCATACAGCATGCCTATAAGGGCAAAGAATAAGGCTGTCATAAGTCCGTGGGAAATCATCTGTATTATTGCACCGTTCATTGCCGTTTTGTTCATCATCAGTATAGCGAACAATACGAGTCCGCAATGACTGACCGAAGAGTATGCATTGATATACTTCAGATCCTTTTGTACAATTGCCCCAAAAGCCCCGTAAACTACACTTATTGAGGTCAGGATTATAAATATCCATGATAATTCCTTTGCGGCTTCAGGCATAAGGAAAATAGCTACCCTGAAAGCTCCATAGCCACCCAGTTTCATAAGAACACCCGCATGAAGCATCGAAACAGCGGTCGGCGCAGATGAATGTCCATCAGGCGACCATGTGTGAAACGGGAACAAAGCTCCAAGGACTCCAAAACCTACAAAAGTCAGGGGAAAGAAAAGATATTGTGCCGATAATGGAATTGTGATCTTTGAAATCTCGAGGATATTGAATGTAAGAGGACCTCCGGCCGGTGCTGAATTAAAATATATTCCAAGTATACCAACAAGAAGTAATGCTGAAGCACCCATAAGCATCAGAGTCAGTTTCATTGCGGAGTATTCTTTTGGTCCGCTTCCCCATATTCCTATCAGAAGGTACATCGGGATTACGGCAAGTTCATAGAACAGGAACATTGTGAAAAGATCGATGGAGATAAAGAATCCGAAAACCCCTGTAGCCAGAAGAATTAGCGAAATAAAGAACTCTTTTGTCAGAAGTTCCATCTCCCAGGATGCAAAGACACCTGCAAACACAACTATTGAGGTAAGGCCGATCATTGCAACCGAAATACCGTCAACACCCACAGCATAATGAATATTGAAGCTTTTAAACCAGACTATATCCCTGACAAACAGCATCTCAGCACTATTCCCCGAATGTCTTGCCGCTATATATAAGTAAATA
>Ga0315283_10002098_pt1 | contig 16515 bp, 16 predicted proteins | sample YL17G09_0_MG_FD_204541 | JGI IMG/M metagenome (GOLD analysis project Ga0315283, IMG submission 204541) | Sediment microbial communities from Yellowstone Lake, YNP, Wyoming, USA - YL17G09_0 | ecosystem: Environmental > Aquatic > Freshwater > Lake > Sediment | place: USA: Wyoming | collected... | reverse complement strand
CCGCCAAAATCCTGATTGATCACCTGCGCCATCTGGCAGGTATCAGTGAAGAGACATTGGCATCGCTCACCGAAGAGGCTGGCGTGGAAGATCATCTCACCAGTGAAATGATTGAGACACCCATAGAGAATCTCGATCTTTCAGTTCGGGTATTCAATTCACTCAAACGGACCGGTATCACTACCGTTGGTGAAGTATTGGAGTTACTCGACAAAGGTGAGGAAGCAGTCATGTCCATCAGGAATTTTGGTGAGAAAAGCCTGGATGAATTGCGACAGAAGATGCGTGAGAAGGGCTATCTCCGCGATCAACAAGTAGACGAAGTGGAGTAATTGGATATGCGACACCAAGTAGCTGGAAAAAAACTTAGCCGCAGCAAGGATGAACGGGCCTCCCTGCGCCGAATCCTGATTGCGCAATTATTCGAACACGAGCGCATACAAACCACTCAGACAAAAGCCTTGGCTATCCGAGGTCAAACAGAGCGGTTAATCACGCTGGCAAAGCATGGAATTAAAGAAGGTGACGCTAAGATGGTTCATGCCCGTCGCTTGGCAGCTGCCCGCTTGAGCAATCCCAAGGCTGTTATTAAACTATTCGATGATATTGCACCTCGGTATGCTGATCGTCCGGGCGGTTATACCCGAATCCACAAGCTGGGTCCACGCCTGGGTGATAATGCAGAAATGGTGCTGATTGAGTTGATCGAAGAATAAAGGATGGCATGTGACCTGAGGTGAACATCCCTCAGTCACGACAGGATCTGTCAGCCACCCATGGAACGTTACCAAATTATCCTCGCCTACGACGGCTCTCACTTCAAGGGTTTCCAACGGCAGGCCAATGTCCGCAGCGTGCAAGGTGTGATTGAATCTGCCTTACGTAAGCTCAACTGGCAGGGAAAATCCATTTTGGCAGCAGGGCGCACAGATACAGGTGCACATGCAACAGGCCAGGTGATTGCTTTTGACCTGGATTGGGATCACGATCCAAACGATCTTATGCAGGCACTGAACAACCATTTACCAATGGATGTGGTAGCCAGGGATGTGAAGCGGGTTTGTGGTTCATTTCACCCACGCTACGATGCCAGCTGGCGCAAGTATTTTTATCGGGTCTACTGCCAGCCTGCACGGGACCCTTTTCTTGAGCCCTATGCCTGGCGTGTATGGCCTAAGGTTGAGCTCAGCTGCTTGTGCGAAGCTGCTCTGACGCTGGTTGGCACACACGACTTTTGCTCCTTCGGCACCCCGCCCCAATCCGGAGGCAATACTGTGCGTTGTGTGCTGGAATCATACTGGAAGCAGGAAGCACCTTATCTCGTTTACGAGATCGTGGGACAGGCGTTCCTGTACCATATGGTGCGCCGGATTGTCTTTATGCTGGTCAGGATTGCTCAGGGAATGCTGGATATCACAGACCTGCAGCTTGCGCTGGAACCTGGCTCAAGCAAGGATGAGATGGAAGGAAGAGTTGTTGATCCATCAAAGCGGTTAGTCCATGGCCTGGCTCCTGCCCAGGGGTTGATCCTGGCAGAAGTACAATACCCGCTTGAGGTCGCTTGTTTGGACGAGGATAAGTAATAAGACTAAAAAATCTGAAGGCAGTCGATTTGATCACTCTGGGTGAAATAAACTGTCTAAAATTTGGAGAAGGATGACGTGCAAAAGACATACGTCCCGAAAAAAAATGAAATAAAAAACGAATGGGTCTTGGTGGATGCCAAGGATAAGTATCTTGGACGCCTCGCTACCCAGATTGCCAGCGTTTTGCTCGGCAAGAATAAGCCAATGTACACACCAGGCGTTGAGACTGGTGACTATGTCGTGGTGATCAATGCTGAAAATATCAAAGCGACAGGTAATAAGATGGAAGATAAATTCTATTACCATCACACTGGATATCCAAGCGGAATCAAATCTGTCAGCTTACGACAGCAGCTAGCCAGACACCCTGAGCGCGTCATTCGTAGTGCAGTCTGGGGGATGCTGCCACACAACAAGTACGGGCGGTCCCTTATTAAAAAGATGAAGGTGTATGCAGGTGCCGAGCACCCCCATGAATCGCAAAATCCCAAACCTATGGATCAGGTCCTGGGGAAAGATTAAGGAGTAAGTATGACAACGCAGTATTATGAAGGAATTGGTCGTCGCAAGGAGAGCACCGCTCGGGTGCGTGTTTCCAGTGGTTCCGGTTTGTTCACCGTCAACCAAAAGACTTTGGAAGATTACTTTGGCAGGACTGGTGATGTAGAAACCATAACTGCCCCCCTGCTGGCTGTTGGTGAAACCCGCAATACCCTGGATATAACCGCAATTGTTAATGGGGGTGGGGTCACCGGACAGACAGATGCAATCATGATGGGGTTGGCTCGTGCCATCCTGGAGATGAAGCCGGATTCCCGCCCAACCTTGCGAAAGGGAGGCTTTCTGACCCGGGATGCTCGCGTGAAGGAACGCAAGAAGCCTGGTCTCAAGCGTGCCCGTAAGGCTCCAACTTACACCAAACGTTAAATCTTTGTAACCCACAGTAATGCGTAAAAACGTAGCTCACAGGTTGCGTTTTACGCATTATTTTTTAATTTGACTTTGACGAATTAATCAGCCTAAAGTATGTAGAGGTCTTATGACGCCCATGATCACCTTACTTGGTCTTGGTCCAGGCAACCCAGCCCACCTCACCCGTCAGGCATGGCAGCTATTGGAAAGCCTACCTGAAATCTACCTGCGTACCCGCCAACATCCCACGGTGGCCAGTTTTCCTACCTCTGTGCAAGTCCATTCCTTTGATGACCTATATGATACACTTCCTTCTTTCGATCATGTCTATGCGCATATAATTAAACAGGTGCTGCAACTCTCCAATCGTCCTCAGGGGGTAGTATATGCCGTACCCGGTCACCCATTCGTCGCTGAAGCCACCTGCCCAGAGATTGCCCGACGTGCTGGACTGCAAGGGATACCCGTGCAGGTTATCGAGGGATTAAGTTTCATCGAGCCTACCTTCACCGCACTACATATCGATCCGCTACCGCACCTTGCGATTATCGATGCATTGGAGCTGGTGAGAGCCCATGTGCCTCCCTTCCCGCCTGATGCTCCTGCTTTAATTGCCCAGATTCACTCCAGGGCTGTGGCCAACGATATCAAGCTGACCCTGATGGAAAACTATCCAGACGAGCACCCCACCAGATTGGTCCATGCAGCCGGTACAACGGAAGAGCTTGTCGAAGAACTGCCGCTGCATGCCATCGACCATAGTGAAAATATTGGGCTACTCACCAGTCTTTACCTGCCCCCCTTGGCTAAAGGCACTTCTTTTGAAGCATTCCATGAAATTATCGCTCATTTGCGTGCCCCTAATGGCTGCCCCTGGGATCGTGAGCAAACACACCAAACCCTGCGCACAAACCTGCTGGAAGAGACGTACGAAACGCTGGCAGCCTTGGATGAGGATGATGCTGATCATATGCGCGAGGAGTTTGGAGATTTGTTGCTTCAAATTACCCTGCACTCCCAGATTGCCAGCGAATATGGTGAATTCAACATTTCCCAGGTATTCAAAAGCATTTATGACAAGATCATACGCCGTCATCCGCATGTCTTCGGTGACCTGAAAGTTGAGGGTGTTGAGCATGTGCTCCAAAATTGGGAAAAACTAAAAGCAGCCGAGCGAAGCGAGAATCTCGAGGAAAATGGAGGGATTGAAAAGGGCATTTTGGACGGTGTCGCAAAGGCTTTACCAGCATTATCGCAGGCGGAAGAAATCCAGCGCCGGGCAGCCCGGGTGGGTTTTGACTGGCCAGATGTTCGCGGGGTGGTTGATAAGATCGACGAAGAGTGTCATGAGCTTCTCAGTGCGCAAGATCTAGCCTCCCAGGCCGATGAGCTCGGTGATTTGCTCTTTTCTGTGGTTAACCTGGCGCGTCATTACGAGATTGATGCTGAATCTGCCCTGCGGGAAACGAACACCCGCTTCCGGGAGCGATTTGCTCATATTGAAAAATCTGCAAAGGCCCAAGGTAAAACAATCAATGACCTGTCATTGGATGAAATGGAAGGTCTTTGGCAGGAAGCAAAAAAGTTGTAAAATATAGCTATGCCAAAAACCATTGTCATTATCCCCACATACAACGAAGCTGAAAACGTGGCAAAAATCACTGCTGCCCTATTCGAACTTAATGTGGAAGGTCTCGAGATATTGGTCATCGACGATGCTTCTCCAGATGGCACGGGTCAGCTGGCTGACCAGCAAGCGCTCCAATATGCAGACCGCTTGCATGTCATGCACCGTCCAGCGAAGCTGGGCCTGGGAACGGCGTATATCCAGGGATTCAAATGGGCGTTTGCAAACGGCGCACAATATATCATCCATATGGATGCCGACTTCTCCCACCCTCCGAGTTATATTCCACAAATGCTGGCATTCATCCCAGATTATGAGGTTGTGGTTGGTTCCCGTTATGTGAAAGGTGGCAAGCTTGACGAACGTTGGAGCTGGTATCGCCGATTATTGAGCTGGTGGGCAAATTCTGTTTGGGTACGAGTCATCCTGGGGACAAAGACCAAAGACGCTACTGCAGGTTACAAATGTTGGCAGGCGAAAGCCCTACAAAACATTGATCTGGATCAGGTACATTCGACTGGGTATGTTTTCATGGTGGAAATGTGCTACCTGGCTGAGAAACTGGGTTATCGCATCAAGGAAATCCCGATCTACTTTGAAGACAGGCGCATAGGGCAGAGTAAAATGGACTCTGGGGTAAAAATCGAAGCTGCTTTAAGAGTTTTCGAGATCCGTATGCACTACCACGATTTAAAACCTTCTAAAGGTTATGTTCAAAAATAAGGTAGCACTCGTCACAGGTTCAGGCAGGGGGATTGGTGCGACCATCGCCAGGCATTTCGCCAGCCTTGGGGCAGATGTTGTTGTCAATTATTTCCGTAACCCTCAACCCGCTAATGAAACTGCTGAGAGCATCCGCCAGCTGGGTCGGAAAGCGTTGCTGGTGAAAGCCAACATGGGAGAGCTGGAGGATATCGATCACTTGTTTGATGCCATCGCCCAGGAATTCGATGGGCTGGATTATTACATCCATAATGCTGCATCGGGTTACAATCGTCCTGTGATGCAACAGAAAGCCAGGGGCTGGGATTGGACGATGAATATTAATGCCCGGTCTCTGTTGTTTGCTGCCCAACGGGCTGCACCGCTGATGGAAAAGCGCGGTGGAGGCGCCATCGTGACCATCTCAAGCCCTGGTGGTGGACGGGTACTGCCCGATTATGTGGTCGTGGGTGCCAGCAAAGCTGCATTAGAATCCATCACCCGTTACCTGGCAGTGGAGTTTTCTGATAAAAACATCGTTGTAAACGCAATCTCACCAGGTATGATCCTGACGGATGCGCTACAACACTTCGAGATGGTCCGCTCAGATGTGCATCTGTCGGAGAAAGCAGTCAAGATCACGCCGGCAGGCAGGTTGGTCAGCCCACAAGATGTGGCAGGTTTGGTAGCATTTCTGTGCTCGCCAGAAGCCAACATGATCCGCGGTCAGGTAATCACTATAGACGGCGGTGCAGCGCTCCTGGCTCCGGGGCTTGAAATGGTACCCGGTATGCAGGTTGATTGATCGAGTGACTCGATGCCAATCTCAAGGAGCGTTTCAACACTCTTCTTCTGAGCTTTTACCGCCCGAATTTACCAACCAATTGACCTTGCGCCAATATATGCCCACGCATCAGGTTTTCCACCTGAGCTTTGGTGGCACCCGATTTTAGATCCAACATCGTATCCAGGGCATAGACCTTAATATAATATCGGTGCGTGGTACCTTTGGGTGGACACGGTCCACCATAACCCAGATCTTTAAAATCATTAATCCCTTCCTTGCCTCCCCCTGACTTTCCCTGCTCAATTCCGGTCAGGTCGGGTGGAAGATTATACAGCACCCAATGCACCCAGGTACCACCAGGTGCATCCGGGTCATCCATGATAAGCGCTAGGCTAGCGGTGTTGCTTGGGATCCCTGTCCAGGATAATGGTGGGGAGACGTTCCCACCATCGCAGGTATACACCTGGGTGATCTTGCCACCATCATTGAATATACTTGTGACTTGAATGCTCATGTCAGCTGCTCCTCCTTCTGAATCAGTCCTAGCCTGATTTTTACAACCAACTAGCATTAAAATAACCAGTAAAACTAATAAGAGGGAGATCTTGATCGAATTGTTCATGAGTTTAGTTTCCTTGAAAATAATATATTTCTATTTTGTACAGATTTCAAGAGGCAATCAAACGAGTAGAGACGCCTGGCTGGGCATTTCTACCAATTATAAGGGCATATTGTAGCACGTCATCTGTCCTGAGGAAAGATCGCGATTCATCACGATAAATTCAGAGTTAAATTATTATTCACTTATTTCTCGGCTCTAATAACAAATCTAAAAACAATCAGGTTCGTCGTGATCCTCACGCAAATATACTTCCTGGTGAGTGCCGCCATCCATTCGGAAGTTTAATTTCATGCCCTTATAGAAATAATAAAACCCAAATGCATCGACTGAATATTAGAATTTCATTTAATCCTACCGTATTTGTTATATAAAACGCTTTACTCCCTGAGAAAAGTGGTATAAGATGCGGATGAAAATTTTGAAAGGAAACTCAAATTGGAAACAAACAGCACTATTCAATTAAGATCTCTCGGAAAAACGAACATCAATGTCACACCAATTGGGCTGGGTGTAATGGAGCTTTCGGGTGGTGGAGGAATGCTGGGACGCATGTTCCCAGTCATACCACAGGACGAAAAGAACGAGATTATCAAAGCAGCATTGGATGGCGGAATTAATTGGTTTGATACTGCGGAAATATATGGGGGTGGTGTATCAGAACAGTCCCTGGCAGCTGGTTTGAAAGCCGCTGGAAAGGCGGATTCAGATGTGGTTGTAGCGACGAAATGGTTCCCACTCTTTCGCACCGCTGGCAACATCGCACATACCATCGAAAAGCGCCTGCACTACCTGGGCGGTTACAGCATTGGGAATTATATGATCCACCAGCCATATGGATTCTCTACGCCAGAATCTGAAATGAATGCCATGGCTGACCTGGCGGAGGCTGGGAAGATCTGTTCGATCGGGGTAAGCAACTTTAACGCTGCCAGGATGGAGAAGGCGAATGTCGCTCTGGAAAAAAGAGGCTTTCCTTTAGCGGTGAACCAGATGCACTACAGCCTGTTGCATCGCGATATAGAAACGAATGGTGTGCTAGAGATGGCAAAAGCACTGGGCATTACGATCATCGCATACACGCCCCTGGCTAATGGACTGTTGAGCGGGAAATACCACCAACATCCGGAACTCCTTAAGGGCACTGGAATGCGGAAAGCACTTTTAAAGCGGGATCTTGAACGCACCCGCCCATTGATCAATGCGATGGGTGAGATTGCCAGTCGCTATCAGGTCACCATAGCCCAAGTGGCTTTGAATTGGGTGATCAATTTCAATGGGGATGTCGTGGTTACCATCCCAGGAGCTACAAAAGCTACCCAGGCAGAAGAAAGCGCATGTGCGATGAAATTCCGCCTCTCGGAAGCTGATCTGGCTCAGTTGGATGAGTTATCCAGTAAGTTTTAAAAATATCCACAATAATTCGTAGGGGCTGGTGTAGTGCAACCTTGTTTTGGTTGCCCGCGACCAGCCCCTACATAAACAATATTGAAATAATCTATCGAATAACTGGTTTAGACACCTACCAGGATGGCGCGTGTTGGGGCTCCATCGGCTCCACCTAGTTTGAGCGGCAGGCAATGCAGCGTATAGCGTCCTTGGGAAACCCGTGAGAGGTCCAGCCCTTCGATGACGACCACCCCAGCATCGAGGAGGATGGTATGGACAGGCTTGCCCTGTTTAAAGGGTGCTATTGAGAGATAATCTATACCAACAACCTTGACATTCCGATCCACCAATAGTTCAGCCGCATCGATGCTTAATCCGACGAAATCCGTTTGGAACTCCTTATTCCCATTCGCCCAATAATCCGAATTGCGTGTCTTGAACAGCAGCCTGCGAGTACGAGGAGGGATATCAGCATCCATCAAGACTGAGGCAGTGATCAAGTTCACATCGGGCAAATGAAGCACATATGCCCTACCAATAAGCAAATCAAGCGAAAGGCTCTCAACCGTTTTGCCATTATTCAAGAAATGGTCAGGAGCATCCACATGCGTGCCAGTGTGACAGCTCATCGAAATTTGTGAGACGTTGGCGTTATCACCCGAAGCAATGCTGCTGAGGCGTTTCACGTTCACAGTGGGATCGCCTGGCCAGACGATCATTTCAGGGGAAATCGTGAGGGTTATGTCATAAGTCCGCATCGCTACCTCCAATTGATATAAAAAGTATAGAATAATGTACAAATTAATGCAACTTTTCTAAGGCACAATTTTTTTCCTAAGGGAGGGAAAATAAATAATGAATTTACCGGAATCAACGATCCCGGCAACAACAATAGACTGGGATCAGCGATCCCGTGTACAAAATAATACTATTACTGGCGGATGATTTCGAGTCTCGCCAGCGTAGCTCTGTCTAACGCAGACCTTTCGATACTTACCCCCAGACCAGGAGCGTTTGGAACGCTGATGGTACTACCGGGGTTGAGCACAAAGCGCTCGCTGGTGATATCCTCCTCGAAGTAACGGTCGGTAGCAGAGATATCTCCTGGTAATGTAAAACCTGGCAGGGAAGCCATAGCTAGGTTCGAAGCCCTACCCACTCCCGTTTCCAACATACCCCCGCACCAGACTGGGATGCCCTTACTACGACACAAATCATGAATCGCCAATCCCTGGCTCAAGCCTCCCACCCTGCCAGGTTTGATATTGATCACGCGGCAAGATTTCATCTCGAGTGCCTGACGGGCAAGCCGGGGTGAGGTGATGCTTTCATCCAGGCAGATCGAGGTGTGGAACCTGGTCTGCAGCAGTTTGTGATCCCAAAGGTCATCTTCAGCCAGGGGTTGCTCTATCAGTAAAAGTCCTAACTCATCCAATGGAATCAATGAGACTGCACTTTCCAATGAATAGGCAGAGTTGGCATCCACCTGCAACCGTAATTGGGGGAATTCCTTACGAACCGCGCGTGCATCGCCCACATCCCGTCCGGGTTTGATCTTGATCTTCACGCGCTGGTAACCCAAATCCAGGTATCCTTGTACGACTTCGACCAACCTTGCAGGAGAATCCTGCAGCCCAACCGAGACCCCCACCTCCACTGTTTGGTGCACCCCACCTAGCATCTCTTTCAATGATTTCCCCTTTGCTTTACCTAATAAATCCCAAAGCGCCATTTCCAACCCAGCTTTGGCCATCAGATGGCCACGTACGAACGCCATTCTATGTTGTAATTCCTCAGCTCGGTTGATTTCCTGGTCTAGGATTGCAGGGACAAGAAAATCCTTTAGGATGTGCCAGGCGGTACCCACCGTTTCGTAGGAGTATCCCGGGTCAAAGTCCGCCGGGCACTCGCCATACCCAACCAATCCATCTGCAAACACCTCCACCAGCACACAATCGCGGGTATGGATGCGTCCAAATGAGGTCTCGAAGGCACTTACCAGAGGCATGCGTAAGTGCAATAAATTGATCTGGATGATCTTCATAAAGTGCTCTCTCCATAACACAAGACGTAGTAACTGCGGGACGGGTTATCATCCGCACGAACAAAATCCGTTACGAGATATCCATCTTTGAATAGTTCGTCAAATATGGAGCGGGAGTGTAAACGCCATTCCAGGGCAAGCTTGAGGTCAGAGGCTTTCAATGCCAAGAAATCGGAGGGTATTTCGACCAACAGGATGGGCAGATCCTTACCCAAATGATAACCGGACCTTGGATTAGGATGAGGCAACGCGGATTGGCTAATTTTAGAAGGGTTAAGGATAGGTGCTCCACTGTTCAGGAAGTGGACCAGGTCAAGATGGTTGCGCCTGCGCCGGCTGAGGCGCCGGTTGACACGGTGTGAATTCACCCACCAGTCCACATCGAAGCGGTCAGAGGGAAGGCCTTGGTTCAAACTGTCTTCCATCTTGCCGTAAAAATTCCGCAGGTAGGTACTGCAAACGGCTCCAAGACGGGTGATATTTAACCAGGCATTCCGGCTGAGCAACGGATCAAAAGTCCATGTGATGCGGTCAATACCCTGGTGGCGGACCATTTGCCATTGAGCGCGTTTAAGGGCAAAACCGAGCCCCTGCCCACGCAAGTCAGCCCGCACACCCAGCATGCTCGAGTAGTGTTTCAAGCGTGGACCATCCGGGGTTGGATAGAACCCAGGAAAGCCAAATACGAACCCAACCAGCTCCTGGTCCACATATGCGCCAATCAACAAGCCTCCATTGTGGACAGCCGAGTTGATTAAGTGCGCCGGGACGATATCCGTTTCCTTCTCGTTCCATACCAAGCGCTGGAGTTCTACTACCAGGTGCATTCCATCAAGGTCCTCAATGATCTTAATTGTCCAGGGAGTTTTAATCATTAGGTTAATGCCTGCGGAAAAGGTTACGCCACAATGACGTGCGCCAATCTGTCTCTTGAAGATGGTCAAGGCGAAGATCGAAGCGGGAAGGCAATATATTAAATACCCTTGGTAGGGCATCCATGCTGCAGGTGCGGTTTACTGCCAGGTAATCCAGCCAATATACCGACACCGGTAAGCCAGGAAAAAGGGATTCAAACAGAACAGTCATCGCACGCAAGTAAGGTGGAAAAATATGTAAAAGTGTGCGCTTGAGTTTGATCTGTTCCAATACCGACTTGACGATGTGGTTGAAGGTTAAATATTCAGGACCACCGACAGAGTAGGTCTGGTTGACGGTCAGATCATTATCCAGTGCCCAAATCAGGCAGGTGACCAAATCCTCAACCCAGACAGGCTGTAGCAGGGTGCTCCCATCTTCCGGGACGAAAAAGAAAGACGGCAGTGCATTCAGCAAACGAGCAAGGTTGGTGGTAAAGTGATCATTCAATCCATAAACAAGGGCAGTGCGGATGATGGTATAAGTCACCCCACTACGGCGGATATTCTCCTCTGCAATAGCCTTGGCTTTTAACACCGGGTATGCTGACGCCCTGTCGGCACCGAGATGGCTTAGAAAAAGGAACCGTTTCACACCGGCATCTGATGCAACACGGCTGACCATCTGAGTGCCCTGGATATCGACATCCATTAAGCTGGCATGGGCTCCATGCCATTCGACCCCTGCCAGATGGTAGACAGTATCCACACCCAACATGGCAGAGCGAATTCCGCGCTCATCCGTCAGGCTGCAGACTGCCACTTCCACGGGCACACCTTTGGGTAGATCAGGAGATTTTTTGGAGGGACGGATGAGCAAGCGCACAGGGTAATTTGCTTCCGTCAAATGACGTACCAGTGCCCTACCAATAAAACCAGTGCCTCCAGTAACCAGGATCATGCCGTGATTATAGCATGGTGTATTTCCAATACTTATTCGCGAAAGTTACTCGCGCGCGCTATATACCCATCTCACATCGGCGGGAAAGATACACACCAAAAATGGCGGGCAAGTTGCCCGTCTTATCAATTTGATCAACTATTTCGCTTCCTTGAGGTTTAATCGCAGGACTTGTTCATTGGCTACAACATAAAGGTTATTCTTATCATCAAATGCCATACCCATGACCGCTCCATCGACTGACAAGGTATCCAGGTAACGACCATCGCTCGCATAGATCATGACCCCTGGGAAGTCGGCTATATAGATTTTCCCAAGGTTGTCCACCGCGATTGCACGGGGTGAGGTGAACTGCCCATCTGCATCCCCCCGGCTGCCAAAACGTGAGATATATTTTCCATCCGGAGCAAAGACGAACACCGCTTCATTAAAATATGCCAGGGCATAAATATTTCCGGTGCCGTCCCCAGCAACTTTCATTTCCATTTCTGAATCATCGGTGACATTACCAATTGCATTCTCCACGAGCAATTTGACCTGCCCATTCCGGTCAAAGCGGATGAGGTCATCCCTGTTTTTATACCAGGCTGCCACTATAGATCCATCAGGGGTAACAGTTACATCATCAAAACCCCAGCTGTCTGGGTGATCAAACCTACCAAGCAAATTACCCGTCATGCCATCATAAACATATAACAGGCTGCCTACCACGGTGTAGACCGCACCATTGCGATCAGCTGCCATACCTGACAAGTATACATCACCCGTCTCCTCGCCAGTTGCTTTCCATTGGGTGATATAGTTCCCTTTTTCGTCGAATACTTGGACTCGTCCACCTTCGAATTCACCCACGAAGATGTGCCCATTATTATCCACCGACACAAAACGGGCGTCGGTGAAGTAGCCAGGTCCGGTGCCTTGCTTGCCAAACTGCAGGGTCACATTCACAGCCGCAATTGGATTGATCCTTGCCCAAATTCCAGCCAGTGGTCCCCCTGAAGAGGTCATACCCACCAGGATTGGAACAATGGTCAGCATAACAAGAAAGAGGATAAAGCCAGTGATAACGCAGTTTCTACCACCCTTTGAGGACTCAGTCGGTGGGCTGAAAGATCGATTAGTTTCTGTATTAGAGATGGCTGGATTTGTCTCTGAGCCAACTTCAACAGCAGTTGCCGAGATCGCAAGCTCCAGTCCATCGATGGCGTCCTTAGCTTCCTTCAACCCCACACCTGTGGTTTCACGGAATAACTGGATGGCTGCAATTTTATCCCCTGACCTGACCAGCTCCATTAACTTGCTCATTGTAGATGGATCAAGGCTGACAGATTGGACCGTAGTCGGAGCAACCAGCTCGAGATGACTCACATCGACCTCTTCACCGCGCTGCATGGCTTCAACGAGCTCTTTCGCTTGGCGCAACCCTATCACAAACGTTTCCCGTAATAACCGGATGGCTTCAATCTGATCCCCTCCAATTGCCAGCTCGCGGATGGATTTCAGCCTTTCATCGAGGTCAACCTGATAAGGTGGGTTGAATGTGTTACGGTATGGTGTGGCTGACTGTTTACCTGGCTTACTTACCCGCAGCTCCTCTGGGATAATCACAGACGTGTTGCAATAAGGACAGCGCAGGGTGGTAGAACCATCACCGACCACATCCATTGGGGCAGAGCAATTGGGGCAGTTGAAACTATGGGGCATACTTTCCGTTTTCATTCAATAGCTCATTTTATACCATTTTTCGAAACTAATTGGTCAGATTGGAGTTAACTTTTATATCCTGCCCCTGATTGGAATCCTTTGGATGAATAATAAATTGCCAGCCTGGCGAAAGTGGATGTACGGTTCTGGTGACCTGGGTTTCAGCATCACCAGCACAATTATAGGGTTTTATTTCTTATTCTTTCTAACTGATGTGGTGGGAGTAAACATCAAGATTGCAGGTTTGGCGATCTTCATCGGACGTACCTGGGATTACATTAATGATCCATTGTTCGGTTATATCTCCGACCGCACCCGAAGTCGCTGGGGCAGGCGTCGTCCGTTCCTACTTTACGGACCCATTCCATTCGCCATCTTTTTTACACTAATGTGGTGGAAGCCTCCAATTCAGGGCGATTTTGCTTTAGTAGTTTACTATACCGTGATCTACATGCTCTATGATGCCTCTGCCACCATGATCTATATGCCCTACTTTGCGCTAACCCCTGAGATGACCTCGGATTACGATGAAAGAACATCTCTGACCTCGGTAAGGGCATTCTTCTCGCTCTTGGGTAGCTTGGTTGCCTTCACCATTCCGCTAATGATTGTGGGTAGCTTATCTCCAGAAAATAAGAATAACGTATTGATAATGGGGCTGATATTCGGTATAGCTTCCGCAATTCCCCTCTGGCTTGTATTTTTTGGCACTCGTGAACGCCCAGAATTCATGAATCAGAAACAACCCAGCTTGCGCGAGTCTATCCGAGCCTCCATAAATAATCGACCTTTTCTTTTCAGTGCAGCCATTTATCTATTCACTTGGGTTTCTATCGATATCCTCCAGGCCAGCATACTTTATTTCATCATACATGTAGTCAACCAGGAGAATAATAATTTGTTAATCATGGCAAGCATCTTCGTTATTGCCATGTTCGCCTTACCTTTATGGACCTGGGTCTCAAAGCGCTTGAACAAGCGTCTTGCATACATCATCGGGGTAGCTTTTTTAGCTGGAGTCTTACTCGTGCTCGTCACATTGACTCCTGCAACACCAATATACTATATTGTCTTCTTATGCATTCTGGCAGGAATTGGTGTCTCTGCAGCCCATGTGATGCCTTGGTCGATAATCCCTGACGCAATTGAATATGACGAGCTTAAAACTGGTGAGAGACACGAGGGTATGTTTTATAGTTTTATATCGTTGTCACAAAAAATTGCATCATCCTTTGCGATATTAATGGTTTCTCAAGTATTGGGTGCTACAGGTTATATTCAAAATAGTACCCAGCAACCCGCCAGTGCAATCCTGGGTATTCGTATCGTCATCGGTCCTTTACCTGCCTTCATGTTGTGCATCGGGATCGTTTTTGCCATCCTGTATCCCTTGGGGCGTGAGAGGTATACTCAGATAGCCCGTGAGCTTGAAGAAAGGCGCGCCAACGCCAGCAAGGAAGAATGATGAGCAATATCGAAATCCAACCGGTTGAGAACTCCTCCCAACGTCATCGTTTCGTCACCTTTCCATGGCAGATATATAAAAATGACCCACTGTGGGTGCCGCCCCTGGTAAATGATCGCCTAAAGTTCATTGACCCTGCCAGGGGTGTATTTTTCAAGCGCGGAATTGCTGAATTCTTCATCGCATATAGGGATGGCAAACCGGTGGGGACGATCTGCTGTGCCGACGATCGGGCTACGAATGCCGCACGGGGGAAGAAGGACTGCATGATCGGTTTTTTTGAATGTATTCAGGACGAACAGGTGGCACTGGTAATGTTTGAGCATGCCCGCAAATGGGCAACCACACATGGACTGGAAGCCCTGTACGGCCCCTTCAACCTGGACTACGAGGATGGGTATGGCGTTTTGCTTGAAGGACGGGACCGACCTCCGGTGTTATTATGCGGACACACCCCGGTCTACTACCAGGGGTATTTTGAGAACTATGGATTTCAGCCTGCGCGGGGTGACAACCTGGCGTATGAAATTACACAATCAATGGCATCTGTGGAGATCGAACACCTGTCACGTTTAGCAGAACGATTGCGAAAGCGGAATTGGATCAAGATCCGCTCGGCAGACCTCGAGAATTGGGATGATGAGGTGGAGCGAATCTATATCCTGCTCAATAAAGCGCTGGCACACTTGCCAGATTTCATCCCCTGGCCGCGCGATAGCCTGCAAGCTTCATTGGAACAATTCCGCCAGATCGTTGACCCGGAGCTGATACTATTCGCTGATGTGGATGGTGAGACGGTGGGTTGGTTCCCTGGTATCCCAAACGTTAACGAAGCACTCATCCATGCGAATGGTTTGCGGTATCCATGGGATTATTTGCGCTTGATGCCTTACTTGCGAAGGCAACCTAAATGTCTGGCAATTAAAAGCGTGCTGGTGCTGCCTGAATATTGGCATACGGGCGTGGCTGTGATGCTCTTTGATGAGATGGCGAAACGCGCTTTCCCCAAAGGCTATTCCTGGTTCGATATGTCTCTGACCTCCGATGACAATCCTTACACTCCCACTTTGGCAGCAAGGGCTGGTGCCAGATTATATAAACGCTACCGAGTCTACCGGTTGAAAATTTAGACGAGCAAGAATTTCTCTAATAATGACTATCCGGGAGATTAACTGACCCGCTCGAGCTTTGCCAGCTTGGTTAGCTTGCCCCGTTCCTCGGTTTCGAGGATGCGCTTGCGGATGCGATAGCTCTGGGGTGTCACTTCCAACAACTCATCATCCGATAGATATTCAATAGCCTCATCCAGGCTCATCTGCCGGGGAGGGGTCAGGCGGATCTCCATATCACCCCGGGCAGCCCGGACATTTGTGAGGTGTTTCTTCTTGCACACATTGATGGTCAGGTCCCCTGAACGTTGGTGTTCACCCACCACCATGCCCTCATACACATCCACGCCTGCGCCATAGAACAGGACACCTCGATCTTCGGCGTTCTTCAAGCCATAAGTTGAGGTAACCCCATTCTCCCAGGATACAAGCGATCCAAAATCGCGTCCTTCCATCGCGCCGACCAGAGGTAGATAATCATAAAAAATGGCGTGCATAGTCCCCGCCCCACGGGTGGCAGTGAGGAATTGGTATCGGAACCCCAACAATCCACGGGTCGGAACCAAATATTTTAAGCGTACGCTGCTGTCCTGGGTATCTTGCATGTCCAACATCTGTCCCCGACGAGACCCAAGCATCTCCACCACCACACCGGTGGTCTCCTGGCTGGTTTCAATGTACACTTCTTCGAATGGTTCCAAGACCTCACCATCTGCACCCTCGCGCAAGATGACTTCCGGTCGTGAAACCTGGAAC
>Ga0315283_10002097_pt1 | contig 16515 bp, 14 predicted proteins | sample YL17G09_0_MG_FD_204541 | JGI IMG/M metagenome (GOLD analysis project Ga0315283, IMG submission 204541) | Sediment microbial communities from Yellowstone Lake, YNP, Wyoming, USA - YL17G09_0 | ecosystem: Environmental > Aquatic > Freshwater > Lake > Sediment | place: USA: Wyoming | collected... | reverse complement strand
GGGTGTTCACCGCGGCCATCACGAAGGGCGCGAGCCACTCGCCGGCCTCGTCCTTGACGGGCCGGGTGATCTCGGGCTGTGGCGGCCCGTTCCGCAGATCGGGCGGGGCGAGCACGTATGGATCAGCGAGGAGCTTGCGCAGCGCCGGATCTGCAGACGTTTCGGCCATCAGGTTCATCATCGAGGCGATCGTGCCGCCGCTCGCCCCGCCCTTGAAGCCCTTCACCCACATGTCGATCCGGGTGCACGGCTCGTCGAACGCTTCCAGCGCCCGCTGCTGGGTGAACCACACCCCGAGGTCCGACGGGATGGAGTCGAACCCGCAGGCGTGGACGATGCGCGCCCCCGATGCCGACGCCGCGTGCGAGTGGGCGTCGATCATCTTGCGCATCCACTGCGGCTCACCACTGAGATCGCAGTAGTCCGTCCCCGCGGCGGCCACCGCCGCGATGAGCGGGGATCCGTACAGCGCGTAGGGCCCGACGGTGGACACGACGACCCGCGTCGACTTCGCGAGATCCGCCAGCGCGGCAGCATCGTCGGCGTCGACCACGATGCGCTCGACGTCGGCCCCGGTGGCCGCCGCCACCTCATCGAGCTTCGCCCGGTTTCGGCCGGCGATGGCCCAGCGCAGCGAGCCGCCTGTGCCGTGCCGGTCCACCAGGTGCCGGCAGAGGATCTGCCCGACGAAGCTGGTGGCACCAAACACCACGAGGTCGAGCCGACGGTCATCGCTGTTCGCCATGGCGTGAGGCTACGGGGAACGAGGCACCGCCGGCCCTCGGCCAGGACAGGGGCCATCCCGTACGGAGGCCGAGCGTTTCGCCACGTTGCGGTGCCCGACGATCTCTGGAACGTCGTGACCCCACTCCGCCGCGCCTCGACGACGCGGGGCCCGTTGATGGAGGGGCCGGGGTCGACGACCTCCTGCAGGTCGCCGATGAGGCGGTCCGGCACGGTGCATCGTCGGACGGCGCCTGGTCGAGCCCCTCGTTGGTCACGTCGTCGGTCGCGTGGTTCGCCATGTGCGCGCCTTCCCTCGGATCGGACAACCGCAGTGGCCACCCCAGATCTGGTGCGGACGAATCATGGCAGTCGCGACCTCAACGAGGCACGGGAGGACGCCCTCGCGGCCATCAACGCCGATCCTGCGCGAAACTGGCGACTTGGGCATCAGGACAGCGCAATGTGCTTGCGGGCGTGCGGTGCTCACGACGACGAGCGACATGGGCACGTCGATCACCTATCACTTCTGTCCTACATGCGGCTCCACCATCTACTGGTCGGTCGAGGGCATGTATCAGGCGGTCGCCGTCGGCAGCTTCGTCGATCCTGCCTTCCCGGCTCCAACGATGGAGACCCACACCACAGATCGCCATCGCTGGGTGCCTCCCATTCGTGAGGCGGAGCAGCACGCCACCCACTTCGGCGCGACTTGAACAAGCGACGAGTGGGCGAAGGGCGCGACTCCAACCAGTCGGACGCAAACAGCGCTGCGGGTTTGAAGGAGCAACCGAACGTGCCTGAGCGATCGGACACGCGAAGTGCCCTCTCACCAGGCCAGACGTTGTATCTCTGACAACGGGTGGACCGAGAGGGACTCGAACGCCTGGACCGGCGCGGCGTACCTCGCGCACTTCACCACAGCCCGGTCTCGTCGCGACGCCGAGGCGTCATCGCGGCCGGGGCTGCCCCGCTCAGGCGTCGATCACCCGCTTGAGCTTGTAGCCCGAGCGGGGCAGGGTGTCGCGATCGAGGATCTCGACGGCGGCGTCGATGGCGAGGCGGTCGCGCACGGCGGCCCGCACCCGTCCGGCCAGCTCGTTCCGGCGGGCATCGTCGGGCACACCGATGTCGGCGGCGACCTCGACCCGCACCTCCAGTGGACCGGCCGAGCCGTTCGGGTTGACGACCACGAACTCGAGCGTCGGGGTGCACAGCTCGGCGACCGAGGCGACGGCCCGCTCGAGATCGGACACCTGGAAGTGCACCCCCTGGCAACCGAGCAGGTCCTTGAAGCGACCACCCCAGAAGCCGATCCGGCCGGTCTCGCCGAGCGGGCAGTTCGCCGTCTCGATCATGGCCGCCTCCTCGAGGTCGTATCGGAGCAACCCGTTGTCGCGATCGAGGGTGGTGACGACCAGGTTGCCCCACTGTCCTTCGGGCACGTCGCCACCGGTGTCCGGGTCGATGGCCTGGATGACCGCCCAGTCGTCGTGCAGGTGGGCGCCGTCGCACGCCCGGTCGGGCCCGCCGATGTAGGCGTAGCACTCGAACCCGGCCGTCATCAGCGGCAGCAGGCCGCGCCCGAAACCACCCATCGAGAAGTTCGGTAGGCCGCAGTCCTCGTGCAGGTCGAGCCCGAGCTTGGCGGCGACCTCCTGGAAGCGGTTCTGGCTGAGAGCGACCATCTGGACGTCGGGATGGATGCGCTGCCAGGTGCGGATGCCCTGCTCGGCGATCTCGTCGGTGTCGGGCGGCGCGACCCACATGTTCATCATGCCGAAGTACTCGAGCGAGCCCGAGAGCATGGCGCCGCCGCCGTAGAGATAGGCGGGGTGGCAGTGGGTGACGACCTGGCCCGGCCGCCAACCGTTGCGCCACCAGTTGCGCGCCGCCGACTCGTATTCGAGCCACAGGTCGTGCCGGGTGAGCATGGTCATCGTCGGGGTGCCGGTCGTGCCGGTCGACTGGCCGATCCGGATGCAGTCCGAAAGAGGGGTGAAGCGGTAGTCGCCGAGGGGAGGCTTGGCCGCTTCGCTGTCGCGCAGGTCCTGCTTGCGGGTGACGGGGATGCGGTTGATGTCGTCGAGCGTGGCGATGTCGGCGACGGAGGTGATGCCCGCCTCATCGAGCTTGCGGCGGAACAACCCGGCGTCGCCGTCGAGCACCTTGCCGACCAGCTCGCGTAACCGGCCGAGCTGCAGATCGCGCCGCTGGCCGTCGTCCATGGTCTGGGCCGCGGGGTCCCAGTGCTCCTGATCGTGCGGACGACTGGGAGGTCCGAAAACCTCGGGTCCGTAGCTCGGCATCGCTATCCCCCTGCAGACGACGTTGGGTCGGTGCGCACGATACATTCCAAACCTGACGTCGGCGTCAGGATCCGGTCCGGACGGAGTCGAGTGGACGTTGGCGTAGGGGAGCAATGGCAGTCGAGGTGACGGTCGGGATCGACATCGGCACGACCTCGGTCAAAGCGCTGGCGGTCGACGGCGACGGACGGATCGTCTCGCGCGGTCGGATCGCCCACGAACTGCTCGCCTCCCATGCCGGCGAGCTGGCCCACCCGGCCGACGCGGCCTGGCACGACGGCGTGCTCGCCGCGCTGGCCCAGCTGCAGTCGGGATCGACAGCCGACGTCGGGCCCGGCGTCGAGCTCGACATCCGGGCCGTCAACGTCGCCGCCATGGTGCCGTCGCTGTGCGCGGTCGACGAAGCGGGACGGCCTATCTCGCCGGGCCTGCTGTACGGCGACGCCCGCGGCGCCAGTGGTCAGAAGGAGACCGGCCCGTCGTCGGGCGAGATGGTCCGCTTCCTGGCCTGGCTCGTCCGCGCCTACCCGAACGCCGCCGGATACTGGCCGGCCCAGGCGGTGGCCAACGCCGCCCTGAGCGGCATCGGGGCGATCGACACCACGGTGGCCTACACGACCCTGCCGCTGTTCGACTTTCACGGATGGGACGCCGAAGTCGCGGCCGGCGCCGGGCTCGACGACATCTCCCGGCTCCCCCGGATCGTGTCCGGCAGCGACCCGGTCGGCACGGTCGCCACCGCCGGCGGCGCGCGGCTCGGCGGCGGCACGATCGACGCGCTGGGCGAGCAACTCGTGGCCGGCGCCGACCGCGACGGTGACGTGCTCGTGATCCTCGGCGCAACCCTCATCGTCTGGGCCGTCATCCCCGACTGGCGCGAGGTCGACGGGCTCTGGACGGTGCCGCACACCGTCCCCGGCATGGTGCTCATCGGCGGACCGTCCAACGCGGGCGGCCTGTTCGTGAACTGGGTGGCCCGGGTGCTCGGCATCGATCCGTGGGCGGGCAGCCCGATGACCGACGATCCGGCCCGGGTGCCGGTGTGGCAGCCGTACCTGCGCGGCGAGCGGGTGCCCTTCCACGACCCCGACCGACGGGCCTCCCTGCACGACCTCGACATCGGCCTCGGCGCCGACGCCGTCATGCGCGCCGCCTACGAGGCGTCGGCCTTCGCCGTGCGGCACATGCTCGACCTGGCCGGTCTCCAACCATCGCGGATCGTGGCCACCGGTGGCGGGGTGCGCGACGGAGCCTGGGTCCAGGCGCTCGCCGACGGCACCGGCCTGCCGGTCGACGTCGTCGCCGTGCCCGAGGGTGGGGCCCTGGGCGCCGCCTGGATGGCCCGCCAGACCGCCGGCCTCGAGCAGCCTGGCGCCGATGCCGGCCGCTGGGCGCGCACCGATCGTCGGGTCGAGCCCGACTCGCGGTGGCTGGCTGCCGTGGCCGGGCGCTACGCCCGCTATCGGGAGCTGGCCGGGTGACCGCCGCCGACTCGGGACTGCTGCCCGACCCGCCCGCGGCCGAGACCCGGTTCACGATCATCTCGGTCGACGACCACGTGGTCGAGCCCCGGCACCTGTTCGAGGGACGGGTGCCGCCGGCGCTGGTCGACCGCGCCCCGTTCGTGAAGACCACGTCGAAGGGCAACGAGATCTGGGTGTTCGACGGTCAGGCCTATCCCCAGGTCGGCCTCAACGCGGTGGTGGGGCGGTCGAGGGACGGCTCGCCGATGGAGCCGGTGCGGTTCGATCAGATGCGGCGCGGCTGCTGGGATCCCGATGCCAGGGTGGCCGACATGGACCTGGCCGGCATCTGGGCGTCGGTGAGCTTTCCCAGCCAGATCACCGGCTTCTGCGGTGCGGTCTACTCGGGGTGCTCCGACCCCGCGCTCGGCCTCGCCTGCGTGCGAGCCTGGAACGACTGGATCTTCGAGGAGTGGCACACACCCCACCCCGAGCGCTTCGTGCCCCTCGGCATCACCTACCTGGCCGATGCCGACGTCGCCGCCGCCGAGATCCGGCGCAATGCCGAGCGCGGCTTCGTCGCGGTCAGCCTGCCCGAGCAGCCCCACCGGCTCGGGTATCCGTCGCTGCACTCGGGATGGTGGGACCCGGTAGTGGCGGCCTGCGTCGAGACCGAAACGGTCGTGTGCCTGCACGTCGGCAGCTCGGGGATGATGGACCTTGCCGTCGACGGCCCGCTGGTCGAAGTGGCGGCCACGCTGTTCTCATCGATGTCGCTGACGGCATGCGTCGACTGGCTCTGGTCCGGGGTCGCCGTGCGCTTTCCCGACCTGCGCATCGCCATGAGCGAGGGCGGAATCGGATGGGTGCCGATGCTCGCCGACCGGCTCGACTACATCCACGACTGGTCGGGGCACGGTCGCCAGGCCTGGCCCTCGTCCGAGCTCACCCCCACCGATGTGTTGCTGCGCAACTTCTGGTTCTGCTCGCTCGACGACCCGTCGATCTGGCCGATACGCGACCGTATCGGCGTCGACCACATCATGATCGAGGTCGACTACCCCCACGCCGACTCGACGTGGCCCGACACCCAGGCCTTCCTGTCGCGACGATTGGCGGGGCTGACCGTCGACGACCAACAGAGGGTCGGCCACGCCAACGCCGCGGCCCTGTTCCGCCATCCCCTTCCACCCGTGTGCCTGCCGGTCAGCGATCAGGTCGCCGACCGGGCCGAGCGATAGGAGCTGTCCGTGCGCATCAGCATCGATCGTGAGCGTTGCATCGGATCGGGGAACTGCACGTTCTACGCGCCGGCCACCCTCGACCTCGACGACGAGCTGAAAGCCATGGTGATCGACCCCGACGGCGACACCCTCGAGGACATCACCGCCGCCGCCGACGGGTGCCCGGTGAAGGCCATCACCCTGCACGCGGACCTCGATCCGGGCGAGGCGGACTGATGGGCATCGGCCTGACCGACGACCACACCGAGCTGGCCGCGACGGTGCAACGCTGGGCGGCGGCGCGCGACCTCACGGGCGAGGCCCGCCGCATGCTCGATGCCGACCTCGACCACCTGCCCCCGTTCTGGGCCGAGCTGGCCGAGCTGGGCTGGCTGGGCCTGGCCGTGTCGTCCGAGCACGGTGGCCAGGGCCACGGCCTGCCCGAGCTGGTGGTGGTGCTCGAGGAACTGGGTCGGGCCTGTGCCCCCGGCCCGATCCTGGCGACGGTGATCGCGGCGGCCGCCATCGACCGCTGGGGGGCCGATCCCGAGTTGGCCCGGGGCCTCGCCACCGGTGACATGGCCGGGGGGTTCGCCGCCGAAGCCGACCTGACGACGACCGAAGCGACCGGCTCCGGCCGGCGGGTGACGGGCGTGGCCCGGGTGGTGTGGGGCGGCGCCGTGGCCGACCGGTTCGTACTGCCCGTGGCCGTCGGGCTCGGGGGACGGTCCGACGGGAACGTGGCCTGGTGCGTCGTCGATCGGGCCGACGTCGAGGTGCGCGAGCTGCCCGGCCTCGACACCACGAGCCGGGTCGCCGAGGTGCACGTCGATGCAGTGGTCGGGGCCGACCGCTGGCTGGACCCCGCTCGATCAGGCGGACCGGTCCCGCTGGCCGAGGTGCTGGCCGGCGCGATGGCCGTCGGGCTGGCCGACTGGTGTGTCGACACCGCCGCCGAATACGCCCAGATACGGGTGCAGTTCGGTCGACCGATCGGACAGTTCCAGGCGGTCAAGCACCGGTGCGCCGACATGCTCGTCGCCCTCGAGGCGGCGCGGGCGACGCTGTGGGATGCCGCGCTGACCTTCGACGACACCGACGAGCCGGGGTGGGCGGTCGCCCAGGGGGCCGCCGCCGCGCTCGCCACCGAAGCGGGCTTCCGGTGTGCCAAGGACTGCATCCAGGTGCTCGGCGGGATCGGCTACACGTGGGGGCACGACGCCCACCTCTACCTCAAGCGGGCCACGGCCCTCCGTTTCCTGCTACCCCATCCGGCCGCGGCCCGGGCCCGCGTCGCCCGCGCCGTGGCCGACGGGCAGCGTCGCACGATGTCGATCGAGCTTCCCGCCGAGGCCGAACCGGCTCGGGAACGCACCCGGACCCTGGTCGACGAGCTCAATCGGCACGAGAAGTCGCAGTGGCGCGCCATGTTGGCCGACGCCGGCTACCTGGTTCCCCACTGGCCCCGCCCGTGGGGCCTCGATGCCACACCGGTCGAGCAGCTCGCCATCGATGCCGAGCTACGGACGGCGCGGGTGCGCCGGGCCCATCTGCAGGTGGCGGGATGGGTGCTGCCGACGATCATCGGCCACGGCTCTCCCGAGCAGCAGGAGCGATTCGTCGGGCCGTCGCTGCGCGGCGAGCTGGCCTGGTGCCAGATGTTCTCCGAGCCCGGGGCGGGCAGTGACCTCGCCGCGCTCACCACGAAGGCCGTGCGGGTCGACGGCGGCTGGTCGATCACCGGCGAGAAGGTGTGGACCTCGATGGCGCAACAGGCCGACTGGGCGATCTGCCTGGCCCGCACCGATCCGACGGCCCCCCGCCACGAAGGCATCGGCTGCTTCCTGGTCGACATGGCCACGCCCGGCATCGAGGTGCGGCCGCTGCGCGAGCTCACCGGCATGGCCATGTTCAACGAGGTCTCGTTGGTCGACGTGTTCGTGCCCGACGACGTCCTGGTCGGTGGGCCCCAGGAGGGATGGTCGTGTGCCCGCACGACGCTCGCCAACGAGCGGGTCTCGATGGCCTCGGGCTCGTCGTTCGGTCCCGGGGTCGCAGCGCTGTTCGATCTGGCCCGCACCCGGGGCCTGCTCGACGACGTCGGCGTCGCCGACCGGCTGGGTGGACTGGTCGTCGACGCCCACGCCATCGCCATGCTCGGGCTGCGCACCACCGTGCGCGCGTTGGGAGGCGGGCAGCCGGGCCCCGAGGCCAGCGTGCGCAAACTCTGCGGTGTCGAGCACGAGCAGGCCGTGCAGGAGACCGGCCTCGACCTGCTCGGCCCCGACGCCGTGAGCGGCGAGGCCGACGGCGCGGTCTGGGCGGCGGGGTTCCTCGGCAACCGGGCGCTGTCGATCGCCGGCGGCACGAGCGAGATTCAGCGCAACGTGATCGCCGAGCGGCTCCTCGGCCTGCCCAAGGACCCGTGATCAGCGGGTCACGATGGTGACGCTGGCGTTGGCGCCCCGGCCGATCGTGTGGGCCAGGCCCACCCGGGCGTCGGGCACCTGGCGCGCCCCCGCCTGACCGCGCAGCTGGCGCACCAGCTCCACCACCTGGCCGAGAGCCGACGCCCCGAGCGGCTCGCCTTTCGACAGCAGCCCACCCGAACGGTTGATGGCCGGGCCCGCAGGGGATGCTCCGTCGGCCTCGGCCGCCAGCCACGCCGGCTGGTCGCCCGCCGCGCACAGGCCGAGCTCGGCCCACGAGAGCAGCTCGCGCGCCGCGTCGGTGTCCTGGCACTCGACGACATCCAGATCGTCGGGCCCGATGGCCGCAGCTTCGTAGGCGTCGGCGGCGGCCCGCGCGGTCGGCGGCGTGATTTCAGTGTCGTCGATGCCGGCCAGGGGGGTCGACTCGTCGAGCACGCTGCCGGGCAGGTGGCTGCGCAGGCACGCGGCGGCCAGCTGCACCCCCTGGTCCGACCGCTGCAGCACCATGGCCGCGGCACCCTCGTTCGGGGAGCACAGCATCCACAGGCGGAGCGGATCGCACACGACCCGAGAGGCCAGCACCGCCTCGGCAGTGACCTCGGAGCGGAACATGGCGTCGGGGTTCATCGCTCCCCATCGCCGGTTCTTCACCACCAGCGCAGCCAGGTCGTCGATGGTGAGGCCGTGCTCGCGCAGCAGCCTTTGGGCCCGCAGGGCGAAGTAGGCGGGCGTGGCGGCCAGACCGGCCTGCTCGCGCCATGGTTCGAAGAACGACGACCGGATGATGCCCTTGGGCATCTTCTCTACGCCCACCACCAGCACGGCGTCGTGCTCACCCGAGCGCAGGGAGGTGGCGGCCAGGGCCAACGCCGCACCACCCGACGCGCACCCGGCTTCGACGTCGACGATGGGCATACCGGTCAGGGCGAGGGCGCCGAGCACGCGGTGACCGGCAGCCACGCCTCCGTAGGCCGTCGCGCAGAACGCCGCGCCGATCCGCGCCCGGGCCTGGGCGGGCGACCACCCGACATCGGCCAGCGTGTCGGCCACGGCGGTCACGCCGAGCTCGGTGGCCGTCGTCTCGCCGAAGCGGCCGAACGGGTGCATCCCCACCCCGGCGATCTCGACGCCGCCGGTCATGCGGCATCGTCCGGTTCGAAGGCCCACACGGCGAGCCCGTCGGGGAGCTCGTCGACGACCAGCCGCATGGGCTGCCCGAACGCCAGGGCGTCGACGTCGGGCACCGTCAGCCGGGTGACGAGCCGCAACCCGACGTCGTCGAGCTCGACGATGCCGAAGCCGTAGGGCACCGGGCCCTCGTAGCCGGGAGGGGCCGAGGTCACCGCCGTCCACGCCCACAGGGTTCCCCTCCGAGGGAGGGCAACGATCTCGATGTCGTCGGCTCCGGTGTAAGGGCACAGGACCGCCGGTGGGAAGTGGGCTCGGCCGCTGCTCGCCGACGAGCCCCCGAACAGCGTGGCCCGGCCGTCGTCGTCGACGTGCAACCACGCCCCGGGCCCGGACGCCGGCGACCCGGCTGGTGGCGGGATCTCGTCGGCCATCGGATTCAGATCTTCCGACCGGCGACGGCCCAGGCCGGGTCGCGCAGTCGCCGCTTGAGCACCTTGCCGTTGGGATCACGGGGAAGGGTGTCGACGATATCGATGCGCACCGGGCACGTGTAGGGGTCGAGCCGCGACCGGCACCATGCGACCAGGTCGTCGGCGGTGACGGCCGAGCGCACCTCGACCACGGCGACCGGCACTTCACCGTCGCGCTCGTCGGGCACACCGAACACCGCACAGTCGACCACCGCCGGATGCGTGTGCAGGACCTCCTCGACGGCCCGGGGGTAGATGTTCACCCCGCCGCGGATGATCAGGTCGCTGAGCCGGTCGGTCAGGTAGAGGTAGCCGTCGTTGTCGAGGCGGCCCACGTCGCCGACGGTGAAGGCGTCGTCGAGCCACGTCGCCGCCGTCTTGGCCGGGTCGTTGTGGTACTCGAAGCGCCCATGGGCCGGGCGGACGTAGATGACGCCCTCGTCGCCGACCACCATCGGGGCGAGGGTGACGGGGTCGAGGATGCGGATCTCGACCCCGGGCCAGGGCCGCCCCACCGTCCCCGGCTGCTCGAGCCACTCGGTCGCGGCCACGCGCGTGGCCCCGCCCTCGCTCATGCCGTAGAGCTCCCAGATCTCGGCGTCGGGCAGGGCGGCGATGATGCGCTGCTTGACCCCGATCGGGCACGGTGCCCCGGCGTGGATGACATGGCGCAGGCTCGACTGGTCGAAGCGGCGGCGTTCGTGGTCGGGAACCTCGAGGATGCGGATGAAGTGGGCCGGCGTGAGGAACGTCGTGGTCACGCCGTGCGCCTCGACGAGACGCAGGAACTCTCGGGCGTCCCACGACGCCATCAGCACCACCGTGCCGCCGACGAACAACGTGGTGTTGGCGTAGCCCGCCGGCCCGGCGTGGTACATCGGCCCGGCCAGCAGGTGGACGTCGTCGGGGCGGTAGCCCCACATCGTGGCCAGGCCCCCTTGGGCCATGGCGATGATGTCGGGGTCGGCCAGGGCGCCGTGCACGACGCCCTTGGGTCGCCCCGATGTGCCCGACGTGTAGATGACCGGCCATGGTGACGGGAACCGGTAGGCGAGCGGCTCGGGTGGTGCGTCGTCGAGGCGGTCGTCGTAGTCGCCGCCGACGCACAGGACCGGCATCGACCGGTCGGCGGTGAGCGACTCGACGGTCGGGCCGAGGTCGGTGTGGGTCACCAGGGCGGCGGCCCCCGAGTCGTCGAGGATCCATGCCACCTCGTCGGCGCTGAGGTGCCAGTTGAGGGTGACACACGAGGCCCCGACCTTCGCCGACGCGGCCAGGCATTCGATGAACTCCGTCGAGTTGCCCAGCATCACCGCCACCCTTCCGCCCGGTTCGACGCCGAGGTCGCAGAGCACATGGGCCAGGCGGGAAGCCCGCTCGTCGAGCTCGCCGTAGGTCGTGACCCGCGTGCCGTCGACGACGGCCGGATGCGACGGCCGGGTCGAGGCGATCTCGGCGAAGCCCGTCACGGGGCACCCGATGGCGACCCGGCCAGCGATGCGGCGCGGGTGCGCAGGGCGGCCCGGTCGATCTTGCCGGTGGCCAGCAGCGGCAGCTCGTCGACCGGCACGATCCGTTCGGGCGCCTTGAAGCGGGCCAGGCCCCGCTCGGCGAACCACGCCCGGCTGTGGTCGAGGTCGAACGTCGTGTCGGGCGCGCACACCACGAAGGCGCACACCCGCTCGCCCAGGCGTTCGTCGGCCTCACCTACGGCGACGGCCAGGCGGACGTCGGGGTGGGCCTCGAGGGTGGCCTCGACCTCGGCGGCGCTGATGTTCTCGCCGCCCCGGATGATGAGGTCCTTGATGCGACCCACGATCGTGAGCCAGCCGTCGGCGTCGAGGGTGCCGACATCGCCGGTGTGGAACCAGCCGTCGCCGACGGCCTCCGCGGTGCGGGCCGGGTCGGTGTAGCCGACGAACAGCTCGGGGCCCCGCACCCACACCTCCCCGCCCGGGCCGAGGCGCAGCTGCACGCTCCCCGTCGGACGCCCGTCGGTGGTGCGGGCCCGTTCGGGGTCGTCGCCGGCGTGGCTGGTCGTGACGGTCGGCGCCTCGGTCGACCCGTAGGTGCGCTTCACCGTGGCGCCGAACGCGGCGGCCGTGTCGGTGACGAACGTCGGGGTCACGCCGGCGCCGCCGCACGAGATCAGGCGGATCGTGCGCACCCGTCGGGACGTGAATCCGGCGGCGTGGCGCAGCGACACGAAGAAGGTCGGCGGGCCGATCATGAACGTCACGCCGTGCGCCTCGATGAGTGCCAACGCCTGCTCCGGGTCCCACCTCGCCATCAGCACCACGGTCATGCCCGCGGCGCCGGCCACGGTGAGGCCGTTCTGCAGGCCGGAGATGTGAGCCATGGGTGCCGGCATGAGGATGGTGTCGCCGGGCCCGAGCTGGTGCACCGACGTCATGAGCCGGGCCTTGGCCGCCAGGCCGGCGTGGGTGTGGAGTACCCCCTTGGGCCCACCGCTCGAGCCCGAGGTGTGGAGCACGACGGCCAGGTCGTCGGGGCCGGCGACCCCGGGCGGCACGGGTTCGCCGGCGGCGGCGAGCATCGGGACCTCGTCGGGGTCGACGATCGCCGTCGGTTCGACGCGCGCCAGGATCGTCTCGATCTCGACCGGGCCGGCCTGGTGGTGCAGCGGGACGGCCACCGCCCCGAGCCGCCAGCACGCGCGGTAGAGCGCGAGCGTCGGCCAGCGGTTGGACGCCCGCCAGGCCACGGCGTCACCGTGACCGACACCTCGGTCACGCAACGAGCCGGCCAGACGCGATGCGGCGGCGTCGAGTTCGGCGCCGGACATGACGACGCCGTTCGGCTCGACGACGGCGGGTGAGGCCACGTCGTCGAGGGTGCCCGGGCCTCGGGCGCGATCGGGGTGGAGCCAGGTCGCCGCCAGCCGGGCCATCGCCGTGCTACCGCGTGCCGGTCATCGGGCGGTTCAGCCCTTCCGGGCCCGCACGATCAGGGTGAACCGCTCGGTGACGACCGGCTCGCCGGCGGCATCGCTCCAGGCGACCTCGCGCACGTAGAACTCCATGGTGGCCGACGATGTGTCCTTCTCGTAGACCTCGCTGATCCGACCGGTGCCGGTGAGGGACTCGCCGACGCGGGGCGGTCGGCGGTAGTCGAACTCCTGCTCACCGTGCAGGATCATCCGGCCCGGGCCCCGCAGCTTCTCGATGGGCAGGCCGGCCGTGACGTCGCCGGCCCACGCCCCCCAGTAGCTCATGGAGAACGGCCACGTCGGTGGGGTGGGCGCGCCGGGCCCCGTGTAGGCCTCGGGGTCTTCGCCCACGGCGGTGGCGAAGGCCCGGACCGGCCCCTGCTCGATCGTGATGGTCTGCGTTCCCAGTTCGTTCCCGATGAGTTCGGTCAGTGCCACGGTCTCGTCGTCCCCCCGGAGTTTCCTGACGTGGGCGTCAGCCTAGTGCCGCGTCAGGCAACTCTTTCGACGGCCGCGCCTCGAGGCAGGCACCGCTTCCTGGCGGCCGGAGCAGGACGACCTCCGCGAGGCCCTGCATCTGATCCCGGGTGATGCCGGAGTGTCGACAGATGCCGTTCTGGTCCCTCAACTGTCCGAACGGTCAGTGGTGTACACGTTCCCCAACCCGTGGCGTTCGTCGTCCTAGGGACCGGGCGGCAAGAACCTGGAGGGTGGTGACGTCTCGGCCGTCGAGCACCTGCTCGTCAAGACCGACCGGCTCAACGGAGCCGACCGGGCCACCTTCGGGGAGGTCCGCGCCTCGGGGGACTTCGACGTCTTCTTCGACAAGGACTCGGTCTACGTGCTGCGCCGCCGGACGGCTCAGCTGCTTCGCGGGTTGCGACGGGCCCACGACCGGGCGTCGCGTCGGGCTCCGGCGGCCACCGTGACGCTGGCCAGGCGGTCGAGGCCCGGCACGCGCAAGAGGCGGGTCAACAGCCGCCGAGTGCGGCTGACACCCAGGTCGGTGGCGCGGTCGAGCATGCTCCGGCCCTTGGCCCGGTCGATGCCGAGGTGCGCCCAACCGATGCGCCAGAGCCGATAGGCCACCAACGGGTCGGTGGCGGGAGACCGTCCGCTCCACTTCAGCAGGATCGCGAAGTTGCTCTCGGCCATCTCCGCCCGGCGACTCGGGGCGCGCGACAGGCTCGACGAGAGGATGCGGTAGTTGACCAGCGCGCCGGGGACGAAGCGGAACTGATAGCGGTCCGCCAGGCGCAACCACATGTCGTAATCCTCGAAGACGAGCGACTCGTCGTACGGGCCGACCGCATCCAGAGCGGATCGGCGGATCATGACCGCCGGTGCCGGCAGGAAGTTGCCGCTCAGGAGGAGGTCCCGAATCTCGCCCTCGGGCGGCGGGATGGTGACACCCCGACGGTGCAGGTAGGACGGAGAGACCTCCACGCCGTCCACGTCGATCACCCGCTCGTCGCTGTATACGGCGGCCACCTCGGGTCCGAGACCGCGGAACGCGGCGTGCTGGCGCGCCAACCGGTCCGGCTCGTAGAAGTCGTCCCCGGCGAGCGAGCACACGAACTCGCCGGTGGCCACCGCGAGGGCCTGGTTGCGAACGACTGCGATCCCGACGTTGCGATCGTTGGCGATGACCCGCGCCGGGAACCCGGTGCGGTCGAGCCAACCCTGGATGCGAGCCCGCGAACCGTCGAGTGAGCAGTCATCGGTGATGATCAACTCGAAGTCGTGGTACGTCTGGGCGAGGACGGAATCGAGAGCCTGCTCGACGAACCGCTCGTGGTTGTATGCGGTCAGGAGGATGCTGATCGCCGGGTGCTCGCCCATCAGACCATGGGTCAGGTCAAGGGAACCACGGCGCCGCCGTAGCCCGTATCGCTCTGTCGCAGGACCCGCGCCGGATTGCCGACCACCACTGCGCCCGCCGGGACATCGCGCACGACGACGGCGCCGGCGCCGACGATGGCATTGGCGCCGATCGACACGCCCGGCCCGCAGACCGCTCCGGCCCCGACGAACGCTCCACGGCCGATGTGGACGTGACCGGCGAGCACACACGCCGGGCCGAGGGTCGCATAGTCGTCGATGACGTCGTCATGACCGACCGACACGCTCCGGTTGACATGGACGAAGCAACCGATGCTGGTATTGGCTCCGACCAGCGCGGCGGCGTTGACAACCGTGCCCTCCGACACTGATGCGGTCACCGCGACGACGGCAGTGGGATCAATCAGTTCGGGAAAGAGACTGAGTCCATGTCGCCGGGCCTCCGACTCGACGGCATGACGGTGGCCTGGCGTGATGAGAGGGATCGCGACCGGCCGCGCCCGCTCGTCGTCGGTCAGTTCGCTCGGGCGGACGATCCGACCGAGCGGCGATGGCGGCGCCTCATCGGGGAGATTGTCGACCAATGCCTCGATCTGATCGCCTCTCCTCCAGAGGATCTCGGCGACCTCCGCGGCGTAGGGCGTGCGACATGCGTACAACACCCACCTCATGCCGGTGACGGGACCGCTCCCTGTTCGGGCACCGTCGGAAGGCCGAAGCGACGGCGAGCCTCGCGCAGAGTGGCGACCGACCGGCCCGCCAACGCGGCCGCCGCGATCGCCACCTTGACGGCGTCGACATTCGACCACGACGGACGACCATCGCCTCGAGGGTCGTCCTCGAGCCCGGTTCGGACGTTTCCGTCCATGATGGCTGCGGCGATCGTCATCGGGCGCTGGTAGATGCCGATTCCCGCCGCAGCCCATTCGGTGCCGACGGGCAGGCGCTGCACGATGGTCGCCAGATCGCCGACGAACGCCGGGGCCGAGCCCATGGAACCGAGCAGGACGTTCACGACCGGTGGGTCCGGAACGAGGCCGCGTTGTTGGAGCGCGAGCAGCGTGTTCACCATGCCGAGCTCGAAGACCTCGCACTCGGGACGAATTCCCAGCTCTCCCATGCGTTCGAGTAGCGCCACCATCGTGTCGGGTGGGTTCACGCTGGCCGTGCGTGGAAAGTTGAACGAGCCGAGTGTCAGGCTCGCCAGATCGGGCCGCAGCGCACCCTCGAGCCCGAGCCCGATCATCCGTTCCGACGGGTCGGGATCGACGCGGCTGCTCGTGGTGACGCACACGATGAGCTCGGGCGCCGCGTCCCTGATCGGGCCGATGGCTCGTTCGTACAGATCCCGCCGGTGGACCGGTCCTCCCGACTCGTCCCGCACGTGGAGGTGCACGACCGAAGCTCCGGCTCGAGCGCAGGCCACGGCGTCGGCGGCGATCTCCTCGGGAGTGACCGGAAGGCTCGTGTTGTCCGACCGGCTGGGCACGGCCCCGGTGAGCGCCACGCTGATGATCATCGGCCGATAGCCGTCCATAGGAGGAGGAGCCCAAGGCCGGGCGCGAGGTGGGGAGGGGGCAGTCACGGCGGGGTCACCGTACACGCCGCCGGTAGTCTGCGAGACCTGGCAGCTGGCCCGTTGACGAGCCTCCCTACGCCGATCGGAGTTCGCGAGCGCATGACCCACGAAGCCACCGGCGACTCCGTGCTCGACCCGTCTGCGCCTGCTGGCCGGTCGTCGGAATCGTGGTCGATCGGCGCGTTCCGTGCCTCAGCGCTGGGTGACGCGGACCTGCCGCTGGCGATCGGTCGTGCGAGCCTGCATCGAGCGCCCCATATTCGGGATGCACGCGGATCGCTGACCCTCGGGGAGGTGCCGACCCATCTCCCGTTCACGCCACAGCGCTACTTCTTGATCTTTGACGTCCCGGCTGACGCGGTGCGGGGCGAGCACGCCGACCGATATCAAGAG
>Ga0315283_10002093_pt1 | contig 16531 bp, 16 predicted proteins | sample YL17G09_0_MG_FD_204541 | JGI IMG/M metagenome (GOLD analysis project Ga0315283, IMG submission 204541) | Sediment microbial communities from Yellowstone Lake, YNP, Wyoming, USA - YL17G09_0 | ecosystem: Environmental > Aquatic > Freshwater > Lake > Sediment | place: USA: Wyoming | collected... | reverse complement strand
CCTCGCCATAGCTTGGGCTATGGCTGCGGTTCGCTTCGCGCGCTCGGCCGGCGGAATCGATTCTCGGCATGTACGCAAACTTGTGGGTCGCGGTACTAGGTCCGGTGCGGCGCAATCAGGATCACGCGGCCGGCCGCGCTCATTCGAGCACTTCGTGGCGCCGGCGCAGTTGCTCGATCTGTTCCGTCCGCAGGTCGTCGAACCCGTGCTGCAGCCCCTGCTCCACGATGGACGCCATCCGGGCCGCCGAGTGCAGCCAGGGCACGAAGACGTAGTCGGCGCCGGCCTCGTAGAGCTCGAGCGCGGACGCCGTGCGATTGGCGGTGACGATCACCTTCGCGCGCGGGCAGACCCGGCGCGCCTGTTTCAGCAGCCGCCGATTGTCCGTGCCCTTGAGGATCGAGTCGGGAATCGTGGAAACCACCAGCGACGCGGCGTGAATGTCGGCGTGACGCAGCGTTTCCATGTGCGAGACGTCGCCGTAGAGGCAGGCGATCCCGCGGCGCTTGAGTTCAGCGTGGACCTGCGGGTTGAAATCGATCACCAGCAGCCGGTCGAGCACCGGATACCGCCCGGCGTCCGCGCTGAGCTCGTACTCGTGGATCAGCGCGCTGGCCTCGACGAAGAATCCGAGCAGCACGACGTCCTTGCCGGCACGCGCGGGGACTGCCGGCGGCTCGTGCGCGACGGCGTCCAGATCCCTGACGCCGGCCTTGCGCAGCCACCTTGCGAGCACCTCCTGCAGCGGATGGCTGTAGCCGATCATGTACGTCGACGCCACCGCGGTAAAGACGAACACGAAGATCAGCACGCTGACGGTTTCCTGCCCGATGTGCTGGTAGGTCACGCCGATGCTGGCGATCACCAGCGAGAATTCGCTCATCTGCGCGAGGTTGACCGACGGCAGCAGGCTTGCGCGATGGCCGAGCCCGAACGCGTGGAGAATCGGGAACACGACGGCGAAGCGGCTCGCCATGAGGAACGCCGCGGCGAGCAACGCGTAGCCGACGACCCCTGCCGTCGGCATCGGAATCTGCATTCCCAGCGCCACGAAGAACAGGGTCACGAAAAAATCGCGGACGCTGACCACCTTCGCCACGACGTCCATGTTGTAGGGGAAGGTGGAAATGCTGATGCCGGCGATCAGCGCGCCCATTTCGCGTGACAATCCCGCGGCGCTCGCTGCTCCGGCCACGATGAAGCACCAGGCCAGCGAACCGACCAGCACCAGCTCCGGCATCTTGGCCACCGAGCGGAACAGTCGCGGCAGCACCGTCTTGCTGACCAGGAAGCTGACGGCCACCAGCAGCACGCCCTTGCCCAGCGATCCGAACAAGGTCGCGATCTCCGGTTGCTGGAGATTGGGCTGGACGCCCAGCACCACCATCGCCCAGATGTCCTGGAACACCAGCACCCCCAGCGTGACGCGGCCGGGCAGCGTGTCCAGCTCGAACTTGTCGTACAGCAGCTTCACCACGATCATCGTGCTGCTCATGGCGAGGCACACCGCGACGTAGAGCAGGCTGAAGTCACCAGTGCCCGCGCTCGCGCGCAACGGAAGGAAGAACGCCAGGCCGAGGGCGGCGCACAGCGGAACTTGCAGGATGCCGGCGACCAGCACGGGTTTGCCGGCCGCCAGCAGCTTGTTCAGGTCCAGCTCGAGACCGATGATGAACAAGAGCAGGATGAGGCCGATCTCCGATACCGTCTCGATGCTCTTCTGGTCGTCGACCAGGCGCAAACCGATCTGCGGGCCGATGAGAACCCCCGCCAGCAGGTAAGCCAGCAGCAGCGGCTGCCTGAGCCTGTGGGCGGCGAATGCCAGCACCGCCGCCACGGAGACACAGAGGCCGACGCTCGACAGCAGATCCGCGTGCTCAACCACCGATCATCGCCGCGTCCGGCAAGCGCATTGCGTCCATTCCCTTTTGTGCTCGCCGTGTCGACGGTTCGACCCATGCCACCCGGATTTCTTCCGCGCAACTCGATGGCGCCGGAAGCTTCTTCGGTTCGCGAAACAGGTCTGACGCTGCCCGGGCTCCGACGAGCGAACTCCGACCCGGGCGTCCGGATTCTAGGGGTTTGCCGCGTTTGCGGCAAAAGATTCCCTCCCGGCGGGCGGGCCGAGCAGGGTCGCGTGTCTTTCTTCGACCGCCGGAACCTATCGCGGCAATCGGGCCCTGAGGTCGCGCAGCTCGTCTTCCAGGCCGCGGATGCGGTCGATGAAGGCGAGCAGCAGCGCCACGCCGTGCGGATCCAGTTCGAAATCCTCGCGCAGCCGCCGCGCCGTGCGCGCGACGGTGATCGAGCGCATGCCGAACACCCACTGGCCCGGCGCGCCCTCGGCCGGCGTCAGCGCGCCACAGTCCACCAGCTCCAGCACCTCGGCCTCGGAAAGTCCCGCGAGGTCGGCGAGATCGGCGAGCTGCAGCCGGCGCTGCTCGTCGGGCCAGAGTGCATCGGTACCATCGCTCGCCATCGGGCAGCTCCTATTCGAGGCGCCGGCGCGGATTCCACCTCGACGCGGCGGCGAGCTCCTGCAGCAGGGCGCGCTCGCGCTCCGTCAATTCCGGCGGCAGCACGATCTGGATGATCGCGTGCAGGTCGCCCGCCCCGCCCTGAGGCGTCGGCAGGCCGCGCCCCGCGAGGCGCAATTGCTGGCCGCCGCGCGTCCCGGCGGGTACCTTGAGGTTGACGGCGCCGGCGAGCGTGGGGATCTCCACGTTCGCCCCCAGCGCGGCTTCCCACGGCGTGACCGGCAGGTCGAGAAAGAGGTCGTGCCCGGCCACCCGGTAAACACGGTGCGGGCGCAGCGAAATGTGCAGATAGACGTCGCCGTCGCGGCCGCCCTGGCTGCCCTTCCCGCCCTGGCCGGGCAGGCGCAGGACCTGACCCTCGGTCGCACCTTTGGGAATCCGCGCCTTCACCGACCTCGGCACGCGCCGCGGCACGCCGTGCTCGTCGAATTCCGTCGTCGTGAGGTCGAGGCTCACCTCGGTGCCGTTGAACGACTCCTCGACGGTGATCAGGACCGCGACCTCATAGTCCTGGCCCCGGCGTGCGCCCCGGGGGCCGCGCGGCCCGCCCTGCCGCGCGTGCCCCGCAAGACCCCCGAACAGGTCGGCGAAGTCCATGCCGTCGAAGGCGCCCGCCGCGTCGCCGAACTGCGTCGACCATTCCGGCGGCGGGCGGAACTCCTCCCCGGGCCCGTGCCGTCCCAGCTGGTCGTACGCCGACCGCTTCTCCGGATCCTTGAGGGTCGCGTAGGCCTCGGCCATTTCCTTGAAGCGCGCCTCGGCATTCGCCTCCTTCGAGACATCCGGATGGTATTTGCGCGCCAGCTTGCGGTAGGCGTTCTTGATCTCGCCGGACGTGGCGGCGCGCTCGACCCCGAGTATCGCGTAGTAGTCCTTGTATTTCATGCGGCGGTTCCGATGGTGCGGCGGCGACGGGTCAGTGACCGAGGCGTGGCCGGCCAGCGGGACGTGCCCGCTCGGCTTTCCGCGGTGCCGCGCTCACCGGGCACCCGATTGCTCGATGCAATAATCGACCACGCGGTCCAGCAAGCGGGCAAGCGCGACGTTCGCCGCGATGACGCCGCCGGAGGCGTCCTCGCTGCGCGCAGGCTCCGACTCCTCGAACACCTGGCTCCCGAGTATCCGCCGGCTGCGGACATCGATCAACTGCACGCGAATCGCGATCTCCACGCGGCTCGGCGGCGTCCCGAAATTCTGCTGCAGGCGGATCAACTCGGTCTCGATCCGCAGATCCGCGAGCACGGCGGTCGGCATCTGCACGACGGCCCGGAAGCTTCCGGCCTGCTCCAGCGCGCTTGCCAGCAGCGGGCCGAGCATCCGCGCCGGCGTGTCGGCCCAGCGGCTGGCGGCAAAGTAATCGATTTCCCAAGGTTGTCGCACATAGGCCATTTGCGGCGTGTCGAAGCCCGGCCGGGCGCGCGGCGTGGCGACTTCCAGCACCAGATCGCGCTGGACGCGCGTGACCTTGGCGGCCGGCGCCGCGCCCAGCACGTGCAGGTTCGGGATCTCGACGCGCGGTGGTTGCAGCGCGGCGCAGCCGCAGAATAGCGCCGCCAGCGCCAGCATGCCGAGCCTCTCGCCGCTGGCGCGCCCTGCTCTCGCCGGTGTCGCCTTCCGCAGGGCGTCCGCACGGATGGCGAGGAGTTCGCGCAATCCCGGGAGGGTTGGACTCATTCGCCCGGACCTCGCTTCGTGGCCGGCTTGCCGTACAGCACCATGCTCGGATTGCGCTCGAGCTCCCCGCCCAGCCGGCGCAAGGTGCCGGTCAGGTCGCGCAGCTCGGCGACCAGCGCATGGACTTCCGGCAACGCCTCCCCCGTAAACCGCTGCAGATCGGGGCGCGTGGCATCGATCGTTCCGCTCGCGCCGGTCCCGGCGCGCGCCACGGCATCCGTCATGCGGTCGAAGGCGTCGGCGCTGCGCTCGACGCGCAGGACGAGCCGCGGCAACTGCTCGGTCAGGCGCGCCGCATTCTCCATGGTCCGGGCTGCATTCGCGAGGCCGGAATCGATCGCCGACGAGCGTGCGGCAAGCGTGCGCGACAGCACCTCGAGGTCGGCCAGCGTCTGCCGGATCGCCTGCCGGTTGCCTTCGTCCATCAGCGCATTGAGGTTTTCGCTCGTCCGGGTGAGGCTCACCAACAACGCCGTCACCGACGTATCGAGGCGGGTCAGCAGCGAAGGCCCGGACTTGATGATCGGGTACGTCTCGCCCGGTCGCGCCGTGAGCTGCGGCGATGTCTTGCGGCCCGCTGTCAGCTCGACATACGCGATGCCGGTCAGGCCCTGCGTCTGCAGGATCGCGACGGTGTCCTCCTTCACCGGCGTGTCGCGTTCGACATCGAGCGTCAGCTGCACTTCTTCGACATTCCCCGGCGCCAGCGCGATCTTGCGCACCATGCCGACGTCGACGCCCCGGTATTTGACCGGCGCATTGAGGTTCAATCCCGCCACCGAATCGCTCATGTAGGTCTGGTAGGTGGTGTAAAGCTGGCCATAGTACTTGCCGCTGGAAAGCCACAGCACGCCGCCGATCAGGGCGACGCCCAGCACCAGCACGAAGACGCCGACGACGACGAAGTTTACTTTCTCTTCCATGCCTGCTCGCGCGCGGCGCGCCCGCGCGGCCCGTAGAAATACTCGCGGATCACCGAATCCTGCGACTGCGACAACTCGGGCATCGTGCCCATCCCGAGTATGTGTCCGTCGCCGAGGACGGCGACCCGGTCGGCGGCGCGCCAGAGCAGGTCGAGATCGTGCGTCACCATCATGATCGTCAGGCCGAGCGCATCGCGCAGGCTCCGGACAAGCTCGTCGATCCCGCTGGCGCTCAAAGGATCGAGGCCGGCGGTCGGCTCGTCCAGAAAGAGCAGCTCGGGATCGAGGGCCAGGGCGCGCGCCAGCGCCGCGCGTTTGCGCATGCCGCCGGAGAGCTCGTTCGGGTATTTCGGTCCGGCATCGGCGGGCAACCCGGTGAGCGCGATCTTCACCGCGGCGATCTCCCGGATCAGGCGCGCGGACAGCCGCGTGTGCTCGTGCAGCACCATGCCGACGTTCTCCGCCACGGTCAGCGAGCTGAACAGCGCGCCGCGCTCGAACATCACGCCCCAGCGGCGCCGCAGCGGCAGCGCCGCCTCGTCGGTCAGGCCGACCACCTCCTGGCCGAACACGCGGATCGAGCCGGACACCGGCTGCTGCAGCAGGATCGCCTCGCGCAGCAGCGTCGACTTGCCGCAGCCGCTGCCGCCGACGAGCGCGAAGATCTCGCCGCGGTTCACCGCCATGCTGACGTTGTCGTGCACGACGGCCGCGCCGAAGCGCGTGCAGAGGTCGCGAATCGCGATGACGGCAGCGGTGTTTGCGGCTTGTTCCATCGCGGCGCTCAGAGATCCAGCAGGTTGAACACGATCGAGAACACGGCATCGGTCACGATCACCAGGAAAATCGCCTGCACGACGGAAAGCGTCGTCTGCCGGCCGACGCTGTCGGCGCTGCCGGTCGCCTGGAACCCGCGGTAGCAACCCACGAGCGCGATGATCATCGCGAAGACGGGAGCCTTGCAGAGACCGGTCAGGTAGGTCGACATGACGATCGCCTCCTCCAGGCGCCGGAGGAACACATCGAAGCTCACGTTGAGCTTGGATTGCGCCATCATCATGCCGCCCAGCACGCCGGTGATGTCGGTGTAGACCGTGAGAAGCGGCAGCACGACCACCAGCGCCAGCATCTTGGGCAGCACCAGCAGGTCGAGCGGCCCGACGCCCACGGTGCGCAACGCGTCGATCTCCTCGGTGACCTTCATCGTGCCGATCTGCGCCGTGTAGGCCGAGCCGGAGCGGCCGGCGACGATGATCGCGGTCATCAGCGGCGACAGCTCGCGCAGCATCGCCAGCCCCACCAGATCGGCGATGTAGATGTTCGCTCCGAAGCGCTGCAGCTGGTCCGCTCCCTGGTAGGCGATCACGATGCCCATCAGGAACGACAGCAGGCCGGTGATCGGCAGCGCGTCGAAGCCGGCGCTCTGCATGTTGTACAGGATCGCGCGCCAGCGGATGCGACTCGGCTGCGCGACCGAGCGCAGCAGCGCCGTGAAGGCCTCGCCGATGAACGCAAGAAAGTCCAGCGTATTGCGCCAGTCGCCCCACGCTTGCCGGCCGAGGGTCGCCACGAACCCCGGCCGCGCGGGCAGCGCCCCGCCGGGCGCCACGTCGCGCGATACGATGAGCCGCAGCAGCGTTTCGAACTCCGGCCGCAACCCCACGATGCGAACCGCGCGCCCCTGCTGCCCGAGAGCGCGGACGGTGCGGTGCAGCAACCACGCACCCGAGGTGTCCAGCGCCGAGATCGCCGCGGCATCGATGACGACCTCCTGCTCGCCGGGGAGGGAAAGGGCGTCCAGCGCGTGCTCGAGCTCCGCGATGCCGTGCACGGTCCAAGCGCCCGTGCAACGGGCCGCGAGCGTCGCAGCGCCGCCGCCCGGCGCCGCGGCGATCGTCAGTTCGGCAACTGCAACCGCGGTCGGACTCACCGCCTCGGATTGTGCAGGAGGTGGTCGACATCCGCTTCCGCCTGCAGCCAATCGTCCAGGTCGTAGCCGTCCTCGTAGCCGCACGCGCCATGCCGCTGGTAGGCGGTCTCGCTGATCATCCGATGACGCAGGTCCGGGTCGATCTCATCCATGACTTCGCCGGCAAATGGCGCATTCGAGTCCAGCTCGAATTCGGCGTCGGCTTCGATGTTGGGAACGTCACGCGTGGGATTCCCGAGCGAGCGCACAGAGTGCCGCTTCGCCGTTGCCACCGGCTCCTTCCGAGTGCGTCTGTTGCTGCTGGCAGGTGCGGTCATCACTACCTCCTTCGCGTGGCGGTCGAAAAGCGATGCAACCACGCTCCAATCCGACCTCTGCGCTTGCATCCTTCTCATGATCCATTCTCCACCTGTGTCGCGGATGGCGGCGACCGACCGTTGATGCGGATCAAAGGCGCGTTGAATTTGCGCCGCCTCGCCATGCAGGCCCTGCTTCTGCCGCCCGGTGTTTTGTGCTTGACGTGCGTCAACGCCCGCCATGCCCGGACGCGTATGCTCGAATGCAGCCGCAATCCGATCTTCGACCAGGACCGGCCATGGCGCAGCAGTCGACCGGAAACAGCCAGGCACCGCTCATTGCGGCGCTGCAGAACCCCGCCGTTTTCGGTGCGGGATGCGAGCGCGTGACCCTGCTCGAGACGCACATCTCCTACGTTCTGCTCACCGGACGCAGCGCGTACAAGATCAAGAAGGCGGTCAATCTCGGGTTTCTCGATTTCACCACCCTGCCGGCGCGGCGTTTCTACTGCGCCCAGGAACTGGCCCTCAACCACCGCCTCGCGCCGGACCTCTATCTCGATGTCGTGACGATCAACGGGTCGGTCGAACACCCGTCCCTCGGGGGCACCGGCCCGATCCTCGAATACGCGGTCCGGATGCGCGAGTTCCCGCAGGAAGCCCTTGCCAGCCGGCTGTTGTCCCGCAATGCGGTCAGCGCGGCGGACATCGACGCACTGGCGGCGAAGGTCGCCGGCTTCCACGCCGCGATTGCGGTCGCAGCTCCCGACGGCCCGTTCGGCCGGCCCGAGGTCATCCTGCGCATCGCGCTGGACAATTTCGCGCAGATTCACCGGCTGACGGAGGATGTCGCCGGACAGGCCGAGCTCGCCACGCTGCGCGAATGGACCGAGCGCGAGCACGCTGCCCGGGCAACGGCCTTGCACGAGCGGCTCCTGCACGGCTTCATCCGCGAATGCCACGGCGACCTGCACCTCGGCAACATCGCGCGCATCGACGGCGAGCTCACCGTCTTCGACTGCATCGAGTTCAACGACACGATGCGCTGGATCGACGTGATGAGCGAGGTCGCGTTCACCGTGATGGACCTCCAGGATCGGGGGCGTCGCGATTTCGCGTTCCGGTTTCTCAACGCGTACCTCGAGCTCACCGGCGATTACGCCGGCCTGTCGGTGCTGCGCTTCTATCTCGTCTACCGGGCGCTGGTGCGCGCCAAGGTGGCACGCATGCGCGTTGCCCAGCTCGGGGCCGGCGAGAACGAGGTGGCACTGCGGGAGGAATACCGGAGCTACGTGAACCTGGCCAAGGCTGACGCGCGCCCGCCGCAGCCGGCGATCATCGTTGCTCATGGCCTGTCCGGCTGCGGCAAGACGACGCTGACGCAGGCGCTGCTGGAGCTGACCGGCGCGGTGCGCATCCGCACCGATGTCGAGCGCAAGCGCATGCACGCGCTCGGCCCGCGCGATCGCCGCGCCACGGGGATCGACAGCGGACTCTATGCGAAGGAAGCGACCGAGGCCGCCTACCGCCGCGTGGGCGAGCTGGCCGGCATGGTCGCCGCCGCCGGGCATGTCGCGATCGTCGACGCGACGTTCATCAAGCGCTGGCAGCGCGATCTCCTGCGTGCGCGCGCGTCCGCCCTGGGAGTCCCGTTCCTGATCGTCACCTTCACCGCCTCCGAGTCGGTGCTGCGCGAACGCATTGCCCACCGCGTGCAGGAAGACCGCGACGCGTCGGACGCGGACATCGCTGTGCTCGAACACCAGCTGCGCGAGCGCGAGCCGCTGGCGCCGGACGAGCAATCCTGCGCCGTCGCCTGGGATGCCGAAGCCCCGCTCGAGCGCGCGCGGGAGCCCGCTGCGTGGCGGCCGGTGCTCGACCGGATAGGCGCAAGGGCAATCGCATGATCCACTTCGATGTCTTCAACGGCGACGCGGACGGCATCTGCGCGCTGCACCAGCTGCGTCTCGCGACCCCCGTCGAGTCGGTGCTGATCACCGGCGTCAAACGCGACGTGGCGCTGCTGCAACGCGTGCCCGCGCTGGCGGGCGACCGCGTGACGGTCCTCGACATCTCGGCGGCGACCAATCGCGCGGCGCTCGTCGCGTTGCTCGACCGCGGTGTGCGCGTCGACTATTTCGACCATCATTTCGCCGGCAACCTGCCGGTGCATCCCGGCCTCCGGGCGACGATCGACCCGTCACCGCGCGTGTGCACCGGCATTCTGGTGGACCGCCATCTCGGCGGGAAGCAGCGCGCCTGGGCGCTCGTCGCCGCTTTCGGCGACAACCTCGGCGCCGAGGCCGCCGCGCTGGCCGTGCCGCTGGCGCTCGACGCCGCAGCGCTCGCGTGTTTGCGCGAGCTCGGCGAATCCCTCGCCTACAACGCCTACGGCGATACCGAAGCCGATCTCATCGTCCATCCCGCGACGCTGTATCGAACGCTGCGTCCATATGCCGATCCGTTCGAGTTCATTGCCGCCGAGCCCATCCTCCGCCGCATCGACGAAGCCCGGCGCGACGATCTGTCGCGAGCCATGGCGTCAAACCCGAGTTTCGCCCTCGAACACGCGCGCGTGTACGTGCTGCCCGACGCCGCGTGGAGCCGCCGGGTCCGCGGCGTCTTCGGCAACCATCGCGCCAACGAACGGCCCGCGCTGGCACACGCGATACTCTCGCCGAATGCGCACGGCGGCTACACGGTCAGCGTGCGCGCGCCCCTCGCCCGGCCCGCGGGCGCCGACGCGCTGTGCCGAGAATTCGCGACCGGGGGCGGACGCACGTCGGCCGCCGGCATCGACGACCTGCCGCCCGAGGCGGTGCCCGATTTCATGCGCCGGCTCGAGCGGGCGTTCGGCTGATTGCGCAGGCGCGCGGCGAGGGCGCGCTCGTCAGCCCTTCGCTCGCCTCGCTTTCGCCGCCGGCGGGGCTTCACGGAACTCGATCCCGGTGAAGTACTTCTCGAGCGGACACTTCGGCTCGCCGGCACATCCGTGCTCGCGGGCGCACTGGCGCTGCGTCTGGTCGAGCAGCACGTAGGCCCGGCACACCGGGCAGAGCTCGAACGGAGAATCGAACATGGCCTCACCCTCCAGGAGTCAGGATTCCTCGATGGCGACAACGTCGGTCTGCGCCATCAGGTAGTCGAACGCATACGCGAGCTCGCCGGGACCGTCGGCGTGGACGACGAACAGCGGCTGCCCTGCCGCGACGCAAGTGCCGAGTGGCCCCAGGAATTCGACGCCGGCGGCCGGAGCCTGCGGTGCGCCGGCGAGCTTGGCGATCCGGGCCAGCCGCCGGTTGTCGATCGCCGTCACTCGTCCGCCATGCCGGGCGACGCACGGCCGTGCAAACGCGGCCGTGGGCGGCACACGCATTCCCCCCTGCGCCTCGCATATCGCCTGGAACCTGGCCCACGCGCTGCCGTTGCGCAACAGGCGTTCGGCGACGTCGCGCCCGCCGTTTGGCGGCGCCTTGCCGCCCATCTCGAGCACGACCCCGGCAAGGTGCAAGGCACGATTCCGCAGATCGGCGGGCGCATCCGGGTCGCCTTGCAGAACCGCCGTTACGTCGCGAGCCTCGAGCGCCGGACCGATGCCACGCCCCACCGGCTGGCTGCCGTCGGTGACCGCGACTTCCACGGTGAGCCCGAGCGCATGCCCGACGGCGCGCATCTGCGTCGCCAGGCGTTCGGCCGCCGCCGCGGAGCGCACCTTGACCGTGGGGCCCACCGGCAGGTCGATCAGCACGTGCGTGGCGCCGGCCGCCACTTTCTTCGACAGCACCGACGCCACCAGCTGCCCCTCGCCATCGAGGTCCAGCGGCCGCTCGACGCGGATCAGCACATCGTCCGCCGGGCTGAGCGCCACGGCGCCGCCCCAGACGATGCACCCGCCCTCGCGCTCCACCACACGCCGCATCATGGCGGTGGTCAGCGCCACGGGGGCCAGCGTCTCCATCGTGTCGGCGGTGCCGGCCGGCGAGGTGATCGCGCGCGACGAGGTCTTGGGAATCGTCAGCCCCGCGGCGGCAACGATGGGGACGACGATCAGCGTGGTGCGATTGCCGGGCAGCCCTCCCACGCAGTGCTTGTCCATCACCTGCGGCTGCGGCCACACGATGCGCTGGCCGGTGCCGATCATGGCCCGCGCGAGCCCGAGGGTTTCGTCGCCATCGAGCCGGTCTCCGGCGCAGGCCGTGACGAAGGCCGCGAGATGCAGCGGCGAGTAATTGCCGGCGACGATGTCGCCGATGATGCGCCTCATCGCCGCGTCGTCGAGCCGATGGCCGAACACTTTGGAGCGCAAGTCCGACAGCGAGCCGACCTCTGGCGCATGCGACACCGCAATGCGGTCCCCGGCGTGTGCGCCCAGCGCGCGCAGGGCGGTCTCCGACAACGCGGCCTCGCCGTCGGCCAGCAGGCCGCCGTCCACCATCGCAATGGTCGCGACGACGTGCCGCGGGCCGAAAGCGACCAGAACGCGCGATTGCACGGTAAAGCCGACCGAGCGGCAGACGCTGCAATCCGAGCGCATGAACAGCACCGGTTCCGGATGCGTGTCGATGCCGAGCGAACGCAGCCGCAGCGTGTTTCCGGGCCGCTCGCGCGCCGGGAGCTCCTTGTGATCGCCGCCCGATTTCATGGGAGGTCGACGGTTTCGAGATAGTCCGGCACCGTGCATTCCCAGCCCAGACTGTCGGCGATATGGCTGCGCATCGCGTCCGCGGCCGCCGGCTCGCCGTGGGTGATGAACGTGCGCCGCGGCGAGGCGCCGGATTGCGCCAGCCACGCGATGATCTCCGCGTAGTCCGCGTGCGCCGAAAGGTTGTCGAGGGCCAGTACCTCGGCGCGCACCGGCACCATTTCCCCGTGGATGCGGATGGCGCTGTCGCCTTGCAGCAGCTTCGCCCCGCGGGTACCGCCGCTTTGATACCCCGAGAAAAGGATTGTATTTCGCGCGTCCGGCGCGAAGGCCTTCAGATGGTGCAGAACGCGGCCACCGGTCGCCATCCCGCTGGCGGCAATGATGACCATCGGCCATTGCTTCGTGTTCAGGCGGCGCGAGTCGTCGGCGGTGTTGACGATGGTCGCGCCGCCGCACATCGCCGCGCAGTCATCGCTCGACAGCCGGTGCTGGTTGCGGAACCGCAGGTACAGCTCGGTCACGTCCGCCGCCATCGGGCTGTTGAGAAACACGGGAAGCGCAGACGGGATGGCACCTTCCCGCCGCAGCATCATCAGATGGTAGAGCAGCGCCTGCGCGCGGCCGACGGCGAACGCCGGCATGACGACCACGCCGCCGCGCGCGGCGGTGCGGCGGACGATTTCGCCGAACTTGAGGCGCGGATCGGCCGGGTCGTGCCGCCGATCGCCATAGGTGGACTCGACGACCAGGTAATCCGCGCGCTCGATCGGCACCGGAGCCCGCATGATCCCGTCGTGCGGCCGCCCGACGTCGCCGGAGAATACGACAGTCGTCGTGCCGTCGTTGAGCTCCGCGAAGGCAGCACCCAGAATGTGCCCGGAGGGGAAGAAGCGCGCGGCGACCCCCGGCAGGACGTCCACGCTCTTGTCGAAGCCGATCGGGCTGAAGCACCGCAGCGCCGCGATGGCGTCCGCTTCGTCATAGAGCGGCAGCGCCGGCCGGTGTTTCGAATAGCCGGCGCGGTTCGCATAGTCGGCCTCTTCCTCCTGCAGGTGCCCGCTGTCGGGCAGCAGGATCCGGCACAGCTCGTAGGTCGCTTCGGTGCAGTGCACGCGGCCACGAAAGCCCTGCTTGACCAGCAGCGGCAGATAGCCGCTGTGATCGAGGTGCGCGTGCGTCAATACCACCGCGGCGAACGACGCTGCGGGGATCGGCAACGGTGACCAGTTGCGCAGGCGCAACTGCTTGAAACCCTGGAACAGGCCGCAGTCCACCAGAATGTTGCCGCCGGCGTGCTCGAGGCGATACTTGGAGCCGGTGACGGTACCCGTGGCACCGAGGAACGTGAGGCGCATCGTGGTCATGGGGGGGTCCTCAAACGGTGCCGGCCGGCGCCCGCGACGGCCGCTCGCCTTTGCGCCGCTCGCGCTCGGCCCCGATCAGGAGGCCGCTGCCGAGGGCCACGGCGAGGTTGATCCAGAGGGGATCGATGGAAGGCATGGGCGCGGGTGAAACCGGCGCGATCAGCTGGCGGTCGCTGCCTCCTTTCGCACCATCGCCGCCGCGACCAGCTCGGCGACGTCGCGCACGCTGATCTCGTCGGTCTTGTTCAACGCGGAGACGCCGTCGGACATCATCACCGCGCAATACGGGCAGGCCGTCGCGATGACCTTCGGTGCCTGCGGCAGCGCCTGTTCCACGCGCGTGATGTTGATCCGCTTGCCGATCCGCTCCTCCACCCACATGCGGCCGCCGCCAGCGCCGCAGCACATCGCCTGCTCGCGGTTGAGGCCGAATTCCAGCGGCGCATCGCGGGTAAGGCGGCGGAGTATCGCGCGCGGCGCCTCGAATTCGCCGTTGTGCCGGCCGAGGTAACAGGGTTCGTGGTAGATGACACGCTCGAACGAAGCATTGAGCCGGATGCGTTTCTCCGCGACCAGCCGCGCGATCAGCTGCGTGTGGTGAATGACTTCATACCGCCCGCCGAACTCCGGGTACTCGTTGGCGAGCGAGTTGAAGGCATGCGGGTCGCAGGTGACGATGCGCGTCACGCCGAGCTCGTTGAGCGTTCCCGCAAGCCCCTGCGCGAGCTGCTGGAACAGCATCTCGTTGCCGACCCGGCGCACGCATTCGCCGGTTGACGTTTCAGCGGTGCCGAGGATCGCGAACCGGACGCCCGCCTCGCGCAGGATCTCGACGAACGCGCGGGCCACCCGCTGGCCGCGCGGATCGAAGGACTGCGCGGAGCCGACGTAGAAAAGGCAATCGAGCCCCTTGACCGATGCCGGATCGGTGACGACCGGCACCTCGAGGCCGCGCGCCCAGTCGGCGCGGGCGTCGGCCGGGAGCCCCCAGGGATTGCTCTGCGACTCGTAGGCCGCGAACACGGCTTTCAGCTCGTGCGGAAACTCGCCGTCCATCAGCACCCGGTGCTGCCGCATCCGGAAGAAACGCGGCAGGTGCTCGAGCTCGATCGGACAGGCGGCCTCGCAGTAGCCGCAGGTCGTGCAAGCCCACAACGTGTCCTCGCTGATGAGGTCGGGCACGAGCGGCGGCAAGGCGTCGCCCGCCGCATCGCCTGCGAGAATGCGTTCGCGCTGCTCCAGCAGATGATGCTTGAGGCTGTCGTGGACCCATTTCTGCGACAGCGGCTTGCCCGTGAGAAAGGTCGGGCACGCGTCCTTGCACCGGCCGCACTCGGTGCAGGTGAACACGTCGAGGCCCTCCTTCCACGTGAGATCCGCGGCCGTGTGCACGCCGACCCGCAGTTCCTCGGCGCCGGCGTCGTCGGCGAGCATCTTCTCGAGGTCGACTGTGGGCACCCGGTTGGCGGGACGGCCCCGGCGGAAGTAGAGCGCGGGGAGCGCCGTCACGATGTGGAAATGCTCGCCGAGCGGCAGGATCACCAGGAACGCGAAGACCACGACGAGCTGCGTCCAGTAGGCAACGACGTAGCCCGTCTGCAGCGCTTGCTGCGGCATCCCGGCGAACGCGTCGCCGATGCGGCGGCCGGCAAACGCGAAAACGCGCTCGTGCGCGATGCCGGGATCGGTCGCCGCGAACAACGCGAAGCGGAAACCGTCGAACAGCAGGTCCGTGACCATGATCACGGCAATCAGCGACAGGACCAGCAGCGCTTCGCGGTTCGCTTCCAGGCGCGCGGGCCTTTGCACGTAACGCCGCCAGAGCGCGTAACCAACCGCCGCCAGGACGGCCAGTTCGACCACGTCCTTCGCCGCGGAAAAGAGGCCGCCCACGGTTCCCGGAAAGGCAAACGGCTCGTAGTAGCCGATGACGATCAGCTGGAGCTTCCGCGCCAGGAGGGTCATGAAGCCGAGGAAGATGACGGCGTGCATCACGCCGGGCTTCCACTCGCGGCGGATCATCCGCGACTGCAGGAACCCGTTCGTCAGCACGCCGCGCAGGCGCGCGCCGGGATGGTCCCAGCGGACGTCGGGTTGCAAACGGGCAACGAGCAGGAGCTTGCGGGCTGCGAGCCACCCGAACGCCGCGAACGCGACGAGCATGAGGGCGGTGATCGGAAGCGGACCCATGAGCCGTCAGGATGCCTGCAGCGTGGGGGAGGACGGGGCGACTGCGGCGGCGAGCGGGCCCGCGCGACGGTCAGCTCCGGACCGGGTGCTTCGCCAGTTTGCGCTGCAGGGTTCGCCGGTGCATCGACAGCGCCCGTGCGGTGGCCGAGACGTTGCCGTCATTGTCGCGCAGCACGTGATGGATGTGTTCCCATTCGACGCGACTGATCGACATCGGCTGGTCGTTGATCGGAAACTCTTCGTCGCCGCCGTCGCGGTCGAACGCCACCACCAGATCGCCGGCTGTCACCGGCTTGACCAGATAGTAGGTCGCGCCGAGCTTGATCGCCTCCACGGCGCTGGGAATGCTGCCATGCCCGGTCAGGACGACGATCCGCGTCTGCGCGTCCAGCGACAGCAGCTTCGACACGAGTTTCAAGCCCGATCCATCCGGCAGCTTGAGGTCGACCACCGCGTATTCCGGCGGGCTGCAGGTGGCGAGGATGACGGCTTCGCTCACGCCGCGCGCGATCCGGACGTCGAAGCCACGGCGGGCGAGCGCGCGCCCGAGCACGGCGGAATAGACGTCGTCGTCGTCGACCAGCAGCAGCGCCGGCCGCTCGTTGCGATCGTGAACTCTTGCGTCCATGCGTCAGTGCCCGCCCGGCCGCCCGAAGGGCACTGTGCGCCCCCTTGGGGGGCAGCGAGCAAAGTGAGCGTGGGGGTCGTTCATCTGCCCGCCCGGCCGCCCGAAGGGCACTGTGCGCCCCCTTGGGGGGCAGCGAGCAAAGTGAGCGTGGGGGTCGTTCATCTGCCCGCCCGGCCGCCCGAAGGGCACTGTGCGCCCCCTTGGGGGGCAGCGAGCAAAGTGAGCGTGGGGGCGCATCATCTTAGGCTATGCGGAGCGTTGCGAGCGGCAGTTCGATTTCGGCGCAGGCGCCGCCGTTCTCGCGGTTCGACCAGCGCACGGTGCCCCCAAGGCGCCTGACGGCA
>Ga0315283_10002092_pt1 | contig 16539 bp, 11 predicted proteins | sample YL17G09_0_MG_FD_204541 | JGI IMG/M metagenome (GOLD analysis project Ga0315283, IMG submission 204541) | Sediment microbial communities from Yellowstone Lake, YNP, Wyoming, USA - YL17G09_0 | ecosystem: Environmental > Aquatic > Freshwater > Lake > Sediment | place: USA: Wyoming | collected... | reverse complement strand
TGGTGTTCGCGCTGCTCTTCGACCTCGGGCAGCCGTGGCGCATCTGGCACGCGCTGGTGTTCTGGAACCCGCACTCGGTGATGTTCGAGGTCGCCTGGTGCGTGATGCTGTACACCACGGTGCTGACGCTCGAGTTCGTGCCGCTCGTGCTGGAGCGCTTCGGCTTCGAGCGGGCCCGGCGCATCCTGCACGGGGTGAACACCCCGCTGGTGATCGTCGGCGTGCTGCTCTCCACGCTCCACCAGTCCTCGCTGGGGTCGCTCTACCTGGTCGTGCCCCAGAAACTGCACCCGCTTTGGTACTCGCCGATGCTGCCGCTGCTCTTCTACGTCTCGGCCATCGGCGCCGGGCTCGGGATGATCATCGTCGAGTCGCACCTGAGCGGCCGGGCCTTCGGCCGCAAGCTCGAGCTGGACCTGCTCGAGCCGCTCGGGCGGGCGATGGTTGTGGTGCTCGCCGTGTTCGGCGTCCTGCGCCTGCAGTCGCTGGCGCGCAGCGGCGCGCTGCCGCTTGCCCTGCAGCCGACCTACGAGGGACGGATGTTCCTGATCGAGTTCGGGCTGGGCGCGGTGCTGCCGGTGGCACTGCTGGCCTGGCCGCGCATCCGCAACTCGTCCACCGGACTCGTGACCGGTGCGGCCTTCGCTGTGCTAGGCTTCATCATGCACCGGTTGGACGTGAGCGTGACCGGTCTCGAGCGCGCGAGCGGGACGCACTACGCGCCGACCTGGATGGAGGTCATGGTGTCCGTGGGCCTGGTCGCCATCGGATTCGCCGCCTTCGCGCTCGCGGTGCGTTTCCTCCCGGTCTTCCCCATGCCGGCCCACGCGCCCGCGGTCCCCGCCTCGCCCGCCCGCCGTCCGGGTGCGGAGCCTCCGGGAGGGCAGCCTTGAAACCGCCGGGCATCGGGACGCTGGCGATCCTCGGGGTGGCGGTCGTGACGGCCGCCGTGATCGGAGTCATGTCGGTCATCATCCTGCGCGCCCACCAGGGGGCGTTCATCGCCCAGCTCACCCGCAGCGCCGACCAGTTGAGCGAGACCATCGCCAGCACGACCCACCACGACATGCTCGAGAACCGGCGGGACGCGGTCCACCGCGAGATCGTCACCATCGGCCGGCAGCAGGGCATCGAGCGGGTCCGGCTCTTCAACGGCACCGGGACCGTGATGTTTTCCTCCGACGAGGCCGAGATCGGCCGGGCCGTCGACAAGCGGGCCGAAGCCTGCTACGCGTGCCACGCGGCCGGGCGTCCGCTCGAGCGGCTGTCGATCCACGCCCGCTCGCGCATCTACCGCGCGGCGGACGGGCACCGCGTGCTCGGCATGATCCGGCCGATCGCCAACCAGCCGGGCTGCTGGTCTGCCGATTGCCACGCACACTCGCGCGGGGAGTCCGTGCTCGGCGTCCTCGACGTGAACCTGTCGCTCGCCGAGGCCGACCGCCAGATCGCGCGTGATCAGCGCAACCTCATCCTGCTCGCCGTGCTGGCGATCGCGGCGAGCAGCACGCTGCTGTGGTGGCTGAGCCGCCAGCTGATCCTGCGTCCGGTGGCGATGTTGATCGCGAGCACGCGCCGGGTCGCCCAGGGCGACCTCTCGACGGCCGTGCCCGCGACGGCACGGCATGAGCTCGGGGACCTCGCGCGCGCCTTCAACCACATGACGAGCCGGCTGAACGAGGCGCAGCGCCAGCTCGCCCAGGCCGACAAGCTCGCCTCCGTCGGCCGGCTCGCCGCCGGGGTGGCGCACGAGATCAACAACCCGCTCACCGGCGTGCTCACCTACGCCTCGTTCCTCGAGAAACGCGCCGAGCACGACTCCGAGACCCGCGCGGACCTCGCGGTCATCGTGCGCGAGACCAAGCGCTGCCGCGAGATCGTGCGCGGGCTCCTCGACTTCGCCCGTCAGACCCCGCCCAGGCGGCTGCCCACGGATCTCAACGAGGTCGTGCGGCGGGCCCGGACCATCGTCACGAACCAGCTGGCGCTGGCGCACGTGGGCGTGGAGCTCGAGCTGGCGGCCGATCTCCAGCCGGTGCCCGCGGACGCGAACCAGATCCAGCAGGTCGTGGTGAACCTGCTGCTGAACGCCGCCGACGCGATGGCGGGCGGCGACACGCCGGCGGGCGGCTCGATTCGCGTGCGGACCTCAGCGGTGGCGGTGCCGCCGCGCGGGCACGCGACGATCCGCAGCGCGACCTGCCCGAAGGGCTGCGATCTGCTTGACAGTCACGTGCGCCTCGCGGGGGTCCCGGCGATCCGCGTGATCCGGCGGGTCATGGACCGCGAGTCCGTCGTCCACCTGGATCCGGTGTACGGCCGGGCGAACCATCGCGCCTCCGAGGCCTGCGACGAAGGCGTCGTCGCCGCCTACCTGTGCCCCGCGTGCCGCACGCGGCTCGAGGTGCCGGAGCGCCGCTGTGGGGAATGCGGAGCGCCGGTGTTCGGCGTGCAGGTGGCGCGCTTCGGCCCGGCGGAGTGGTGCACGCGCAAGGGCTGTCCCGGCAGCCGCTGGGAAGTGTTGGACGCGATCGGACCGCAGCCGTACGCACAGATCAAGGTGGAGGACACGGGGCGCGGCATCACGGTGGAGGAGATGGACCGGCTGTTCGAGCCCTTCTTCACCACCAAGGGCGCGCGTGGCACGGGGCTCGGACTGGCCGTGACCTGGGGAATCGTCGAGGGCCACGACGGCTCGATCGCCGTCGAGAGCGAACTCGGCCGCGGTACGCGCTTCACTCTGCGCATCCCCTGCCAGGTGCTCGAACCCTCCGGCACCGAGGCGCGGGCCGGGCGGTCGGTCCCGATGCCGGACGCGCGTGGTGAGTCGGTTTCGGGGCGGACCGCGCCGATCGCTCCCCGGACGCCGCCCCACCCGGCCGAAGGGTCCCAGGACGGCTCGCGAGGCGCGTCATGAAGGACCGCTGCGATGTCCTGGTCGTGGACGACGAGCCAGTCGTGTCGGATGCGATCCGGCTGGTCCTCGGGCACGCGGGCTTCGAGGTCACGGTGGTCTTCGACGCGGAGACCGCGCTCACGCATCCGGCACTGGACGGCTGCCGCCTCGTCATCTGCGACCTGATGCTTCCCGGGCTCTCCGGGTTCGACGCGTTGAAGTCGATGCGCCGGCGCCGTCCGGAGTTGCCCATCGTGATGGCCACCGGGTACGCCACACCTGAGCAGGAGGAGTTGGTCCTTGCAGCGGGCGCAACGGCGTTCCTGCCCAAACCTTTCGACGATTCGGAGCTGTTGACCCTGGTGCGGCACGTGCTTTCTCGGGCGCCGGCCGCCGGTGAGGAACGGAAACCATGACTGCTCTGCTGGTGATCCTGCTGGTCGTCTGCTTCGTCATCGCCGACCTGATCGTGCGCACGGTTTCGAAGCGCATGACCGCGGCGCGCGAGTTGCGTGAACGCGAGACCGTGCTGACCAGCGCGCTCCAGCTCTCGTTCGCCGACGAGGCAAAGAGCCTGAAGCGCGCGGAGGTGCCTGGCGCGCGCGCGCGCATCCTCGCGGTGGACGACGAACCCGTCATCCTCGACAGTTTCCGCAAGATCCTGGTGCTCGCCGGCTTCAGCGTGGACACCGTGGAGAACGGCCCGGAGGCGCTCACCCTGCTGCGCGCGCATCCGTACGACTTCCTGTTCACGGATCTCAAGATGCCCGTGATGGACGGTCTGGAGGTGGTGAAGGCGGCCCGGCACCTGCGGCCCGACCTCGACGTCGTGGTGATCACCGGCTACGGCACCATCGAATCCGCGGTCGAGACCCTGCAGTTCGGCGCCGTGGACTACGTGCAGAAGCCGTTCACCGAGGAGGAACTGGTTGCGCTGGCGAAGCACCTGCTCATCAAGCGCGAGGCGCGGCTCGAAGCCCAGCTGCGGCCGGCGGTGCGCGTGGTCGCTCCGGCGCTGGCCGAGAGCGTGGCCGCGGGCGAGTACTGCGTGCCGGGCGGGGCGTTCGTCTCGCCCGGGCACGCCTGGGCGCGCATCGACCCGGCCGGGCAGGTGTGGACGGGACTCGACGACTTCGCGCGCAAGGCGCTGAAGTCCGTGGAGCGCGTCGAGCTGCCGGCGGTGGGCACGCGCGTGAGGCGGGGCCAGCTGCTCTTCACCGTGCGCCGGGGGGGCGAGGCCGTGCACCTCCTGGCGCCGCTGAGCGGCGAGGTCACACAGGTGAACGAGGAACTGAAGCACGCGCCGCGGCTGGTCATCGAGAGTCCCTACGATCGTGGCTGGGCGTGCCTGCTGCGGCCGTCCGACCTCGCCGCGGACCTGGCGGGCCTGCGGATTGGCAAGCCGGTCGTGGCCTGGTACCAGGACGAGATCACGCGCCTGCGCAAGGAACTGGAGGCGTCGGGTCCGGCGGAGTTGGCGTGGGCCGATCTCGAGAAGCGCTTCTTCGGGTCCGGCGTGGCGGTGAATGCGCCGGTGACCGGGACGGTGGACGCGGGGTAGCTCCGCCGGCCGGTCCTGCGCTCCGGGTCCGTGGCTCGATCACGTTGAGGGCCACGGCAGCGTGATCGGTCTGCACACCGCACACCCGCCCATGTTCCAGCGGGTGGGCAACGCGCCCAAATACTCGACGCCGCTCGCTCGTCGCTCGGGGACTCTCGGATCTACCCGTGTCCCGGGGTGGCGCTCAACCGGCGTCGTTCGCAATGTTGGCCGTTGGACTCGCAAAGGAGCCCGTTCCCGGCCTGACCCCACTCTATGCGTGGGGCGAGTTCACGTCGCGACCTCGTTGCGTCGTGACGTCATTCACAATGTTTGTCCCGGGGGCCCCATCTGTCAAGGGGTAATCTCGCGGCGCTCCGGTCTTCACGGGATCTGCCGACGGGCGGCGCGCTGCATTCCGCACGATTCGCGCGCGACACGCCTCAGGCCCGCGCCGGCAACTCGATGATGATCGTGAGCCCGTGTGGCTCGCGTGTCTCGGCGCCGGCGGTGCCGCCGTGCCGCTCGACGATCTCCCGTACGATCGCGAGTCCGAGGCCCGAGCCGCCGGCGTCCCGGACCGCGCCGGCGACCCGGGCGCCCGCGACGCGATAGAACCGTTCGAAAGCGTGCGCCAGGTTCTCTGACGGGAGCCCCGGACCGTCGTCGCTCACGGTCAGGCGGAAACGGTCATCGCGTCCCGGCACACCCGCGAGCGCAAGCTCGACCGTGCCGCCGGACGGCACGTAGCGCAGCGCGTTGGCCAGGAGGTTCTCCAGCACCTGCTCCAGGCGGTGGCCGTCGGCTTCGAGCCAGGCCGGTTCCGCGGACTCGCGCCAGAGCAGGCGCAGACCGGCGTCGCGGAAGCGAGGCTCGAAGCGCACCACCGTGTTGCGGCACAGCGCGGCCCAGTCGAGCGGCTCGAGCGTGAGCGACGAGGCGCCGGCCTCGAGCCGGGCGAGCTCGAACAGATCGCGGATGAGGCGGTCGAGCCGCCGCGACTCCTCGAGCACGCCGCGCAGGTAGCGGCCGCGCTCGTCCTCGGAGACGGACACGGCCGGATCGAGGAGCGTCTCGGCGTAGCCGCGGATCGAGGTGAGCGGCGTGGCCAGTTCGTGGGTGATGTCGGCGAACAGCTGCCGGCGTTGCTGCTCGGTCTCCTCGACGCGCGTGCGCGCCTCGGCGAGCCGTCCGGTCATCCAGTCGAGCCGTGCGGCGACGCGGCCGATCTCGTCGCCACCGCCGTCGGCGATGCGCACGGTGAGGTCGCCCTCGGCCACGCGCGCCGCCAGCGTTTCCATGGCGCGGAGGCGCCGCACCAGCATGCGGACCACGAAGAGGGCGACGACGAACGAGGCGATCACGGCGATGGGCAGGAATAGCAGTGCGCTCCGCGGTTCGAAGAAGCCGGGACCTTGCGGCCACAGCGGTCGCACGACGATCGCCTCGCCCAGGATCTCGGTGCCGCGCACGACCGGGCGCCGCACGACTACCTCGTGCCGCTCGCGTGGGCGGGACCGGCCGGGGTCGCCGGTCGGTCGGTCGGATTCCACCCCGGTGAGCACGCGCTCGATGAAGTGGCCTCGATTCGGCGGGTCGGCGGTCGTGTGGCCTTGCGCGTCGCGGTAGGCCACGAGGCCGGACCCGGGCCCCGTCCCCAGCACCGAACGGTGCTTCTCGAGCAGCGCGTGGAGTGCTTCCCGGGTCAGTGGCGCGGGAGCCGCGGCGAGGTCGGCTGCGAGCCCGGAGGCGGCCAGTTCGGCCCGGGTGCGGGCCTCGCGCGCTTCGAGCGGGCGCAGCACGGCGACCGCGACCACGATCTGCACCAGTGTGCCGAGCGCGATCGCGAGCAGGAACAGTCCCGAGATGGTCCAGAACAGACTGCGCCCGCGCGGCCCGGGCCTCACGTTCCCTCCTCCGGGAAACGGTAGCCCGCGCCCCACACGGTCTGCACGTAGCGGGGCTTCGACGGGTCGGTCTCCAGCTTGCGGCGCACCCGGCTCACCAGGCTGTCGATGGAGCGGTCGTCCACCACGCGGTCGCTGCCCCAGACGTGCTCCATGAGCGCCTCGCGGCTGAAGACGCGCCCTGGCCGCGTGGCGAGGAAGTGGAGCAGGTCGAACTCCAGCGTCGTGAGCGGCACCGGCTGGCCGTCGCGTTCCACCGTGCGCCGTCCCGGGTCGATGCGCAGCCCGGCGGTCTCGGTCACGCGCTCGGTGAGCGTGCCACTCGAGCGCCGCAGCAGCGCGCGCACGCGCGCCACCAGTTCGGAGGTGCTGAAGGGCTTGGTGATGTAGTCGTCGGCGCCGAGCTCGAGTCCGAGGAGCTTGTCGCTCTCGCTGGAGCGCGCGGTGACGACCAGGATGGGCACGTCGCTGTCGCGGCGCAGGCGGCGCGTGACCTCGAGCCCGTCGAGGCCTGGCAGGCCCAGATCCAGCACGACCAGCGCGGGCTTGAGGCGCGCGAAATCCGCCAGCGCCCGTCCGCCGTCGGGCGACTGGTGACACTCGAAGCCCACGGCCTCGAGATTCTTGGCGATGACGTCGGCGATGCGCGCGTCGTCCTCGACCACCAGGATCGTCTGGCTCACGGGAGGCTCCAGCCTGGACTATTCATGAACCGCGTCGCGGGTCTTGTCCCGCATCAGGACTCTACCCTATCGGGTCCGTGTGGCAGAGATGTGGCAGGCGCGTGGCCGTTCGTGGCCGGGGCGCGACGGCGGCGGGCGCGTCGGGATGATGCGTGGTCGTGGACCAAGTCCTGACAGGTCGCCCGAATTTGCCGCTTTGCCGTCACATCTCTGCCACACGGACCGCGTATGTTATGGGTGATGCACGGAACGGCGATCCTCTCCCGGGTCCGCGCCCACTTCAACGCAGGAGGCTCAGGATGATCAGTCGAATTGTGTTCGTGCTCGGACTGATCGCGGGCGTGGGGCTCGCGGGTACGGCCGACGCGGCAGAGACGACCGTGGCGGCCAGGGTGACCGGCACGGCGCAGGTGGAGAAGACGACCGCTGCCGAGCAGGCGTCCGACCTGACCGGGACGTGGAAGTTCGATTCGAAACGCAGCGATTCGATGCAGCAGCCCGGGGGCGGGCCGGTGGGGCCCGGGCCGCACGGTGGCATGGGTGGTCCGGGGGGGATGGGTGGTGCGGGAGACATGGGTGGCGGTGGCCGGGGGTCCGGGGGCCCTGGCGGTGACGCGGAGCACGGTCCGCGCGGCGGCGGCCCCGGCGGGCCCGGCGGTGGGGGCAGGCCGCCGCGGCTGCCGGCCCTGATGCACGTCACGATGACCGCGGCGCTCGTGAGCTTCGAGGACTCGACCGGGAAGGTGCTGCAGGAGATCACGACGCCCGCGGGCGCCGCGGACCAGCAGGCCCACGCCCCGGGTGCGCAGGTGCTGGGCGGGGAGTGGAAGGACGGCCGGCTGCAGGTGCGGCGGACGACGCCGGACGGCACGTGGGCCACGCAGACCATCACGCTCGAGGAGAGCGGGGCGCTGCTCGTGATCCGCACCGCGACGCCGGCCTTCGTCGGACGGCCGGCCCGCGAGCACAAGCGGGTCTACCGGCGGGTGGGCGGCTGATGGGCCGGATGGCGACGCCTCCTGCGAACGCATCGGGAACGGCCCCGGACGAAATCATCCGGGTGCGGGGCCTGAGCCGCGACTTCGTCATGGGCAGCGAGACCGTGCGGGCGCTGCGGGACCTCGACCTCGTGGTCGAACGCAACGAGTACGTGGCCATCATGGGCCCGTCGGGCTCGGGCAAGTCCACGCTCATGAACATCCTCGGCTGTCTCGAGACGCCGACGCGCGGCGATTACTGGCTGAACGGCCAGCGGGTCTCGGGCATGAGCGACGCCGAGCTGGCGAGGAGCCGCAACCGCGAGATCGGCTTCGTGTTCCAGACCTTCAACCTGCTCGCCCGCGCCACGGCGCAGCGCAACGTGGAGTTGCCGCTGGTGTACGCTGGGATCCCCGCCGACGAGCGGCGGCGGCGCGCACGGGCCACGCTCGAGCGCGTCGGACTTGCCGACCGGATGCACCACCGCCCGAACGAGCTCTCGGGCGGCCAGCGGCAGCGGGTCGCGATCGCGCGCGCCCTGGTGACGCGGCCGGCGCTGCTGCTGGCCGACGAGCCCACCGGCAACCTCGACAGCCGCACGGGCGAGGAGGTCATGGCGTTGTTCCTCGAGTTGCACTCCGAGGGGCAGACCATCGTGGTCGTCACGCACGAGCCGGACGTCGCGGCGCACGCGCAACGGCGCGTCGTGCTGCGCGACGGTGCGGTCGAGTCGGATGAGGCGACGGTGATGCACGGGGGCGCGGCCGGTCATGCCGGCGTGCGCTCGGATGAAGGACGACACGAGGAGGTCCGATCATGAGGGGGCTGGGTGTCTTGCTCTTGACGGTCGCGGTCTCGGCCCCGGTGTTCGCCGGCGCGGACCCGCGTCCGATCTCGCTGGTCGAGGCGCTGTCGCTGGCCGAGCGCAACGCGGTCACGGTCATCGAGGCGCAGGGGCAGAAGCGCACGGCCGCGGCCGGCGTGCGCTCCGCATACGCGGCGTTCCTGCCATCGCTCAGCCTGTCGGCCGCGGCCTCGCGCCAGCTTCCCGCGCGGGCGAATCAGACGCGGATCGAGAACGGACAGGTGGTCACCCTGGCGGAGCAGCCCTGGTCGTTCAGCGAGGGGCTCGGGGCGAGCGTGGCGCTGTTCACGGGCGGCGGCCGCTTCTTCGACCTGCAGCAGGCGCGTGCCCAGGCGCTCGGCGCGGAGGCGAACCTCCTCACGCAGCGATATGCGACCGCGCTCTCGGTCAAGCAGCAGTTCTTCGGGGTGCTGGCGGTGCGCGAAGCCGAGGTGGTGGCGGGCGCCCAGCTCGAGCAGGCCGCGCAGCAGCTCAGGACGTCGGTCCTGCGCCTGCGCCAGCGCGTGGTGACGCGCTCCGACTCGCTGCGCTCCGAGATCCAGCTGCACAACGCCCGCCTCGCGGTGCTGGAGGCCCGCACCGCGCTCGAGTTCGCGAACGCCTCGCTCATGCGCCTGGTGGGCTCACCGACGCCCGTCACGGCGGCGCCCGACGATTCGCTCGACCGGCCAGGGCTGGCGCTGGGGGACGAGGAATTGCGCGCGCAGGTGCTGGATGGGCCGGCGGTGCGCAAGGCGTCGGCGTCGGTCGAGGGCGCGCGCGCGGCGCTGCGCGGCACGTGGACGGGCTACCTGCCCGCGGTGACCGCGAGTTACTCGCGCAGCGGCAGCGGCGCGGGGGCCGACTTCTCGCTCTCGGACGAAGGCTTCTCGTACTCGGGCGGGATCCGGTTCGCCCTTTCATTGCCGGTCTTCACCCAGTTCCAGAACGAGCAGCGGGTGACGCAGTCGCAGGTGGCCCGGGAGAACGCCGAGGCGGCCCTGCGCGACGCGCGGCTCACGGCGCTCGCGAGCCTCACGCAGTCGCTCGGCACGTTCCGCGCGGCCGAGGAGCGCATGGGCATCCAGGCCGCCACGGTCCAGGCGGCGGAGGAGGACGTGCGTATGCAGAAGGACAAGTACGAGATCGGCGCCGCGACCCTGCTGGACGTGCTGGCCTCGCAGACGACGCTGAACCAGGCGCGCTACGGCCTCATCCAGGCGCGCTTCGACAAACGCACAGCCAGGGCGCAGCTCGAGGCGCTCGTGGGAAGGAGCCTGTGACATGCAAGTGAACCGCGTTCGGCCCTGCGTCGAAGCAGCCGGAAGGAGGACGCCGTGAAGCCGCGCTCGTTGCGTTCGGGTATCGCGCGTCCCGTGCCGCTGGCGGTGGCGCTGGTGGTGGTGGCAGCCGTGCTCGGGGTGTCCTGTTCCGTGCTGGGCGGCTCGCGCAAGGCCTCGACGGCCGTGACGGAGACCGTGGCCCGGCGGGACATCGACCAGATCGTCCAGGCGACCGGCACGGTGGAGCCGGTCGAGAAGGTGGAGATCAAGTCGAAGGCCTCGGGCCAGATCCTGCGCATGCCGGTCGAGGTCGGCTCGGTGGTGCGGGCCGGCCAGTTGCTGGCGCAGATCGACACCGTGAACGTCCAGAACCAGTTCGACCAGGCGTCGGCCTCGCTGCGGGCCGCGCAGGCCGGCGTCGAGGTGACGGCGGCGCAGAAGAAGCGCGCCGACGAACTGTTCGCGCGCGAGGTCATCACCACCGATCAGTTCGAGAGCGCGACGCTGGCGTACGCCAACTCCCAGTCGGATCTCGTGAGGGCCCGTTCGAGCCTGGAGATCGCCCGGCAGGCGCTCGAGGACGCCACCGTGAGGGCGCCCGGGAACGGGACCATCCTGGCGCAGCCCGTGGTGAAAGGGCAGGTGATCACTTCGGCGACCCAGTCGATGAGCGGCGGGACCACGCTGCTGATGATGGCGGACCTCAACCGTATCCAGATGCGGGCGCTGGTGGGCGAGACCGACATCGGCAGCGTGCGCGCCGGGCAACCCGCCACGGTGGCAGTGGACGCTTTCCCCAACCGCACGTTCCGGGGGCAGGTCGTCAAGGTCGAGCCGCAGGCGGTGGTGCAGCAGTCCGTCACCATGTTCCCGGTGCTGGTCACCATCGACAACGAGGACGGGTTGCTGCTGCCGGGCATGAATGGCGAGGTCACGGTCTACATCGAACAGCGCACGGCCGTGCTGGCGGTGCCGCTGGACGCCGTGCGCACGGTCCGCGAGTTGCCCGCGGTGGCCACTGCGCTGGGTGTGAATGCGGATTCCGTGCAGGCGCAGGTCCAGCGGCAGGTGGAGGCTCGCCGCGCGGCCCGTGCGGCGGCCGACTCGACGCGCGGTGGTGGTGGATGGGTGCAGGGGGGTGGGCCGGGACGCGGCCCCGGCGGCGACGGGGCGCGGCACGGCGTGGCCGGTGCCGCGGGCCTGCGGCAGGGCCCCGGGGGCGGTGGCGGATGGCAGCGAGGCGCCGGCGATCCTTCGCGGCCGGGTGGTGCGGGGATGCCGGGTGCTGGCGCGCACGGTGGTGGCGGCACGCAGCCCGGCGGCGCTGGCATGGGCGCGCGCCAGGCGCAGGTCGTCTTCCTGAAGACCCCGCGCGGTCTCGAGCCGCGCATCGTGCGGCTGGGGATCAGCGACTTCGACTACGTGCAGGTGGTGGACGGCCTCGAGGAGGGCGACGAGGTCGCGCTGCTGAGCGTGGCCGAGGTGCAGGCCAAGCGGCAGAGCGACCAGGCGATGTTCAGGCAGCGCATGGGCAGCGGCATGCCCGGCGTGGGGAGCCCGCCCGCCGGCGGCGGCCGCGGCGGACCGGGAGGGCACTGACATGCTGATCGGCGAGACCGTCAATGTCGCCCTCGAGGCGCTGGGGGCGAACAAGCTGCGCTCGTTCCTCACCATGCTGGGCATCGTGATCGGCGTGGCCGCGGTGATCACCATGGTCGCGCTGGGCCGCGGCGCGCAGAAGTCGGTGAACGATCGCATCGCGGCGCTGGGCACCACCCTGCTGACGGTGATGCCCGCCCACAGCTACGGCGCGGGCCGGGTGGCCTCGGCCTCGGATCACGCCGAGCTCGTCGTGGACGACGCGCGGGCCATCGAGGAACGCGCCATGCGCGTGGTGGCCGTGCAACCCGAGATGTCGCGTTCGCTCCAGGTGCAGTACCAGAGCCGCAACACCAACACCTCGATCGTGGGCACGTCGGCGAACTACCTGGAGGTGCGGAAGTTCAAGCTGGCCGCAGGGCGGATGTTCACCACCGCGGACGACGCAGCCAAGCGGCGCGTGGCCGTGGTGGGATCGCAGGTGATCGCGGACCTCGGCGTGGCGTCGGCGCAGGCGTTGGTGGGCGCCGAGTTGCGGATCAACAAGGTGCAGTTCACCGTGGTCGGCGTGCTCGCCTCGAAAGGGCAGGGCGGCGGCTTCATGAACCCCGACGACCAGGTCCTGATCCCCCTGCAGACCGGACGCTACCGCCTGCTGGGCGGCGACCGGCTGCGCGTCATCAACGTGCTGGCGCCGAGCGAGCAGGACATCCCGCTCACCATGGCCGAGGTGCAGAAGATCCTGCGGCGCGAGCATCGGCTGCGGGCCGGGCAGGAGGACGACTTCAACATCCGCAACCAGTCGGACTTCCTCGCCACGCTGGGCGAGACCACCAAGGTCTTCACCTTGCTGCTGGCCGGCATCGCGGCGGTGAGCCTGTTGGTGGGCGGCATCGGCATCATGAACATCATGCTGGTTTCGGTGACCGAGCGGACGCGCGAGATCGGCGTGCGCAAGGCGCTGGGCGCGACCAAGAACGACATCCTGCTCCAGTTCCTGATCGAGGCCCTGGTGCTCTGCATGCTGGGCGGCCTGATCGGCATCGCGCTCGGCGGGGGCGGGGCGATCCTGTTGCGCACGATGCTTCGCTGGAGCACGGCGGTGGACCCGACCTCGATCCTGATCGCCTTCGTATTCGCGGGCGTCGTCGGGGTCGTCTTCGGGGTCTGGCCGGCGCGCCGGGCGGCGGCGCTCGATCCGATCGAGGCGCTGCGGTACGAGTAGCGGGCGAGGCGCTCCCTCCCATCGCCCGACTGGACGGCCCCGGCGAAGTCCCCGGGGCCGTCCAGAAATGGCCACCACGCGCTCTCCGGCCGGTGGTAGAATCGTGGGGTCGAGCGGTCTGGCGCATCCCCCTCGCCGAGGACCTCGAGCGTCGCGGCATGGCGCCAGATCACGCGCATCCACGAGCCCCTGCTGGCCCCGGTTTCCGACAGAGGAGAATCGCACCATGGCCGCCCTGCATTCCCCGTTGACCGTCCCCACGTCCGCCCGGCCCGCCGCGCTGTTGCCGCTGCTCCTGATCGGTCTCCTGCTCCCAGGCGGCCTCCGAGCCGCGCCGCCGGACGGCGCACCGTCCCTCGCGGACGCTCCCCAATGGCGCGCTGCGGCTGCCGCCGCCCTGCACGCGCCGCCCGCGCGCCTCACGCTCCAGACGCTCCCGGCCGCGACCGCGGGCCAGGCGGTCACGCTGGACGTGGTGCTCGCGGGGGTGCCACGCCGGATCGTGCTGGTCCCGCACTCGCTGCGCGGGCCGGACTTCCGCGTGCTCGCCCAGGGTGCGGCCGGCCGGCTCTCGCCGGTCGCCGTGCCGCCCGCGGCGACCTGGCGCGGGCGTATCGAAGGAGTGCCCGGTGGCCTGGTCCACGCGGCCCGGGTGGGCGGGCGATGGCATGCGGCGCTGAGCCTCCCGCGCGAGGACGGCACGACCGAACGATGGGCGATCATGCCGCTGCGCGACCTCGTTCCGTGGGGACCCGCGGACGTGGTGGTGCTGGCCCCGGGCGAGGACCTCGTCGCCGGCGAAGCCGCCTGCGGGGTGGCGGACGGCGCGGCGCCGCCGCGCGCGGAGGCCGCGCCCGCGGACGTGGAGCGGCTGATGGCGCTGTCCCCGGAGCAGGTGCTGAGGATCGAGATCGCCTGCGACGCGGACTCCGAGTTCTACGGGCTCAACGGCAAGTCGGTCGCCAACACGGTCGCCGACATCGAGGCGGTGCTCAACGGCTCGAGCCTGATCTACGAGCGCGACGTGCAGGCGGCGCTGGAGATCGGCACCATCATCGTGCGGACGGCGGAGCCAGACCCGTATTCGTACACGAATCCGACCACGCTGCTGGCGGAGATGCTCAACGAATGGAAGTTCAACCAGACCGCGGTGGCGCGGGACGCAGCCCAGTTGTTCACGGGCAAGACCCTCGTCGGTGGCATAGGCATCTCGTACCGGGACGGCATGTGCCTGACCTCGAGCGGGTACTCCGCGGTCCAGTCCCGGTGGAACCTCGTGCTCGACAACCGGGTGCAGCTCTCGACGCACGAGCTGGCGCACAACCTGGACTCGCCGCACTGCGACGGCGACGACTTCAACTGCCGCATCATGTGTCCGTCCTTCGGGGGGTGCTCGGGCGGCATCCACTCGTTCGGGCCCGTCGAGGAGACGCGCCTGCGGGCGGCCCTGCCCACCTGTGGTTGCCTCGACACCGCCACGGTCCAGATCGAGCGCGCCACCCTGCCGTTCAGCGACGAGTTCACGAGCGGCACGCTGGATGCCACCAAGTGGACCGCCGCCGACCGCGCGACCCAGACCTCCGGGCGCCTGCAACTCGATCACACCAAAGGCTCCGGCAGCATTATCTACCTGGGCACCGTGCGCACGCTCCCGATCGATCTGGTGGGCAACCCCACGCTCAGCTACAAGGTGCTGCCGAGCAACGTCCTTGCCGGCCAGCAATTCCAGGTGGACTACTTCGACACGGTTCGCAGGAAGTGGTTCGTCCTCAACCGCGTCACGGCCCCCGGCGGTGTGCCCGCGGCGTACACCGTCTGCACCCACACCCTGGGCGACAGCGCCCGCGGGGACCTGTTCGCGGTGCGCTTCACGGCCTATGGCGGCAGCGGCTCGTCGGGCGCCAGGTGGTACCTCGACAGCGTGTCCGTCACCGAGTCGCTGGTGGACGTGCCGGTCGCGGGGCCGGTGCGGGCGCTGCGCCTCGCCGCCTCCCCGAACCCGTCCTCGGCGACGTCCCGCATCACATTCGAGCTCACCTCGTCACGGCGCGTGCGGCTCGACGTCTTCGACTCACGAGGCGCCCACGTGCGCACGCTGGCGGACGGCACGTTCGCGGCGGGCCGGGGCGAAGCCTCGTGGGACGGCCGCGATGACGGCGGCCGCCGGGTCGCCGCCGGCGTCTACCTGGTTCGGATGCGCTCGGGCGGCGAGGAGCGCAGCGCGAGGGTCGTGCGGCTGAAGTGAGGCGCTGAGGCGCGCGTGAGCACTGTGCTAGGTTGTTTGCGTCCCGCGACCCGGAGGCCGCCCTTTGCCCGAGTTGCCGCAGCGCCTGACGGATGCCCTGTCCGACCGCTACCGGATCGAGCGTGAGCTCGGCCGGGGCGGCATGGCGACGGTGTTCCTTGCCGAGGACCTCAAGCACCACCGCCAGGTCGCCATCAAGGTGCTCGATCCCGAGGTCGCCGCGGCCGTCGGTCCCGAGCGCTTTCTGCGCGAGATCGAGACGGTCGCGCGGCTGAGCCATCCGCATGTCCTGCCACTCTACGACTCCGGCGCTGCCGGAGGCCTGCTCTACTACGTCATGCCCCACGTGGCGGGCGAGTCGCTGCGCCAGCGCCTCGAGCGGGAGAAGCAGTTGCCGGTGGAGGAGGCGCTGCGGCTGGCCCGCGAGGTGGCCGATGCGCTCGCCTACGCGCACCGGCAGGGCGTGGTGCACCGGGATATCAAGCCGGAGAACGTCCTGCTGGAAGAAGGGCACGCGCTGGTGGCGGACTTCGGGATCGCCCGCGCTGTGGCCGGGGTGGATGGGGAGAAGCTGACGGCGACCGGAATCTCGGTGGGGACGCCGGTCTACATGAGCCCGGAGCAGGCGGCGGGGAGCCGGGACGTGGACGGGCGGAGCGATCTCTACAGCCTGGGCTGCGTGCTGTACGAGATGCTGGCGGGGGAGGCGCCGTTCACCGGGCCGACCGCGGAGAGTCTGGTGCACCAGCACCTGAACGTGACGCCGCGGCCGGTGACGGAGTTGCGGACGTCCGTGCCGGCACCGGTGGCCGCTGCGTTGCAGCGGGCCCTGGCCAAGACCCCGGCCGACCGCTTCACGACGACAGGTGAGTTCGCGGCGGCACTGGCGGCCGCGGCGCATCCGGGTGCGGCGCCCGCCTCGGCGAGCTCGCCGCGCGGACGTGGGCGGCGCGCCGTGATCGGTGCATCCATCGTGGCGGCTGTGGCGCTGATCGCCGCCGGCGCGTGGCTGGGGTGGGGTCCGCTCTCTCGCCGGCTCGGACTCGGGAAGCCGCTTCCCTCCAGCACGAGGGACTGGATCCTGGTGGCCGATTTCGACGCCCCGGATTCCAGTCTCGGTGCGGCGGTGCGGGACCTGGTGAGCACGGCTCTCGATCAGTCGAGCCTGGTCGCCTGCATGTCCCGCTACCAGATCGCAGAAGTGCTCGAAGCGTCGGGTCGCCCGCGCGGGATGCGGGTGGATGCGGAGCTGGCGCGCGAGTTGGCGTACCGAAGCGGGGTGCGCGCGGTGGTGGAAGGCCGCGTGGCGCAGCTGGGGCGCGGGTATACCCTCACCGTG
>Ga0315283_10002090_pt1 | contig 16548 bp, 10 predicted proteins | sample YL17G09_0_MG_FD_204541 | JGI IMG/M metagenome (GOLD analysis project Ga0315283, IMG submission 204541) | Sediment microbial communities from Yellowstone Lake, YNP, Wyoming, USA - YL17G09_0 | ecosystem: Environmental > Aquatic > Freshwater > Lake > Sediment | place: USA: Wyoming | collected... | reverse complement strand
CTGGCCTGGTCGAGCGACGGCGGCGCGACGTTCCCGAACGCTCTCGCCAGCGGCATCGCCAACAGCGGCTCCTGGTCGTGGACCGTGCCCAACGTGCCGACCGGCACCGCGCGTGTGCGGGTCCTCGCCCGTGATGCCGTCGGCAACCTCGGCCGCGACTCGAGTGCCGCCAACTTCACCATCGACCGCTGGGCCATCGCCGCCTCCGCGGGCGCGGGCGGCAGCATCACCCCCGTCGGCACGGTGTACGTGGTCCAGGGCGCGAACCAGGGCTTCAGCATCGCCCCGGCTACCGGCTACCACGTGCTGACGCTGACGGTGGATGGCGGTCCGGTGACGCCGGACACCAGCTACACCTTCAGCAACGTCACGGCTGGCCACACCATCGGCGCGGCGTTCTCGGCCGACCAGTATCCGCTGGCGGTGACCACGGTCGGCGAGGGGACGGTGACGAAGAGCCCGGACCTGGCGAGCTACCCCTATGGCGCGAGCGTCCAACTGGACGCCGTGCCGCTGGAAGGCTGGGCCTTCGCGGGGTGGAGCGGCGACACGACCAGCAGCGTTGATTCCATGACCGTGACCATCAACGGAAGCTTGACCTTGACGGCGACGTTCGTGGACGTGGCGCTGCCCACGGTGCTCCTGACCTCGCCGGTGGGTGGCGAAGTCTGGGGGCCGGGGACGCTGCATGCGATCACCTGGACGGCGAGCGACAATGTCGGCGTGGACTCGGTGAATGTGGACTACTCGGTGACGGGCCCGGCGGGCCCGTGGCTGCCGATCGGGCGCGGTCTCGCCAACTCGGGCTCCTACCCCTGGACCGTACCGGCCCAGTCGAGCGACAGCGCGCTGGTGCGCCTGACCGCCTACGACGCGGCGGGGAACGCCGGGAGCGCGACGAGTGACAGCTCCTTCCGGATCGTGGACCCGACGGCCGGGGTGTGGGGCAGCGGCCCTGCGCTGCTGGCGCTCGCGCGGCCGCAGCCGAATCCGAGCCGGAGCACGACGCTGCTGCGCTTCTCGCTGCCGGCGGCGGGGCGCGCGCGGCTGGAGGTGGTCGACATCTCCGGGCGGCGCATGGGCAACTTCGAGGGCGAATTCCCGGCCGGTCCGCAGGTGTGGCGCTGGGACGGTCGCGGCCCTGACGGAGGCGCTTCGGGCGCCGGACTCTACTTCGTGCGACTGGTCACGCCCTGGGGCTCGCGCACCGAGCGGCTCGTGCGCCTCAATTGATCCAAGGGGCCCCGGAAACCCGGAACGGCCACCTTCCACCCGAGTGGCCGTTCTGGTGTGCACAGCGTCCGCTGGCGTCCGACGTCCCCCGGCGGTATAAAGGCGTCGGAAGCAACCCCCGCTTCATCTCAAGGGCCAGATCCACGCATCTCTATCCGCGGGAGGTCCGTTTCATGTCTTCGTGGCGTCGTCCGGTCGCGCCTGTTCTTGCCTGCCTTGCGTTAGCGGCGTTTCTCGCACCGCTGGCCAGCGCTCAGGATTACTTCGGCCAGAACAAGGTCCGCTACCAGCCCTTCGACTTCCAGGTACTCAGCACCGAGCACTTCGACATCTACTATTATTCGGAGACGAAGGAGGTCGTACCCGAGGCCGCGCGCATGGCAGAGCGCTGGTACGCTCGGATCTCAAAGGCCCTGCAGCACGACCTCTCGCGCCGCCAACCGCTCGTCCTCTACGCCAGCCATCCGGCCTTCGAGCAGACCAACGCCATCTACGGCGAGTTGGGCGAGGGCGTGGGCGGTGTGACCGAGGCCCTCAAGCGCCGCATCGTCGTCCCCTTTGCCGGCCCGCTCGCCGAGACCGACCACGTCATCGGCCACGAGCTGGTACACGCGTTCCAGTACGACATCGTCGGCCAGGGTCGCTCGCAGACCATGGGGCTCATGACGGCGTCGCGGCTGCCCCTGTGGTTCGTGGAGGGCATGGCCGAGTACCTGACCCTCGGAGCGGACGACCCGCACACCGCGATGTGGATGCGCGACGCGGCGCAGGTCAAGAAGCTCCCGAACTACGGCCGGCTCGAGGACTCGCGCTACTTCCCCTACCGCTTCGGCCAGTCGCTGTGGGCCTACCTGACCGGCCGCTACGGCGAGGACGCCGTAGCCCGCGTGCTCAAGGCCGCGGGCCGCTCGGGCGACGTCCGCCAGGCGCTGCAAGGTACGCTCGGCGTGCCGGCCGACTCGGTCATCGTAGGCTGGCACCGGGCCCTGCGCGACTGGGAGGGCCCGCTCGCCCGCCGGACCGAGCCGACCAGGAGGGCTGCCACTCCGCTGGTGCTCGCGAAGCGCGGCATGGGTCGCATGAACCTGGGCCCGGCGCTCTCGCCCGACGGCCGGCAGCTCGTCTTCTTCTCGGAGCGCGGCCAACTCTCGATCGAGATGTACCTCGCGGACGCGGTGAGCGGGAAGGTGCTGCGGGCCATCACCCGCAGCGCTGTGGACCTCGAGATGCAGAATCTGGGCTTCATCAACTCCGGCGGCGAGTGGAGCCCCGACGGCAAGCGTTTCGCTTTCTCCACCGTGAAGCATGGCCGCCCCGTGCTCGCGGTGATGGAGGTGGCGAGCGGCCGCCTTGTGCGGCGGGTGCCTTTTGCGGACCTCGGCGAGGTCTTCCGGCCGACCTGGTCGCCCGACGGCCGGCGCATCGCCTTCTCCGCGCTCGGCCGGGGCGTGACGGACCTCTGGGTGCTCGACCTCGAGAGCGGCGTCGCACGCCGCCTCACCGACGACGACTGGGCCGACCTGCAGCCCGCGTGGTCACCCGACGGAAAGAACATCGCGTTCGTCACCGACCGCTTCGGCCCGACGCCGGGCGGATCCCGTTACGGCGGCTACCGCCTGGGGCTCATCGACCCGGAGACCGGTGCCGTCCGCGCGCTCGAGACCTTCGCGACCGGCAAGAGCATCAACCCGCAGTGGACTCCCGACGGGCGCAGCCTGTGCTTCATCGGCGCACCCGACGGGATCGCCAACCTCTACCGCCTCGATCTCGAGGGCGGACACCTCGAGCCGCTCACCAACCTGCTCACCGGCATCTCGGGCCTCACGCACCTGAGCCCGGCCCTCACGGTCGCGCGACAGTCCGGCCAGATCGTCTTCAGCGCCTACGACGCCGGCAATTTCGAGCTCTTCCGCCTCAACGAGACGCGCCGCTCCGGCGGGATCCCGCGCGACTCGCTGCCAGTGGCGCTGGACACCGTGCGTGACTCGCTACCCGTCGCGCTGGACACGGTGCGTGACTCGCTCCCGGCGGCGCTGACCACCGTGCGCGATTCGCTGCCAGTGGCGCTGACCACCGTGCGCGATTCGCTGCCAGTGGCGCTGACCACCGTGCGCGATTCGCTACCAGTGGCGCTCACGGTCGGCACCGACTCCCTCGCGACAGGGCGTGGCACCGCGGGCAATTCGTTGTGGACTGCCCCTGCGACCCTGCCGCCTTCGCCGCGGGCCCGCGCAGCCTGGGTGGACTCGGCGCGCGCCGGGGTTGCCGCCGTGGACACCATGCGCTTCTCGTCCGCACGTTACCGCCCGCGGCTCTCGCTCGACTACATATCCCAGCCAAGCCTGGGCGTTTCGGCCGGCTCCTCCGGGGTCGGCGTGGGTGGCGGCGCGGGGCTCTACTGGAGCGACATGCTGGGCGACCACGAGCTGGTGACCCTGATGCAGGTCACGAACGTGGGCGGCAACGTCCTGAACAATACCGCGGCAGCGGCCGCGTACCAGAACCTGCGCTCGCGCTGGAACTGGGGCCTGCAGGCCAGCCAGATTCCCTACATCACGCAGTACTACCTCGCCGGTCAGGACTCCATCACCGGCCGGAACGTCGAGGAAGAGTACACGATCTGGCAGATCGAGCGGGCGCTGATGGGTAGCGTCTCCTACCCGTTCAGCCGCTTCTCGCGGGTGGAGTTCTCGGGCGGGGTGCGCAACATCTCCTTCGCAAACCGGATCCGCAGGATCGAGTACGACAACATCACCTCAGTGGAAAAGACCCTGAACAACCCGGATGGCCATCTGCCATCCCTCACCCTCGCGGGCGGTGGAGTCGCTCTGGTCCACGACAGCGGCGTTTTCGGCGGCACCAGTCCAGTGATAGGCCAGCGCTATCGCTTCGAGGTCACGGGGCTCACGGGCAGCATCAATTACCACGACGTGCTCGCCGACTACCGGCGCTACGTGCGACTGGGCCGCTCCTTCATCCTGGCAGGACGCGCGCTCCACTACGGCCGCTATGGCCCCGGCGGCGAGGACGAGCGGCTCTCGGATATCTACCTCGGAGACCCCTGGCTGATGCGTGGGTACGATTACGCGTCCTTCAGCAGCCAGATGAACAACGGCGGCGACGCGGCGGAGCCCGTCTACCAGCGTCTCTACGGCAGCCGGCTCGCCGTCGCCAACCTCGAGCTGCGGGTGCCCTTGCTCGGAGCCCTCGGGCTCTACCCCACTCCGGCCGTGCCGCCCATCGAGGCCGCGATCTTCTTCGACGCCGGCACCGCCTGGACGCGGGACGACAAGACCCGGATCCTCGGCGGCCCACGCCGTCCCGTGACGAGCTACGGCATCACCTTCCGCGCCAACCTGCTCGGATTCGCGATCGGCGAGGCCGACCTCGTCCACCCCAACGACCGACCCGGCCAGGGCTGGTACTGGGAACTCTCGCTCCAGCCCGGCTTCTGAGCTTTCTGCCAAGCCCACGGCACTCGCGGCCAGGCCCCGCTCCTGGCAGGGAACGGAGCCTCGCTGCTTACACCGGGACACGGCGCAGCCGCTACTCGAGCTTCGCCGCCATGGTGATCGTCGCCGCCTTGAGCAGGCGCGAGATCGGGCAGCCCTCTTTCGCGGCGAGGGCGGCCTGATCGAAAGCCGCGGGGACTGCGTCCGGGACGCGCGCCGCCACCTCGAGGTGGATGGCCGTCACCGTCGGGCCCGTCGGCAGCATCTCGAGCGTCACGGCCGCCGTGGTGCGGATGCTCTCGGGGGCGAGGCCCGCCTTGCCCAGCTCGGCCGAGAGCGCCATCGAGAAGCAGCCCGCGTGAGCCGCGGCGATCAACTCCTCCGGGTTCGTGCCCGGGTCGCTCTCGAAGCGCTTGCGGAAGTCGTAGGCCAGTTCGTGGAAGGCCCGGCTCTCGCCCGAGATGGTGCCTTTGCCATCCTTCAGTCCGCCATTCCACACCGCGGTCGCCTTGCGCTGCATGATGCCTCCCTGGTTGATGGGGGTTGATCGGAATGGTTGGGATGCTCGGGGGCCCGCGGCGATTCAGGCGTACGGGGATTCGCGGGATTCCGAGCCGCGGAAGTAGGGATTCGCCCCGCCGGTGTGGTCGGTCACGTCCACCACCTCCTTCACTTCGGGGAGAGCTTCACGGATACGGGCCTCGATGCCCCGCTTGAGCGTGACGTGCGCCATGCCGCAACCCTGGCAGCCACCGCCGAGTTCGACGTGGGCCACGCCCTCCTTCAACTCCAGCAGGTGCACGAAACCACCGTGTGAGGCCAGGGCCGGGTTGATCTCGTCGTCGATGAGCCGCTGAACCGCACTGGCCAGCGGGTCGCTCCAGAGCGGGTTGGGGTTGTCGATCTTGAATCCGCTCTGCGACGGGGCCTCGACGTAATCCACGGCGGTGCCCGCCAGGTGGGGCGCGCTGCGCTCGTCCACCACGACCTGGAAACCACCCGCGTCGGCCAGCGCATCGCCGGCCTCGCGCTCTTCGGGCTTCATGAAGGCCAGCCGGTACTGGAACACCCCGCCCATCCGCCCGCTGATGGAGAAACGCAGGGCCGAACCCTGACGACCCTCGCCCGCCAGCAGTTCGAGCACCTTCCCGCGCGCAGCTTCGGTGAACGTGATCATGGCTTCCTCGGTGGTGCAGGACCTGCTTGCGGCCTCCACAATCGACTCTAGGCGGGTGTTGGGCACCGTGCAAACCCCTGGCCGCTGCGGCTGGGCTGACAGCCCGAGCCATCGGCCTGACAGGTTGGCAGCGGAGGATCCGGACGTGTCCACACGGGATAGCCGGAAACCCGGCTAACGTGCATGGTTTCGGGCATCCGGGTGCAGGATTCCCGTGCTGCCGGGCCCCGATCTCTCCCGGCAGCGCTGGCACGAACCATGCGCTCGCGAGGCCGCGGAGGCGGTGGTGAGAATCGGCAACCGGGAGGGGCAGCATGCGTGACGACCAGGCCGGGGGCGACATCCAGCACGGCGTGCCGTCCATCCCGTTGTGCGCTGGTTCGACCCTCGCGAACCGGAGTGGTTCGCGGAAGACCATCCGGCCCATCCACCAGGACATGGTCGCGCCCTGCAACGCGGCCTGCCCGGTGGGCATGGACGTCGAGGGCGCCATGAACTTGCTGCGCGAGGGCAAGGTCGCCGACGCCCGCGATCTGCTGCTGCGTGAGAACCCGATGCCGGCGGTGACCGGAAGGGTCTGCGACCATCCCTGCCAGACCGCCTGCAATCGCGCGTCCTTCGACGACGCCGTGAACATCCACGCCGTCGAGCGCATGCTGGGCGACCTCGAGCCCGAGGTCCAGGCACCCGTCCCGGCGCGCACCCGCAAGGAGAAGGTGGCCGTGGTGGGCTCGGGTCCGGCCGGCCTGGCCTGCGCCTACCACCTCGCCCGCCTCGGCTACGCGGTCGACGTGTTCGAGGCAGAGCCCGAACCGGGCGGGGCGCTGCGCTACGGCATCCCCGAGTACCACCTGCCCCGCGAGGTGCTGGCCAGAGAGATCGAGCGCATCCGCTCGCAGGGGGTCGAGATCCACCGTGGCGTGCGCGTGGGCGGCAACCTCTCGTGGCAGGAACTGGAGTCACACGACGCCATCTTCCTCGCGAGCGGCGCGCGGGTGAACCGGCCGCTCGAGCTCGCCGGCCAGGACCCCGCCGACGTACGGCCCGGTCTCGAGTTCCTGCGCGAGGCGAAGGCCGGCGACCGTGGCACCGTCGGGCGCCGGGTGGTCGTGGCCGGCGGCACCGACACCGCGGTGGACTGCGCCCGCACCGCGCTCAGGCTGGGGGCGGACCCTGTGGTCATCTGCCAGGGCACGCGCGCCGACCTCTCGGCCAGCACGGAGGCCTTCGACGAGGCCATCCGCGAGGGCGTGCGCTTCGAGTTCCAGGTGTGGCCGGTGGCCGTGCAGACCTCCGGGCATGCCGAGCACGAGGAGGCGATCGATGCCATTCGTGCCATGTACGTCGAGCGCGAGGGAGACAGGCCCAGGACGCGCCTGGCGGGCGTCGAGTGCGTGCGCATGCGCGCCGGCGAGCCTGGCCCGTCCGGGGAGCGGCGCTCGTTGCCGATCCAGAACAGCAACTTCATCATCCCGGCCGACACCCTGCTCACCGCGCTGGGCGAGGAGCCGGACCTCGGCTTCCTGCCGTCCGAGATCACGCGCAAGGGCTACGTGGTCAAGGTGGATGAGTTCGGGCGCACGAACCACCCCGGCTTCTTCGCCGGCGGCGACATCACCGGCGAGGCCCGCACCGTGGCGCACTCGCTCGGCTCGGGCAAACGGGCGGCCATCGGCATCGATCGCTACCTGCGCGAGAAGGCCGGCGAGCCGGTCGCCGAAGCCGACCCGCAGGCGCTGCGCTACGGCGGCACCGGCAACTTCAGCATCACCCGCTGGCGGGGGGACGATCCCGTCCAACGCAGCGGCGAGGTGAACGAGGTGGTGCCCTTCGAGCGCCTCAACCTGGCGCACTTCAAGAGCGTGCCCGGCAAGCCCGACCGGCATCGCTCCTTCGAGGAGCGCCGCTCGAGCTTCGCCGAGGCCAACCTCGGCCTCACCCCCAACGAGGCGCTCGCCGAGGCGCGCCGCTGTTTCGAATGCGGTGTCTGCAACCAGTGCGAGCTGTGCCTCATCTTCTGCCCCGACATCGCCATCCAGCGCCATCCGAGCGGGCAAGGCTTCTCGCACTCCGAGCAGTACTGCAAAGGTTGCGGCATTTGCGTCGCGGAATGCCCGCGCGGCGCCAAGGTGATGACGAGGGAGGGCCGGTGAAGCAGGTCATCATGGGCAGCCAGGCCGTCTCGTGGGGCGTGCGGCTGGCCAGGGCGGAGGTCATCGCGGCCTGCCCGAGCATGCCCCAGGCCCAGGTCGTGGAGGAGTTGTCCGAGTTGTGCGCCAGCGGGGAGCTGAAGGCGCGCCTCATCCGGGTCGAGTCGGAATATTCGGCCATGGCGGCCTGCATCGGCGCTTCGTCCACGGGTGCCCGCACCTTCACCGCCACCTCAGCGCAGGGCCTCGCCCTCATGCACGAAGGGCTGCACCGGGCGGCCGGGGCCCGGCTGCCGATCGTGATGGCCGACATCAACCGCGCGCTGGCGCCGGACTGGACGATGTGGACCGAGCAGAACGGCAGCCGCTCGCAGCGCGACACCGGCTGGATCCAGATCCACTGCGAGAGCGCCCAGGAGGTGCTCGACTCCACGATCCAGGCTTTCAAGCTGGCCGAGGCTGTGGACCTGCCGGTCATGGTCATCCTGGACGCGTTCGAGCCTTCTCACGCCAGCGAGCCGGTAGACATCCCCGAACAGGCCGAAGTGGACGCCTTCCTGCCCAGGCACGCGGCCCGCTCCAAGCTGGGCAAGAACGAGCTTCACGCCCACGGCGCACTTGCCCCGCCTGCGCTCACCATGGAGATGCGGCTGCGCCAGCAGGAGGCGATGGCGGAGGCGCTCCAGGCGCTCGACGCGGTGGACGAGGAATGGGGCCAGCGCTTCGTCCGTCGCTACGGGGTGATCGAGAGCTACCAGACCGAGGACGCCGATCTGGCGCTCGTGGTGTCGGGCACGGTCGCCTCCACGGCACGCCGCGTGGTGGACCAGTTGCGCGCGAATGGCGAAAAGGTCGGGCTCGTGAAGGTCCGCCTGTTCCGCCCCTTCCCCACCACTGCGCTGCGCGAGGCGTTCGCCGGCATCCCGCACGTCGCAGTACTCGACCGCAACCTCTCACCGGGACGCAGCGGCATCTTCGCCGGGGAGACCCGCGCCGCCCTCTACGACCTCGAGCCCGGGAAGCGACCCGCGATCCACGGCTATATCGTCGGTCCCGGCGGCCGCGACGTGAGGCCCGAGACCATCATCGAGTGCATCGCTCGCACACGCGAGGCGGCGAAGAATCCGACGGCGTGCGAGCGCGAGGACATCTGGATCGGAGTGCGGTCATGAGCCAGATCGTCATCAAGGACAGGATCCCACGCGAGGAACTGATGGCTTCCGGGCACCTGGCCTGTCCCGGCTGTGGCGGCAGCCTCGCCATGCGGCTCGTGCTCAAGGCCCTCGGGCCCGGGACCATGATCACGCTGCCGGCGTGCTGCTGGAACATCCTCTCCGAGCCCGCAACGCAGTCGGCGCTGGGCGTGCCGCACCTGCACATGGCGCCCGGGGCCACGGCCGCCACGGCCTCGGGCATTCGCGCCGCTCTCGACGTGCGGGGCGACACGGAGACGACCGTGCTGGCCTGGGCGGATGTTGCCGGCACCGCCGATGCCGGCCTGCAGGCCCTGTCGGGCGCAGCGGAGAGGAACGAGGACATCCTCTACATCTGCCAGGACAACGAGGCCTGCATGAACGTCGGGATCCGAGACGCTCTGACCGCGCCCCGGGGCGCAGGAACCATGGCCATGCCGACGGGCACGCCCCGACCACACCCCGGTAAGGACCTGATCGGCATCCTCGCCGCGCACCGCATCCCGTACGCAGCAACGTGCACGGTGGCCCATCCGGTGGACCTCATCGAGAAGGTGCAGAAGGCCGCTGCGTTCCGCGGCACGAAATTTCTACACCTCCTCGCACCCTGCCCGCCGGGCTGGAAGGTCTCCAGCGAGGAGACCATTGACCTGGCGCGGCAGGCCGTGCGCACGCGCGTGTTCCCGCTCTTCGAGGTGGAGAACGGGCAGCGCTGGCGTTTCACCGTGGACCACCCGGGCGACCCGGTCGAACCCTACTTCCGCCGGCAGGGGCGTTTCGGGAGCCTGACGTCCGAACAGGTCCGCCGCCTCCAATCCGAGGTGGACGGACACTGGGAGAGGCTCAAGCGGCGCGTTGAGGCGGGCGTCTAACGCCAGCGCCTCACCCCGGCGCCGGAGCCGGACCCAAATCACGACCCAAATCAGGCATTGACAGCCGTCCTGCTGTTGGTAGCCTGTAAAGGTCTGTAAGTGGCGCCGGCCGCGCAAGTCAACTCCGACACCGTCCCGGCACCCGAACCGAACCGGGAGGTCCGCATGGATCGCGGCAACTCGTCTCCCCTCCTGTCCTGGTTGCTGCTGCCCGTCACGGCCGCGCTGGTCCTGTCAGCCCTGAGCCTGCCCCACCAGCCCTACGTGGGGCTCGTCCTGCGTGGCGACCGCGTGGTGGCAGTCGTTCCCGGCGGCCCGGCCGAGCACGCAGGACTCGCCCCCGGGGACCATCTGGTCCCACAAGCAGGGCAGCCGGCCTTCACGCGCTCCCCCCTCGCCAACGCGGCCCTGGGAGTGCCCATGAACCTGCTGCGCGAGCACGGAACGGCGCTCGACGCAGTTCGCGTGCTGCCGGTGGCGCTCCCCGACGGGGAGCGCCGCATGATGGCAGCCCTGCTGGCCGTGGCATCGGGCTTCGTGCTCATCGGCGGCTGGGTCTGGAGCGAACGCCGCGACCGGCTCACACGCACATTCTTCCTGCTCTGCCTGGCCTTTGCCTGGTTTCTGGCACCACTGCCACGCTGGCAAGACCAGACCTCCGGCGCGCTGTACGATGCGCTCTACACGGGAGCGGGCCTCTACCTGCCGGCGCTGTTCATCCACTTCTTCGCCCTCTTCCCCGAGTCGGGCCAGCCACGGGGTCGTCTGCGCTCGGCTACGACCATCGCCTACGGTGTGGCCACGGGCCTGTTCGGGGTCTCGTTCCTCGTCATGATGCTGGCCGGAACGGTCTTCGGGGCCATTGCCGCGAGCGCACAGACCCTGATCGAGGGCATCGCCGGGCTGTGGTTCGCGTTCGGGCTGCTGGGCGCGCTCTACGTGTTCGCAGGTTCCTACCGCCGCGCGCGCTCCATGGACGCGCGGCGGCGGCTGCGGGTGGCGCTGATCGGCACCGCGCTCGGGGCCCTGCCCTTCGCCGCCCTGGTCGCGGTGCGGAACCTCACGCCCCACGGACCGATCCCGGGCGAGCGCCTGGCCGTGATCCTCACCCTGCTCGTGCCCGCTTCGTTCGCCTGGGCCACCGGTGTGCACCGCGTCTTCGAGTTCAAGGTCGCCCTGCGGGCCGCGATCGCGATGGTGGTGCTCGCCATTCTGGGAGCACTCGTCTACGTCGCGGGCGAGTGGCTCGCCGCCGCGTGGCGCCGGGACCTCGGTTCAGGCCTGGCCGGTGGAGCGCTGACCTTCGTGGCCCTCACCGCTGCGGTCGCCGGACCGACCAGCCGCTGGCTGCGCTCGCTCGGGATTCGCTTCATCCCCGACGTGGCCACGGCCACCGAACGTCTGGGCGCCAGCCCCGGCGCGCGCGGTGGCCCCCCCGGTCATGTGGTCGAGGCGGCCTGCCAGGCGCTGGCCGAGGCTTTCCATCTGGACGGCTGTTTGGCGCTCGAATTCGCCCCGGGAGGGCTGCGGACCGTGGCTTGCGCGGGGGTTACAACGAGCCCGCCGCCGGAAACCGACTTCACCGCGGCCCTGCCCGAGAGCGGCGGAGTCGTGGCGCTCGAGGACCTGCACCTGCGCGCGCCCGACCGCCGCGCGCTGGAGCGCGCCGGCGTGGCGTGGCTGCTGCCCGTGGGCGGGACCGTCCGGCACTGCCTGATGCTGGGCCGGCGTCTCGGCGGCTCCTGGTTCGGGCTCGAGGACCAGCGCGAACTGCGGCGCTTTGCCGGAAACCTCGAAGTGCTGCTCGAGAACGCACGACTGCGCGAGGCGGCGAGCACGCACCGCTCCATGGATCGCGAACTCTCCAAGGCCGGCGCCATCCAGGCGCACCTGCTGCCACGGCGGGTGCCGGTGTTCCGCTCGCTCGACTGCGCCGCGGCCGCGCTCTCCTCGGAGTCGGTCGGGGGCGACTACTACGACTTCGTCCGCAGCGCCGGCCCGGTGGTGACGCTGGCCGTGGGAGACGCGGCGGGCAAGGGCATCCCCGCTGCACTCATGGGCACCTGGGCGCACTCCGCCTTCCGCGACCGGGCGCGCCGCGGCGCTGCCCCTGGCGAACTGCTCACGGCCCTGAACCACGACCTGGTGGCGATGAACCAGCCGCAGGCCTTCGTGGCCCTGCTCTGCGCCCGGGTCGACGTGCGGGCCGCCACGTTCACCTTCGCCAACGCGGGGCTCACCCCACCGCTGCTGCGGCGGAGCGACGGCCGTTTCGAGGAACTCTGCCAGAGCGGCGTCCTGCTCGGGGTCGCCCCCCGGGCGCACTACGAGGACTTCAGCGTCGAACTCGAGGCAGGAGACATCCTGGTGCTCTACTCGGACGGGCTCACGGAGGCCCGGCGGGGCGAGGAGGAGTTCGGTCCGGAGGGGGTCCGGCGGGTGCTGGAGGCCCAGGCCCGCAAGGGCGCAGCCGAGATCCTGAGGGCGCTGCTGGCCGGGGTCCAGGCCTTCACCGACCAACCCCTGGACGACGTGACCGTGGTGGTGCTGAAGCAGGTGACCCGGCCCGCCCGCCTGCGTCCCGGGCCTCGCCAGGAAGAGCTAAAGTTTCAGGTCCAGGGTGCCGACGATACGAGGTGAAGCGACAGGATGCCGCTTCCCCCGTCCGTGACGCCAACCCACGGACGGCCGCTTCAAACGGTTGACCGCGCGAAGAGCGCGCCACCCTCCCAACGGAGGTGGACCGTGGAAGTCGGCCTGATCGTGATGTTCATCGATCTGCTGTGGTGGGTCCGCCGTTATTAGCTTCGGCGGAAAACGGGCGGGGCCTCCCCGCCTCGAGCGACGCGCCTGGACCCATGATGTGGTCCGGGCGCGTTCATGTTTCAGGGCGAGGGGCCCAGCGTGAATTCGGCGGTTGCTCGCCCGGCGGGTGCGCCCCCACCGGCGGCAGCCGGGCGCACCTTGCGCTAGACTGCCCGCTCCACCACCCACGCTCACATGGGTAGGTCAGTCCACCTGTCGCATCCATCCAGCCCTGCGGGGTCCGCGCCCACTGCGCGGGTCCTGCCACGAGGAGGCTCCATGACTGAGCGCTTCGAAGAACACGTCGCCAACGCCATCCTTGGCATCGACACCCTGTGGGGCGGCGATGTCATGAACCCCTCCGGGCTCGGACGCTTCATCGCCGACTCGTGGTTCTCCGATGCCCCCATGCCGCTCGCCTACACGCATCCCAGCGCCACGCGCGTGCGCGAGAGCGGCGGGGTGTCCGCGAAGGAACCCGACCGCGCCGCCATCGAGATCTACCTCGCCGCGGTGGACGTGCACGGCGCCATCGCCGCCCTCGGCACGGAGGCGAAGAGCATGAGTGGTTTGCGTGGTCGCTACGTCGCGGGGCTCGCCCTGTCCTTCGAGGTCATGTGGGACCTGGCGATGGAGATCATCGGCAAGGGTGAGCCCGTCCCCTATGAGCGCAGCGTGCTGGCCTCGACCGGCCTGCCGCCATCGCCCTCGGACCCTTCGGCGAAGCGCCGCCAGGTGCAGGAGTTGCTCACCCGCGCGGGCTACCCGTCGGCCAGCGACGCCGACCTGCTATCCGCGGTGGACGGCTGGCGCGGCGCGCGCTACGTGCCGATGGCGTGCGTGCGCTCGGTGGGCGGCGCCTACATCGCCCACTATCGCGCGCTGGCCGAGCGCAACCTGCGCCCGTTCCTGCCGCGCGAGCTGGGCGACGTGCCGATGGACAACATCGAGTTCCTGCCCATCAAGGATGCGTGGTTCTCGGGCTCGATGAACTACCTGGGCCACAAGCGCCGTCCCGGCGGCCGGCCGGAGTACGAGGCCTCCTACGAGATCAACGCCTCGCTGCAGATCACGGTGCCCGAGTTCGAGCAACTGGTCTCGCACGAGGTCGTGCCCGGGCACGTCACCACCTTCGCTTTCCTGCAGGATCTCTTCTGGAGGAAGCAGGTCGGCTTCGAGGCCTCGGTGCTCACCATGAACACCCGGGCGGCCACGCTCTTCGAAGGCATCGCCAACAACGCCATCCTCATCGCCTACGGCGTGACCGAGTTGGAGCAGATCCCCGATGACGATCTGAAGATCGGCCTGCTGCTCGCACTGCTGCAGGACGACGCCAAGAACCAGGCGTCGTACCTGACCTGGAAGGTGGACATGGTGGAGAAGGACGTGGCGCCGGTGCTGCGGCGGGACTTCCTGATCTCCGAGGAACGTGCGGGAAAGTTCGCCGGAGCCTGGGCCAAGCATCCGTTGCTGGGGCGCATGTACCTGCCGTGCTACCGCGCCGGCACCGACCTCGTCGCCGACCTGCGCCGCCGCCATGCGCCGGAGAAGTTGCTGCCGGCGCTCTACGGCTGCAAGGGGTTGGTGGATTGCACGACCATCGAGGAGGCGCTGCTGCTGGGTTGACTCGTTTGCCGGCCAGGAATGGGATCGACTCCTGCATCAGGTATCGGAGGGGGACGCGATGAGAGGAATTCGCATCCTGACGGGAGCGCTGCTGATCGCGGGACTGGCCGCCGGCCCAGGCTGGTGCACCGCTGCGGACGGACCGGATTCCCTCAGTACCGAGGCGCTCCGGTTCCGACTCGAGCGCCGGTCGTTGGCACGCGTCACCGGACCCTGGGGCGCGGTGCGGCTCTCGGACCCGCGCATCGGGGCCGCCGGGCTCGAGTTCCTGGCCGCCCGGCCGGACGAACCCGCGGCGGACACTGCGCTGGCCGTGCCGAAGCCCATCCCGCTGGATCAGGTCTCGCGAGTCCAAATCCGGGTCGGCTCGTCCGGTGGAGTAGCCATCGCCGGGGGCCCGCTCGGGGTGGCCTGGGGGCTGAGCGTGGCGAATTCGTTCAACAACAGTGGGTTCCACAACCCCGACTCTCCCGCCTCCAGCGGCGGGGGAGTGCTGATCGGGGCCGCGCTGGGAGCAGTGCCTGGAACGCTCCTTGGCGCGCTCCTCGGCAAGTCATTCCCGCACTGGAAAACGATCTACCCGGAGGACCCGCCGCCGGACCCCAGCTCGCGCTGACGAAGCGACGGAGCGGATGCAGTGGTCGGAATCGTCGCCGGGTGCGAGGCATCGAAGCGCTGCCTGGCGCGGCGCTCAAGCACCGGAAGACCGTCTACCAGAGACCAGCCCACGAGCCTCCGACCCGGGCCCTGGAGAAGGCGAAGCGACCGGGCATCGTCCGGCCGCCTCGTGCAACCGGCCACGAAAGAGCCCGTCAGGATGCCTTCGCCGCCACCGCCGGTCTCCGTGCCTTGGGGAACAAGGCAACCCAGCGATCGAGGAGGCGGGCGAGCGCCAGGTCGAAGTCCGGAGCCAGGCGCCCCTCGAATGGCATCGTGCCGCCACTCAACGGTCGCGAGTTCAGTCCACTCCGAGCCTCGTGGGGGAGGCGCTCCGGACGGTTGTCGAGGTAGTTTGGGTTGTAGTAGGGCGGGGGCGACGGAGACGGGGGAGGCGGGGCCGGTGTGGGCTGGGGGGGCGTGTAGCTGGGCCGGGGGGGCGTGGCGCCCTGAACCCCCGCGAGCACCGCTCCGCGGCCACCCGGAGTGAACGAAGCCAGGACCAGCCTGGAGCCGGCCAGGCGATCGCCGTGCGAGGGCTGCAGCGCGTTCCCGACCTTGCCCGTGGGAATCCCGAAGAGACCGTCTACCGACTCCGCCCCCGTGACCTTCCACAGCAGGTGGCCCGAGGAATCCCGGAGGGCGCAGGTCGCCTCGACACGCGCGGTGGTCTTCGAGCCTCCCCCCAACCGTTCCCAGCGGTCGAGCCTCAGGGACAGGACGGCGTCCGCTCCAATCGCCCTGGCGATCTGAGTCGCGCTCGCCGAGTCCACCTCACCGTTGCGGCTGATCTGCTCCCGAATCCGCGCCAGCAGCACCTCACCCTGCCGCGGATTGCGTGCCAGGTGGTCCACTACCATTGCCGACGACAGCCAGCCACGTCCGTCCCGGAAGACCCGCAGGAACCAGCGATCCTCGAGGCTGAGCGCGCCCTCCCTGGGCTCGCCGACCGGCGGAAGAATGGCGATGTAGCGAAGGTTGCAGTTCTCGAGGCCGGTGCGCGTCCACACTCGATCGGCCGGCTTGCGCCCGCCCAGGGCGCCCGACCCGAGGACCGCAACCAGCAGCATCGCCAGCAGCGGCACGCACGCACGCCGTCTCATGCCGGCACCCCCAGGCGCTTGACCAGGCCGGCGAAGCGCGGATCCGAGCGGAGCGCGTCCATGATCGGATCCACCTTGACCGTCGTCAGGTAGCTGGCGTGTTCCTGCAGCGCCCGGTTGAGCCACTCGAAAGCTTCGTCCTTCCTACCGAGCCCGGCGCAGATGGTGGCCAGGTCGTAAGCCGACACGTAGGCCGAGTTCGCCAGCGCCAGCGGGGAGAGTTCCGTCAGCATCTGGCTCGCCTCGGTCTTCTTCCCGGAGACCGCGTAGGCGTAGCCCA
>Ga0315283_10002088_pt1 | contig 16553 bp, 16 predicted proteins | sample YL17G09_0_MG_FD_204541 | JGI IMG/M metagenome (GOLD analysis project Ga0315283, IMG submission 204541) | Sediment microbial communities from Yellowstone Lake, YNP, Wyoming, USA - YL17G09_0 | ecosystem: Environmental > Aquatic > Freshwater > Lake > Sediment | place: USA: Wyoming | collected... | reverse complement strand
GCCGGACATCTGGATGCTCTGATCGTCGGTGATGACCAGCGTGGCGACCTTGCGGCCGGCGTAGCTGGTCGGCTGGAGCCCCGGGGCCTTCCAGGTGGACTTCAGCTTCCCCGCGAAGACGGCACCGCCGCCCAGGACGATCGTGACGAGCAGTGCGGTAGCGAACATCCGACGCATGTGTGGCTCTCCTTGATCCTGTCTCGATGAAACGCGCGACGCGACGTCTGATTCTACCTGCAGATGGCGGCATTCAGCGCGCACCGCCCGCGGCGGCCGCCCGGGGCGCCCGCCGCACGAGCACCAGCGTGAAGTCGTCGTCAAACGCCGGCCGGCCCAGGTACGCCCGTGTGGCACTGACGACGGCGTCCACCGCCACGTGGACCGGGCCTCCCGCATGGGCGCGGACGACCTGCTCGAGCCGCTCGACACCGAACTGGCAGTCGCCGGCGTCGGCCACTTCGACCACGCCGTCCGTGTAGAGCACCAGCGTGTCCCCCGGTTCGATCGTCGTCGTGCGCGCCGTGAACTCGGCGCCGTCCCACATGCCAAGCGCCGGTCCGCCTCCCGGAAGCAGCTCGCAACCGCCGCCGGCGCGCAGGAGCAGCGGCGGGTTGTGGCCGCAGTTGACGTAGTCGAACACGCCGGTCTCGTGCGCCAGCACGCCGTAGACCGCCGTGACGAACCGCGAGGAGTCCATCGAGTCGAGCAGCACGCGGTTCAGCGCGGCGATGGTCGATCCGACACCCGCGTCGATCTGCCGCTGCACGCGCAGGGCCGCGCGGAAGGTGGCCATCAGCAGGGCCGCCGGCACACCTTTGCCCGACACGTCGGCCAGCGCGAATGCCAGGCGCCCGTCCGGCTCCGGCAGGTAGTCGAAGTAGTCGCCGCCGATTTCCCAGGTCGGGATGTTGATGCCGCCAATCTCGAAGCCCGGCACGACGGGATCGCTGGCCGGCAGCAGCGCCGACTGCACCTCGCGGGCGATCGCCAAGTGGTGCTCGATCCGGTGCTTCTCCACCATCTCGCGGTGAACGATGGCCTTCTCAATCGAGATGGCGGCCGCCACCGCGAAAAACTCCAGAAACTCGAGATCGGCCTCGGCGTAGGTGTCGACGGAATCGCTCTCGAGGTTCAGCGCGCCGACGACCTCGCCGCTGCTCACGATCGGCACGGCGATCTCGGAGCGCGTCGCCTCACGCCCCTGAACGTAACGGGAATCCCGGCTCACATCGGGGGCGATCACCGGCTGGCCGGTGGAGACCACGTGCCCGATGATGCCTTTGCCCTGGCGCAGCATCGGGTCCTCGTCTCTCGGGGTCTCATCGAACCCGACCGTGGCCATCCCGGCGATCATCCGGTGCGTGCTGTCCTGCCCGAGGGGCACCCGCCGGTTGAGGACGAACACGCCGGCGGCGTCGTAGGCGACGCTCGTGCGCAGGGTGGCCAGCAGGTGGCGCAGGACCTCCTGCAGGTCGAGCGTCCGCCCGATCTCCTGTGACAGCTTCAGGAGCAGCCGGTACTTGGCTTCGGGCGACAGCGTCGGCGCGGGCGGCATCATGGTGTCTAACTCGGCACACTGATTCTATACGGAGGAGATGTCTGGGGTTGATTTCGTCTAGAATCGGCGTCATGCGTACAGCCCTGCTGGCTCTTCTCGTGTCGGTGGCCTCCCTTCTCGCCGTTCCGGCCCTTCTCGCCGTCCCGGCCGTTCTCGCCGCGCCCGCCGTGCCCGCCGTGCCCGCCCTGGCGGCGGACCGGCCGAACATCATCTTCATCATGGCGGACGACCACGCCGCCCACGCCATCGGCGCGTACGGGTCGCGGGTCAACGACACGCCCAATCTCGACCGGATCGCTCGGGAAGGACTGCGCCTCGACCGCGTGTTCGCGACCAACTCCATCTGCACGCCCAGTCGCGCCGCCATCCTGACGGGCCAGTACTCGCACCTGAACGGCGTGCCGGTGTTCAACCGCTTCGACAGCGCGCGCCAGACCGTGGCCCGCCTGCTCCAGGCCGGCGGCTACTACACCGGCATGATCGGCAAGTGGCATCTCGGCAGTAACCCGGTCGGGTTCGACCGCTGGGAGATCCTCCCCGGCCAGGGCGCCTACATGGACCCGGTGTTCTACACGGCCACGGGCGAGAAGACCTACACCGGGCGCTACGTCACCGACGTCATCACCGATCTGGCCATCGACTTCATTCGCACCCGGAAGGCTGACACGCCCTTCTTCCTGATGTGTCATCACAAGGCGCCGCACCGCAACTGGGTGCCCGACGAGGCGCACCGGAAGATGTTCGAAGGGCGCTGGATCCCCGAACCGCCGACGCTCTGGGACACCTACGCCACGCGCACCGACGCGCTGCACGAGAACCGGCAGCGCGTGTTCGATGACCTCACGCGCCGCGATCTGAAGCTGGTGCCGCCGGCCAGCCTCGAAGGACAGGGTCTCCAGGCGTGGCTCAACACGAAACCTGACGAGGTCACGATCGAGATCGGCGGTGTGCCGGCCGCGCTTCGCGGCGAGGCGCTCAACCGCTGGAAGTACCAGCGCTACATGCAGGACTACCTCGCAACGGTGCAGTCGGTCGACGATGGCGTGGGGCGGCTGCTCGAGTATCTGGATCACGCCGGCCTCTCGAAGAACACCATCGTCATCTACACCAGCGACCAGGGGTTCTTCCTCGGCGACCACGGCCTGTACGACAAGCGGTTCATGTACGAGGAAAGCCTGCGCATGCCGTTCCTGGTCCGGTGGCCGGCGGGCATCAAGGCGGGCACGGTATCAGGCGCGATGGTGCTGAACATCGATTTCGCACCGACGTTCCTCGAGGCGGCCGGCCTGCCGGTGCCGCCCGACATGCAGGGCCGGAGCCTGCTGCCGGTGCTGCGAGGGAAGACGCCGGCGGACTGGCGAACGTCGATGTACTACCGCTACTACCACGACCCGGGCGACCACAACACGCGGGCGCACTACGGCGTGCGCACGCCGACGCACAAGCTCATCCACTTCTGGAAGAAGGACCAGTGGGAGCTGTTCGATCTGGTGAAGGATCCGTCCGAGCTCCACAACCTGTACGGACAGCCTGGCCAGGCGCAGATCACCGCGGAATTGAAGGCCGAGCTGGCGCGCCTCAAAACGGCGGTTCGTGATGACGACCAGTTCGCCGACGTGCAGCCGCCGGGCGGCGTCGACGGGCCCGTCGCGAAGTTGCGGGGGAAGTGACGATGGCGCGGCACGCGGCCGCGTGGGACGTGGTGTATCGAAAGCCGTTGCGCCGACACCAATAGACGGCAATGATCGCCGGCGAGTGCAGGATGGTCCGGAACTCGAGCGATGGGTTGTCGGGTGGCCGTCCTGCAATTGGAGCCTTCCACCCACATGACGTTATGCCGTCGAGATCGACGGACTTCCACATAGTCAATACATCGTGCATACTTAGTGAAGCACATGCCGGACATCCAGTTCGAATGGGACTCGGTCAAGGCCAAGGCAAACCTGAGGAAGCACGGGGTGGCCTTCGAAGAGGCTGAGACCGTGTTCTCTGACGACTTGGCGTTGTTGATCGACGATCCGGATCACTCCGACGACGAGGAGCGCTTCGTGTTGCTGGGGCTGAGCACGGCTCCTCGGATCCTGGCCGTGGTGCATGCCCATCGATCGGCGCCGGACACCATTCGCATCATTTCGGCTCGGAAAGCGACGAAGTCGGAGCGCACGACCTACGTAAAGAGGCCTCGACCATGAGAAGAGAATACGACTTCAGCCATGCTCGCCCCAACCCCTATGCGAAGCGGTTGAAGCGATCCGTGACCATTCGAATCGACGAAGCGACTATCGGGTATTTCAAAGCGCTCGCGGTGGAGAACGCTGTCCCGTATCAAACGCTCATCAATTCGTATTTGCGTGACTGCGCATCAGCCAAGCGGCGTCCGGTCACACGCTGGGTCGAAGCAACGAAAGGCGCGGCATAGTATAGCTTCCGGCCGACGACGACCGGTGAAATCGTGAGTCGCCGCGGCTGAAGCCTGTCGTTGGGCAGAGGTACGGAACCGAAATCAGAACACGGAACGGACCAAGACATGAAGCAATGGCCGCCTTGGTGGGCGTGGGAACTGGAGTTCAGTCCGCACCTGCTGAAGCGCATGGAAGACCGCCGCTTCACGGAGGTCGACCTCCGGCGTATGCTGGAGCATGCAACGGGCTACCGTCCGGATGTCGCCCCGGGACGATGGGTGGTGTCGGCGCGCCACCGTCGGCGGGGGTGGGAAGTGATCGTCGAACCACTGCCAGCGGAGAAGTTGCTGCTGGTGATTACCGCGTATCCTGTGGACGCGAGCCGAACATGAGTACACCGTACTTGGAAGTTACGTACCGCCGCGGCCGCCCCATTGCCGCCTACTACTACCTGCCGCGTCGCTCGGGACAGAGGAGCGTGCGCACGCGACAGGTCGAGCCAGGCCTCCTCATCGACTTCGGACGCGGGGGGCGGGCGATTGGCATCGAGATCACCGATCCAGCGGGCCTGTCTGTTGCGGCCCTGAACAGAGTCCTGCGCGACCTGGGGTGTTCACCGGTCTCTCGTGCCGATGTGGCGCCGTTGCGGGCCGCGTAGCTTCTGACGGGATCACGATCGCTCTGCCCAACAAGGGCCTGCACCCGACCAGCGCTCGCCATCGGGCTCGCCGGCGGCTGAAGCCTCTCGCTCACGGAGTCCGCAACTCGGCTGGCGAAGGAGTTGGTCCGGCAAGGTGCCCTGCCCGAAAAGGCCACGGTCGATGCGTTCCACATCGGAATCGCCGCGGCGCATCAGGTGACGTACCTGTTGACGTGGAACTGTAAGCACCTGGCCAACGCGACAATGCGTAGTACTATTGAAACGGTTTGCCGCTCCGCGGGCTTGAACCCGCCAATCATCTGCACGCCGGAGGAGCTACCCGCGAGGAGGCCTTCATGAAGCGCTGGGATCCTATCGTCGAGGAACTCCACAAGCTCCGAGAACGAATCGGTCGCGCGCACGACTTCGACGCTGATCGAATCGCCGCCACCATTCGCCAACACGAACGGGAAGGGGGCAGCGTGCTTCTTCGGGCAACGCCACAGCGCGCGAGGCGTCAGGCCGATGGTTGTAGCCCGAAAGCTGCCCAACATCGCCTGCATCCGACTGGCGCTGGTGCTCGGGTGCGCGCCGGCGGGTGAGGCCAAATCCTCTGCGGCCGGTCAACAGAACGCCCCGTATCAGATACCGCCCGGGCCGCAGATTCTGCGCGCCTGAAAGCGGCGGTTCGTGATGACGACCAGTTCTCCGACGTGCAGCCGCCGGGCGGCGTCGACGGGCCCGTCGCGAAGTTGCGGGGGAAGTCGCCGAGGCTCTCAGAAACGATAGAATCGTCAGGTCATGAACGTCCTCACGATCGGCGGCGGCGTCGCGCTCTCCGTGTTCCGTCTCGACAAGCTGAATGCCCGCATCAGCGCCGTGCAGCCAGGCCTGGCGGCGGCGGCCGCGCGCGTCGTGCACATCGTCGAGATCGCGCGCCCGCTGACCGCGCGCGAGCGCGAGACGCTCGATCGGCTGCTGACGTACGGTCCGCCGGCCGGGGACCCACCCGGGCGCCACGTGCTGGTCACGCCGCGCCTCGGCACCATCTCGCCGTGGTCGTCCAAAGCCACCGACATCGCCCGACAGTGCGGGCTGGACGCGGTCACGCGGATCGAGCGGGGCGTCGTGTACGGCCTCGAGGGCGAAGGCGACCTGACCTCCGTGCTGCCGCTGCTGCACGACCGCATGACCGAGACCGTGCTCGCCACACTCGAGGACGCGCGCGAACTGTTCCACCATTTCGCGCCGAAGCCGCTCACCTTGATCGACGTCATGGCCCGCGGCCGGCACGCCATCGAAGAGGCCAACGCCACCTTCGGCCTCGCGCTGGCGGCAGATGAGATCGACTACCTGGTGGACTACTTCACCGGCCAGCGCCGCAACCCCACCGACGTCGAGTTGACGATGTTCGCCCAGGCGAACTCGGAGCACTGCCGCCACAAGATCTTCAACGCGTCGTGGATCATCGACGGCGAGGCGCAGGCCGAGTCGCTCTTCGGCATGGTGCGCACGACGCACCGCGTAAACCCACAGGGCACGATCTCTGCGTATTCCGACAACGCGGCGGTCATGGAGGGACGCACGGTCGGCCGGTTCTTCGCCGACCCGGTCACGAGCCTCTACGGGTACCACGCGATCGCCACGCACACGCTGATGAAGGTGGAGACGCACAACCATCCGACGGCGATCTCGCCGTTCCCGGGAGCGGCCACCGGTTCAGGCGGCGAGATCAGGGACGAGGGCGCGACCGGCCGCGGGTCCAAGCCAAAGGCCGGCCTGTGCGGTTTCTCGGTGTCGAACCTGCGCATCCCCGGGCACGGGCGGCCATGGGAAGGCCCGGAGTCGCGGCCCGACCGGATCGCGTCGCCGCTTGCCATCATGATTGACGGCCCCATCGGCGCGGCGTCGTTCAACAACGAGTTCGGCCGGCCGAATCTGGCCGGCTATTTCCGCGCGTACGAGCAGGTCGTGGACGGCGTCGCCCGCGGGTACCACAAGCCCATCATGCTGGCCGGCGGCGTCGGCAACATCAGCGCCGATCAGTCGCTCAAGGCGGATGTGCCTGCCGACGCGCTCTTCATCCAGATGGGCGGCCCGGGCATGCTCATCGGGATGGGCGGCGGCGCGGCCTCGTCGATGTCGACCGGCGCGAACGCGGCCGACCTGGACTTCGATTCGGTGCAGCGCGGCAACGCCGAGATCCAGCGCCGCGCCCAGGAAGTCATCGACCGCTGCTGTGCACTCGGCGCCGACAACCCGATCGTCTCCATCCACGACGTCGGCGCCGGCGGCCTTTCGAACGCCCTGCCCGAACTGGCGCACGGCTCCGGCCGGGGCGCACGCCTCGACCTGCGCGCCGCGCCGAACGAGGAGCCCGGCATGACGCCGCGCGAGGTCTGGTGCAACGAGGCGCAGGAGCGCTACGTCCTCGCCATCGCGCCGCGCGATCTCGATCGCTTCGCCGCCCTCTGCGCCCGGGAGCGCTGTCCCTTTGCGGTGGTCGGTCACGCCACCGACGACCACCGCCTCGTCGTGCACGATCCCGTGTTCGGCAACGACGCGGTGGACATGGATCTGCCGTCCCTGCTCGGCAAGCCGCCGCGCATGACGCGGGACGTCACGCGCGTGACGCGCCGCGGCCGGCCGTTCGCGACCAGCGGCATCACGATCGCCGGCGCGCTCGATCGCGTGCTGCGCGCGCCCGCGGTGGCCGACAAGACGTTCCTCATCTCGATCGGCGATCGCACCGTCGGCGGCCTGTGCGCCCGCGACCAGTGCGTCGGCCCGTGGCAGGTCCCGGTGGCCGACTGCGCCACCACGCTGCTGTCGTTCGAGGGCTACGCCGGCGAAGCGTTTGCCATCGGCGAGCGCACGCCAATCGCCGCGCTCGACGCGCCGGCATCGGGCCGGATGGCGGTGGCCGAGGCGCTCACGAACCTGGCCGCCGCGCCCGTGCGATCACTGTCGCTGGTGAAGCTCTCCGCCAACTGGATGGCGGCCGCCGGCGCGCCGGGCGAGGACGCGGCGCTCTACGACACGGTCCGCGCCGTCGCGCTCGACCTCTGCCCCGCCCTCGGCATCAGCATCCCGGTCGGCAAGGACTCGATGTCGATGCGCACGACCTGGACCGACGGCGCTCAGTCCCACGCCGTCGTCAGCCCGGTCTCGCTCATCGTGACGGCGTTCGCGCCGTCAGACGATGTGCGCGGCACGTGGACGCCGCAGTTGCGCACGGACGCCGGCGCGACCGCGCTGGTGCTGATCGACCTGGCTGGCGGCAGGACGCGGCTGGGCGCGTCCGTCCTGGCGCAGGTATACAACCATATCGGCGTGGCGACGCCTGATGTGGACGATCCCGCCGCGATCCGCGGACTGTTCGCCGCCCTCGCGCAGTTGCGCGCCGAAGGCCGGGTCCTGGCGTACCACGATCGCTCCGATGGCGGGTTGATCGTCACCGTGCTCGAAATGGCGTTCGCGGGCCACACGGGGATCGACATCGATGCGGAGGCGATCGCGCCGCGCCCCGCCGAACTCATCGCCGACGCCGGCGATGGCGCGGACCTTCTCGCCGGCCTGTTTGCCGAGGAACTCGGCGCCGTCATCCAGATCCGGGACGCAGATGTCCAGGCCGTGCTCGGCGTGCTGCAGGCGCGCCAACTGGCGGCGCGCGTCATCGGCCGCCTCTCGTCTGACGGCCGCGTGACGGTCCGACGCGGGAGCGAGACCGTGTTCAGCGACACCCGGGTGGCCCTGCAGCGGGCGTGGAGCGAGACCACGTGGCTCCTGCAGTCGCTGCGCGACAACCCGGCGTCGGCGCAGGAGGAGTACGACCGGATCCTGGACGAGGCCGATCCCGGCATCACGCCGGTCCTGACATTCGATCCCGCGAAGAACTTTGCCGCGCCGTTCATCGCGGCGGGCGCGCGCCCGCCCATCGCCATCCTGCGCGAGCAGGGCGTGAACGGGGAAATCGAGATGGCCGCCGCCTTCGACCGCGCGGGCTTCGAAGCGCACGACGTCCACATGAGCGACATTATCGAGGGCCGAGTGTCGCTCTCGGCGTTTCGTGCGCTGGCCGCGTGCGGCGGCTTCTCGTACGGCGACGTGCTCGGCGGCGGCGAAGGGTGGGCGAAGTCGATCCTCTACCACGGTCGCGCCCGCGACGCGTTCTCCGCGTTCTTCGCCCGGCCCGACACCATGGCGCTCGGCGTATGCAACGGCTGCCAGATGATGGCGGCGCTCAAGGAACTCATTCCCGGCGCGCAGGCCTGGCCGCGGTTCGTCAAGAACACCTGCGAACAGTTCGAAGCCCGGCTCTCGACCATGGAAATCGTGGCGAGCCCGTCGGTGTTCCTGGCCGGCATGGCCGGGAGCCGCATTCCCGTCGTCACGGCGCACGGCGAAGGGCGCGCCGTCTTCGAGTGCGATGCGCACCAGCGCGAGGTCGTCGTGTCCGGCCGCTTCGTGGACAACCGCGGACGCGCGACCGACCTCTACCCGCTCAACCCCAACGGATCCCCGGGCGGGCTGACGGCTGTCACCACGGCCGACGGCCGGTTCACGGCCCTGATGCCCCACCCCGAGCGGGTCTTCCGCAGCGTCCAGCTCTCGTGGCACCCGGACGGCTGGGGCGAGGACAGCCCGTGGATGCGGCTGTTCCGCAACGCCCGCACGGCCATCGGGTAGCACACGAAACAAGTAGAATAGAGGGACTGATGTCGGAGGATGTGTGCCTGATTGTCGTGTGATCCAACACTCCCGGGGACTGGTCATCGCGGCCTGCGTGCTGGCTGTCTGCCTGCTGGCCCCCCTGGTGTCGTCGGCCCAGGAAACCGGCGCGGCCGCGGTCACGGCGCCACCCGCTCCGGACTCGCCGCTGCTCGAGCGCATCAGGGCCGCCGCCGCGCAGACGACGCCAGCTGCCGCCGCGCAGTACGCGCCCGCGGCTGCAGTACACATCCCGGACTACCAGTCGCCGGAATGCCCCGGATGCCCGAAGCTGAGCTGGGGCAAGGCGCTGCTCGGCACCGAGGGCGTCAACCTGATGTTCAGCCTCCTCAACATGGCCACTCGAAGCGGCGAGGAGCGCGACCAGTTCAAGGTCACGCCGAAGACGTGGTGGGAGAACCTCAAATACGGCTACATCTTCGACGACAACAACTTCAAAGTGAACCAGTTTGGCCACCCCTACCAGGGCGGCATGTACTTCAACGCCGGCCGCGCGAACGGGCTCAACTACTGGGAATCGGCGATGATGTCGGCGCTGGGCAGCTTCACGTGGGAATGCTGCGGCGAGACCAACCGGGGCTCCATCAACGACTTCTATGCCACGACCATGGGCGGCATGGTGCTCGGCGAAGTGTTCCACCGCATGGCCGGACTCGTGCGGGACAACATGGCGACTGGCGGCCGCGGCAAGAAGGAACTACTCGCGACGGTGATTGATCCTGTCGGCGGCGCGATGCGAGCGATCAACGGCGAGTGGGGCACGGTGAAGGCCAACCCGCCCGACCAGCGCCCGGACTATCTGGGCGTGTCGGCGCAGGCGGGCGCGATCTGGCGTGGCGCGGCCGGCACGTTGCAGGAGGCCAAGGCCTACCCGTACCTCGAGATCGACTTCCTCTATGGGGATCCGATCAAGTCGGCCTGGAAGAAGCCGTTCGACGCGTTCCAGGCCCAGTTCGTCCTCGGCGGCGGCGCGGGATTTTCCGAGTTCAACGTGAGCGGGCGCCTGTGGGGCAAGCCTCTGAAGGACACGCCGACCTCGGCGACACGCCTCCAGATCAACCAGGGCTACCTCTTCGTGTCAAATCCCGCGTACGACCTTGGCGGCCAGTCAGCGGGGGCCAGCGTGATGTACTGGAAATCCCTCGGCAGCCGGTCGGCCGTACTGCTCAATGTGTCGGGCAGCTTCTTCCCGCTCGTGGCCATCTCCGCGGAGCACGTCGACGTCAACGAGCGCACCTACGATTACGGCCCGGCCCCGGCCGCGTCGGTGTTCCTGGCGATCCGTCACAGGGACGAGCCTGTGCTCAAACTGTTCTACACCTCGGCGTACATCAATGCCGTCAACGGGTCCGGCGGCAGCCACGTCGTCCAGATGGTCCAGGGGCGCCTCGCCTGGCCGCTGACGAAGCGCTTCAGCGCGGGGGGATCGTACTCGTTGTTCATGCGGAACAGCTACTACCCCACCGATCCCGATACCTACACCAGGTACCCCGAGTCCCGTATCTTCCTGGGCGTGCGATTTTGAGACGGTTGTCACGAGGTTGTCCCATGCGTCGGACTCCGCTGCTCGTGTTCACTCTGCTGGTCGCGATGGCGGCTCCCGCCATGGCCCAGACGCCCCAGACGCCGGCGCCGGTTCACCCCGATGGGTGGTGGGGCGGGTTCGGCGGCGGGATCGCCGCGCTGCGCTTCGCGTGCGCGGACTGCGGCGACGACCAACCCGTCTACGAGGCGCCCGCGGTGGCGGTGGCCTTCGGCAAGTCGATCGGCCGCAAGGTGGCGTTTGGCGTGGAATATGGCGGGGCCTTTCCGTCGCTGGACTCCGGCGCGCGGGTGGTGGCCTCGTCTCTCACGGGTATGGCCCGGTGGTACCCGTCCGACTCCGGAATCTTCCTGAAGTTCGGCATCGGTCTCTCGCGCGTCCGTGCAACCGTCACGTCGAACGGCCAGACGATCTCGGACATCCGCAACGGGACGGGCATCGTGTTCGGGATCGGCTGGGATGTCCGTCTCGGCCGATCCGCCGCCCTGACGCCGTACGCCGGCTGGTACATGAGCGCCATCGGCGACATCGGCGATCCCAACAGTACCACGCAGCGGCGGGACGTATCCTGGAACACCTGGTCGGCCGGCATCGGGATCACGATCTTCTAGCGGCTCACCCTGGAGACGACGTGGGATCCGGCTCTAGCCGGATTCTTTCAGGTGCTGGCCCCCTTCGACTTCGCTCAGGGCAGGAAAGCCAGCACCCACGTGTGTCACGGCACGATCGTGATCCGCGTGGTGCGGGTGTCGACCTGCTTGCCGGCGTAGTAGCCGAGCACGCCAGTCGCCGTGGTCACGAAAAGGAAGATGGGTATGCCGGCCGCCGCCGAATCCGTGGTTGACGCCGTGTAGCCGCCGATCCACATCCCGCCGACAATGCCCACGATGCTCCCGAAGACGCGCCCGCCGGAACCCTTCGTCCGAGTAACCGTCAGGCCCGTGATCGACTCGCGCGGGATGGTCATGCTGCCCTTCGTGTCGGACTTCGCTTCCAGCAGCAGTTCGGTGTCCCGCACGGCAAGGGCTTCACCGCGGACGACCCGCCCATCCTTCAACGCCACCGCGACGCGCTGGTTGACGACAACGGGGCCAAGCTCGCTCCATCTCATCTCCACCGGCGCCGTGCGGCCTTCCGCCTGGGCAGGCGTTGCCGGAGCCGCAGCCGTCTGCGGCATGGCCGCAAGCCTGGCGGCTTCGCGAATGGCCGCTCGCTCGATGGGACCGGGGCCCGGCCTGCTCTCGCTCACCGCCGGCCCGAGCGGGACCTGCGCAGCGGCAGGCAGGGGACTGGCGACGAGGCTGGCGACGAGTACGACGGCGAGCATCGATCTCATTCGGGCACCTCCAGCACATCAATCTACGCGCCTGCGACTGAAAAGTCTTGTCGGAACGCTGAGCATTCGATGAGAACGGTCAACGGGCCTGCGCCTTCTGGTACTCCGCGTACGCCGCGCGCAACTGGCGGACGGCCTCGTCTTTCTGCGCCGGCGACAGCATGAACTGCCGTGCGAACACGGCCTTCATTGTGCCGCTCGGGTTCTTCACGAACGCGTCGATCGGCACGCTGAACCGCCGCTCCACATCGTCCACGGCCGTTGAGAGGTCAGGGCCGATGGGCGTCGGGCTCTTCACGCCGAACACCGAGACCGGATGGCACTGGTAGCAGCCCGTCTTCACGAACCATCCGCCGGGCCCTTGCTCCATCTGCGACACCAGCGCCCGGTCCTGGGCGGACGGCGGATCGGTGCGCGGGAGATCGCCGACGAGCGACGCATCGACGTTTATGCGACGCCACGACATCACGAGCAGCGCGAGCGCGCGGACGTCGCCGGGCGCCAGGTGGAAACTCGGCATCACCGTGTCAGCAACGAGTGCGCGCGGATCCTGGAGATGGGCCTCGTGCCAGGCGAACACGCTGCGGCGGCCGGTGAGCCGGCTGTAGTCGTACTGCTCGGGGTGCTTGTCGCCGGCCCACGTGAGGTCGGGCCCGATGAGGCCGCCTCGACCGTTGATGCGATGGCAGGCGCGGCAGCCCTTGTCCTCGACCAGCCGCCTGGCGCGGTTGATGATGTCCGCGCCGGCGGTGACGGCCTCGTACCGATGACACCCGTTGCAGTTGAGCGCCATGAGGGCGGCGCGCCCGGCTCCCGGCAGCAGGCGATCCGCCGTCGCGGCGTCGAGCAGCGGCTCGGGCCAGTCCGGCACGTGCCCGTGGGCCCGCTCGCGATCGACGGTCCAGCCCTGTCCGCCATGGCACAGCGTGCATCCGAAACGGTCCACCGGATGCGCGCGCAGGATCCCGGAAGGGTGCGTCCTCAGCGGCTCATCGCCGCGCTCGAACCCGCGCCAGGCCGTCGCGAGATGGCACGTCGTGCAGCGGTCGGCGCGTCCGGCGCCTGACACCCAGATCTGCTGAATGCCAGCAGGCACGGCGGCTGCCACTGCACCCCCTAACCGGCGCTGCACATCACCTCGAAACTGCTGCTGGTGCCGGCGCCACTCGGGCATGGCCTCGCGGTAGATCAGGGACGCGGTGACCGCCACGAGCAGCACCGCCAGGACCGCGAGCCACACGCGATCGCGCCAGCCGGGTTCACCCGATGTCAGCGTGACTCTGGCCATCCTGGACGTCTTGAACGGTCGAAGTCGTTGTGAATGAGTCAAGTTCTCACGTCGTCCGTCCGTCCGTTCAAGACGTCTACGCCCCGCGTTTCGCGGGGCCAGCTAACAGCGTTTCTGGTTCTAGCGAGGTGGGCCCGGACGGTCTGAGGCCCGCCTCGCTAGAACCTCGCCGGCACGCCGGCCCAGGCCTGCCACGGCCAGTAGAAGTGCCATGACGGCCCGCGCAGCAGGCCCACCACGGTGAGCGCGAGGATGCACGCGGCGATCGCGATGAACACCAGCACCTGCGTGCGGCGTTCGCGCGGCATCGTCCGGCCAACGACCGCCGCTGGCGATCGATCGAGCCACGGCCACAGCGTCATCAGGACGAGCAGCGCCGTCGGCAGCAGGACTCCTCCGATGAAGGCGCCGTTGATGACCACCGATCCGATCCGCACCGTGGTGTCGGCGACGATTTCCTGGAGCCAGAGGAAGTACCACGGCGCCTTCGCGGGGTTCGGCGTCAGCAGCGCGTTCGCGGCCTCCTCGAGCGGCGACGGAATCACGATCGCGAGCACCGTCACCGCGAGCCACGTCGCCAGCGTCACCACGGCCACCCGCCGGGCGACGGCGGGAATCGCGACGACCACCTGGGCCTTGTCCTGCGGGGCGTCCCCGCGCGCGAGCCCGCCATCCTTGCGGACGCGCCACATGTGATAGCCGAACAGCACCGCCATCGCGATCGGCACGACGACGATGTGGAGCAGGTAGAAGCGCATCAGCGCGGTCTGCCCGATTTCCCGGCCGCCGATCAGCAGATCGCGCAACGCGGGCCCGACCAGCGGTGTCGAGGCCGCGATGTTCATGCTGACCGTCACCGCCCAGAAGGCGAGCTGGTCCCACGGCAGCAGGTAGCCGGTGAACGACAGCACCACGGTCCCGGCCAGCATCGCGACGCCGATCACCCAGTTCCACTCGCGGTGCTGTTCCCGCGCGCCGGCGTTTCTGTAGGCGCCTGTCAGGAACACGCGGGCCAGATGCAGTATTGAGACGATGACCATGAGGTGCGCCGCGATGCGGTGCGCCGCGCGGAACCACCAGCCGAAGGAGACCACGTGTTCGATGTCCTTGATCGACTGGTAGGCTTCGCGGGTTGAGGGAATGTAAAACACCATCAGCGGGAGGCCCGAGACGAGCAGCAGGACGAACAGGACTGCGGTGATCGTGCCGAGCCACAGCGATGGCGTCCACGCGAGCGATGTCGAGCGCACCCGCGCCGGGAACCAGTGCAGGAGGAAGTTCGCGAGGATGGCCTCGGTCGCCTCGCCGGCCGACGCCGGCAGGATGCTCCAGAAGCGGCGGCGGGTCACCGGCGCATCCTCATGGCAGCGTCAGCGCGAAGGCCCGATCGACCTCGGCCTTCAAGTCGACCACGATCTGGCCGTCGTCCGGGGCGAGGGCGAGCCGGAACAGGGCGAGCGGCCGCGGCGCCGGGCCCGAGATGTTCGCGCCGTCGGCGCGGTAACGGGATCCGTGGCACGGGCACGTGAACTGCTGCACCTGGGCGGTCGGCCGAGCGCCTGCGCCCTTGCCGTCAGCGACCTCCTGCACATCGGCGTGCACGGTGCATCCAAGGTGGGTGCAGACCGCCGACACCGCGCGGAACGTCTTGCTGTCGCGGACGATGAAGAGGCGCTGAGCGGGGAGAAAGGTGAGGCCGTCGGCGAACGACTCGGACGGGCCGACCTTCACGGTGGACGGCGGATCGTAGGTGACGTTGGGCACGCAGGACCTGATCAGCACGCCGCCCTGTGCCGCGAGGCCGGCCAGGCCGGCCGTCGCGCCGAGCGTCGTCAGGAACGAGCGGCGGGTGGGCGAATGAGCATCCATGGGTCGACTGACGACGCTCAGGAGCGAGCGTCACGGGGCGTCACATCATACCAAGAGTCCCTGGTGTCTCCGGCGACTCCCAGATGGTATCAAGAGTTCATCGCATATGGTATCATGCGGGCGATATGACACGGGTCTCGGCGACAACGCGCCTGTCCGGCCGGTTCCTGCTGCGCATCGGGGCTCACCTTCACGAGCGCCTGCAGGGCGCGGCACGATCCCTCGGCGTGTCCCTCAACGAATTGTGCACCCGACGGCTGAGCGTGCCGGGGCCCGCGCTGCTGCTGGAGCCGGGGGCGGCCGCGAGCGTCGAGCGGTCGCTCGCGCAGTTCGGCTCCGCGCTGGCCGGGGTGCTCGTCTACGGCTCGTACGCCCGCGGCGACGCCACGGCCGCGTCTGACGTCGATCTGCTGGTCGTCGTGGGCCGTTCCATCCCGCTGACCCGTGCTCTCTACCGCGACTGGGACGTCGAACCCGTCGAGTGGCAGGGCCGGCACGTGGACCCGCACTTCATCCACCTGCCGGGCAACCGCCGCACGGCGCCCGGGGCCTGGTGCGAGGCGGCGCTTGACGGCGTCGTGCTCTACGAGCGTGATGACGCGGTGACGCGCCACCTGGCAGCAATCAGAGGCGATATCGCGGCCGGACGCCTTCTGCGGCGTTCCGCACACGGCCAGCCTTACTGGACGGAGGCCGCCTGATGAGAAACCGGGATCTCGCATCCGATCATCTGCGGCGCGCGGAGGCGAGGCTGCGCGCGCTGGACGTGCTGTTCGAGGCCGAAAGCTGGGCCGATGTGGTCCGCGAATCGCAGGAAGTGGTCGAACTCGCGCTGAAGGGGCTGCTGCGTGCCGTTGGCGTCGAACCGCCCCGCATCCACGATGTGGCGGACGTGATCGAGGCCGAGCGCGACCGCATCCCGGAGGCGCTCAGGCTGGAGATCCCGCGGCTGGCAGCCGCGTCGCGCGAACTGCGGCGCGATCGGGAACTGGCCTTCTACGGAGCCGAAGATCTCACGCCCAGCGATTTCTACCGCAAGACCGACGCGACCGCCGCCCGCGACTCGGCCAGGCTGGTCGTGAAACTCGTCCGGCCGCACGTTCCGGCAGCCGCGTAGCCACCGCCATCGCGTCATGCCCTACCGCCGCGCGGCGGCGGCCTGCAGCCTGAACTGGGCGACCATCGC
>Ga0315283_10002083_pt1 | contig 16570 bp, 10 predicted proteins | sample YL17G09_0_MG_FD_204541 | JGI IMG/M metagenome (GOLD analysis project Ga0315283, IMG submission 204541) | Sediment microbial communities from Yellowstone Lake, YNP, Wyoming, USA - YL17G09_0 | ecosystem: Environmental > Aquatic > Freshwater > Lake > Sediment | place: USA: Wyoming | collected... | reverse complement strand
GGGTCTCCGCCGTACCCGCCATTCACCCTACCCCCCCCCCCCCCCCCTTCTCCCCCGCCCACCCCCTCAGCCGCTACGGCCTCATCGGCCCCAACGGGTGCGGCAAGTCCACCCTGCTCAAGGTGCTGGGCGCCCGGGAGGTGCCCATCCCCAAGCACATTGACATTTATTACCTCGACCGGGAGATGGACGCCTCCGACGACACCGCCCTGGAGGCCGTCATGGCCGTCGACGACGAGCGCCAGCGCCTGGAGGCAGAGGCGGAGGCCATCATGGAGGACACGGACCGGGCGGACGACGCGGAGGCCCAAGCCATCCTGGCCGACATTTACGAGCGGCTGGACAAGCTGGACGCGGAGACCGCCGCCGCCCGGGCGGGCCAGATCCTGCACGGCCTGGGCTTCACCAAGACCATGCAGGCCAAGAAGACGCGCGACTTCTCAGGGGGCTGGCGCATGCGCATCGCCCTCGCGCGCGCGCTGTTCGTGGACCCGTGCCTGCTTGTCCTGGACGAGCCGACCAACCACCTGGACCTGGAGGCGTGCGTGTGGCTGGAGGACACGCTCGCCAAGTTCTCGCGCATCCTCCTGCTGGTCTCGCACTCCCAGGACTTCATGAACGGGGTGTGCACCAACATCATCCACATGCAGCAGAAGTCCCTGAAGACGTACGGCGGCAATTATGACACCTACTGCCGGACGCGGGCCGAGCTCGAGGACGCCCAGATGAAGAAGTACAAGTGGGAGCAGGACCAGATCGCGGACATGAAGGAGTACATCGCCCGGTTCGGGCACGGGTCCGCCAAGCTGGCCCGCCAGGCGCAGTCCAAGGAGAAGACGCTGGAGAAGATGGTGCGGAGCGGGCTGACGGAGAAGGTGGAGCGCGAGGCCGTCGTGCGCCTGTCCTTCACCAACGTGGGCAAGCTGCCGCCGCCCGTGCTCCAATTCTCCGACGTGACGTTCGGGTACTCCAAGGACAAAGTCTTGTACTCGCACGTCGACCTGGGCGTCGACCTGGACTCCCGGGTCGCCATTGTCGGGCCCAACGGGGCGGGCAAGTCGACGCTGCTGAAGCTGATGACGGGCGGGCTGGACCCTCTGGACGGCATGGTGAAACGCCACAACCACCTCAAGATCGGGGTGTACTACCAAGTGAGTGCTAGGAGGAGGGAGAGGTTTTGCTGCCCAGAGAGAGGGAGGGAGAGACAGTGGGCGTTGGAAGGCGGGCGGGGGGGGGGGGGGGAGAGGTGGGAGAGAGAGAGAGAGAGGGAGCGCCGCGGCCACCACCTCGCGCGCGTGCGCCAACACCCCCAAAACAACCTTTTTGCCTCACACTTTTCGGTCTCTCGCTTTCTCCCCACCTCCCCTCCAGCACCTGGCCGAGGCGTTGGACCCCTCCCTCACCCCGCTGGAGTACATCATGCAAGAGTTCCAGGGCACCCAGCTGGAGGCGGCGCGCGGCATTGTCGGCCGGTTCGGCATCACCGGCAAAATGCAGACGCTGCCGATGTCCCAGCTCTCCGACGGCCTCCGCTCCCGGGTCGTCTTCGCCTGGCTGGCCAAGAAGACGCCCCACATCCTGCTCCTGGACGAGCCGACCAACCACCTGGACATCGAGACGATCGACTCGCTGGCCTCCGCCATCAACGAGTGGGACGGCGGCCTGGTGTTGGTCTCCCACGACTTCCGCCTCATCGGCCAGGTCGCCCAAGAGATCTGGGTGGTGGCGGACGGGACGGTCGCCAAGTGGCCCGGCTCCATCCTGTCGTACAAGGCCCACCTGAAGAAGACGCACGCCGCGCTGGCGGAGAGCGGGGTGAAGGCCAAGATGGTGGAGCGGTGAAAAGGGAGGGAGGGGGAAGAGGAGGGGAGAGGGGGGAAGGGGGGAGGACGGAAAGAGGGTTGCCCCCATGTTTTTTTCTTTTCTTCTTTCACATTTTTCGGGTGGGTGAGAGAGAGCTTGAATGCATTCCCGCGGTGTGAGTGAGAGAGGACAAATGAGAGAGAGAGAGCGCGCTGTGTTGTGCCACTGCCCCTCCCGACGCCCATAAAACAAAATTACCTCCCCACCCGCTCTCTCTCCACCCCCCCCCTCTCTCCTTCACTGTTCCCTCCCTCCTCCTGCCCGGGCCAGCCCCTCCAACAGCTCCAGCTTCTCCAGGGCGCCCGCGGCACCGGCCGACAGGGCGTCGCAGTAGGCGGCGACCTGGGCGGTGACCAGGAAGCCGTCCAGGGGCGTGGGCTCCGAGACGGGCTTGCCGAGGGAGGGGTCCTCCTCCGGCAGCGGCGGCTCGCCCGCCAGGCGGCGGGCCGCGTTCTCCTGGCGGCGCCGGGCGGCGAAGGCCGCGGCCGCCTGCTGCTGGCGGGCGACGGAGCGGTGGTAGTGCGAGACGCGGGCGGACTCGGCCCCGAGGTCGTCCAGGCAATCGCCCAGGGCGTCCAGCGTCCGCCCCGTGGCGGCGCCCGGGGCGAGCACCAGGCGCTCCGCGTCCGCCTCGTCCAGGGCGGGGCGGGGGCCCAGGGCGCGGGCCAGGAGGGCCGCCCCGAGCGGGCGGGTGGTGATGGAGACGGGCAGCTCATCAAAGACGTCGCCCCACGCGGTGCCAGACGCTTTGAGGGCGGCCGCGCCCAGGGCCCCGCACGACCCCGCCGCCCGGCGTGCCTCCAGGAAGGCGGGCCTGAGGCGGACCGCCCGCAACGCCCGGGCCGCCCCGGGCGGGGCCTCCGGGTCGAAGACCAGGCAGACGCACCGGGGGATGGAGTCACAGTACGCGGCAAAGGTGTCGACCAGGTCGGCCGACGCCCACGCCCCGCCCGCCGTCGCCGCCTGGTACCAGCCGACCGTGTTGTTGTCCGCGTTCACCTCGCGCAGGCAGCGCATGACGTCCAGCTGGTAGTCGACGGCCGCGTCCGGGTCCTCCCGGTCGTCCTCGCCGCGGGACTGGGATGGTTGGGGCGGGGTTTTGGTTTTGGGGTGTGGGGTGTGGGTGGGGGTGGGGGTGAGAAAATCTCGGCCGCGTCGCTTCACGAGAGTACTGCGTGTGCGGCCGTCGCGAGCCCAGGGGCCCGCCGCCAAGTCATGCTGCAGGAGGCGCACCACATCGACGCTGACGCCGGATCGTGTGCGGCGGGACCGCGAGTGTGCCCCGCCCGCGCGCTCCGCCCTCTACTTTTTGTGCGCCGGGCCGCCGCCGATCGGAGAGAAAACGCTCACAGCTCCTCCGCCTCCGCCGCCCCCGGGAGCCCCTCCCCCTCTCCCCTCTCGCACACACATCCCATCCCATCCACATCCACTCACCGGAAAGGGAAACGCCTCCGTCACCTCCAGCGTCGTCCCCACGTCCAGGCCCAGGAGCTGGCCCGTCACGAGGGACGGCGCACACGCGCGGCAGTGCTTGGCGATGCGGAGCAGGACGTGGGCGTCAATGCGGACCAGGGTGAGCGGGGCGTCCGCCTTAGCGGCGCCGCTGGCGGCGGCGGCGAAGGAGGGGGCGGCGGCGGGGGTGGCCATGTGAAAGCGTGTGGTCGCGGGGGGTCGCGCCGCGAGGAGAAAAGAAAAGTGGGTGATGGCAGTCCAGCCGCAACGTCCCTCTTGGTGCTATGCCTGCACTCTTCCTTTCCGGGCGCGTGTCTCGGAAGCACACACCTCGCGGGGAAACGCGCGACGCGTCCCCTCGCACCCCGCTAATCCTCCTCGGGAGTTGACCGCGCACACAACCCGCCACGCGCACGCCCGGCCCCGAGGCGCGCGCGACGCACCCACAAAAGCCCGCCAGCGACGGCGCAGCGCGAGTAGACTTTTTCCCCCCTTCCACGAACGCCCAGCAGCAGCAGCAGCAATGTCCTCTTCCTCCACCCAGCGGCCCATAAACATCTCGGTGGCGGGCCGGTACAGGCTGGGCCGCAAGATCGGGTCGGGCTCCTTTGGCGACCTGTTTGTGGGTGAGTGGGGATGAGAGAATGGGAGGGCGGCGATGTGCGCTGCTCCCCCATTGCGTGTGCCCCACTCGCCCGCTCGCGCCCGTGCGTCCACCACTCTCACCCCCTTGCACCTCTGCAAACCCACCCACCCAGGCACGCACGTCCAGACGTCGGAAGAAGTGGCCATCAAGCTGGTAAGGAGGGGAGAGAGAGCGCGAGTCACAGGGGCGTCGTGAACCTCAACAGGGTGTGGTGGACAGAAGTCGCCCTCCCCGGCCCTCGCCTACGCCCCGCCCCCACTCCTCAGACCCGCGCGAAGGTGGGGTCTGGTTGACGGGCCTGCCGATGCGCGGTGGCTGAGGCGACGGGATGGTGCGCCTGGGGCCGCGGGTGGGCGGGGCATTGCTCGTGCTCTTGCCGGGCCGCCGTGCTGACGGCGCCGATGTCGCCCCTTGGTGCCCCTCGCCGCCGTCTGTGCCGGGTCTGGCCCGGCACGCCCCATCCCTTTGCGGGGTGGGCGTGGAGGCGAGGTTAGCGGCTCCCGGAGCTGCCCTTCCGTGCGCGTCGGGCGTGAGGCGTGCGGCGTGCGCTCCTCTGCGTGCGCGCCCAACAACCCCCGCGCCCAACCCCCCGCCCTCACAACTCCTCTCTTTCTCTCACCGCCCTCTTCTCGCTCCTCAGGAATGGAAGCGCTCCCGCCACCCGCAGCTGTTCTACGAGTCCAAGCTGTACAAGATCATGGCAGGGGCTGGTGAGCTTGAGAGAAGAAAGGGGGAAGAGAGAGAAACGGGAGAGACGAGGAGCCGTACGCTTTCTTAGCTCTCGCGCTCGCTCGCTCGTCTCCATCCATCCATCCAAAACCTCCCTCCAGTCTCTCACACGCACGCCTCCACCCCCGCCCCCACCCCCCACCTCCCCAGCCGGCATCCCCTCCCTCCGCTGGTACGGCACGGAGGGCGACTACAACGTCATGGTCCTCGACCTGCTGGGCCCCTCCCTGGAGGACCTCTTCAACTTTTGTTCCCGCCGGTTCTCGCTCAAGACCGTCCTCATGCTGGCCGACCAGATGATTTCGCGCATCGAGTACTTCCACTCCAAGGGCTTCCTCCACCGGGACATCAAGCCCGACAACTTCCTCATGGGCCTGGGCAAGCGGGCCAACCAGGTCTACATCATCGACTTTGGCCTCGCCAAAAAGTACCGCGACCCCCGCACCCACATCCACATCCCGTACCGGGAGAACAAAAACCTGACGGGCACCGCCCGGTACGCCTCCATCAACACGCACCTGGGCATCGAGCAGAGCCGGCGGGACGACATCGAGAGCCTGGGCTATGTGCTGATGTACTTCCTGCGGGGCTCCCTGCCCTGGCAGGGCCTCAAAGCGGTCACCAAGAAACAAAAGTACGACAAGATCTCGGACCGCAAGATGGCGACGCCCATCGAGGTCCTGTGCAAGGGCTTCCCTATGGAGCTGGCCTCCTACTTCCAGTACGCCCGCTCCCTGCGCTTCGACGACAAGCCGGACTACTCGTACCTGCGCCGCCTGTTCCGGGACCTGTTTGCCCGGGAAGGGTTCGCCTGGGATTTTGTGTTTGACTGGACGCTGCTCAAGTACCAGCAGGCCCAGGCGGCCCAGGCGGCGGCGGCGAGCGGGGCGGGGGTGGGCGGCGCGGCGGCGGTGGGTGGTGGGGCGGGGCCGTCCGGGACGGCGGCGGGCCCGTCGGGGGCGGGGCCCGCCGCCGCCGCCGCTGCCGCAGGCACTTCCGGCGTCGGCGCCACCATCGGCGGCACCCCCCTGCCCCGGGGCGCGTCCGGCACGGCCGGCCCCAGCGGCATGGACGGGTCGGCGGGGGGCCTGCTCACGCCCGGTGGCGGGGGTGGGACGGCCGCGGCGGCGGGGGCGGCCGCAGCGGCCGCGGCGGCCGCTGCGGCGGAAACCAGCAAAGCCGAAACCCGCCGCCGCCTGCTGGGGCTGGGCGGGGGTTCCAGCGGGGCGCTCGCCTCTCCCGTGGGTGCCGCCGCTGGGGCGGCCTCGCCGTCGGCCGGCCGTCCGGGCGCCCTGGCGGACGATTTCGCACGGCGGCTGTGAAGAAGAAGAAGAAGGATGAGATGGGATGGGGTGGGGTGGAGGGATGGGGGGGCTTTTTTTCCTTTTCGAATGCATGTGTGCGTGTGTTTGGGTGTTGGGGAGCAGCATGGCGACGCGCCCTCCAGCTCCTGCCCTGCCCGCGAGACCGCGGGTTGCCGGCGGGGCTGGGTGCGCGCCTCATTTGTGTTTTGTGGTGAAGAGTGCAGAGAGAGCGAGGTTGTGTGGATGATGGGGTGGGAGAGACACACGCCTTTTCCTCTTGCTACCAGTCCTGTGAAGCACTTCTCCCCGACCCCCCCCTCCCTCCCCCACACCCACACACACACGCGCCAGGTGTGCTTGCATGGCAATGCCGGGCACGGACGCGCCACACACCGGGCGGGCGGCCGGTGTGTGGAGTCAAGGTTGGCGGTCCGGGTGGTGGGCCAGGGGGGGCGAGGTTGAAGAGGCGGGGGCGCGCCGGGCGCGCTCAGCCCACCCAGGCCGGCCCCCCCAGCCCGCTGCCATGGCAGGGAGAGGAGCGGATCGAACTGAATTGCGAACTGAATTGGGTGTGTTTGTTTCTTCAATACCTCCATCGACCGCTTCTCCCCTCTCTTCCATCTCCGCACCGGAAGTGATCTGATGAAATTGGTCAGTGCTCCCCCCCCCCGCCCCCGCCCCCCTCTCCATCCCTCTCTCACGCCGGCGTGTACGCCCGCAGGTCCACGCGCACGTTGGCCGCCACCCGGCGGGCCAGCTCGTCGGAGACCAGGGACGAGTAGCGCCCGCCCTCCAGGGCGGCCCCGGGGCCCGACCCGCCGCCGGGCTCGCGGGCCAGCAGCCCGAGCGAGGCGAGCGAGGATACGGAGGTCAGCACGTCGCCCGCCTGGGCGGCCGCGCCCGGCCCGCCCCTGCCATCCCCCCCTCCCTCCGCCGCCACCAGGTGCCAGAAAATGGACAGCAGGCGTTCCAGGGAGAAGGCGACCGGGTCCCGCCCGCCCGCCGCGGCCGCGCGCGCATCCGCCCGGGACGCGGCCACCCGTGCCGTCGCCGCCCGTCGCCGCCCGCCCCGGAAGGCGGCGTCAAAGGTGCGGCGGTCGGCGGAGGGCGGGGTGCACCCGGCGATGTGGGACGCCAGGACCAGGAACTTGGTGAGGTACGGCAGCTCCAGGTCCAGGCCGAGCGCGCCGAGCGCCGCGCCCGCGCTCGCGGCCGTGCTGCCTGCAGGCGCGCCGCCGGCCTTGGTGCCGCCGCCGCCGCCGCCGCCGCCGGCCGGGGGCAGCGGCCGCCCCGCGTCCAGGGCCTCCCGGGCGGCCCGCATCAAGGGCCGGGCCGCCGCGTTGAGGGCGCCCTCTGTGAGGCGGGCGGCCACGCCGGCCCCGCCGCTGGCGGCCGCTGCCACGGCCGGCCCCAGCCAGCGCGGCCACAGCCACGCCGCGGCGGCCCGCAAGGCCGCCACGCCCACGTCGTCCCGCCCAAACCCCGGCAGGACGCACCCGCGCACCATGCCCGCAAAGAGGGCGGGGCCGTCGGCGCCGGGCGGCAGGCCCGGAACGGGCTCGCCCGCGGCCGGGCCGTCGCGCGCCAGGATCGACAGCAGCTCGCCCGGCGCGTAGGCGGGGAAGGGGATGGAGGTGGGCGGGGGCGGGGGGCCCGCGGGACCCGCGGCGGACGCCCACGACCCGCCCGCCCCGCCCGCCGCAGCCGCCCACCCGGGCGGCGCGATCAGGATGAGCCCGACCGGCGCGCCCGCGGCCTCAAGCGCACGCGCGATGGCAGCCACCCCGTCCACGCCCGACCCGGCCGCGCCCGCGGACCCCGGCGTGATGAGGGCGGCTAGAGCGTCTACGTCATCCAGGACGACCCAGGTGGGAGGGAAAGGGAGGGAGGAGACGGCGGGGAGGGCGGCGGCGGTGGCAGCGGCCGCCGCAACCGCACCCCCACCCCCTTGCGCCCGCCCGCCGGGCGCGGCCACGGGCGGGGGCGCGGGCGCCAGGAATTCGGCCAGGTCGGACACGCTGTCCAGGCGCAGGTCCGGCGCGTACCCGTTGGCCCGCCGCCGCTTGCGGCCCTGGACGAGGAATGAGAGAGTATGGGTGAGAGAGAGAGGGCGAGAGGTTTGAGGCGCGCTCGAGAGCGCGCGCGTGTGTGCTTGCTTGGTGCCACATCTCTCTGTCCATCTTCTTACCCCTACCTTCAACGCGTCCAGTAGCTGGCGGGCCAGGGCCTTGGTCGGCATGGACGCCGCGCACTTGATGTAGACGTGGCGGCGGCCGGAGGCGGCGAGGAGGTCACTGGCAGGAGAGAGGAGAGCGGAGGGGTTGTGAGAGTGAGGTGCGCGCGCGATAGGTCGAACCGAACGAAAAAAAGCGCAATCTTGCGAAGTTCTTTTTTGTATCCAGGCCGTCTGGCGATGGTCCCCCACTCCGATGCGACCCTCCCTCCCCGCGATGCGAGGTTCGATTAATGCGGCCCACGCCTGGGCGGGCGGGGTGGTGCTTGGAGGGGTGGCACGGCCCCCCAGGGGGGACACTCCCCCCGCCCCGAAACCGCCCCTCTCCTCTCTCAAGCAAAAATCTCTTCTCTCAAAAACAAAAACAACGCACCGCACGACCGCCGTCTTGCCGACCGACGGCGGCCCATGCACCAGGACGTGGCGAGGCCAGTCATTGGGCAGGCCCAAGGCGGCAGACAGGGCCCGGACCTGGCCCTCCCGCCCGGGGTAGCGGGCGGAGACGGCGCTCGCAGCGGCTGCAGCGGCGTCGCTGGGTCCGAGCGGCGGAGGCGCGGGCGGCGGGGCCGCACTGCCTGGCGAGGACGAGGGAGCGGCCGAGGCGCGGCGAGAGGGCGTCAGGCCGCCCCCTCCCTCCTCCGACGGCGCGACAGCTGCCGCCCCGCCCTCCACGCAGCCAAGGGAGGGCGAGGGGGAGATGGTGCGCTCACGCGTGGCGAAAGCAGCTCGCAGCGCGGCCCGTTGCGCCGCGTTTGCGGCTGCAATGGCTTTTGTGGCCGCGGCGGTGGCGGCAGCGGCAAGGTCGCCTGGGGCGGGGGGTGGTGGCTTGCCACCCCCGAGCGGGGCGCGGCGAGTGGCGGGCATCGGATCTTTCAAGGCGACCTGTGCCGAAAAGACCGCACAAGTGAGAGAGACACCAGCGCGCCTGTCCCTCTCATTTACTTTCTCCCTCTCTCTCTCTTGGGTGTGCCGCTGACGACACCCTGTTAGACGACGCACCTCCCCCCCGAAGTCACCGTGCCTGCGTACCGCATCGTCTCAGCTACACATTCGCACGCACTCCTGGCTGCGAGCCCCGCTGCTGCACCCCACGCGGCCGCACACAAGAAAAATTTCACGAATCTGCGAGATTTTGCGCTGGCCGCCGTTCTTCATCTTTCGCCTCCCCTCCACCGCCCACGCCCGCGCTCGCCACCCTACACCCTAGCTCATTGCCCTCACCATGCCCCCCTGGTTGTCCAGGCGGGCGGGTGTGGGTGGAGAGGGCGTTCCGGCCGGGGGCGGCGAGCCCCCTCCACGCGGCTCCTCCACAACGCCGCTGCCCGCTGCTGCCCCGACCACCACCAAAAAGGCGGCCGGCGGCGGCGGCGCGCCCGCCCCCGCCCCCGCCCCCACGCCCGCCCCCGCCCCCCGCATCGCCACCTTCTGCCCCAACCCCCTCTCCTTCCTCCTCTTCTCCTGGTTCACGCCCGTCCTGTCCAAGGGCTACCGCCAACCCCTGCAACAGGCGGACCTGCCGTTCCTGCTCCCGCCCCTGACGACAGCCGCGTCCGCGGACGCCTTTGCGTCCTCCTTTGCTGCCCGGGCCCCGTCCGCGGTCGCCATGCGGGCCGCGGCGGCCGCGGCCGCCGCGGCCGGTACGGGCGAGTTCTGGCCGGGCGGTCAGCAGCAGGACAAGAAGAAGGAGAAGAAGAAAAAGGCAAAAACGGCTCCTGAAAAGGAGGCCGTCGCCGCGGCCGCCATCTCTGCGGGCAAGTCGGGGCGCCCCCTCCTGGGCGCGCTCTGGCAGCTCAACAAGGGGCGCCTGCTGGGGTCGCTCTCCCTGCAACTCATCCAGTCGGCCATCCAGTTTGCGGGGCCGCTGCTGCTGAAGGTGATTGTGACCTACCTCCAGGCGCCGGCCTCCCCTGCCTCCCCGGCCGCGCGCGGCCGCGCCTACGGCGCGGCCGCCGCCATGTTTGCCTGCCCGCTGCTGGGCGCCCTGGCCTTCGTCCACGCCTCCCGCCTGGCCTCCATGGCCCAGGTGTGCGTGCGGGCCCAGCTGACGGCGGGCGTGTACCGGAAGGCGCTCCGCCTGTCCCCGCGCGCTCGCATGACGGTCGAGGTCGGCCGGGTCGTCAACATGATGTCCTCCGACGTCAACACGCTCTCCCAGTTTTGTTTCCCCTTTTTCAACCAGCTGGTCAGCGCGCCGATCATGCTGGTGGTGGCGCTGGCCCTGCTGTGGGCCCAGATCCGGTGGGGCACGTTCATCGGGCTGGCCATCCTGCTGGCGTCCTCGCCCGCGTCCGGCCGGTTTGTGCGGAAGATCACGCAGCTGCGGCGGGCGATGCTGGTTCACACGGACGCCCGGGTGCGGCTGACCAACCAGCTGCTGGCGGGCATCCGGGTCCTGAAGCTATACGCGTGGGAGGCCGCCCAGGAGGCGGCCGTGCTCGACGCCCGCGCGGGCGAGCTGGGGCGGCTGCGCGCGGCCATCCCGTACCGGGTGGGCATGCAGACCCTGCTCTTCGCGTCGCCCGTCCTGGCGGCGGTGGCCTCCTTTGCGGCGTACGGGTCGGCCGCGCCAGCGGAGTTCACGGCCCCGCGCGTCTTCGCGGCGATCGCCCTGTTCTCGCTCATGCGCTTCCCGCTCATCCTCCTGCCCTTCACCCTGGTCGAGGCCGGGAATGCCGTCGTCTCCGCCCGCCGCCTCTCCCAGTTCCTGGCCATGGAGGAACGGGAGGGCGGGGCCGGGCGGGGGCTGGACCCGCCGGCCTGGCCGGGCGGGCTGGGCATCCACATCGTCGACGGCCAGTTTTTCTGGCCAGAGGCGGGGCCGCCAGTGGGTGGAGGGGTGGGCGGGGGCGGGCCGCCTGGTGGGGCGGGCGCGCCGTCGTCCGCCACCGACAAGAAGGCCAAAAAGGGCAGGAAAGGCGGCCCCAAAGCCTCCACGGACGGCGGTGGAGACGGCGGCGGCGGCGGTGGCGGCGGCGGCGGCGACGTCGTGGTCGACCTGACGCAGGCCGGGCCGCCCGGCCCTGACGCGCCTGGTGGCGGCAACGGCGCCGCCCCGGCCACCTCCGCCGCCGCCCTCCTTCCTCCCTCTTCCCCCAAAGCCAAGCACGCTCCCGGCTCCCTGGCCGCCACCCGCGCCTCCGCCGCCTCCACCCGGGGTGGGGCAGGGGCGGCGCCGGCCTTTGACCCCCTGGCCGCGGGCGGCCCAGCCGCGTACTGGCTGCGGGATGTCAACCTGGCCGTCCGCCCGGGCGAGCTTGTCTGCGTGGTCGGCCGGGTCGGGTCCGGCAAGTCCTCCCTCCTGGCCGCCGCCCTGGGCGAGATGTCCCGCTGCAAGGACGAGGGCGGGGCGGGCGGGGGCGGGTCGGTCCACTGCCTTGGCGGGCGGGTTGCGTACGTTGCGCAGCAGGCCTGGATTGCCAACGCGACCCTCAAGGACAACATCCTGTTCGGGGCACCCCTGGACGCCGCCCGCTGGGAGTCCACCCTGGATGCCTGCTGCTTGCGGCCCGACCTGGCGGCCCTGGCGGCGGGCGCGGAGACCGAGATCGGGGAGAAGGGCATCAACCTGTCGGGCGGCCAGAAGCAGCGGGTGGCCGTCGCGCGCGCTGTGTACGCGGGCGCGGACGCCTTTGTCCTGGACGACCCGCTCTCCGCCGTCGACGTGCACGTGGGGGCGACCATGTTTGCGGACGCCATCGCGGGCGCCATGGCGGGTAGCGGGGGCGGGGTCCTGCTGGCCACTAACCAGCTGCAATTCCTGTCTCGCCCTGAAACGACGCGCGTCATCTACATGGAGAACGGGCGCATCGGGGCCCAAGGCTCCTTTGACGAGGTCCGGGCGGCCTCGCCCGGCCTGCGCGCCCTGCTGGAAGACTTTGAGAGCCGGGCTTCGGCCCAACAGGCTAGCACGGCGGCGGCGGCGACAGCGGCGGGCGGCGGCGGCGCGTCCCGGGGGCCCTCCCTAGACTTGGCGGGCACCGACCTGGCTGTCCTGCGCGCGGCGTCACGGGGCGCCTCCCTCGACCTGACCGCCATCCGCCGGGCCTCGCTCGAGGCGCCCCGGGCCCCTGCTGGCGCTGGCGCTGCCTCTCCCCGCCCCCCCGCCCTCACCACCGCGGCCGCCGCCCGGGCCGCCCGCTTCTCCCGCGTCCCGACCTTTGCGATCGAGAGGGAGGCCCGCCTGGAGGCGCTGGGTGACGCTGAGGCGGGCGGCCGGGGCGCGGTCGGCGCGCGGGGGGGCGGGGGGGCGGGCGGCCTGCCCCGCCTGGAGTCCGCCTTTGCCCGGACGGGCGTGGTGGTGAGCGTGGATGGCGGGGAGGCGTCCGCGGTGGCGCCCCGCGCGCCAAACGCCCCTCCCCGCTCCGTCTCGGCGGCGCTGGGAGGGCTGTTCGCGCGCGGCAGCGGCCGTGCTGCCGCCCCGCCCCGCGCGACCGCGTCCGCGCCCCCGCCCTCCTCGTCGCCACCCGCCTCCCCGCCCTCCGACGACTCCGCCGCCGCTGAGACCGCCACCACCACCAAGGGTGGCGGCGGCCCCCCTCCCAACAAGAACGCGACCATCACTGCGGTCGAGGACCGAGAGACGGGCGCGGTCGGTGCGGCCGTCTACGCCTTCTACGCGTCCCGCTACGGCTGGCCCCGCGTGTGCGCGCTCTTGGCCTTGTGGGCGGGCGAGCAGTCCTCCCGTGTCCTCACCAACTGGTGGCTGGCCCGGTGGACGGCGGCGGAGGCGGGCGCGATCCGGGACGGGACCCCCTCCCCCAAAACCGCTTTCCTGTCGGGCTACCTCGGCCTGTCCCTCGCCTTTGTCGCCTTTTCGTGCGGGCGGGCCGCCATCAACCTGCTGTCCGCCCTGCGCGCCTCCCGGGTCATCCATGCCGAGACGTTGGCGGCTGTCGTCCGGTCGCCCGTCGCCTTTTTCGATGCGACCCCCATTGGCCGCGCGCTCAACCGGTTCTCAAAGGACACGGACGACATGGACTATCTCTTACCGCAGAGCCTTTCCGAGTTTGGAAACTGCCTCATGCAGCTGGCCGCCACGCTCATCTTCATCTCCATCGTCCAGCCCTGGTTCCTGGCGGGCGTGGTGCCGCTGATGGGCGCCTACTTCCTGGTCCAAAAATTTTACCGGCGCTCGTACGTGGAGCTGCAGCGCACAGACGCGACGACCCGGTCGCCTGTGTACGCGCACTTCTCGGAAACCCTGACGGGCGTGGACACCCTGCGCGCGTACGGGCGGGCGGGGGACGCGGCGGCCACATCGGCCGCCCTGGTCGACGCCAACCACCGCGCCTTTTTCGGGCTCAAATCCGCCGACCAGTGGTTGAGCCTGCGCCTTGAAGTTGTGGGGGCAGCGTTGGTGACCCTCACGGCGGTCCTCTCCATCGCCGGAAAGGGGAAGCTCTCGCCGTCCCTGGCCGCCCTCGCCCTGTCTGAATCCCTGGACGTGGTCGGCTTCCTCAAGTACGCGGTCATGTCCGGCGCAATGTTTGAGGCGCGCGCCAATGCGGTGGAGCGCCTGCGTTCCTACGCGCGCCTGGCGCCGGAGGCGGCGGTCGAATCCACGCCGGAGCATGCCCCGCCGCCCGGTTGGCCGACCGCGGGGGGGCTGTCCTTTACGGACGTCGTCCTGCGGTACAGGCCGGGCCTGGAGCCGGCCCTACGGGGCGTCTCCTTTTCCTTGCCTCCAGGATGCCGGGCGGGCGTGGTTGGCCGCACCGGGTCGGGCAAATCTTCTCTCATCGTCGCCCTCTTCCGCCTGGTCGAGCCGTGCGGCGGTGTCATCCGGGTGGACGGCCTCAACCTGGCCTTGCTGGGCTTGACCGACGTGCGCGGCCGCATCGCCGCCATCCCGCAGGACCCGGCCCTGTTCAGTGGAACAGTCCGCTCCAACCTGGACCCCTACGGCCGGCACACGGATGCCGAGCTGTGGGACGCCCTGGGCGTGGTGGGCCTGAAAGCGATCGTCGCCGAAGCGGGCGCGGCCGAGGGCGTGTCCGACGCGGGCGGGGCGGCGCGCGCAGCGGCGTCGGCCGCGCCTGTCCGGGGCGGCCTGGACGCGCGCGTGGCTGAGGGCGGCGACAACTGGTCCGTCGGCCAGCGCCAGCTCCTGTGCGTCTCGCGCGCCGTCCTCCGCCGCCCGCGCCTGCTCGTCCTGGACGAGGCGACGGCTTCCGTGGACGGCGAGACGGACGCCCTCATCCAGGCCCGCATCCGCACGGCCTTTGCGGGGGCGACAACCCTGACGATCGCGCACCGCCTCAACTCGATCATCGATTCTGACCGGGTGCTGGTCATGGAGGGCGGGCTGGCCGTGGAGGATGGGACCGTGCCGGACCTGCTGCGCAAGAGCGGTGGCGTGTTCCGGGCGATGGTGGAGGGGATGGATTGATGTGGGGTGAGTGAGTGTGAGTGTTACTGCCGAAGAGGAGAGGTCGAGGTCGGAAATTGTCTACCATTCATTAGTTTTCTCTCCCTCTTTCTTTACCCATCTCACCCTCACCCCACCCGTCGCTCCACCACCATGTCTGACGACGAGATGGAAGGTGAGTTTGTGGGGCGTGGGTTGGGGCCGGGCGTCGCGCGTCCCCATAAAAAAACCCTCCACCCTCCCCGCGTTGCGTTCCGCTCTCTCACGCACTCCTCCTCCCTTTCACACACCTCACCCCCATCACCCCATCCACAGACTACGGCTTCGCCTACTCGGACGATGAGGTCGCGGAGGAGGACGCGGACATCGAGAACGCGTACTACAGCGCGAAGGGGGCGCTGGAGGAGGGCGGGGGCGGGCCCACGGGCGTGGACGCCGCCCTGAAAGGTTTCCAGGAGGTCCTGGACATGGAGGCCGGGGCCCGCGGGGACTGGGGGTTCAAGGCGCTGAAACAGGTGTGCAGGGGAGGGTGTGTGGACTCGGGCGAACCGCGCGCGCGCGGAGAGGAGAGGAGCGCAAGAAGGCATGGGGAGAGCGCGCGGCGCGCGCCCTCTCTCAACCTCTCCCTCTCCCTTTTCCCTCTCCGTCTCCATAGATCGTCAAGCTCCGCCACCGCCTGGGCCAGGCTGACCAGATGATGGCTGCCTATGGGGATATGCTGTCCCTAGCGGCCGCCGGCGGCGTGCCCCGCCACGCGGCGGAGAAGAAGCTGTCGTCACTGCTCGACCATCTCGCGGCCGCGGCCGCGAGCAGCGCGGCGTCAGCCGCTGCGGCCGCCCCCCCCCCGCCCTCTCCCGGTGGCGCCGCCGCCGCCCCGCCCCCCCCCGCCGCCGCGGAATCCCTGTTGGAGCGTGTGTATGAGGCCACCCTGGCCGCCCTGGGCGCTTCCAATGAGCGCCTGGCCTTCCGCACCCGCCTGCGGCTGGCGGGGTTGTGGCTGGGCCGTGGCGACCTGGCCGCGGCCGAACGCGCCCTGGCCGCCCTGCGCGCCTCCTGCGGCGGCATACCGGGCCTGGACGCCCCCGCCGCGCTGACTGCGGCGGACAACCCTGCCGGCGGAGGGAAGCCCCCGGGCGCCGCCGCGGCCGCGGCCGCCGTGGACGACGCGCGGAGGGGGACGCAGCTCCTCGACGTGCTGGCCCTGGAGATCCAGGCCTCCGCCGCCCGGGGCGATGCCCGCCGGTCCCGGGCCGCCCACCGGGCCGCCCTGGGCGCCCTGGCCACCGCCATACCGCACCCGCGGGTCATGGGCGCGATCAAGGAGGCGGGCGGGCGGGCGGCCCTGGCGGACAGGGACTGGGCGGGCGCGGCGACCTCCTTCTTCGAAGCCTTCCGCGCGTATGACGAGGCCGGCGCGCCCGCCCGCACGCGCTGCCTGCGCGGGGCGGTCGTAGCCTCCCTGCTCATGGGCACGGGCGTCGACCCCTTTGAAGCCGTGGAGGCTCGCCCGTACCGGGCCGACCCAGAGGTCGCATCGGTCGCTGCGCTGGCAGATGCGCACCAGGCGGGCGACGCGGCGGCCTTTGGGCGGGCCCTGGCCCGCCACGCCCGCGCCCTGGGCGGAGACCCGGTCGTTGCCGCCCACCTTGGGGATTTGACGGCCGGCGTGCGCGGGGCGGCCGCGCTGCGGGCGGTCGCGCCGTACGCGCGGGTCCGCGTCGGGCATGTCGCGGCCGAGCTGGGCATCTCCCCTGCCGAAGCGGAAGCCGTGCTGGCGAGCCTGATCCTGGCGGGCCGCCTGGACGGCCGCATCGACCAGGAGGCCGGCCTGCTGGAGGTCGGGGGCGGCGGGGCGGCAGAGGGTCAGGCGCCGCCGCCGCAGGGCCAGGCGCCCGACCGGGCGGCGTCGCTCGCCGCCTGGGCGGGCGCGGTGGGCGGACTGCACGCAGCGGTGGTGGGCAGGATGAGTGCTTGAA
>Ga0315283_10002082_pt1 | contig 16576 bp, 17 predicted proteins | sample YL17G09_0_MG_FD_204541 | JGI IMG/M metagenome (GOLD analysis project Ga0315283, IMG submission 204541) | Sediment microbial communities from Yellowstone Lake, YNP, Wyoming, USA - YL17G09_0 | ecosystem: Environmental > Aquatic > Freshwater > Lake > Sediment | place: USA: Wyoming | collected... | reverse complement strand
CGGAGTCCATCCGCCGTGTAGCAAACGTTCCCTGCGCTGACGTTGAGCGCCAGGGGGGCGTTGAAGTAGAGGCGCACCCGCCCAACAGACAATCCACCCGTAGAACGGCTGATGAACAAGTTAGCAGCCAGGGCATCTGCCTCAGTGGGGGCCAGGATATCGGGGCGAGCGAAGGACTGGCCCTGCTTGATGAGCTGCACTTCCCGGCTGATCGGCTCGAAGAGAACGCTCCCAGCCTTCGCCATGAAGTCGTAGATACCAGACCCTTCTCGGAAATTGACCTCGGGGAACTCCTGCGTCAATCGGGCGAGGATGAACTTCTCGATGCTCATCTCGAAGGGGTCTGGCTGGAACCTAGACACGATCGGGTCAACGACCTGGAGCTGAGCAGGGGCACCCTCTGTTAGGTCGATATTGGGGTCGTACGCACGAAGGCGCTCCTCTACGAAGTCCTTCAGTTCCTGAGTTGGCATCTCACAGCTCCAAACTAGCGATGGCCCTGGTACCCGACTGGGCGATGAGCTCCACCCTGGCAATCAAGGACGCAAGCTGAATGTCGAACTTCGTGTTCAGAATGTTCGCAGCCAGCAGCCTCTCGTCATCTTTCAGTCTGGGCTGTTGACTTTGCAAAGCCTTGATCTGGTTCTCTGTCCTTCGCACGGCAATCGCGAAGTCCGACACGATGGTCTGCATCTCTCCCACCGCGAAGTTCTTCCCGATGTTCTTTAGCGCCCCACCACCAATCTTGGTAGCGAACGCATCCGTGCCCGGAGTGGCCAGCAAGATCTTGAGGAACGTTTGCATCATGGCCTTCAGACCAGTCGCCTTCTTTGGGTCCCTGCCCAGTCTGAATTGGATGCGGCTTTGGAACGTAGCCGTGAACTCGGCGCTGAGCACGGAGATGTTCCGAATCACAGCCTTCTTTTGGGAATCCGGGACCTGAGCGATGATGATTGTCTTGCTAGCGATGACGAACGAGGGAGAGTTCTCCTCATTGATCAACACCTCGATGGCGCTGCGGAAGTCAGGGCCAGAGATCTGTAGAGATCTCGGAGACATGTCCGGAACTTCCCTGGCTGCCGTCACGGCCATCGCGTCATTGAACTGAACGAACTGGATGTCCATCAGGCAGTCTCCGGCTCTTCAGGAGTGTTCTGCGCTTCAGCTGGAGTAGTGCGGTCATCACTGCTGAGACCCCAATAATCGGGGGGCTGCTTCTTCACGGTCGTCACAGCCTGCGCTGTCTCTTCCTTGATCTTCTTTACGCGATCCAAGATCGTACTACGTACATCGCTCCGTCCGTCCGTGCCCTCAATCCGGTCGATGGCTTTATCCAGAAGCTCCTCGTAGGTGAGGCTGGCGATAGTCTTGGTGTACTGTCTGCCGCGAACGAACGAGTAGGCATTGCCCAAGATCTCCCGCATCTGGATCTTGAGCTTCGTCTGCTTCTTGGAGGTGTTCTCAGCCATCAGTACCTTGATCGAGTAGCTGCCTCATCGGCCGGATTGTCAAAGTCCGGAACATCTCCCAAGATCTTGATGTTCTCGTCCCTGTCGTTATCGGAGAAGTCCAGCTCCGCATCCGTCCCAGTGGTTGATATTAGCAGTGAGGTGTCGTCTACGTCATCCTCCACCTTGGAGGTGGGTAGGTCATTCTGAACTACGGACCGCATTGTCTTCAGCATGTAGGAGCTGCTGGCCGCGTCGTCCTTGTCCATACCGAAGAAGCCTGCTATCTCCCCCTTCATCAGCTGATCGTAGGCACGATCCATCCCACGCTCTTGAAGCATCTTCAACGCCGCATCGATTCTTCCGACGGCGGACACCTTGAAGGCAACCAAAACCTCGGATAGGTCTGTCAGTAGGCCCTGAAGCACCTCTGCGCTGTCTACAGCATCGTTTCTCTGCGCCAAGGAGGGGTGAGGGTTGGCCAGCAGAGGATTCATCACCCGCTCGAGCGGAAGGATGTCTGAGTCAAACGCAGAGTCCACCACGAGGGAATCCCAAAGTGCCATCGCGGCTATGAACTCCTCGTGAGACACAGCAGCGGAGCTTATGATTTGAAATGCGGCGAGGGTTGAGGTCGTATTGATCGGTGGGGCTAGCTCTAACTGCTTGGGGTCAGGGATCTCTACGACGGCGTGCTGGGTGACAGTGGTTCCAATAGTGACGTACAGGATATCCCCCAGCGCAACATCGTAGCGGGAGAAGTCCACGTCCGTTCCCGTGTCAGCCACACGGAACCCAGTCGTAGTCCCATACACATTGCCGGTGGTGAGACCGAGGAGCGCATTCGCGCTCCCGCTACTTACGGCAAGCTGGGAATCTATGCCAGAAGACTCGGATCGAGTCTTCACGCGCTCTCGATAGACCTGCCAGGACTGTCCCGTGGCCACAGCCAAGAAGGGCGTTGCCGAAGAGACAGTAACTCGATCTTCAGTAACTCGGGCGATGGAATCGATCTTGTGGTACCCAGAGTTGACTCCGCTCCGGATGATCAGTTGATCCCCAACATGAGCAAGTGAGCCAAGAGAATCCAAGGGCAGGTCTATGACCGTGGGGGACGTCACGTCCCCCGTCTTTCCTTCCTCGAAGAACGTTCGGTTCACAGACGCTGTGATACTCCCAACAACATTGATGGCGTCCGCTAGTTCGTCACCGCTCACCCCAGCACTGGAGTCGGACTGGCCATCGTAGAACCCGAGGGTTCCGTAAGCAACAATGGTAGATGCGGGGTACCCGATTGCCGTGAGTGTGATCTTCTGAAGACCGTCTTGGGTCTTTGTGATCTGAACGTAGTCCTGCCCTACCTCTGAAAGCACTGCTGCCAGGTAGACGCCAGGGTAATTCGCCACTGCCCAGGTGTTGATATCGCTTACGATCTGAGCGGCAGTACGCCCCACCCCTGCGGTGAGCGTGATCACAATACCAAGCTCGTCAATCTCCAGAATGTCATTCACCCCCATCACGATGGTGTAGGGAGCAGGAGCGTAGGAGCGGACTTGCGCCTGAGCAGGGACAGGGATGGTGTACACGGTTACAGTATTGCCGTCCTCCCCGATCTCCAACTCATCACTAGAGCCTGTCACCAACGGCCATGGGGCTGAGAGCCCGGTCTCTACCTCAGCGGGTACAAGCTCCCCCTCTCCCAGCGGGGTGGCGATGCGGCCGACCATGGAGGTGGAAGAAGACAACCTCACATCAGACGGGTCGGAGACCGTCGTGTAGTTATCAAGCACCGACTTTCCAGCAACGATCGTAAGGAAGGCCGAACGGCACATCGAAATCCGGTCGTCCTTGGTGGCCCGACTCTCGAAGGACCCCTGCAAGGTTTGAAGGTCGTACCGGACCTTTCGTACAGAGTCTTGGACGGCCAAGACAGGAAGATTCAGCGACAGGAAGTCCGAGAGCTCGAGCTGAAGCTGAGTCGCGTCCTCGAGGATGGCCTTGTAGAGAGGAGAGATGTCTTTGAGCAACCCTTTGGCCGCTGTCCTGGCCTCTTGGGGGGTACGCACAATCGAACTGCCCTCCTTGATGTTCTTCTTCAGAGACACGTCCACGAACCGGGACACGGAGGACTGGTACCTACTGTACGCCTGGCTACTGAGCGCACTCTTGTCCGTCAAGATCTGATCTACCGTCAGAAGCGCAGCAGCAGCGTCTCCCAGCAGCGTAGTATTGGTGACGTCCTGCGTTTTCTTGAGCATCTCCACGATTGCCTGGAGCAGATCGTCTAGGTAGGAGAGCACAGTCAACACATTGGCGTTAAGTCGATTCGAGGCCAGATAGATCAGATAGAAGATGGCGTTCGGATCGAATATGAGGGAGGACGAGATGAGAGCTACTACCTCAGAGAACTTGTTCCCCATGTCCGTGGGGCCAAGGAGGCTATTCTGTGTTCGGACTTCGCCACGAACGTACTTGGCTACTGCCGCCTCGATCTCTGAGTCTTGATATCCTGTAGCCATCAGCCCACCATATCGTACTTCTTCACGTCCTCCCTCCGTAGCTTCAGCGTCTTCTCTCTCAAGGTCTTCGGGTCTTGATCGAGAACGGTGCAGATGCTGGCGAAGGACGTGAAGTGAGTCTCATCCGGATTCCGCATCCAAAGGTACGCCTGCACGGCGTACTTACGCCTGGCCTGACGAGGTGAGGTTTTGTACAGAGCGATGTCAAACGCTGCTCTTCGTATGATGGCAGCTAGGAGCAGTCGTTCTCCATGGCCCGGGGGTCTGAAAGGTCGCACGAGGAGGGGAGACATCTCATGTCACATTGATGGCGATTGGCTGACCAACAATCTCCGCCGTTGGGATGAAGACCACGGTTTGATCTTTTCGGACAGCTACCAAGTTCGTTGTTCCAGAGGCGACTCCCCTGACCACCAGCTTGTCAGCCAGCATCGCAACGGTGGCCACCAGGTGGTCCTCGGTGTCGTAGAGCACGTCCTCGATTGCCGCACCTGTCAGAACTCGGTAGTCCGAGGCCGTCACAGTAGGAACCACGTCCAGGGTCTCTCCAGCCGCCACGTCGATCGACGTGGGGTCCCAGGAGATCGATTTGACGACAGGGAACAGGAGGTCTACCAGGCTGACGGAAGAACGGTCAGGGACAGAGACCTTCCTCTCGAAGATGATGGCGCTCTCATCATACGCATCTGGTGCCTCTACGCTTTCGACCAGCGCTCGGTACTCACCACAGCGGTAGAGATCGACCTCTACGTACCCATTGGCATCTGTTCGCAAGTCAATCTTGGAGCTCATGACCCCGAACCCATCCACGATGGAGGGGCGGAACTGGTTGATGAACTCGATGTCCAGATTGGGCAGTGGTCTACCAGCGGGGTCCTTGAAGAACCCACTACACCGGCAGAGTCGAGGGTTGATGGCCACAGGGAGTATGAAGGTCTGGCCCACAACCTCGAAGTAGTTGTTGTCGTTCGGTGCTTCTGTTGGTGGACTGTAGACCGTGATGAGCTGGGGACTCTTGCTTGCGTTTCCCAGCGCTCCATCGAAGGCCACCCCGGTCTTAGAGAGGCGGATGGTGTAGCTGATGGGGGGATCGTCCCCGTTCACGGTGAAGTCAGCGACCGCTCTACCACTCACCAGAGTGGTGTAGTTCTGCGCCACGAACACCGCCCCATCCTCGTCAAAGACCCGGACCAGAACTCCGACGATGGGCTGGTCCAATTGATCTTTGACGTAGACCTTCATTGTCTCCGGAGTCGGTGCCATCTACTTGCCTTTCAGTACCAACGCAGCTACCTTGCGTAGCGTTTGGTCTGGAGAGAATCCTACGACGTGATCTACCTTCTTACTCTCCAGGAAGTCCTTCGGACGCATAGAGAACGGTTTCCTCTTGGCCAATGGTTCTGAGAACGCCGCCCCTACAATACCGGAGCAGACAGCGTCTTGTTGGGCCTTTCCCCCGAACGGGGTAAGCCCCGTTCGGATGAGGTTCCGAGTGAACTTGCCCACGCTGATATCTACGGGGTCATCCGAGAACGCCTTCATCTGCTGAACTGCGGATGCAGCTCCTACTCTGGGACGGATGGCTGCCAGATCGTAGCCTTGGTGCCGGAAGACATCTAGCTTGTCCTGAACAACTCTATTGATCCCTTCACCCATGGGCTTAAGCGTGCCACGTTGCAGTTTCTTGTCATGCAAATGGGCAATCTGTCCATCACCCAGATAAAGAGCCGTGTGTGTCCACCCCGGGTGCTTGGCCCCAGAGAGCCAGTCGTAGAACTTCACCGTCCCTCTTAGAGCCCTGTCCTTGGACTCCAAGTCAGCGGCCTCACTAGGCTTGGTGAGGATCACATCTCCTGGCCGTAGTCTCTTCCGAAATTCATCGAAGGAGACCGCAACAGGAGTCCCCTTCCGTAGTTGTTTCTCTTCGATGGTGGCTGTCTTCACATATCCTGGGCGAGGCTTCATGATCTGACGCACTGCTTCCCTGGCCGGATCACCCATCTTGGCCTTAGCCTTGCGTGCCTTCACTAGCAAGCGGTCATAACCATCGATCGCTTTGTCCACCGCGCCAGTAACCGCGCCCATGCCGATGGCGGTGGGATTCCCAACCTGCTTGCCGGCATAAATAGCGGTGCGTTTGGTCAGGTCTCCTTGTCCATCCTGTAGCAGACCAAAACGGACATTGGGCCCGTAGTAGACCGCCGGTTTTCCTGCCGCTACGGTCTCAGCGAACGTAGTACCATGTGTGCGGATCACGTTCAGGTCTGCCTCGTGCATCATGCTAGAGAGGGGAGCGAACCCATGAGCGCGCAGCCGAGGGTCCCTCTTGGCCAACGTCCTGAGCTCTCGTAGCGCCTGAGAGTTCCGACCAGCGACGGCATGAATAACGGAACCCTCAGGAAGGTCCGCCTGAAGTACTTGCTGTGTTAGAGGAACTACTTCAGCGCCCAGAGAACCTCCGCTGACCGTGACGTTGAATTTCTTCGGTTCGATAAGGCCCGACTTTCCTTTTGGACGCAAGACGGATTGAGCCACGGGTACGTTGGCTATCGGAATTCTGGTCTTGGCTCCAAGCTCCTTCAGCACGGAGGGCAAACCCATGTCGATGCGATTGGGATCTTTTCCACCACTCTGGGCGAAGGGCCACACCACCGGGTCGGAGTGCAGGATGTGAACCGGGTGATCGATACCTTTGAATTCCTTCTTCAGGTGCTCCATCGTGACAACGATGGCCTGGTCCTTATTTTGATCCACCCAGTTCCGAAGCTTGTCGTGATCGGTTCCGAGGAAGGTGAACTTAGCCGCCGGGAGAGCCACACCTAATTGGCCAATCTCCCCATGCATCAGCTTGGCGTACGCCTTCTCGTAGTTTGCCAGGTGAGGACCCTTGGCGAAATGCTCCTTCCAGTCCATCGTCTCCGCTGGGATCCCCATCTTCTGGGCAGCCTCAGCAAGCGCGTGAGCCTGTGCCTTGTGCCCGCCACCTGTATTGATGTAGAGAAACTTGATGCCCTTGGGTTTCACCCGGTCAGCTAGCTTCTCCAGCCAGGCAGTGTCTTCAGCCAGCTTCTCAACGCTCCCAGACGACCCAGGAGGCACGCTAGGACCCCAGTAGGCCGGTAGCTCAGATACGTGCTCTGGGGCGCCTGTAGCGCGTCCTGAGGCCTTACAGAGCACCTGGGCGGCTATCTTCCGCATGGCCAGAGCCTGATGCACATCATCAGGGTACTTCTTGCCCTTGTCCGCGCCTGACCTGTTGGAGTGTCCCGTCACCCTCAAGACGAACTCATCACAGCTTGTTCCAGACCGTATTTCTTTGCGCAAGCGCAGCGGGTCAACCTGTGCAGGAAGGAACTCCGCTCCTTGAGCGATCAACTCAGGGCCTCGCTTGGCCAACGAGGCAACACGATGTCGGCCTTGATTGAAAGTCTCATAGACCTTGTCGTCGTGCACGATGCCCGTATGCCAGTACTTCCCGATGTCCCGCTTCAGAGGAGGTAGGCTCGATGGCCGCGTCTTTGTAGGGAGGAAGAACGCCTCGGCTGCTAGCTTCCTCATGGAGAGTGCCTCGCCCACAGCCTTCTCGATCTCGGCTGGGCTCTTGGCCTGATACCCGCGCTCCTTGATCTTCTTGATGCCCTCTCGATTCTTCAAGTAGTCGCCCGGTATCTCAGTGATCTTTCCCAGTCGCTCCCCAACAGGGCCAACCCACGGACGCTCGTTCTTCCGCCGGTACCTACGCCAGGCAGAGACCAGAGGACCCGTATCAAGCAGCCACCGATTCTCAGTGGGCACGCCCAGGGTCGGCACGACCTTCGACATGCCACCGCCTAGCAACACAGGCCTGTCTTGATTTTCCTCCAAAAAGGCGTGCAACTTCCCCCGAACCTGACCCATGTACTCTTCCGGGTACACCTTGTGGCTGAACTCGGGCATCTCCGCCCGCACAGCATCATGGAAGGCGTCCGTGTCCTTGGTGATCAGTCCGGGATGCTTCTCCTGAAGCTGACGCAGCAAGGTAGTCTTGCCGGAGCCAGATGGGCCAGCAATTGAACCGACCACGTAGGAGATCTTCTTCAGCACCCCGCCCGCCTCAATCTTCTCCTTCAGCTTCTCCACCGGGACGGTGGAGATAGGGCCCAGGAACTTGGGGTCATCGTAGTGCTGGAGGTAGGCCTTCCGAGCCTCTTCCTCCGACCCGAAGCCCAGCATCACCTTGTCTTCATCGAAGCCTGTACCATCGGGCTTGTGCTGATGAACAACGTAGGCGTTCGGAGCGTCCTTGTCCGGCCCAACAAAGGCGTCGACTTCTTCTCCGTCCTTGGCCTTGGTCCCCTCGAGATATCCGTAGGGGAACTTCATCTTCGTACGCCAGTGATGTCCGTCCTCTGTAGTCCCTTCTCGGACAGACCCCCTGCGATTCTCGATGGCGACCGAGATGCCCTGGACTTCCGTGTGGCCCTGGAGCTTGTGCTCTTCAGCAGTCTTCAGGACCTGGGCTGCGAGCTTGCGGAGAAGCATCAGTCCCTCGGATGCATCCCAAGAGTGACCCAGGAGGCCGGATAGGGATGCTCGACGGCCTCCATCATCCGCTTGTGACGCTCGATCCCTTTGCTGACCCGACCTCCACCCCCCTTGATGGTCGCCAGTCTCTGAACATTGGATAGGCTGGTGGGGAGAAGCTTGGCAAGCAACCTCTCAGCACTTCCGATCTTCTCAAGCTCATCGAAGAAACCGATCAGAGTTGGACGCATGTTAGATCCCCAAGTCCGATGCCTTCATAGGCTTGGCATTTCCGATCGGTGTGCTAGCTCCGATCGTACTGCCGGCTTGCTGACTGGCGCCCATTCTGCCAGAAGCAGTCGCAGCAGGATTTGGACCAGCAGCATTCCCCCCGCTTATGGCGGACATGCCCTGATTCGCCATGTCAAAGATGCCGTTCCCACTCCCTCCACTAGATCCACTCCCTCCCATCGGGTTGCCACCAGGGGGGATGTCTGAGCTCTTGAGAGCTCCAGACATACCAGGGTTCTGAGAGATCTTTTCCAGCTCATCAAAGAACGCAGTGAGCATCGCGGTCTTCTGGTACTCACTCTTGGGGGAATCGTATTTCATCTTGGCCTCGTGAACACCACTGGGCGTGCGGAAGTCCTTCGGGCTCTTTCCCACCTTATGGGCTTGTTGCGTCGCTACAGCGTACGCAACGTCCTTGGGGGTCTTCCCATCCTCCATGATCCCATGCGCCCGATCATGCACCCATTTGCCCGCCGGACCGTAAGAACCCTGTCCTGGCATCTTCGTCTCCTACGAACTTCGAGGTGCCGCCGGGAGGTCAGGCACCTGGATCTGGAAGGGGTCGTCCTGTACAAGTGTCGGGTCCATAAGATCGAACTCAGTCCCCGTACTCGGTACTGCGATCCTTCGTGTCAGTGAGGTTCCGCAGATGATGACGTCCACCAGCGCACCCTTCACCAAGGTGATCTCCGCGCAGCCCATCCCATCTGTCTCGATTTCCTTGGACCGACCGGCGAAGAAGTAGGTCTCTTTGATGTAGGGCTGGTACACGTTGACGACCATCACCTTAGCCCCCACCAGCGCGGTCCCATCGATGTCCGCCAACTTGATCTTCCCCACGATCAAGTTCCCGACAGAGATGGCAGACCCTGTAGAGCCCTGAACCCAGTCAGACCAGGAACTGAAGACGCCAGACGCGGGATTGTAGTAGCGAGTCCGATACCAGTACGACGCCTCTCCGCTCAAGTCGTCGTATTCATACTCACTGGTAGCTGGAAGGAGATCGATGTTGGGGTCTTCCCCGTTGTCCTTGTCTCCCAGCGTGAAGCCGAGGATGGCCAGCCCCGTGCCACCTGTAATCTCCAGGATTCCTCCCGTGCCCAGCACGTCACTTTGGATCAGTGCGTGCCCTAGGTCATCGGGGTTCTCTGACATGGTAGCGTCATCGATGTCCGAGTTGAACTGACCGATGACGTTGGCGAGGGAGATTGGATCTGGGAGAGTGAAGGTGACGCTCTGCTCTGCCTCTCCGTCTACCTTGAGCTTCAGCGACTTGCCGGACAGACCTGGGAAAGGCCCAGACTCAATTCCTGCCAGCTCTGCGGCTGTAGCAACCGTGTCCGTGATGAACTTGGCGTCCGTGTAGGGGGCGCCATCTTCAGACCGCTGTACCTGGATCTTGGTGAACGTCGAGAGGACGTTGTCAATCTCCGGCACTACGATCTTGATCTTAATGACGGACATCTCTAGTCCTCTTCCTCGGCGCTTGCGATGTATGGGTGGAGATCGCAGGCGGTAGACTCGGCGCTCTCAGTCCTGGGCCGTAGCTCGATGACAGCCTTCACTGCTGGCTTGTCAAAGCTCACAATTTGATCTCGCTGACAGCAGGACTGGATCATTCCTCGAGTGACTAGCCCTACGCTCATGGCAGCCTCACCATTCGGTATGTACCCATCCTACACTCATTGGAGTACGTCGTCGCGACCTGGTACGTGGCAAGAAGTCCCGTTGTCTCCGACCCACCATTCGTGGCAGCCTCGGCGTTGGCCTTGGAGTTGAAGATGCGTACCCGTGCCGAGGTCATCGATCCGAACGCATCGAACACCGTGTTGTCGATGAACGCGTTCTCGTGGGATAGGCCAAGCAGCCGGGCTAGAGCAGCCGCCAGCTCGTCAAAGCTGGTGATGCTGACGAAGACTTGGTCCGCCTCTCGACTATAGTTCGTGTTCTCCGTGGTGTGGCCAGAGTCGGAGTAGACAATGTAGATGACTGAGTAGGTCCCCGTGGAAGAGGGGGTCCAGTCCTCCTCATATCGACCCTGAGCCTTGTGGGGCAAGTCCAACGTCGCCAGGGGAGATGTCCCTCCCTCGGCATACACTTCGGCTTGGGGGTACTGCGACTCGTTGCCGTCCGAGAGGAGAAGTACCAAAGGGACGGCGGTCCCTACAGTGGCTGGCACATACATGTGCCGATTCTATCGATCTCCGCCGCCTTTGGCTAGCATCTCTGCTGTCACTACTTGATACGCCGGGCTGCTCGAGGAACGCACGAAACGTGCCCCACAAGCAATGGCCCGATCCCTGGCCCCATTCGTCCTCTTCCTGGCGATGGCGATGTCGGCGACAGCAAGAGCATGCTGGACCTTCCGACCACTGCGCAGACTCTTCTGCGCAGACATCGCAGAGTCAAGATCGTCCTTCGAACAGTACCCGTAATGGACCAAGATCGATCCTAGAAGCTGCTCGAGTGTGGAGTTCTCTTGCCTCTCCAAGGCTTCCTTCAGTTGCGCCTCATCAATCACCCCCATGGTGACAAGAACACTCCCGAGGGAGGTCTCATCATCTTTTGCGCGGCTCATTCTTGGCCTCCAGACGACTCAAGGTCTCCTTGATCGCCCCAAGAGTAGAGGTGTTGTCCCTCAATGCGGACAGAGAATTGGTGTTGAGCTCGTAGATGTTGCCCAACGCCTCCATCGCTTTAGTATGCTCCGCATCAGCCTTTACGCTAGCCTGCGCGAACTCCAAAAGCTTGGTGGTGAGCTCTGATGTCTTTTTCCGCTCCAGTAGGAACAGCATGAACCCCAACGCCGCCATGATACCCAGAGGCCCGTAGGTACCCAGCGTGATGAGAGTTTTTACGACCGTGGGATCCATGTCTTATTCTACCGCAAGGAGTCAATGTACTCTACATCACGGAGGATCCGATAGCAAAGACGCAGCTCTACATCCTCCAGCCCATCAGCTTCTGCTAGAGAGAGTCGCAGTAGATCTCTGGGGGTGCGCCCCTTCTTAAGCAAGATCTCCAGCACCAGCTCTTTCTGTAAACGCATCCGATCATCTAGTGTCTCGATCATTTCAGGATGCCGCCAGCGTAGGAAGCAGATCGTATCTTCGAGCGTAGGGTTGTGTCTCTCCTCCGGCTCGGAGAACAAAGGTATCACAGCAGCGTACGTTCCAGACATTGATTCACTCAGCCTTCCGTAAAGCTTCCCACTTGACTGGCTTCCGAATTGGAGGTGGGGTTGCCTTGACTGACAACCCCACCTTGGTCTGCTTCACAATTTTGACCATGGCCGGGGATGGCAGCACTCCGTGTTTGTCACGGTCACTGATGATCCAGTTCTGGATAGTGTTGATCTCTTCAGCTTGCTGGCGAACTACATCGGAGAGCTTCCTAAGATCGAGGGAAAGCTTCTCCATCTGTTGGGAGGTTTCTTGGTAACCAGCCTTGGCTTTGGGATCTCGAGTCTCCTTGAACCAGTTCAGTACCCCTATCACCAAGGAGACGAGGACAGCGAGGACGGCAGCGATGCCTTTACACTTGTCGAGGAACGCTTTCCCCTTCGCCTCTTCGAGCATCGCCATCTTCCCACCTCAGTAGTGCAAGTAGTCCCTTGAGTGGAACCACAGCTAGTTTCGCACTTGCGTCACGTACTGAGAAGGAAAGAATGGCATCATCCCCATTGATGGCAAGACCGGCACAGAATTCGATCCCCAACTCATGGAAATGGAAGGGATCGCTCATGGCCAGGACCTTAGAGAGCGTTGAGTCAGCCATTACCAGACGATGAACATAGATCCGTTCACGACCCTGAGGATTGTAGCTCACCTCGTGATCGATCCAGATCCAACTACCAGAAGGGAGCTGAATGGCTTGAGACGAGCCAAGAAGCCGTCCTGAATGGGCGTCCGTCATTCCGGCAGTGTCCCCTTCCGCAACGGCAGCGTGGGAGATCACGTTCAACGGATCGGTGGAGTAGATCCAGTTGATGCGCTCTTTCGTAGCAGCGGGCTTCCAGTTCTTCTGATGCTTGCCACTCCAGGGGCCCTTCAGAAGGGTCATGCGCTCAAAGCTCATCTCCGTAGTAGGGCTAGACCCCATTCTCAGGAGAGCCTGCACACAAATTCCCTCTGGCACCACATCCCTCACCGTGGCTACAGCCCAGAGCCGGTCTCCCCAACTGAAGAGGCGGCAGTCCTCAAAGCCATGTACAGGGAAGTCAGTGCGTAGAACATTGGTGCGGTCTACGATCTCTGAGAACAACTCCACGCGATACTGCTCATTCATTTGGACGAGGTAGTTTCTGGTCCTGATGGTCCCGTCGTAGTCGTAGCTCCCATCAGCCCGGATCTTGTAGTTCACCGCCCGGACTATGGCATGCGGGCCATTCACCACACAGACAGACGGAGTGGAGGGATACCACCCCGGTTCCAAAGGCGGGGCGATATCGAACTCCTGTGTGGGCAGCAGGTCGCTCAGTTTCTGGGCGTAGAAGTGGAAGTTCCGTCTGAGCCGGATGTCATCCGGTCGAGCTTGCGCTGCCCTGCGGGCAGCATCTCGACCCACGGCCTTCTCTCCGATGTAGTAGGCCGCCCGGGAGAGCATGTCGAAGACCTCTACCTCGTAGAGACTGGAGTCCGCATTGATCGGTCCATGACGTGTGGGAAGTGGAATCTCTGCCGCTCGCTTGGCGAAGGGATAGGCCACCGCGTGCAGTCCGGCATCGACCCAATGCCCGGCCAGCTTCAACAGCGGTTCTGATCGGTAGGGGGCCTGACCGTGAGCTCGCAGTAGTAGCTCTTGAATCTCGGGCCAGGGATCTCCGAGTTGAGACTTGTTATTGGCTGCCCGCATGTATGACTCGTAGGCTTCGTCTTTCCACCCACCAAGTCCTCCACGCTTCTCGTAGAGCTCGGCAGATTCCCTACGGTGCTCATCCTTCCTGTCCCCCGAGCAGCTCAGACACTCGTGCGTCTGTGCCAGATAGAACAGAGTCCGGTGGTCATCAGGATGGTCTCTCAGCCACGCCTCGAGCACGATCTGGTCCTTGGCCCACCGTGCTAGTCGGACCTCGAGAGGGTCACTACACTTTACGATCCAAGAACCCGAGACCTGACCCGAGACGGGTTTGGGGCCTGTCAAGATCTCATGCGTGGGCATGACATATCGCCAGCCCACTCTTGGACGAACAAGACGAGGGTAGACGAAGCTTGGGCCGCCTTCGCCCTTGATCTCCATGTGATAACAGTCACCCGTGGCCTTCTCACAGAACTCACGCAGAGCAGGCCCACTCTTCAGGATGTCATCACCGTTGAGAAGGAGCAGGAACTCGGAGTCTGTCCCTGCGAGCGAGAGACCATCGTTTCTGGTGGCCGCATAGTCGATGACTCCCGTGTCTGAATAGGTAGTGATCGGGGAATCATGCAGTTCACCCGGAATGTCCCGCATCACCTCCCGGATGATGTCCTGGGTGCCATCCGTAGAGCCCGTATCCATGATGCTCCAGGAGTCGATGGCGTCCTTCGTTGACTCCAAGGTCTCCCGGATGCGACGGGCTTCATTCTTCACGATCATGTGGAGCTTGATGAGGTTCCTCTTCGGCTGTTCAGGTTTGCTCGCCTCTTGTTCGAAGCTGCTCACTTCTTCGGCGTGCCTGCGCTCTTGGGCCATCTTGAGGGCCGCATCCATCGCTCTCGCGAGATCTGCACCGAATTCGGTGAACCCTCGTTCATGTGCGTCCTTCATCATCCACCGCAGGTAGTCACGGTTGTGAATGGGCCCCTGGTGATTGCGGAGGATGTCGCAGTAGTTGCCATAGCTGTAGGTGTAGGCTTCCGGCTCACGATTGGCCAACGATGCTAGCAGCTCCTCATCGATCGTGGCATGACCACCCTCCAGAACCCGCCCTACCTCAGCTCGGAACTTTTCAGCGAACTTGGTGATCTCAGACGGACTGCCGACCATGAAGCCCGCTGCGATCAGTCCCCAAATCGCTTGGTAGAAGTCGCTGCGCTCGGGGAACCCATGGAAGCACCTCAGAGCATGCAGACGAACTCGGGGGTCTCCGTCCCACTTGTAGTGTGCAAGCTCTCCGATAGATTCCTCGGATGCCGCATTTGGATGAGAAATGGCTAGATCTATCCATCCGATCACGGGAGTGTTGAACGGATTCAGCTTTGCGACCTGGTCCATGAGTAGCGGCTTGCCCCACCCCATATTGAAGAACATGTGGGTGTCCTTCGGGACATTCCGCTTCTTGGGGAGCTCACAGGTCTTGATTCGTTCACCCCAGAGTTTTACCGCCTCCGTGGCCTCGAACCGCATTGAGACGATATGCGTGGAGAAGGCTCTGCCCCCATAGGTGTCAGAACGAATCTTGGCAATCTTGTCAGCCACCCATGGGTCACAATAGATGACCATGGGGAGATTAAGTCCAAGAACCGGGCGGCTCAACTTCTCGAAGTCCCTACGACCCTTTTCGGCCCCACGTGCTTCTAGATCCCACCAGCACGTGACAAGAGTCAGTTCTTCCATGACCTATTCCTTCTCCCCCCGCAGCCAATACAGAGTGTGCGTTTCCCCGACATGGCCGGTGCCTATATCCAAGGATTGCAGATCGTACTGATCCACAAGCTTAACGATCTTTGGAAGCTTTGAATCGAACTCTGTGCCTGCGTCGTGTACCCCGATGACATCCCCTGGGATGAGGAGAGGAGCCAGCAACTTGAACTCCAACTCCTTCTCGACCCCGTCGCAGAATATCAATGCGGGACGCGATACCTGTTCTAGGAGGAACTCTAGAGTCTCCTCCTTGTGACAGTCTGCCAAGAAGAACTGCACTCCCAGACGAGCATGCAAATCTATGGTATGCGGATTACGTTGATCTCGAATGTCTGCTGTGATCGTAGCTCCTGGAAAATGCAACCCGAGAAACGTAGCGAACCCTCCCTGCCAAGTTCCGAGCTCGAAACACCCCCGCAGCCGTGGCTGCTGTCCGAGCAAAACACCCAACCAATGAAGGTTGGCCCAGGTCTGCCCCATACGACCAAAGGCAAACGGGTAGCCTTTGGTGTCTATGTCCTTCCAGGGGTGAAGCTCTTTCATCAAGACCTCAGTGGCTCAAGCAGCTCTCGGAACTGTTCGATCGGAGTCGTGTCGTCCACGAAGAAACCGTCCCGTTTGCTATCCATGATCTGATGCCACAGATTAGCGGCCCAAGGGAGATCGTTGCAGTCGAGGGCACTCTTGATCATCCAGTAGAGGGAGTAGTTATACTCCCAAGTCAGAGCCTTTCCTCCCCAACGTGGACGCTTGGCGTTGCAAAGAAGCTGCCCGTAGTCACCGTAACTGATCACATACTTCTCTGGATGTTTCACCAAGAGCGTTCCGATGACGTCCTCATCCCCGGGCCCCCTACCCATGCTCAGAGCACGATTGAACTCCTCATAGAAGTCCCCAGAGAACTCGATGATGGCCCGCGTGCTCCCGGTCAGGAATCCACCAGCTGTGACGCACCGACCCCAGTGGTAGAAATCGGGTGCGTCTACGATGTGATGGTTCAAGTACCGCTGCTGGTGGATGCGGACCTTGTCCGGCGGGTCGAAGGCGTCCTCCCACCCCTTGAAGTTGAAGACCTTCACGTTCTGTATGCCGAGATTGATCCATCCGACATGTGTTGTGCCGAATGGATTCTCCTTGGCCACCTGTGCGATGAGTCCCGGCTTCTCCCAGTTGATGGAGAAGTTGTCGAGGTGATCTTTCTCACGGTTCCTGTTCTCAATGAGCAGGGGCGCTGGGTCCATAGAGCGCCACATA